>Ga0335085_10000787_pt1 | contig 80114 bp, 75 predicted proteins | sample Lox_Sample_45_FD_206712 | JGI IMG/M metagenome (GOLD analysis project Ga0335085, IMG submission 206712) | Soil microbial communities from Loxahatchee National Wildlife Refuge, Florida, United States - Lox_Sample_4.5 | ecosystem: Environmental > Terrestrial > Soil > Wetlands | place: USA... | reverse complement strand
CAGGTAGCCGAGCATCGACAGATCGGGCGCAAGCCATAGCACCGCGAAGAGCCACCAGCTTGCACCGGTGCGCGCATAAAGCACGGCCGTGATGACGGCAACGGCCAGCCCTTCAAGCCGCAACAGGGAAACAATTGAAGACCGGCGCGCCGGCGCGTCGTTGATCTGTTCTCGAACTGCCGCAACCGAACCCATGCTTCATTCGATGAAGCATGACGCCGCAGGAGCGCAGAAAATTCGTTTGGAAAAGATCTCGCCGTAAGAGCAAAAGGGGAGAGGCGCGGTGCCTCTCCCCTTTGGCAATCGATTGTGAGCCGAACTACTTCTTGGGCGGCGCGATGACGTCCTTGGCGGACTTCGCCACGCGGAACTTCACAACGGTCTTGGCCTTGATCTTGATGGCCTCGCCGGTCTGCGGGTTGCGGCCCATGCGGGCTTTGCGCTCGGCCTTTACCAGACGGCCGATGCCGGGGATCACGAATACGCCGTTCTTCTTGGTCTCCTTGATGGCGGTCTCTGCCAGCAGATCGAGGAAGGCTGCGGATTGCTTGTTGGTCAGTTCGAGCTTCTCGGCCATATGCCGGGTCAATGCGGTCTTGGTCATTCCAGCTGCCATGGATGTTTTCTCCTTGTGGGCGAGCCCCTGCGGGCTGCCTGTGTTGAGGGGCTTCTGCCGCGGAAATACTTACCGCATGGAGGGAGCGGGATTAAGGCGTTGTGCGCGACTGCAGTTTCGTAAATTGCGAAGCAATTCCGGAACTGCACGAAACCCCTGTATTCATGCGGCTACGAAGTACCCTGCCAGTTCAAAACAATGCGGCTTTCAGGTGGGGAAAGTCAATGGAAAAATGCGGGATTTCCACAGTTTTCTTGGGTTTTTATGCCGAAATCGCCGATTTTTGCCGGTTTTCGCAGTTTGGGGCAGCGGAAAACCGCATTTGGAGCGGGTTTGGCGCGTTCCGAGCCGGGTTACCCATCTTTGCTGCGCCTTGGTATTTGCGCCAGGAATCGGAGAACCTCTCTCTTCGGGGCAATTACCGTAGCGCGAACAGCAGCGGTTTCTTCTTCGGCGCGAGCGCGGCGGCAATCGGCTTGTTCAGCGCATTCACAATGGGCGAAGCTACTTTGAAATAGCGGATGACCACGTCGGCAATATCTTTTTTGAGGGCGGCCTTGGCGGGCAGCTCCGCGGCCAGCCCCCACTGGCGGCAGCGGATCAGGTCCATGCCCGGATGCTCGCAGGGGAAGCCCTTCGGCGGACGAGTCAACGCATTGCCTTCAAACTCGTCGTAGAGCTTGCGCACTGCGGGCTTTTTCAGCAGCTTCCTGAATTCGGCGTGGTGATCGAGAAGCCAGTGACGGATCGCGGCGAGTTGCTCTTTTTCCGGCATGTAGGAGCCAGCGGCGATGATCACTTCCTTGGCGCTCACGTGAAAGTAGTAGCCCGCGCCTGAAGTTTTTTCCAAGCCGGTGTGGGTCCACCATGCGGCGACGTGCGTCTTGTAAGGCCGCTTGTCGTTGCTGAAGCGCGTGTCGCGATAGATGCGGAAGAGAGACTTCTCCGCCGGCCGCACGTGATCGGGCGCAAAATCCATCATGGCGTCGGTGATCTTGCGGACGATGGCCAGCATAGGCTCGCGCAGCTCGGCTTCAAATTGCGCCTTGCGCGGCTGGAACCATGCGCGATCGTTGTGCCGCGCTAGGTTGCGGAGGAAGGTGAGGGCCTCGGGGCGGAGCCAGGGGAGAGCAGCAGGAGCAGCAGCAGAAACGGTTTTGGATGTACGAGCCATACCGGAAAAGATTAGCAAACCGCTCGCCCCGCTCGTCGTCAAAGAATCTAGATTTACAGCAGAGTCCGCGAAATGACATTTCGAGAGGTTTCCATTGCGCTTGTTCTTGTGGCGATTGAGTGTGCTGGCGGGTTTACGTTTTGGTGCGGGCGATCTGCAGCCGGATGGATGAAACATTCCCTCAGGGCCATAGGTGTGGTTTTGATTCTTTCGGCTGCATTGGAATCTATGCACTGGATGGCGAAGAGGGAAGGCCGAATGCCAGCTCCTGTCTTTACCGTCGAGTCACCAGACTCTCGGTTCGTTGCCGAAATCATCGAGCCCGATGGCGACTTGATTCCGACCAATTTGGTGAGAATCTCCGTGCGGCGCAGCGGACATCTCTTTGCGAGAGAAGTCTATGCGGGAAAGATTGAGCCGAACATCCGCTGGTCAGCAAATGGAATTCTGGAACTGATCTATCCTTCCAGCGAGCAAAAGCCGACCTGCAACGGATCCTTGTCAGAGATCAGCGTGAACTGTAAAGAGATCCCTCGCGAAGATTTCAAACCGGAACTCCGTGAGTGACTTGTTTCCTCACCGCCCTGACTCAGTCGTTTGCGACGCCGTTTTTTCTGCCAGCTTCTTCTGGTGTTTGCGAATGAAGTGCGCGGCGGCGTCGGGATAGAACTCGCGAATCGATGTGAAGATCACGTCGCGCATCACCGAGTAGCCGAACTTCTCGGCGAGAACACCAAACGTGGCTGCGCTTTTCGGGTAGTACTGCTTTGAAACGACTTGTGTGAGCACCTTGCCGCCGAGCCCGGCGAAGTTGGGCGTCTGATGTCCACTATAGGTCTTGGCCACGCCTTGCCGGCTGATGACATACAGTTCGCGAATCGGAATGCTGTGCTCGTTACCAAGCGCGTAATAGCGCGTGTCCTCGTGAATGAGCGAGGGCAGCAGCCAAGCCGAGAGATACGTGTTGTCAGTCTTATCGAGAAAGCCGCGCCACGCGTACGCATAGAACCCGCTGGCGCCGTGGCCGAGGGCCGGATGCTCGTCGATGCCTTCCGCACTTAATGTAGTCAGCCCGAGGAAAATGAATGTCGAATAATCCGTGGCCTGGTGTGTCGCGACCGTGAAGTTGTACTTCCATCCGGGAGGGTGCGGCTTGGCGCCGCCCGAGACCGACCTGAAGTTGGGCATGAAGCCAAGGATGCGCTGCGGCTGCTGGCGCTCCAGCGGAATGGGATTGCCGTTGGCATCGACCGGAATGTTGGGGTCAGGAGCCGGATGGGCGCTGTTGGATGCGACGGCCGGAGCCGCCTGGGGCGCGTCGACACGGTCTGCGAATTCGCATTCGTCGTGAGGAGCCGCGGTGTCTCCGCAAGAAAAACTTGACTCAAGGTTGGCGGCGCTTGTCTCCGGAACGACTGAATAGGCGGACAGGAGTCCAGCCAGCCGGGTTGCATGCGCGGTCGGCGTCGACTGCGCGCGGACGGCGCACAGGGCGACAAGGCTGGCAATAGCGACAACGAAACGCACGCAGATCTTTCCTTGCGACGAGGGGAAACCTGGGACAGGTGGTCTGTATAGATTAGACCGGAACGATGAAACGGGATACCGGAATCCCGCTTCGGGTCCCAAAAATTACAAGAAATCGTCACTTTCTGGCCCTTTCTCGCCGTTTTAAATGGCGATCGGATCTCAGAAAACACGTATTCCGGGAAGCTCCGGACTTAAGCGGGCAAAGCTAGGAGCTGCAAGCTAGTAGCTGCTTTATCGAATCACCTTCAGCGCGCCGCGGAACAGGCCATCGAAGTCAGCGGCTAATGCCTCGTCCTTCGCAATCGCCTGTTCGACGGATTTCTCTGCCGCCGGCCGCTGGTAGCCCAGGTTCACCAGCGCGGACAGCACGTCCTCCACGGCCGGGCCTTGCACAGCCTTCTGAGCCGGCGCCACGGCAAAGTCGTCGAGCTTGTCTTTCAGCTCAACCACAAGCCGCTCGGCCAGCTTTTTGCCCACGCCGGGAATGCGCACCAGTTGCGCGTGATCCTGCCCGCGAATGGCCTGTACGGTGCGTTCCACCGCGAGGCCGCTGAGCATTTTGATGGCCAGCTTCGGTCCGACGCCGCCGACCGTGATCAGGCGCTCAAAGAGCCGCTTCTCTTCGCGCTCGAGAAAGCCGAACAGCGCAATCTGGTCGTCGCTCACCTGCGTGTGAATGTGCAGCGCGGCCTCGGCGCCCACCGAAGGCAACGCGGTAAACGTGGGCACGGAGATAGCGACATCGTAGCCGACGCCGCCGCACTCGACGATGGCCTGGCCGGGTTCCTTGTGAACGAGTTTGCCGCGCAGATGAGCGATCATTGATTCCGATTCTACGGCGACCTCGCGAACTTTCTACAGAATCCCCATCTGCTTCGCCACGCGCTCCAGCGTCTCCAGCGCACGATCGAGTTGCGGACGCGTGTGTTCGCTGGTCAGGATCAGGCGGATGCGCGCTTTACCTTCCGGCACCGTGGGAAACGCGATGCCCGTCCCCATCACGCCCTCTTTGAACAATGCGCCTGAGAATTCCATTGCTGTGCGGCCTTCGCCCACGATGACGGGCGTGATCGGTGTCTCGGTTCCCGGGGTGTTGACGCCGCCAATGTTGAAGCCGAGGTGCTTGAGCTCGCCTTGGAAGTAGCGCGTGTTCGACCACAGCCGCAAAATTCGCTCCGGTTCTTTTTCCAGGATGTCGAATGCCGCGATGCACGTGGCTGCCACGCTCGGTGGATGCGAAGTGGAAAACAAAAACGGCCGCGCCCGGTGATACAGATAATCGATCAGGTCCTTCGAGCCGCATACGTAGCCGCCCAGCGCGCCGATCGCCTTCGAAAGCGTGCCTACCTGCACATCCACTTTGCCGTGCATGCCGAAGTGGTCGACTGACCCGCGGCCGTTGCGGCCGAGCACTCCCGAGGCGTGCGCATCGTCGACCATCATGATGGCGCTGTGTTTCTCGGCCAGCGCGGCCAGCCTGTCCACCGGCCCAATGTCGCCGTCCATGCTGAATACGCCGTCGGTGATCACCAGCTTTCTGCCGGGTTCTGTCGCGAGCTGCTGCAGAAGTTCTTCGCAGTGGGCTGCGTCCTTATGCCGGAAGACTTTGATGGTGGCCCTCGACAGGCGCGCGCCATCGATGATGCTGGCATGATTCAGCTCATCCGAGAGAATGAAGTCTTCTTTGCCGAGGATCGCGCTCACCGTGCCTGCGTTGGCCGCGAATCCGCTTTGGAAGACGACGCACGCCTCGACATTTTTGAATCGCGCAATCTTTTCTTCCAGTTCCATGTGAATGCGCATGGTGCCTGCAATGGTGCGCACCGCGCCCGAGCCCACGCCGAACTTTCGGGTGGCATCGACCGCCGCTTCAATCAACTTGGGGTGGTTGGCGAGGCCGAGATAGTTGTTGCTGGCCAGGTTGATGACCTCGCGGCCATCGTAATGGCACACTGGCGCCTGCTGATCGTCGAGCACACGCAGGTTGAAATGCGTACCCTTGGCGCGCAGTTCATCGAGAGCCTGGGTCAAGTGAGCGAGCTGGGGGCGAAAAGCAACTTCGGGCATGGCGATTGTCCTTACGCAGAAAGCATAGCGCGCCAGACGTCGCGGGAACTGTGATGCTGTCAGTCACGCCGCGCGGCCAGTCTTAAAGCTTACGCCGGGATGGGCGTGGGCAGCGGGGACGGGGCGGGATCGGGCATCGGCCGGGGAGCAGGCGGACGCGGGTCGGGCCCTGGATCCGGTTTCGGATGGGGAGATGTTGGAGGCACTGGCGGAGGCTCAAGCGGTGGAGGTCCAGATTTCACCGCCGGGTCAAAGCCGAGAATCGATCCGCACCGCATGCACCATTTCGATGCCCGGAACCGGGCAAAAGTTCGTATTGGGGCGCCACTTCCGATTTCTGCCGGCAACCGTCAAACAAGGGTCTGATTCAACGGCATCAACGCAATCGCGCGAAGGTTTCGAAGGGACAGGCAAGTTCGCCCACCCGCGCCCTCGCCAGATACAATAGGGGTTTACGCAGAGGTATGTCTTGCAAGCGCAATCAGGCGATTGCGCGATCTTTCAGAAGAGTTGGAGCAGGTGCAAGTGAGATGCATAATCCGCCGCAATTCGCGGCTTGAATGGATTGCGGGGTTGAGCCTGGCGCTGGCGCTCCCCGCGTTGGCCGCCACTGCGCCGGGCATTGCCACGCAAACCAGCCTGAATCTGCAGACGCGCGATCAAAACGGCCGCACTCAGGCCACCGCGACCATTGCCGTAACTGGAGTCGACGGCACGCCGGCCAGCGGGATCGTGGCGCTTGAAGAGGGCAGCCGCCACCTGGCTGAGGCGACCCTCAATGACGAAGGCAAAGCAACTTCGGTGGTTACGCTTGCGGCCGGCGATCATGCATTGCGCGCCGTGTACATTGGCGATGCTGCCCATCAAGGCTCAATCTCCGGAGTCAGCAACGCATCAGGCCAGACAAGCACTGACCCGAACTTTACCCTTACGCTTTCCGCCGTCGCGCCTTCTACGCTGCCATTGACGATTACGACCGGCAACTCGGGCACAATCGCAGTCACTGTCGTGCCCCAAAATAATTCGGCACTCTCGGCGCCCATGTTTGTTACGCTCTCGTGCTCGGGGCTTCCGGCGCTGTCGTCGTGCACCTTTACGCCGGAATCGATCGAAATTCTGCCGACCACGCCGGCAAGCTGTCCAACCGGATCGCCCGCATCGGCTTGCCCGCCTGTGAGCTCGATGCTCATTCAAACGCAGGGACAGGGCACGAAAGGCGCGGCGATGAATTCCTCGCCCCTGGGACTGAAGAGCGTTCCGGTTGCGTGGGCCATTCTGCTGCCTGGCATGCTGGGCCTTGGCGGTCTGGCATGGGGTGCGCGCCGGCGCAAGTGGCTCAATCGCATGGTGCTGATAGCTTTGGTCGGATTGGTCACTGCGATTGGAACCACGGCCTGCAATCCGCTCTACTACTACTACAACCACGGGCCACCCAATACGCCTTCCACGCCCACCGGCACGTTCAACATCCAGGTTACCGGGCAGTCGACGAATGGCGTTACGGCCATTACCAACTCGGTCCCGCTGACGCTCACGGTAAAGTAGGAGCCCCCGCAAACAAGCCCGAGCACATCTCTGCGAATGGGCCGTCCACGCCTTACACTGCCTGCATGACGCGCTGGCACCCCCTTCCTGCCGTGGTTTACGCGCTGGTGGAACAGACACCGGCGACTGTGCTGCTTGAAGGGCGCGCATCCAATTCCGCTGCAACGGGCGAGTCGCCATGGACGCAACTTTTCGTTGCTCCGCTGCGCGTTTGTGCCGCCTATGCGGCGTACGAAATCCCGGGCCTGTTTGCTGCAATTGAAAGCGCTGTCGCGGCGGGCCATTGCGCGGCAGGATTCTTCGCCTATGAGTGCGGCACATGCTTTGAGCCGAAGGCCACGACGCACCCAGCGCACGAAGGTCAGCCGCTGGCATGGTTCGGCATCTACGAGCGCAGCTACGCATTCGATCACGAAGCAGGAATGTTCATTGGGGGAGAACCGCCGGAATTATTGCGCTTCAGAATCAAGACAGGTTCTGTAGACCTGCACCCTCAAGTTCCGTCTGATCCGGCGCCGGAAATAGTCGCCGAGTTCGCCTTGGCGGAGTCCGAATACGCGGAGCGAGTGGGCGCCATCCACGAATGGATCCGCGCGGGCGACGTGTATCAGCTCAATTTCACGGCTCCGATGCGGATTGCCGTTTCAGGTGGCGCTGCCGCTCTCTATGATCGGCTTCGCGCGCGACAGCCGGTGGACTATGGTGCATTCATCCACTGGCGATCGGGCCATCACATCCTTTCGTATTCACCCGAGCTTTTCTTTCGCGTCAATCCCGATGGTGGCGGGCGGCGTATTGTCGCGCGCCCTATGAAAGGCACCGCGCCACGAGGCAGCACCAGCGCCGAAGACCGCCTGATCTCCGAATGGCTGCGCAATGACGCCAAGAATCGCGCAGAGAACCTGATGATCGTCGATCTGCTGCGCAACGACCTCGGCCGCATCGCGAAATTTGGCTCTGTACGAGTAGACGATCTCTTCGCCGTCGAGCGATATCGCACGCTCTGGCAAATGACTTCGACCGTGAGCGCGGAGTTGCGGTCTGAAATCCGCTTTCACGACATTTTTCGAGCTCTTTTTCCGTGCGGCTCGATCACCGGCGCGCCCAAGGTGCGGGCCATGCAACTCATCGCCGAACTGGAAGACGCGCCACGGGGCGTTTACACCGGGGCCATTGGCTTCTTCTCGCCGCAGCAAACAGTCTTCAACGTTGCGATCCGCACGCTCGAGCTTGCCGAAGGGCGCGGAGTTTTCGGCGTGGGTAGCGGCATCGTCATCGACTCCGACCCGGAAGAAGAGTTCCGCGAGTGCCTGCTGAAAGCCGAATTCCTCACGCGGCCTGCAGGCTGGTGGCCCGAACAGTTCTCGCTCATCGAAACCATGTTGTGGGACGGCGACTATCCGCTGCTCGAGCTGCACCTGGACCGGCTCGCTGACTCCGCCGAATACTTCGACTTCGTCTGCGATCGCGCGGCAATTCGCGAGGCTCTGTTGCGAGACGCAGCCACCTTTTCCGATTCCAAATGGCGCAAGGTGCGTCTTCTGCTCGATATCGATGGCACTCACAGGATCACGAATGAGGTTCTGGAACCTGCTGCCCCGCCAGATCGCATTGGCCGCGTTTGCATTTCCTCAAAGCGCACCGATCCTGCCGAAGTCGTGCTCTTCCACAAGACCACGCACCGCCCACTGTACGCGGAGGCATTCCAGCAGGCCGCGCGCGACGGCTACGACGATGTGATTTTTCTCAATCAGCGCCGCGAAGTCACCGAGGGAGCCATCAGCAATATCTTCATCGTGAAAGACGGCCGCTGGTTCACGCCGCCCGCTTCGTGCGGCCTGCTGCCCGGCGTGTACCGCCGCTATCTTCTCGAGACCCGCCCCGACATCGCACAGCGCGTGCTGACGCTTGACGATCTGCGCTCTGCCGACGCCGTTTATCTTTGCAATGCCGTTCGCGGCCTGCGCCGCGTCACCATCGACTGGTAGCATCTCCTCACCTCGGAGGCTGTCATCCCGAGGCGCAGAGCGACGAGGGATCTGCGGTTGCTCTTTTACGGACCTCCGATTCACCTCGCGCAATAGCATTTCTCCCGTTCCTCGCCATTCGTGATAGAACGTTGTGGAGGAGCCCCAACCATGCCGACAGGCCATCGTTCGCTGCTGAAGAAAATCGCTTTTCTCTTGAGTGCGTTGTTTCTTCCGGCGTTCGCCGCGCATGCGCAGACGGCCGATCAATTGTGGCTGCGTCATCCGGTCTGGTCCGCTGACACTCCACACCCGATGTTTCTTGTGCACCCTCTCGATGAAAGCTCGATGGTGCGAACGGCAGTCCACGAGTTGAATCTCGGCCTGAACGGCTCCGCGGCCGCCAACATCGACGATTTCGCGAATCAGATCAAAATTGGTATTTCGGATGAAGTCCGCCAGGTATATCCGCAAATCGAAATACCGGCTCACCTCACCCCCGATTCTTACTGGATCAGCACAACCCATTCGCGCCACGGAACGCTGATCATCATTGCGGGTGGTGACGAGCGGGGCGCGCTCTACGGCACCTTCGCACTCTTGCGATTCATCTCCGAGAACGAGAGACTTCCGAATGCGGTCATGGAAAGCCACGCCGCCATGCCTATCCGCTGGGTCGACCAGTGGGACAACCTCGACGGTTCGGTCACGCGAGGATATGGCGGGCCATCGATTTTCTTTGACAACGGCCACGTGCGAGACGATCTCGGACCCGTCAGCGAATACGCGCGCCTGCTCGCCTCCGTCGGCATCAACGGATGCAATATAAACAATGTCAACGGAGCCGCGCCATTTCTTGACCCACAGATGCTCCAGGGCCTTGCCCGCGTGGCTAACGCCATGCGCCCCTGGGGCGTGCGCCTGGCGATGAGCGTCGACATCTCCAGCCCGCAAAAAGTCGGCGGCCTCAATACTTTCGATCCCCTCGACCCCGAAGTGAAGGCGTGGTGGACAGCGAAGGTAAATGAAATCTACAAAGTCATCCCCGATCTCGCCGGCTTCACGGTAAAAGCCGACTCCGAAGGCGAGCCCGGGCCCGCAAGTTACGGCCGCAGTCCTGCTGACGCCGCCAACGTGCTCGCAGCGGCTCTGGCGCCGCACGGCGGAGTCGTGCTGTACCGCGCCTTTGTGTATAACAATCACCTCGACTACAACGACCTGAAGGCCGACCGCGCCCGCGCTGCTTACGACATTTTTCATCCCCTCGACGGCAAGTTCCTGCCTAACGTGATCGTGCAGATTAAAGAAGGCCCCATCGACTTCCAGGCACAGGAGCCCGTCTCGCCGCTCTTCGCGGGTCTGCGCAAAACCAGCGAAGCGATGGAGCTGCAGATTACGCAGGAATACCTCGGCCAGCAGCGCCACCTGGTCTACATCGCGCCCATGTGGAAGTGGGTACTCGATTTCGATCTGCGCGCCGAGAATCGTGCAACGCCCGTCAAGCAAATCATCGAAGGCAAAAGCTTCCATCGCCCGCTGGGGGGAATGGTCGGCGTCTCGTGCGTGGGCCGCGACTGGCTGGGCTCGCCGCTTGCCATGGCCAATCTTTACGCCTTCGGCCGCCTCGCCTGGGATCCGAATCTTTCGGCCGAGCAGATCGCCGAAGAATGGACGCGGCAAACTTTTGTCAACGACCCGAAGGTCATTGCCACCGTAACCAAAATGCTGATGCAGTCGTGGCCCGCGTACATGGACTACACCGGTTTCCTCGGCTCGCAAACGCTCACCGACATTACGGGAAGCCACTACGGCCCCAACATCGAAGCCAGCGAGCGCAACGGCTGGGGCCAGTGGCATCGCGATGACGCGCATGGAATCGGCATGGACCGCAGCGTAGCCACTGGCACCGGCTTCGCAGGACAGTACCCACCCGAACTTGCAAAGATGTATGAATCCACGGCCACCACTCCCGACGATCTGCTTCTCTTCTTCCATCACGTGCCCTGGACCTACAAGCTGCATTCAGGCAAGACGGTCATTCAGTACGTCTACGACAACCACTACAACGGCGCTGAAGAAGCCGCGCGGCTGGGAGCGGAGTGGGCCACGCTCAAAGGCAAGATCGATCCCAAGTTCTTCGACGACGTGGCCGCGCGTCTTGAATACCAGGCCGGGCACGCAATTGTGTGGCGCGACGCCATCGTGCAGTATTTCCTCAAGGAAAGCGGTATTCCCGATGTGAAGGGCCGCGCCGGACACTTTCCCGGCCGCCTCGAGGCAGAGGATGCGCGTCTCAGCGGCTTCTCCGTTATCGATGTGGACCCATGGGAGGACGCATCACGGGGCAAAGCGGTGACGTGCGCAGAGAAGACCTGCTCGGCAGAGTGGACCTACACCGGCCCCGCCGGGCACTACAACATCGCCGTGCAATATTTTGATTTGCATGGCGGTGTGGCGCATTTCGCGCTCAAAGTGAATGGCAAGTCAACTGCCGCATGGGCGGCCGATGCAACATTCCCTTCGCGTCGCCCCAACGGCGATAACTCCACGCGCTACACCGCGCACGGCATTACGCTCAAGCCTGGCGATGTGCTGCAGGTTGAAGGCACGCCCGACGGCAGCGATCCTGCCGCGCTTGATTACATTGAGATCGAGCCGGCCGCTGTGCCGGCCACGCACGCCTCCGATTCTCAATCGCCGCCGGCGTGAAAGTTTGCGTTTCCGTCCTGCGCCTGCGCTGCGCGCAACTCATCAATTTCAGCGATCAGGTCGAGAACCTGCCGGCGCTTGCGCTCGCTCAGATCGAGAAAGCGGATGCCCACCGTATTGCGGTCGTGAATGGCCTGGATTACGCCGCCGAGCCGGAAGGGCAGGCCCTCCAGCCGGAACTCCGTTTCCACGCGCGTGTAGATGCCCACGGGGAAACGCTCATCGGTTTGGATGCGGCAGCCGGTCAGGCTCAAATCCACAATGCGCCCCGGCAGGGTCGAGCCTGCGCGAACCAGCAGAATGGTTGCGGAAGTATCCACCTCGTGGCGAGCCTGCGCGCGGCGTTCGCGCAGGCTGGCGGCAGAAACACTTCCCGCCGCCGGCCCAACAAGCCCGACGATTTGCGCTGACTCTGGCACGTTGGCCTCGGACTTGAGCTCAGTGTCCGTCAGCCAGCTCCCATGGCTGCCCGGGATCCGGCTGCGCGGCTTCGCGGCCCATCAGGCGGTCATAGCGATACACATCGCTCGTGGTGCCCAGCGACTCGTTATACAAGCTGACTTCGCCTATGAGCTGCTTCAACTCTTCGCTGAATGCGTGAACCGCCTGCAATTGGCTTGCCGCTGCCGGGATCTCATATTGGGAAGTTCTAATGAATTTCTGGTATCCGCGGTCAAGCAGCCGCGCCACTTCGCCCCGCACCAGCATGCCGGGGTGGACCATATAGGCAACCGCCACGGCGTCCGCATCCTTCGTGCGGGGCGCAGCCACCAGCACAGCGCCGACCCCATCCTTGCTGACCAGCATGCCGCCGTCGGTTCCGGAACAAGGCGCCACATCAAAGCCATGGGCGCGCAGCAATTCGAGAGTCTGATCGAAGTTGGGGTGGCGAGATTTTCTTTTCATCAATCGAATCCAATTTGAAAAAATAAGGGGAACGGCGAGCGTTCTCTTCTATCTCCAATCTCGCACACGGCGCCGCCCGCTGCAATTGAGCATGATTTCACACGCATTACTTTTGAGCCTCGCCGCCAACCTGGGCATCCGGGAGCAGTCATGAGCCCTCTGCGGCTGAAACGCGTTCTCTACGACGATTTGCGTGCTCACGCGGAGCGGGCGTATCCGCATGAGTGCTGCGGCGCGCTGCTGGGCCGTTTTACGCGACAAGGATGGCAGGTTGTCTCGCTGGCGCAGGCAACGAACCTACGCGCCGGCTTGGCACGCGACCGGTATGAAATCGCGCCTGCCGAACTGGTCGGGATCATGCGCGACGCGCGGAGGGACGGTCTCGAAATCGCAGGCTTCTATCACTCGCACCCCGACCACCCGGCGCAGTGGTCGGCGACCGATCTTTCTGAGGCTCATTGGATTGGATGCCTGTATGTGATCACCGCGGTCGATAAGGGGCATGCGGCAGGCACCCGCGCTTTTCTGCTGGCAGGAACCACCGAGGACGACAAGCGCTTTGAACCATGCGAGCTCGAAATCGAAGATGCTTCTCCTGGCTCGAACATGGTCTGACCGCGCGGGAGTGTCGTTCATCCCAAAGAATATTCTTTACACCTGCCGGTCCCGGTCTTCATAATCTCTTAGCCTCAGAAAGCCTGCGCTTCCCATTCTTTCTCCCTCATCGCACGCCTTCACCGGGTCAATCAAGGAGGAATCCCACATATGAAGATAGTCAGTCCTGTTCTGCTCGGATTATCCCTCGCGGTTGTCGGAAGCTCACTCGCCGCGCAACAAGGAATGCAGGGGCCGCCAAAGGTCCTCACAATTACGCGTGAATTTCTCAAGCCGGGAAGAGCGGGCGCAATCCACGACAAGTCAGAGAGCAGATTTGTGGCTGCAATGACCGCGGCCAAATGGCCGACGCACTATTTTGCGCTGAATTCCCTTTCGGGCAAGTCGCGCGCCCTGTTCCTGACTGGTTATCTCAGCTTCAAGGCATGGGAAGACGATTTCGTGGCGACGATGAAGAACAAGACGCTGTCGGCTGAACTCGATCGTGCGTCAGTTGCCGACGGCGATCTGCTTGATGGCCTCGACCAGTTTGTCTTCACCTATGACGAAGACCTAAGCTACCGGCCGAGCCCTACTTTGGGGCACGCCAAGCTAATGGAGATCACCTCGTTCCACATCAAGCCCGGCCACATGCACGAGTTTCACGAACTGGCCCACATGGTGATCGATGCGCACAAGAAAGCCGGAGACAGCGCGCATTGGGCCACTTTTGAAATCGCGTATGGCGGCGACAACGAGTACGTGGTCTTCAGTGACGACAAGTCGATGGCCGACATCGATACGGGCTATGCGGAGGATAAGCAGTTCCGCGATGCGATGGGCGACGACGGAATGAAAAAGCTGAGCGAACTCGTGGCCGCTTGCATCCAGGAATCAGATTCGGAACTTTTCGCCATCAATCCTGCCCAGAGCTATCCGCCCGACTCCTGGGTCCAGGCCGATCCTGACTTCTGGAAGACGAAGCCCGCTGCCGCACCGGCGGCCAAAGCTGCCCCTGAAGCCAAGAAGCCTGCGCAGTAGCACTGCCCCAGCCCAGTTCCGCTCAACAGGTGGCTCTGTGAAGCACAGAGCCGCCTGACGGCGGCGTTGTCTGTCCCAAGCGCGTTCATTCCCAGATGTGGCTCCGGCTCGATAAACTGAGATGGTCGGGAGTCACCGAGCTATGGCCACTGCTTCTTCCCCATTCAGCCTGCCCGAGCTCACCTCCGCCGATCTCTCGCGTTACTCGCGCCACCTCATTCTGCCCGAGGTCGGGATGGAGGGACAGCAAAAGCTCAAGGCCGCGCGCGTCCTCTGTGTCGGCGCCGGCGGTCTTGGCTCGCCGCTCGCGCTCTATCTCACGGCGGCCGGCGTCGGCACGCTGGGGTTAGTTGACTTCGATGTGGTCGACGCCAGCAACCTGCAGCGGCAGATCATTCATTCCACGAAAGACGTGGGCCGCAAGAAGCTCGACTCCGCCGGAGAGAGGGTGCTCGCGCTCAATCCCTCGCTCAATCTCGTCAAGCACGAGGTCATGCTCTCCAGCGCGAACGCCCTCGAAATTCTCAAGGACTACGACATCGTCGCGGACGGCACCGACAACTTTCCCACGCGCTACCTGGTGAACGATGCCTGCGTACTGCTGGGGAAGCCCAACGTCTACGGGTCCATTTTTCGCTTTGAGGGGCAGGCCAGCGTGTTCGCCACGCGCGAGGGCCCGTGCTACCGCTGCCTCTACTCCGATCCGCCACCGCCGGGAATGGTGCCGAGCTGTGCCGAGGGCGGCGTGCTGGGAATTTTGCCCGGCCTCATCGGCGTGGTGCAGGCGACCGAGGTCATCAAACTGATCCTCGGCCAGGGGGAGCCGCTCATCGGACGGCTGCTGCTGGTCGACGCCCTCAGCATGCGCTTTCGCGAACTCAAGCTGCGCAAGAATCCCGACTGCCCCGTGTGCGGCTCGCGTCCGACGATTACCGAACTTATCGATTACCAGCAGTTCTGCGGGATCGCGCCGCGGACTGCCCAGGAGAAGACCTTGACGAATGGCATTCCACAAATGAGAGTTGAAGAGCTCAAGCAGCGCCTCGACGCAGGCGACAACATTTTTATCCTCGATGTTCGCGAACCGTATGAAGTCCAGATTGCCAGCATCGGCGGCACGCTCATTCCTATGAAAGAAGTGCCGCAGCGCCTCAACGAGATCGACCGCGACCGTGAGATTGTGGTCTACTGCCGCTCTGGGGCGCGATCGCAGCGTGTCGCGGAGTTCCTCGCGCAGTCCGGCTACGCCAACGTGAAAAATCTGGCCGGAGGGATTCTTGCGTGGGCCGACCACGTCGATCCCAAGGTGCAGAAGTACTGATCATCCGCATCCTCTCGACGTGTCGCACATCCAAGCGGTGAGGACAAGAATGATCCGTGTCAGCGTCACCTACCCAAACAAGCCAGGGACCCACTTCAACGCGGACTATTATCTGAAGGTCCACATGCCGATGTCGGCAAAGCTGCTGGGCCACGCGCTCAAGTCGGTAACTGCCGAAATCGGCGTCAGCGGGGAAGAGCCTGGTAGTGCGCCGCCCTACGCGGCCATCGCCGGATTCACGTGTGAATCGATTGAAGTGTTTCTGCAGGCGTTTATGCCGGTCGCCGACAGATTGCAAGGCGATATTCCCAACTACACTGATATTGAGCCGGTCATCCAGATCAGCGAACTCACGGAATTCTCTGTCACTTCAGCGTGACCCGCGCGTGGGTACAAAAATGATTGAAGATATCACCTTGCAGGGCCAACATATTCGCCTCGAGCCGCTCGCCCTGTCGCACGCCGATGCGCTCACAGCGGCCTCGGCAGCCGATCCTTCGCTCTACCAGTGGAGCGCTGTTCCGGTCGGCCGGGATGCCGTACGCCGCTATGTTGAGACCGCGCTCGAACTTCGAGAAGCCGGCACAGTCCTGGCCTTCGCCACCGTGCGGATCGCCGACGGCGCGGTCCTCGGCTCAACCCGATTCTTCGACATCGAACACTGGCCCTGGCCCGCCGGTCATCCGCGGCATGGCCGCGGCAATCCGGATGTCTGCGAGATCGGCTACACCTGGCTTACGGCTTCGGCCATACGCACCGCAGCCAACACCGAGGCCAAGCTGCTCATGCTCACGCACGCATTTGAAATGTGGGGTGTGCTGCGCGTTTGCCTGCATACTGATGCGCGCAACAAGCGCTCGCAGGCAGCGATCGAACGCATCGGCGGGAAACTTGACGGCGTTCTGCGCGCGCACCGCATGGCCACAGACTTCACGCCCCGCGACTCGTATCGCTACTCGATCATTGCGCCGGAATGGCCGGCGGTTAAGCAACGCCTCACAGAGCGGCTCAAAAGATCGTAACAAGCCAAGCGCAGCGCGATGACAAAACAAAAAGCTAAGAGCTGGAACCTAAAAGCTGCCCTAGCCTTTTCCACCAGTTCGGCTTTCGCTCGCAGTAAGGTGGTCGCGGGCGCCTGGCATTCCGGTGATACTCCCGGCACGCCTCGCACCTGCCGTGTCTTGGGCAATCGCGCTTGGGGCACGGACAATCAATCCGCAGCAAATCTGAACTCAAGATAACCATCGTGCATTGATTCGCCGCGTCTACCGGGCGCTCTCCGCGGTCTCGCTTGCAGCCGGCTTGCCGTTCTCGTCCATCTTGCCGAAGATCATCTTGCCGCTGGCAGTTTGCAGCACGCTGGTCACCGAGATGGCCACCGACCGCCCAATGAGCTTGCGTGCGTGATCCACCACCACCATGGTTCCGTCGTCGAGATAACCGACGCCCTGGTTGTACTCCTTGCCTTCTTTCAGGATCACTACGTTCATTCGCTCGCCGGGAAGCACGACAGGCTTCAGCGCATTGGCAAGGTCATTGATGTTCAGCACTTCCACGTGATGCAGGTGGGCTACCTTGTTCAGGTTGAAATCGTTGGTGACGACTTTGGCCTCCCACTTCTTGGCCAGTTCCAGCAGCTTCAAATCCACCTCGCGGATCGAAGGGAAGTCGTCGGGCACAATCTGCACCTGGATTTTGTCGTTCGACTGCATGCGCTGCAGCATGTCCAGGCCGCGGCGGCCGCGCTGGCGCTTTGAGCCATCAGTGGAATCAGCCACCACCTGAAGCTCGCGCAGCACAAACTCAGGCACCACCAGTGTTCCGTCAATGAAGCCCGCCTCCGCGATGTCGGCGATGCGGCCGTCGATGATCACGCTGGTGTCCAACACCTTGGCGCTGCGGCGCGAAGGCTTGTCGGAAGAAAAGACCATGCCCAATGCGGCGGGATTCAGCAGGTCGCCCTTGCTTGCGCCCACCAGCAATCCGACATAGGTCATCAGCAGGAGGACAAAAATCTGCAGGACAGCTGAATTCGAGCTAGTAAGGGGCGCCGAGCGCAGAACCAGACAAAACAGCGCCGCGCCGAAGATGCCAAGCACGCTGCCCGCAACGGCTCCAATGAGCCGCCGCAAGGTCAACGCCCGGACCCGCAGCTCGAAAATAATGACCGCGCCGGCCGCAGCCGCACCCGCAATCGCACCTTCCCATCCATTTTGAAGACCAAAAGGGCGGAGGAAGTAACAAACCGCGGCAAGCAAAATGACAAAAAGAATACGTAACAGAACAAGATCCATAAGGGCCTACTTTCACCGGCGGCGATACGGCACCGGCCACCGGGGGCACCGATGGCGAGTATGCTCACAGCCGGCACCCATCGTCAAGGGGGGAGAAGATGTAGGCCTTACGTTATCAGGGAACGGGGCCCAAGGGCCAGAGATCTGCAAAGGCGCCACGCCGCTTATCCCGGCGAGAATCCCAAAACCGGGATGCCTGGCGCTTTGTGCCCTCGGCCCCTTGCTCCCTTGGCCCGTTGTTCCTCGTTCCGAGCCTTACGATGCTTCCGCCAGCTCCGCCACGTGTGGCATGCGCTGCGTTCCCTTGCGCGGCCCGCGCTTGCGCGCGCTCATCACCTTGATCCGTTCCAGCAGCTCCTGCGAGGAGCAGTTCTTTCTGGCCAGCATCGCGTCAGCAGTGTGGATCTCGCTATTCATTGCTTGAGCATCACCCAGCACAATCATTGGTACGTGGCTGGCCATCCGTTTCAGCCGTTCCACAAGCTGATTTCCGGTCATCTGCGGCATATTGCTGTCGGTCAGCACCAAGTCGATCTGCGGAGTGGATGCAAAGATGGCAATTGCCTCCTGGCCGTTCGTGGCCGGTAAGACGCGGTAGCCATTGGTGGTCAGCATGAACTTCATCACAGAGAGCTCTTGTTCGTTGTCGTCGACGCAGAGAATTACTTTTTTCGGGCGCATGGTATAAAAACTGGCTCCTTGTTCTAAAAACTCAAATTTCCCGGGGTCGGTTCCAGGGCAACACATCTCCATCTGCGAGCGCTGGTATGCTCGCAGGCATAAGTCACTTACCTTTGCCCGTGATCGAATCAGACTGTCTTGCTTCGGTTCGTTCCCGGTGGTTGCCGGCGTGCGCGATCACCGGCTTATCAAGCACGGTGACGCGTGATGTCACGGCAACCGGATTGCGATCCTCTGCGACTCAGCCAACTCTCGCGGTCAGGTCGTCTGCTTTTGGCGCGCTCAATGGACCCGAGGATGCGCGCCATTGATTTGTCCTCGATGAATCCGAAGAGTACGATCGTCGCCGCTTTCTGAAAAGGGAGAAAGTGAAGCGAAGCTTGCGATGAAAATCCGCTTGAAACAAGTGGAAAATTGCTACACGCAACACATCGCGTCACTTGCGAAGATGAATTTCTGTTGAAAGCATGTGCATCACCGCAGGAAAAGCTGTCCCTTTGCAACAAGAACGGTGCTGCCCGCGACGCGCACATCTCTGACCTTCGCCGACTCCAATTTCGCAGTCAGGAAAAGATCGCTCGGGCGTCCCATCTCCACGCCTTGCCGAATCTGGATGCGCATGTCCGATTGCGCCGCTCCCCGCGCGACGAGGTAACTGATGGCACATCCTGCTGCAGATCCGGTGGCGGGATCTTCACCGCCATAAAACTGCATCCTCGCCCGCCACTTCGTGGGGCACTCGTTTTGGACCGGATCCGGTACAAGCACATAAAACCACCGTGCCCCGTGCTGCCGCAGCCACGCGGTCGCCGCCTCCTGATCGACCCTCAACCGCCCGAGCGCCTCCAACGACCGCAATACGACAATCGCAAACGGAGCACCTGTCGAAATGACCTGCGGCGTCAACGCCGTTTCCATGTCGTCGGCCGCCAATCCGCAGAGTGGGGCCACTTCGGCTGCGTTCAATTCTGCGCCAAAATCCGGATCCGGCTGCGTCATTTCGCCAAACAGGGCCGCGGAACCTTGCGCGCTTGCCGCAAAGCGCACGGGCACCGGTCCCACATTTTCCGCCAGAGTCACCGTGCCGTTGTGCTCTGTTCCGGGAGAAAACATCTTCAGCACGCTGGCTGTGCCCAATGTGGGATGGCCTGCGAAGCGAAGCTCTTCCTGCGTGGTGAAGATGCGCACCCGCACTCCTTCGGCGCGCTCCAGCACGGCCTCACGCCGCTCCACGAATGCCGTCTCTGAAAGGTTGAACTCGCGCGCGATGGACTGCATCTGCTCTGTCGTGAGGCCGCACGTGTTCATCACCACGGCCAGCGGATTGCCGGCCAGCGCCTCAGCGGTGAACACATCCACGACAACGTAGTCCAACTCTGCCATCGCCGGATATTCCTCCGCGATGAACTTAGTCTACGAGCGATCGCGGTGGAAAATTCTGTGAATTGGCTCTCGATTGAGGTGAGTCTTTTCAGTTCTGCGTCGCAGTTCCGGCCGGGCAAACCAGCGTCAGAAAATCTCTGCGTTTGCTTCTCAGGCAGATCCGTGATCTCGCTTTCAAAGCGCAATCAGCGGCCGGGGCAGCCGCGTCGCGGCGCGATCGAGGAATAGCCTCATGCGCAACGCTTCGGCGCGTTGCACGGCAACCAGGCGCATCTGGCGGCGGATATGGTCGACGTGGTAAAGCTGCTGCACCTGTGCTTCGTCTCTGGCCGCGTCCCGCTCAAGGCGCGCGATACGCTCTTCAATCATTTGCCGGAACCGGGGACTGATCTCGAAGCCTTCCTGGGCGGCGCAATGGATGGCCATGACAAACACCTCGGAGCGGGAACTGAGGCCGCAAGGAATTTGCGATGCGGCCTCAAGTTTTTTCCGTCGCTGCCGATACTATCGAAGGCACTGCTCCTGCGCCAGATTACGTCGTTGCCCAACTTCGGTAACGTAGTGTCTCAATAAAATACACTCATCGCACGGGGCGTTCCGCTTGCCGGCGAACACGCCTTCTTCCCGATCAGCGACGAGCGTCGCGGCAAATGCCATGCCGATCTTTCCAGCACATGCCGCGCAGATTTGTGTCCGTGTAATTCTCGGCGCAACTACTGCGCCACAATGCCCAACTGCATCTGCGTTCCGCTTTCCAGCTCGATGTTTTTTCTCGAAGCCAGAAGCAAGCCTGAGGCGGAGCCGTTTCCGGCGAGCATGAGGCCGGGGATGCGCGTGGGATGCGGTATCGCGCGCTGTGCTGCTGCCGCATGAGCGCCGGTAGGCACATTCAGGTCGCCATGTCCCGCAGCATGCACGGCGGCATTTTCCGTCGAGCCGAGGCCTGCGCCTGCGCCACTGCCAACTGTCGAAGCCGTTGCGCCGGTGCTGTCCATCGCGCCGCCCGTTGCGCTGCCGGCCATGCCGCCCACACCGCCAGCCGCTCCGCCGGCTATGCCGCCTGCTCCATTCAGCGTGCCACCCGCGCCGCCAAGCGCTCCGCCAGCGCCGCCGATCAGTCCGCCGCCAGCGCGTCCACCGCCCATAGCCGGACCACCCATTGCAGGTCCGCCCATCGGCGCGGCGAATCCACCGTCAGCATCCATCGCGCCCATTGCCATCGCGTTCGCGTTAGGAGTCAGCCCTTTGATGAGCGTGTAAATGGGAACGCTGTGTCCGCCTTTCATCTCGACGCGATCAAAGGTAATGCCCATCTGTGCCGCGCCATGTTCCTTGCTCCAGGCCTGCACTTCCGTTACGTGGCCAATCAAGCGCGATCCCTTGGGAATCAGGGTTCCATTGGAGGTCTGCACCTTTTCAGTTGTCTTCAAGATGACTTGCTCGCCGGGCTTGGCCGTCTTCGAATCGAGCTTTTTCTCGAGCTCGCCGTTGATGGTGCTCATCTCCCACGCGTGCGAAGCAGCCTGGTCCCCAAAGCCGCCGCCTGTTCTCGCGTAGGTTGCCTTTCCATCATTACTCTCTGACACCTCTGTTGCCGTACCCGTCGGGCCGGTATGCGCCGAGGCGCCGGCCTGGTTGGAATTGCTGATATGTGTCCCCGCCCCTCCGGCATGGATCGACGAGTTGTCTTGCGCGCCGGCGCCTGCTTCCTGCGCCAACAGGGGAATGCTGGTAAGTGCGGCGATGGCTACTGCAAGGATGATCGCGGTCCTCATCATTTTTTCCTCCATTTGGCTTGACCCGTTTTTCCCGACAACAGCTATTTCGGAATGGTGCGATGTGCGATCGTGCGAAATCCGCGGCCCGGGAGATCCCTTCTCCCAGAACCAAACACTGGGATGCAGTCTACCTTCGCAAATGCTGTGCCAAATCGAGCCCTATGACAAACGATGGTAATCCGGGTGTTGCCGAGTTTAGAAACTCATGGGGGAATAGAAGTTAACCCGCGAAGGCTGTCAGAACCCCCTGGCGCGAAATGCCAAAGGCCACCTGTGTTGCCACGAAGATTCTGCGCAAATTCGTGTAAATTCTTCCTGTGCAATGGGCTGTGAACCGTCTGCCGCTCAACCGACGACGTGTCGTCGGCCAATGCGGTCTCAAGCCGCGCAAGCCGTTCCTTTAGCCACCCGGCGTCGCAGCGTAATAGCCCTTGCGCACCTGGACCTTCAGGTTGTCGCCTGTGTTGTCGGCTTTACATTCCACTGACACGTGCCGGAATGACCCGTCCTGCCGGGTGTTGCTGGGTGTGTAGGTCGCGACGTATTGCGTACGCAGCTCATCCTGGATCTGCTGGAACGCCGCCTCAAGTTTCTTGCCGTTATTGCCCACATTGATCAGGCGGCCGCCGGTTTCATCGGAAATTCGTTTGGCGGCAGAATAGCCGCCGTAACCCATCCCAAAATTCCCATAGAACCCCTGGTCTGCGATCAGGATCACGTAGACGATCACGTTGTTTCGCTGCGCCGCGGCAATCGCCTCGCCGATCTTGGTACGGCTCCCCTGGTCCTCGCCGTCGGTCAGAATAATCATCGCCTTGCGCCCGGTCTCCCGGTTCAGCTTCTCGTTGGCAGCCAGGTAAACGGCGTCGTAAAGCAACGTGCCCTTGGGATCGCCTTGCGTTGGCACCGGTCCGCCGCCCATGCCCGGAAGCCCCGACCCATTGCCGCCGGCTGTGTTGATCTGCGCCTTGTTCATGGCGTGGGCCAGCAGCCTGGGGCTGTTGGTGAAGTCCTGCAGCAGGTCTACATTCACATCAAACGAAATGAGAAAAGCTTCGTCCTTCTGGCGCAGCGCCTGCTCAAGAAACTGGCTGCCCGCCTGCTGCTCCAGCGGCAGCACGTACTCCTGGCTGCCTGATGTGTCGAGCAAAATGCCGAGGGTCAGCGGCTGGTTGGTCTCGGCCACAAAGCTCTTGAGCGTTTGCGGTACTTTGTCTTCAAGCACCGAGCAGTTCTGCTGGTTCAAATGCGGAACGAGGTTGCCGTTCTTGTCCTTGACGGTAAAGAACATGTCGACCAGGTTCACCGTCTGCTTGAAGGTGGCTACCGGTGTCTCGTCGGGCGGCGCAGCAGGCGCGGTGCTCACCGGTGGGGCATCGGGCGAAGGCGCAAGCTGGCCCCATGCCACCGTTGAAAAGACGGTCAGGCCAATCACATAGACAGAGATCCGGTTCAACGCGCGCATTCTAGCCGGTTAGACGACAAGATGACCTCTAAGAGAGCATATCGCGCGACGGCCAGAGCCGGCAGGCAACCTGCGAGCCTCTGGCGCGTCTGATACTCTGTCAGATGCGGCCTGTCTGGCGCGATCGCACTGCCTGGCGACCGCCTGTGACAGCACTTGAAGGGGGAGAAGATCGCTGTGAAATTAGGTTTAAGGGCCGTTGCGCCGGCAGCGCTTCTCGGTGTTGGTCTGGTTCTGGGTACAGGAGCTCGCGCGCAACAGCAGCAAACCGTTCCCGACGCGCCCACGCCCCAGCCTGCGACCACGCTCCCCGGTGTCGAAGGCCAGATTACTCCGGGAATCGGCTCTACCGGCGCTCCAACCGCGCCGAACTCCGCTTCCACTCCTGCTCCAACCCAGCCCGCCCAGCCGCCCAAACCTCCCGCCGAAGCACCTATGGTGCGGCAGCAGCCGCCGAGTCAGCAGACCCCTCCTCAAGAAGGCAGCGCCGCGGTGGCAAATTACGTGGTGCAGGTAAACTTCGTTACGGTCCCCGTCACAGTGAAGGACTCCAAAGGGAACCTGGTGGCCGGCCTCACCTGGCGCGACTTCACCGTCTACGAAAACAATCGCCGCGTCAATCTGAACGTTTTCAGTGTCGATCCCGAACCGCTCTCCATCGCCTTTGTCATTGATCAGACGTTGCCTTCGAACGTAATGGCGCAGGTGAACCAATCGATGGGGGCGATCCAGGGCGCACTGACGCCCTATGACGAAGCGGCCGTCTTTGCGTATACCAACGGGGCGAAAGAATTAACGAGTTTTACCGGCGCCCAGGGAAATCGCCTGCCCGCCGTGCTGGCCTTGGCGCAGGCCGCCGGCAGCGATCCGACGGTGCCATTCGGCGGAGGACCATTCGGTCCCTGCAACATCACCCAGAACGGGAATTGCGCCGATCCGACATTGCAGAGGGGTGGATCGACCGGCGATAGCACCTTCATCACCATTCCCAAGGAGATTCACACTCTCAATGATGCGATCCTCCAGGCGGCCAAGGAACTTTCGTCCCGCCCGAAAGAACGGCGCCGCATGATTTACGTGATCTCGGACGGCAAAGAATACGGCAGCAAAGCCACGTGGAAAGAAGTCGTTCGCTACCTGCAGACCAACAAGATTGCTGTCTATGCCACGCTGGTGGGCGACTCAGCCCGCTGGGGCGAGGGATGGCTCGATCGCTTCCACCTGCCCTTCACCATGTACGACAACATTCTCTACAAATACGTCGCAGCGACCGGCGGAGACATGTATTCCGAGGGCAGTATCAACGGCATTGAAAAAAGCTACGCCAAGGTATCGGAAGAGGCGCGCACGCAGTACACGCTGGGATACCTGAGCCACGAATCAATCTACGACAGCAAATACCGCAGCATCAACGTAATTGTTGATCGGCCCAATGTGATCGTGACGGCAAAACCCGGCTACTACCCTTCAGCGCAGGATTATAAGTAAACAAACGCTGACGCGTTTTCTACGGGGCGCGTTACGACGCGCGGGCCGGATATGCGTTATTTTGGGGGCCTGAGCCGAAGCGCCTCAGCTCACCAGTTCCATTTCCTTCAGTGAATCAGTGTAGGGAGCGCGCATCACGCCGCGCTCCGTGATGATGGCCGTAATGTATTTCGCGGGCGTCACGTCGAAGGCGGGATTGCAGATGCCGACGCCATTGGGCGTGAGCTGTTTGCCTGCGTGATGCGTGACTTCGCGGGCCGGGCGCTCCTCGATGGGGATAGCGTCGCCGGTAGCGGTGGCGAGGTCGATGGTGGACCAGGGGGCGGCCACGTAGAAGGGAATGCCGTGCTCGCGCGCGAGGATGGCGACGTTGTAGGTTCCAATTTTGTTGGCGGCATCACCGTTGGCGGCGATGCGGTCAGCGCCGACGACGACGGCCTGGATTTTGCCCTGGCGCATGAGGCTGGCGGCCATGTTGTCGCAGATGACTGTCGTGGGGATGTGGTCGGCCAACAGCTCCCATGCGGTGAGCCGCGCGCCCTGGAGGAACGGCCGCGTTTCGTCGGCGTAGACGTGAATCGTTTTGCCGCGCTCGACAGCCGCGCGGATGACGCCCAGCGCCGTGCCATAGCCGCAGGTGGCCAGGGCGCCGGCGTTGCAGTGGGTGAGCACTCCGCCATTGTCGGGCAGCAGTGATGCTCCGTGCGCACCCATGGCCTTGCAGGCGGCAATGTCTTCGTCGTACATGGCGTGGGCTTCGGCGAGCAGTCTCTCTTTGATCTGCGCCAATGACACTTCTGAGGCGGCCAGGTTCGCGAAGAGCGCCTTCATGCGGTCGATAGCCCAGAAGAGGTTGACGGCGGTGGGCCTTGTGGCGGCCAGGCGCGCGCAGATGCGCTCGAATTCGGGCGTAAACTCGGCGACTGTCGCGGCGTTGTTATTCTTCGCGCCAAGGGCAACGCCGTAGGCTGCGGAAACGCCGATGGCAGGGGCGCCGCGCACCACCATGGTGACGATGACGTCGGCCACCTGTTCATAGGTTGAGGCGAGCACATAGCTCTCTTCGAGCGGGAGCCTGGTTTGGTCGATGAAGCGGACGCCCTCGGGAGTCCAGGTGAGGGTGGGAATCATGCATCTTTAGTTTAAATGGAAGCGACAGCAGGGGTCAGGGGTCAGAGAGAGAGCAGGGATGCCACTGGACGCCCGCCCATGCCGGTGCGTAGAGTGGTTGCGTTACCAATCAAGCTTTATTTGGTTGTGTGCAGCGGAGGAAGACCTATTATGGCAACGCGCTCCAACACGATGACTGCGCCCAGCGCGCCGAACTATACCATCCCATTCATAGCCGTCACTATTCTCTTTTGCATCTTCGGATTCCTGACGAATCTGAATAGCAACCTGTCACCCAAACTCGAAGATATTTTCAATCTCAGCCATGCGTGGTCCAACACAGTAGCGACGGCCTGGTTCTTTGCGTACCTCGTATTCTCGGTGCCATCGGCCAAAGTGATTGAGGCCGTTGGCTACAAACGCACCATTGTCATTTCGCTGATGGTCATGGTGGTGGGTGCGCTGCTGTTTGTGCCCGCGGCCCACAGTGTGAGTTTCCCGCTGTTTCTCACCGCGAGCTTCGTGCTGGCTACGGGAGTCTGCGGACTGCAGACTTCGGCCAATCCCTACGTTTCGATTCTTGGCCCCGAGCACAGCGCGCCGGCACGGCTGACACTGGCCCAGGCATTCAATTCGCTGGGAACGGCGCTCGCCCCGATCGTGGTCGGCGTCTTCATCCTGACTGATCCGAGCAAGACCGCAACCAGAGAGGCTGTCGCCCATACGGTCCAGGGGCCGTATGTTGCGATTGCATGCGGCCTGTTTTTGCTGGGCGTGGCATTCATGTTCATGCATCTCCCGGCCATCAACGCTCCCACGGTACCGACCTCTGCTGATGAACCGCGTTCGACAACGGGACGCAGCATATGGTCGTATCGGCACACCGTATTGGCGATGATCGGTATTTTTCTTTATGTTGGCCTGGAGATCTCGCTGGCAGCCAACGCGATCAAGTTCTTCAATGCGCAGGGAGTTGATAACAAGGACACGGCGGCTCTGCTGGCCTCGTTTTATCCCCTTTCCATGATGATCGGTCGATTTGCAGGAACCTTTGTGATGAAGGTCGTCAAAGCAGAGAAGTTGCTGGTCATCCTCGGAATTCTCGGCGTGGTGTTGCTCGTGGTTTGCATGGCCTCAACAGGACAGACTGCCATCTGGGGCCTGATTGTGTGCGGGCTTGCGAATTCGATCATGTATCCGACGATCTTTGCACTGGGTATTGCTGAACTCGGACCGATGACCAGCAAGGGATCGGGCGTGATCACCATCGGCAATGTCGGCGGGGCAGTCATGCCTCCGCTCTTTGGATTGGTGGCAGACTGGGGACACAGCTATCAATTCGCTTTTCTGCTTCCCATGGTCGGCTATTTGTTCGTCATCTTTTATGGCGTATCCGGTTACAAGCCGGCAAGCAAGATGGCCGCCTAGAAAGCGCAAATCTGCGATATTCAAGCCCTCCGGTGCGCCGGGGGGCTTGCTGTTTCGCGGGCGTGCGGCGTGCAATCTCGCGCGGAGTGCCTCAAACCGCGACAGTGTTTTGTGCGGCAAAGAGACAGTGCTTGCAGTATTTTGCGACAGGTTTTGTGCGGAAGTGACGCAATCTGATTCGCTGCGAATCAAAATGGCCGCGAAATAAAGTTAGAGGCAATCACTAAAGTTATCCGGCGCCGAACCGATGAACCCGGTGGATGCAAACAAGCCCCATCCAACAATGGCGGCGGCCTTGGCGGTAGCAAAGAGGCGGCGCTGGAGATGGCGGCAACGAAGCATCCGAGAAGGAGTAATTTCCATGGCCCTCGGTGTTTTGAATAATCTGCCGGCAATCTACGCTGAGAACTATCTGAACAAGACCAGTGCGAGCCTGCAAACGGTACTCCAGCAGTTGTCATCCGGCAGCCGTATCAACTCCGGCGCCGATGACGCGGCGGGCCTTTCGCTGGTGAACGGCCTGGCGGCAAACACTGCGGCGCTTACGCAGTCGACGACCAACGCCACGGAAGGCGTGGGGTTGCTGCAGGTGGCCGACGGAGCCTTCTCGCAGGTGACGAGCCTGCTGAATCGCGCTGTGACGCTGGCCACCGAGGCCTCGAACGGAACGCTGAACACCTCGCAGGAGGCAGCCGCCAACCAGGAGTACCAGTCGATTCTTTCCGAGATCAACAATATTGGAGCGACGACCACCTATAACCAGGTGCAGGTGTTCACGGGAACGGTAAATGGCGTTGACATTTACACCGGAGATTCGTCGGCGACGGGCTCGTCTGTCGACAACATCTACTTTGGGATTATGAGTTCTTCCAATCTGGGCGACTCGGGCGGTGCGGTGCAGCAGAACAGCAAGGGTGTGTTCGTCGATCTGTCGGCGGACGCCGCCGGCGTGACGACCAAGGCCGCGAAAACGACCGACACTGTGGCGGGCGGCCTGAAATTCACCATCACGGCGGCCGACGGCACCACGACGACCGACACGACGGGTTCGACGACTTTGAGCGCGCTCATTGCGGAGATCAATGCGCAGCATATCCCAGGGGTGACCGCCAGCTTTACCACGGCGGGCGCGGTAGGGGATGCTGCGGCCGGAGTGACAGCCGCGACAGACACGGGCATTCAGATTACCAATACGAATCCGAATGTGACCATCAGCGAGGGCGCAACCGCTTTGAGCGACACAACTTCAGGCGGAACGACCGCGCTCGACGCGAACAACGCTGCGACAACAACGATCAGTTACAAATTTGCGGCCGCTGGCGACTCGTCGGCGAACCTGGCGCAAACCGACCTTTTGAGCGCGACGGATGCGCAGGCGGCCTTGGAAGTGCTCAACCTTGCGGTCACCTATGTCGCCGCGCAGGATGGCTACATCGGCGCGCAGATCAACACGCTGAATTCGATCAGCCAGGTGATGAGCACGCAGCAGGAGAATGTCGTCTCGGCGCAGAACGCGATCCAGGCGACAGATTATGCATCGGCCACTTCGAACATGTCGAAGTACGAAATTTTGAGTCAGACGGGCATTGCCGCACTGGCCCAGGCCAACCAGGTGCAGCAGGAAGTGACGAAGCTGTTGCAATAGCAGGGACGTAGGGACTACGGAGTCACCAGACCACAGGATGAGATTGAATGAGATGCGCATTGGCGTAGCAATCGAAAAGACGGTTTAGCAGGATTGCAGAACTTCAAGACAACCCAGGGACAGGGCGCGGCGGACGCTTCAACGTTCGCCGCTTTTTTCGCCCCATTCGCTTGTGCTCAAGTACCGATCGATGGCTTTCGCCGCTTTGCGGCCGGCGCCCATGGCGAGGATGACGGTGGCGCCGCCGGTGACGATGTCGCCGCCAGCAAAGACGCCGCGCTTGGAGGTGCGCAAGGTTTCGGGATCGGCCACGATGTAGTTGTGCTTGTTGGTGGCCAGATCAGGCGTGGTGCTCTGAATGAGCGGATTGGCGGTAGTTCCGACGCCGATGATGGCGACGTCGGCGGGCAGAATGATCTCTGAATCGGGGATGGGAACGGGGCGTCGTCGTCCGTCAGCGTCGGGGTCGCCGAGTTGCATGCGCACGCAGCGCGCGCCGGTGAGCCAGCCTTTTGCGTCGCCCAGAAACTCGACCGGGTTGGTCAACATGCGGAATTCGATGCCTTCTTCGCGCGCGTGTTTTACTTCTTCAGCACGGGCGGGCATCTCGGCTTCAGAGCGGCGGTAAACCAGTGTGGCAGTTCTTGCTCCGAGGCGGCGGGCGGTGCGCACCGCGTCCATGGCGGTGTTGCCGCCGCCGACCACAATCACGTCGCGATCCCGGCAGTCGTAGATGGGCTCGTCGAACTCCGGAAACTTGTATGCTCTCATCAGGTTGGTGCGCGTGAGAAATTCGTTGGCGGAGTAGACGCCGTTCAAGTGCTCACCGGGCACGCCAAGAAAGACGGGCAGGCCCGCGCCGGTGGCGACGAAAACTGCGTCGTAGCCTTCCAGGCGCATTAATTCGTCGAGGGTGACGCTTTTGCCGACGACGACGTTGGTTTCGAATTCCACGCCCATGCGGCGCAGGTTGTCGACTTCCTGTTTCACGATCGATTTAGGGAGGCGGAACTCGGGAATGCCGTAGACCAGCACACCGCCCAGTTCGTGCAGCGCCTCAAAGACGCGTACGCGGTGGCCTTTCTGAATGAGGTCGCCCGCAGCCGAGAGTCCAGCGGGGCCGCTGCCGACGACGGCTACGCTCTTGCCGGTGGCCGGCGCGATGGCGGGCAGCCCGAGCTGGCCGCTCTGGCGCTCGAAGTCGGCGATGAAGCGCTCGAGGTTGCCGATGGCGACCGGCTTCCCTTTCTTGCCGATGACGCAACCGCCCTCGCACTGGCTCTCCTGCGGGCACACCCGGCCCGTGATGGCGGGCAGCGCGTTGTCTTCGCGCATCTTCGCGGCCGCGGCCAGAAAATCGCCGGCATAGATGAGCGCGACGACCTGCTTGATTTTGACGCCGACGGGGCAATCAACCTGGCAGCCGGGCCTGGCGCAGGCAATGCAGCGCGTGGCCTCAGTGACGGCGCCGGATGCAGCCAGTCCCTGATTCACTTCTTCGAAGTTGCGGGCGCGCGTTGCGGGGTCCTGCTCCGGCATGTGCACGCGCGGAATCTGCATGCGTTCTTTGAGTGGAACCGGATTGACAGGAGGCATCGATGCGTCAGGCATAGTGTTTTTCTCCCTGAGCGTCGATTCGCGCGCGCAGTTGCGCGGTTTCTTTTGCTTTGGCGGCCAGCGACGCACGCAAGGCAGTAAGCTCTTCCTGCTTGTGCTCTTCGAAGTTTTTGGCGGACTGGCACTCCTGGCCGCGGTACATAGTGTTGCGCTGCATGAGAACTTCGAAGTTCACCTGCGAAGCATCGAACTCGGGACCGTCGACGCAGGCAAACTTGCTCTGGTTGCCGAGCAGCACGCGGCAGCCGCCGCACATGCCGGTCCCGTCGACCATGATGGAGTTGAGGCTGACCATGGTCTTGATGCCGAGCGGCGCTGTGATCTGCGCGACGGCGCGCATCATGGGCACAGGGCCAACGGCGAGAATGAAGTCGAGTTTGCGGCCGCCGGCAAGAAGGTCGTTGAGTTTCTTCGTGACCAGTCCTTGTTCGCCGTAGCTGCCATCGTCAGTGAGGATGTACGCTTCGTGGCTGGCCGCGCGTACTTCGTCTTCAAAGACGACCATCTCGCGGCTGCGCGCGCCCTCGATGAAGATGACGTGATTGCCGGCATCTTTGAGTGCGCCTGCGGTGGGCAGCGCCATGGCTGTGCCCACGCTGCCGGCAAGAATCACGGCGGTGCCGTATTCCTTAATCTCAGAGGGGTGGCCGAGCGGGCCGACGACGTCGAGGACAAAATCGCCCGCCTCGAGACAGTTCAGCAGCGAGGTGGTTTTGCCCACTGCCTGGACGGCGATGGTGATAGTTCCTGCGGCGGGATCCGCGCTCTTGATAGTGAGCGGAATGCGCTCGCCCTGTTCGCGCACGCGCAGAATGACGAACTGGCCCGGGCGCTGCTTGCGCGCGATGCGCGGCGCCTCAATGGTGAACTGCCGGATGTTGAGGCCGACGGTGCGGGCTTCGATGATTCTGAACATGGCTGGCGGCTCGGCCGCTGTCTCGGACAGAGGCTTGTTCAGCATTGATTATTCGGGAATTAGCGGCTTTGGGTTGTGACGAGAATCACGCGGGGGCGAGGGCTGCAAGTGGGAAGGCGACCCAGGTCTCCGGCCTGAAGGCCCAGCCCATGGTGGCGGCCAATTCAGAAGCCTGAAGGCTCCTGCTCCTTCCGCGGTAGCGGCGCGGCGACGCCATTTCCCTGCGGATTCCGCTGTTTCCAGAGGAGATAGAGGCTCCAGGCAGCGAGCGTGCAGCCGTCGCGAATGGCGCCGTCGAGGATCATCTGCTCGAATGTGGCGATCGGCACCGAGCGGGGAACGATGTCGTGCTCTTCCGCGTCGGGCTCGGGCTGGGAGGGCGTGAGGCCGGTCGCCAGAAAGACGTGCTGGCGTTGCCGGGTGAAGCCGTAGCCGATCCAGACTGCTCCCAGATGGGTCATCTGTGCGGCGCCGAAGCCAAGCTCTTCTTTCAGCTCGCCGCGCGCCAGTTCTTCGGGATCGTCGACTTGCATCTCCCAGCCGCCCTGCGGCAGCTCCAGCGCACGCTCCCGGATGGTATAGCGGTACTGCTCCACGAGCCAGATATGATCGTTTTCGATGGGAATAATGATGGCTGCATCGTCTTTTTCGACAACGCCGTAGAGCCCCTTTTCGCCGTTGGAGCGCAGGATTTCGTCTTCACGGACCCGCATCCAGTGGTTGCGGTAGACTTCGCGGCTTGAGAGCGTAGTGATGGTCGGGCGGGTCATTCAGACTCTGATGCGGAACTCCGACCGCCTGCAAAGATGCGCGGCGGGTTTAGCAGTTGACCTTCACGACCGAGCAAGGCTCAGCGGTTCGCCATTGCGACAGGAACGCGGTGACGGAGGAAGATTCCATGCTCCGCATGGCTTCGAATTGGCCGTTTTTCTGGCTGTAAAGCAATTTGCCGTGGTCGTCCAAAACAGCCAGCGCGGGCACGCCCTTTTGCAGCGGAACGCCGTATTGCCGGGCCAGGTCGAGATTTGTATCCAGGTGGCCTACGTTGATGTGAACCAGCACGAAATTCGATTGGAGCAGGGCCCTGTTTTGCGGGTCGTGAAAGTAGTAGTCGAGCACCTGGCAGTCGCCGCACCAGTTGCCGCCAAAGTCGAGCAAGACACGCTTGTGGGCGGTCGCAGCGGTTCTAAGGGCGGCGGCAACATCGGCTCTGGCCTGCGCTGGATCGGGGTAGATGTCCCTGCCGGCGGCGCAAGCGATGCCGGGGCCCAGAATCAACAAAGCCGCGAGGTTGAGAAGCTTGACGGATTTCACGGCGAAGGCCCTCCACGTCTGCTTTCAGGATGCCACAAAGGGAGCATGCCGGGGCAGACCAGCCCGTCCCTTGCACCGCTTTTGTGCGACAATAGTTAGCAGTGAATGAAGATGCGCGCAGAGCAGTTTTCCGCGTGCGGAGGATGTATCGATGGGCGATCTACTTCAGCCTTGGCACCTGATTGTGCTGGCGGTCGTTGCATTTCTTCTGTTTGGCGCCAAGCGGTTGCCGGAGCTGGGTAAGGGATTAGGCGAGGGTTTGAAGGGTTTCAGAGAAGGAATCCGCGGAATCACCGATCCGCCCCCGCCTGCCCCGCCGACTCAGCAACAGAACACCACCCCGGCCCCACCGCCGGCTTCGAACGCACCGGTTGAAACGAAGCAGGGCTAGGCGCAGCGGCCGGGAAAGCCTGTCGCCGGCTCGGCCCCAATGTGCGCGGTCGAATGCAGCATGAGTCTAAAGGAAATTGCCTGCGTGGAAGCGCAGGCAATTGTGTTTTAGGCCGGAACTGCGCTGGTACCTGAATTTAGAATCTTCTAGCTGAACAAATCCTTCATCTTCTCAATCAGGCTTGGCGAGGTCGGCTTGTTTTCCACCGTCATGGTCTCGGCCAGTTTGGTCACCAGTTCCCGCTGCGCCCGGTTCAGCTTACGCGGAATCTGCACAACGACCTTCACGATCAAGTCGCCGATTCCTTTTTCGTTCAGATAAGGAACTCCGCGTCCGCGCACGCGCACTTCTCTGCCGCTCTGCGTGCCCTCAGGGACCTTGATGTTTACCGGGCCGTCAATGCCGGGAATCTCAAACTCGGCGCCCATCGCGGCCTGCGGAAAGCTGATGGGAATGACGCAGTGCAGATCGTGGCCGTGCCGCTCAAAGAAATCGTGCGGCCGGATGGCGAGAACGATGTAAAGATCGCCCTTCAGGCCGCCAAGACGCCCTGCATCGCCTTCTCCCGCATAGCGAATCCGCGTCCCTTCTTCCACGCCCGGAGGCACTTTCACATGGAGCTTGACTTCGGCTGCGGCACGGCCCTCGCCACGGCAAGTGGAGCACGGGTCACCGATCACAGATCCTGTGCCTCCGCAGGCCACGCACGTCCGCGCCACCGAGAAGAAACCCTGCTGGTATCTGAGCTGGCCGCTGCCTTTACATTGTGCGCACGCGCTGGGGCCGCGCCCCGACGCGCTGCCGCGCCCGCTGCAGGTCTTGCACGTCTCCAGCCGGCGAATCTTGACTTCTGCTTCGGTCCCGAAGACTGCATCCTCGAAGTTAATGGTCAAATCGAAGCGAAGGTCGTCGCCGCGCTGCTGGCGAGGGCCGCGTGAGCCACCTCGCGGCGAACCGCCCATCGAAAACATCTCACCGAACAAGTCCCCAAAGATGTCCCCGAGGTCCACACCGCCCGCAAACGGACCGGCGCCAAAGCCCTGCGCGCCGAGTCCCGCATGACCGAAACGGTCGTAGGCAGCGCGCTTGTCGGCGTCGCTCAGCACCTGGTAGGCTTCGCTGGCCTCTTTGAACTTCTCTTCGGCTGTGTGGTCGCCGGGGTTCCGGTCAGGATGATACTTCAGCGCCTGCTTGCGGTACGCGCTCTTCAGCTCCTGTTCGGTGCAGTCGCGCGATACGCCCAGAACCTCGTAGTAATCTGGTTTGCTCACTCTTGTATTAGAACCCATCGTCTCGAAATCCAACTTCCAGCTCTGAGGCGATCAAGTCACAGCGGTCAGAGATGCTTTCTGATCCCTGATCCCTGTTCCCTGATCCCTGCTCTATTCATTTACCTGTTTATTGTTGTGCGCCACTCGCACCAGCGCCGGACGCAGCAGCCGCTCGCGGATCCTGTAGCCGCGCCGCACCTCTTCAGCCACGTGCTGATCCGGCACATCATCGCGCTCGACGGCTCCCATGGCTTCGTGAATGCGCGGGTCAAATAGCTCGCCCACAGCAGGAATCACCGTCACCTGCATCTTCTGCAGAACCTCTTCCATCTGCTTGACGATTAATTCCACGCCCGATCGCAGCTGCTCTTCCGAACCCGTCGACTTCAACGCCAGCTCAAAGTTGTCGAGCACCGGCAAAAACTGTTCCACAACCTGTCCAGCAACAAAATCCCGGTACTCAGCCCGTTCGCGTTCAGCGCGCTTTCGCGCGTTCTCAAACTCGGCCTGCAGACGCGCCAGCCGGTCAAGAAGCTGGTTCTTATCGGCTCTCAGTTGCTCCGTCTCGGATACAGGACTGGGTTCCGCCGCAACTCCCGTTCCGGCCGGGCTCTCCAGCACTTCATCAGCGGGCGGAGCCGGCAGCTCTGTCGACGCGTCGATCTTCGCCCCGCGGCCGTCGGTGAACTCTGGGGAGTCAACCACCGTCAATTCTCGTTCCTGCTTCATTTCAGCTGATTCTCCGAAACTATCGATTCTCTCTTTGATTTAGATGAATTTCATTGTGCGCCGGTGCACCAACCCGTATCGGCCCGGACCGCGTTCGTCCGTACCGAACAGCCCGGCGACCGGCAGGCCGCCTACGCTGCGGGCAAATCCAAAATGCGCCCGGAAAGCCGCGCAATATAGCTCACTGCCTGGATCATCTCCTGGTATTGGATGCGCGTGGGAGCAATCACCGCTACTGTGCCGAGCTTCGAATCGCCCAGCCTGGCCGGCGCCCCAATCAGCACAAGGTCCTGCATCGCAGGCGATGCTGCGTCGAGTCCTACGACGACGCGTACCTCCTGCTGCTGCCCGTCGACGTAGGCGTTGAGAAGCTCGACCAGCCTTTGTTTGGCTTCCAGCGCCAGGAGCATCTGCCGCAATTGTTCCCGATCCTGCTCCGCACCGATCAGGTTCGCGATCCCTTCCACATAGATTGTTGGACCTGCTTCGCCACCCGCCAGCGCGCCTTTGCGGCACAGCTCTTCCACTGATGCCAGCAATTGCCGATAGGTCTCGCGTTCCATCTCCATCCGCCGCGCCACCTCGGCCCTGACTCGCTCAACCTGCCATCCTCTGAAGTTTTCGTTCAGGTAGCTTCCGGCAGTTTCAAGCTCCACCGGCGTCATCTGGCGATCCACCACCAATACGCGATCCTGCACGGCGCCCGATTGTGTGACCAAAACGGCCAGCACGCGCCCGGTAGGCAGCCGTGAAAAATGAATGTGCTCCAGCACCTGGCCCGCTGTCGAACTCGCCAGCGCCACACCCAATCCCCTTGAGATCAGCGCGAGCACGTGCGAAGTGCGCTCCAGGTACTCGTCGGTGCTCATCACGCCCGAGAAGCTTTCTTCAATTTGCCCGCGGCGCGCTTCGCTCAGCGGAGGTTCGCCGCTGTCCTGAGCGATTCCACCCGCCGTCATACCGGCGCGGCCCTGCGTGATCTGGTCCACGTAATAGCGGAACGCGGCTGCTGTCGGCACGCGGCCTGCCGAGGTGTGCGGCTGCTCCAGCAGGCCCGCATCGCCAAGGCTCGCCATCACGTTGCGCAGCGTCGCCGAGCTCAGACCTTCTCGATTGGCAAAGTGATGCGCCACGGCCTGCGAGGCCACCGGTTCGCCGGTGGCTATGTACAGGTCAATAATGGCGTTCAACACCAATCGTTCACGCGGACTGACTCGCGTATCCGGCATCCTTTTGGCTCTCCATCCCGACCTTTGGGAGGTGAATTCTGCGCTCGGTTCCTGCGCCTCCAGGCTCGGCCTCTTGCTGACTAAGCCTTTTATTTGCTTATGCTTGCACCGAAAATTATCGGGATATCCCTTGCTAAAGTGTAGAAAGCCGTTCCCCACCTGTCAAGGCATGCAGCGCATGACTGGAAACCAAATTGAACACAGTTGAGTGCACTTTCCGAGAACGACTATTACATCCGTAACGGATTGACGCTGGCTTAGCGCCGCGCCAGTTGATTTGATGCTATTGTGAAACCGTCCGCCGGTCGCAGCGGTCCCTGCCGGCGGCATGCAAATCGACCGCATCTTAGTGATTGGGGAGGGGGCCATGAATCAATTTGTTCGCACGTTTCCGCGCATTCTCCTTGTTTCCGTCACAATCGCCTTGTTGTGCGTCGCGGCCATTCCCGCAGCACGCGCGCAATCATCGCAACCACTCGACAAGCACGCCCGCAGGATTGCAAAGCACCTCACCAAGTACCGTCCCGGCACCTATCTGGATTTTGAATTTCGCGACAGCTCAGAGAGCTACGGCGCGCTGGGCCAACTCTCAGAGAATTCCTTCGAATTCACCAATGCCGACACGAACAAGACCGAAACGCACGCCTACGGCGAGGTCGAGAGCGTAAAAAACGCGAAGGAATACATCGGCAGAGGCTCTGAGAGCAGGCATCATATCCGCCTGCTCGTGCCGATCATCGTCGCTGCAGTTGCTGCCGGCGGTGTTGCGGCGTACGAAGCGTTCCGTTGATTGTGATGTTCCGGCATAAGCAAGCGCGGGCCGTCCCATTCGCACTTTTCACTGTATCGCTCTCCGGCTGATAGATTCGATAGAGGGCCGTCACTCGTGTGCGACCCATCCATCGCGCCGGAAGAGAGCTCATGTTCCACCCCACTGAAGACATTCGCATTCAATGGACGAAGGTCGTCCTGCCCCCTGTCTTTCTCGAGGAAGAGCTCCCCGTCACCGAGACTGCATCCGACACCATCTTCAACACGCGGAGCGAGATCGCCGCCATCCTCAACCAGCAGGACGACCGCCTGCTGGTTCTCGCCGGTCCCTGCTCGATTCACGACACCAAGGCCGCCCGCGAATATGCTTCCCTGCTCAAAGGCGCCATCGACGAATTCGCCAGCGATCTGCGCATCGTGATGCGCGTCTATTTTGAGAAGCCGCGTACGACGATCGGGTGGAAGGGCCTCATCAACGATCCGCATCTCGACGGCAGTTACAAGATCAATGACGGCCTGCGCCTGGCCCGCCATCTCCTGATCGATCTGGCAGAGATGGGCGTGCCCACCGGCACCGAGTTCCTCGACATGATCTCGCCGCAATACATCGCCGGCCTGGTAAGTTGGGGAGCCATCGGCGCGCGCACCTCCGAGAGCCAGGTCCACCGGCAGCTGGTTTCGGGCGTTTCATGCCCTGTTGGCTTCAAGAACGCGACTTCAGGCGATGTGCAGGTGGCCATTGACGCAGTCCTGTCCGCGTCGTATTCGCACACGTTCCTGGGCCACACGCATTACGGGCAGTCGGCGATTTTTGTCACCAGTGGCAATCCGGACTGCCACATCATTCTTCGCGGCGGCCGCAAATCAGTGAACTACACGGCCGATTGCGTCGCTGAGACCGCCGCGCTGATGGAGAAGGCCGGCGTTGCGCCGCGTATCATGATCGACTTCAGTCACGCCAACAGCGGCAAGGACTTTCGGCGCCAGGCCGTCGTGTGCCGCGATGTGGCCGCGCAGATCGCTGCCGGCGACCGGCGCATCATGGGCGCAATGATAGAAAGCAACCTGGTGGCGGGCGCGCAAATGCTCGTCCCGGGCCAGCCGCTCGTGTATGGGCAAAGCATCACCGACGGCTGCATCGACTGGAAAGAAACGCGCACGCTGTTCGCCGAACTGGCGGCTGCGGTAAGAACCAGACGCAGCGCGAAGTAGCTCAACAGAGAAGCCGGTATGCGGTTGTCGTCGACGCGCCTAGAGCGTCGCAGCCTCTGCGCGCAGCTTCTCCGCATCAGCCGGCCTACCCATCACGTCGAGCAGCGCCGCGTGCTGTTTCAGCATTGAAGCGAGTTCCTGGCCGTATCTCGTTCTCATGTCGGGCAAATTCACGATCGCCTTCCGCTCCGACGATTCTGCAGTAGCGAAGTCAGCCAATGCTGCGTCGTTCTGTCCAAGGCTCGCCTCGATGACCGCACGCCAGAAAAATGGAATTGCGTACTCTTCATCTTTGTCAGTCAGGCACTTCTTCGATTCGGCAATTGCGGAATTTTCCTGCTCCAGTGCCTCTTGCGGCCTTCCGGCAGCGAGCAAAGCGTGCCCGTAATACTGGTACGAAAGCATCATCCCCAATTGATCGCTATTGGTGAGGTCACCAGCCTGCAAGGACATATCAAGCGCCTGCTTGCAAAAACTCAGCGCGTCGTCGTTGATTTGCGATTTCAATGCATTTCGGCATTTGTCTGATAAAGGAAACCAGGCCTGCGCAGCCTTTTCCTGCTCGGCCGTCGGCTGAGGTCCATGGCGCTCAAGGTGAAATGGAATTGTGAGGGTTGCCGTGACCGGAGTGGGTGCGCCGTTCACATTGAATGGGGTGAACTGCCACTTCTTCACAGCGTCGAGCGCGGCCTGCTGCAACATTGCCGGGCCGCTTAGCACTTTCTCCGACAAGATCTGCCCTTTTGCATCAATCACTACCGAAATCACAACGTCACCTTCGATACGAGCTGCGGCGGAAATAGGGGGATAAGCCGGCTCGGACTCGATGCTTAGGTGCTTTCGAGCGTCAGCCTCTGAAATGCTGTGCGGTGACCTGGGCTGCTGTGCAGACGCGCAGGCCCCCGCAAAAACTGCGATCAGGCAAACCACACCGGATTTGCATGGCATTTTGGATACTCCGGCAAAATCACCGCAAGTATATCTCCGACCTCATGGGCCTTGAATTCTGACGTAATCTATGCGGTCCCCATCACCACCGTGTGCGGGCTCATCGGGATCGGATGCGCGGAGATGCCTCTGAATCCAGCCTGCTGGTACATCCCTGAAAGCTCGGCGAAGGTGTAGGCGTCGCCCTCCGCCGTCGTGGTCAGCATCGTCATGGCAAAGGCGGCCGGCATAGGCGGCGACACGCGGTCCTCATTCGGCACAAATTCAAGAGTTGCCGCACGCCCGCCAGGCTTCAGAGCGCTGCGCACTTTCTTCAGCAGGTCTACGCAGGTCGCCTGATTGAAGTGGTGCAGAAAGTTCGTCAGCAGCACTGCGTCGTACGGGCCTTTGAAATCGACGTCAAATGCGCTGCCCGGCAGCATTTCATAACGGTCCTTCACGCCTGCTTTCTCCGCATTCTTCAGCGCCACGCGCAGCACCGGCGCCCAGTCCAGGCCGGTAACCTGCGCCTGCGGATTCTGTTTCGCAATCTCGATGCCGAACAACCCATGGCCGGCAGCAATGTCGAGCACGCGCATCGGCCCGATGTGGCCATCCAGCACAACCTTGCCCAGCGGCCCGGCCATCGGTCCCATCATGGGCGCCATTTTCTCTGCGAACTGCACCCAGAGGGGATTTTCCGGTTCTACCGTGCCCGAGCCAGGCAGATGCGTGCGGCCATTGCGAACGATTTCGGCCAGTTGTCCATCGGCCTGCATGATCGCTTCTTCGCTCAGGAAGTGCGCCACCGAGGCCATGCACGCGGGCGACTCCGGATCGAGAAAGGCCGCGCTCGACGGAGTGTGCTTGTAGTGACCGTCTTCTTTCGCGAGCACGCCGTTCACGACGAGGAAATCGCACAGGATACGAATGCCGCGTTCCGAGGCGGAACAGTGGCGCGCGATGGACGAGACGTCTCCCGGACCTTTGCCCACTGCGCGAAATATGTCCAGATCGATGGCAGCTTTCAAAGCCGCGGTGCGCTGGTGTGCCTGGACCATGTCGAACACGATTCCCGGATTGAGCGGCTGTTGAGCAGGGCTTCCTGCCTGCATGGTGAACCTCCTCTTGCGCCTGCGGGACATGTCAGTTTTTGGGGAATCCCGGTGAGGGCTCACAGAGTGTATCACTTTGAACATTCCTTCGCGCATCCATAAAACTTCTGGATTCCGGAGTATCGTTCCCACCCGGGCATCTGCCTTGCCGCATCGCGCGGTACCCTGAATGGTTGTGCCCCTCCGTTTCACGGTTTTCCATTTGCGGCAAAAATCGATTGTCCGCGCCATCATCCTGTCGGTCGGCGCGTTCGCGGCCAGTTTGCGGCTTGCCGGCTTCCCCTTCATTGAGGACCTTCACGGTTCGCGGTGGCAGATCCTCGCGCTTTTTATCGCTGCGTGGGGAATGGCTGAGACGGCCCGCTGCCTGCAGCGTCAATGGAGCTTCTATCACGCCGGCGTGCTCATCCTTCTCTATGCCAACCTGATGATCATGCTGGCGATCGTTGTTCTGCTGGCTGTCCCGTGAGCGGAATTGCACAGAACAACTCTGCTGCGGCTGGGTGCCGTCAGCGTGTAGCATGGGCTGAGCGCACACTCAAATGGCAACGATGCGGTGGGTGACCGGGTATTGCGCCGCCTGCGCTGCCGGCTGAATTGTGAATGCGCCGGAGGAAGCGATGCTGAAAGGATTTCGAGATTTCGTTCTGCGCGGGAACGTGATGGATCTGGCGGTCGCCGTGATCATTGGCGGCGCGTTCGGCAAGATTGTGAGTTCACTGGTCAGCGACGTGATCAACCCATTGATCGGCGCCACCGTGGGCAAGCCGAACTTCGGCTACATCGTCGTGCACATCGGCAACGGCAGCCTCACCATTGGGAATTTCATCAACAATGTAATTGAGTTCCTGATGATTGCAGCGGTGGTATATTTCGTCTTCGTGCTGCCCATGAACTCATTGCTGGCGCGCCTGAAGAAGCCCGAGGCACCCGCCGCGCCGGCCAGCAAGACGTGTCCCGAGTGCCTCAGCGAAATTCCGCTCGCCGCGCGGCGTTGCGCTCATTGCACGCAGCCAGTTGGCTAAAAGGAATTCGAATTACGTTTACGTAAAGGGGCGTTCCATGGGCGTGCGTAATACGCTTGCAGTCTTTCTCGTTTTGGCTTTCTTGACAGGACTGCAACCGTCTTTTCGGGCGCAGCAGCCCCAGCAACACGTCTTTGGATACGCGGATTTTTCGGCTGAAGCAGCAATCGAAGAGAAGTTCCTCGCCGTGCCTGACCCCAGACTGGCCGGCGAGGAATTGAAAGAACTCACGGCAGAACCGCATCTTGCAGCCACGCCCGAAGACCACGCCACCGCCGAATACGTTGCCCGGAAGTTCCGCGCCGCAGGCCTTGAGACCCAGGTCATTCCCTACCGGGTTCTTCTGAACTGGCCCAAAGTGGTCCGGGTTGAGGCTTGGGATCCCAGCGGACATTTGCTCATGACGGGACCTGTCCCCGAACATGTCGCGGGCGATGCGCAGCAGGGCAATCCCCGCGTTGTCATGCCCTTTAACGGATCCTCTGCATCGGGCGATGTCACAGGCGAAGTGGTCTACGCCAACTACGGCCGAGTGCAAGACTTCAACGAGCTCGCCGCGCAGCACATCGATCTACACGGCAAGATTGTGATCTGCCGTTACGGCTCCAACTTCCGCGGCGTCAAAGTGTATCTCGCGGAGCAGCGCGGGGCTGCGGGCGTTCTGCTTTATTCCGATCCGCAGGATGACGGCTACTTCAAAGGCGATCCGTGGCCCGTTGGCCCATGGCGCCCCGAAACCGGAGTGCAGCGCGGTTCCGTGCAGTTTCTCTTCAAGTATCCCGGCGACCCTGAAACTCCGGGTGTGGCTTCCACACCAGATCTGCCGGATTCGAACCGCAGCAAGGATGTCACCGGACCCGAAGGAGATCAGCCCGGTATCATCTCCATTCCGCTCAGCTTTCACGATGCGGCGCCCATCTTGCAGGCGCTCAAGGGGCCGGGCGTGCCGCAGGGCTGGCAGGGCGCTCTGCCATTCCCCTACCACTTAGGACCCGGAGGCGTGCGGGTGCACCTGGTCTCGGAACAGGACTATCAGCGCCGCATGATCTGGGACGTGGTCGGCAGGATCGACGGCTCGCAGGATCCGCAGTCCACGGTCGTTGTCGGCAATCATCGCGACGCATGGGTCTACGGAGCGGTAGATCCCTCCAGCGGCACCGCCGCCATGCTCGAGGCCGTTCATGGCGTGGGAGAGCTGCTGCGGCACGGCTGGCGGCCCAAGCGCACCATCCTCTTTTGCAGTTGGGACGCGGAAGAGCAGGGCCTCATTGGCTCAACCGAATGGGTGGAACAGCAAGGCCGGAGCCTCGACCACGCCGTTGCCTATTTCAACATGGATGTCGGCGTCTCAGGGCCCAACTTCTCGGCCGCCAGCGTTCCTTCGCTCAAGGAGTTCATCCGAGACATCACGCGCAATGTGCCCAGTCCCGTGGCCGGAACTGTGTTCCAGCAGTGGCGCCTAAATCATGCGTCCCGTGACGAGGAACATACCTCGAACGCGCCCACGGTCGCGGGCGACGAGGTCCACGTCGGAGATCTTGGCTCCGGATCGGATTTCACGCCGTTCCTGCAACATGCCGGAGTGCCTTCCACCGACGTCAGCTCCGGTGGACCCTATGGCGTGTACCACTCGACCTTCGACGATTTTGCCTGGTTTACGCAGAATGCGGATCCCCATTTTCTCTATTTGCAGCAAATGGCGCGTGTCCTCGGCCTCGAAGCAGTTCGTATGGCTGATGCGGATGTTCTGCCCTACGATTACGTCGCCTACGCGCGCGAAATCTCGGCCTATCTCGAGAGCGCCAAACGTAAAGCCGTCGATAGCGGCCTGGGCTCGCTCGACTTTGCTCCTGCTGAATCCGCGGCTTCGCAGTTTGCCGGGGCTGCCCGCCGGGTCTACGGTCTGCAATCGGATCCTTCAGGCGATCTCGAAAAACTCAATCTCGCCCTACGCCAGGCTGAAACCGAGCTGCTTTCTCCGAGCGGCCTGCCCGACCGCCCCTGGTACCGCCATACGATCTACGCCCCCGGTGAATACACCGGGTATGCCGCAGTTGTGCTTCCCGGAGTGAACGAGGCGATCGACGCCCACAATGCGAGCCTCGCCGCGCAACAGCTGCAGGTGCTGGCCGATGCTCTTCACCGGGCTGCTGCTGAACTGGAATCAGCGCGTTGACAAGAGACAAACCGGGCCCGTGGTCACGGGGACGTCTCACCCATCCGAAGGGCACAACCGTCCAGAATTGAAGTGGGGCGACGACTCCGGCCGATCTGCGGAGACGTCATCATCGACCGCTGGATACATTACTTTCGTCGCGTAAGTATGAACCAAAGCAGCTAACTTGCTTGCAGTTTTCACTTGCATCTGTCTCGAAAGACGGTAGGATGCCCTAGAGCAGTCTGAAATTCATGGGGGACTTCAAGATCCCTCTGCGTAAGCATCTTTCCCAAACTCTGCCAAATTGCAGCGCGCATATCTTTAGGAGGCATTTGTCATGCCGAGGTCATCGTGTCCCATTAGGTTGAGACTGTGCGCCCTGACGGCGACCCTGGCTGCTTTCAGCCTGTCTATTTACGGGCAGACCGGGACACCAGTCCAGCTCAACGGCGCCTCTATCAAGGGCGTTCCGGATGATTGGACGCACCACCATGTGGTTTTTTCGAATCCCGGCACCGAACGAGATGCAATCTGGCAGGGAAGATACCAGCGATGGCAGAGGATCGTAAACGATCCCCGTTATGTTATCGACCAACTGAGACGCCACGCTCCCGCCCAGGGTCCGGCGATGAATGGCGTCACCGGAAAGAACCAATCGTTTCGCATCCGCAGTAACGCCGGAAACGGGGAACAGGTTGGCCGGCTTGGGCTAGGTGGGCATCGTGTCATAGGGGAGCCGAGACTGGGAGGGAGATTTCTCCCCAAGATCCATAGCGACTGGTCGATGTACCTCAGCTCTGCTGGATCTGAATCCCCAGGCCAGTATCCTGCAAAGTACTCTTTCTTTACGACGCAGTCCGCATGCGGAACTTCAGGCTCTCCTGATTTTGTAGTGTTCAACATCAATCAAGCGGGTTCAAACACACCCGGAAGTGAACAGGCCAATATCATCGCCTACGACAATCTCTACACCGGTTGCGGCGGAACAGTACCCGCTGTTTATTGGTCTTACTTCACAGGATCGGGATTCGCGGACACCTCGCCCGTAATCTCACTCGACGGTTCGAAGATCGCATTCATTGAGGACGACAATCCGGGAGATTCCGCGACCCTGCAGATTCTGAAATGGAAGCCTGGCCAGGGCACCGATTCAACGGCTCCTGCATCCGCTGACAATCTTTACGTCAACGGAGGCGAGGGCGACACGGGCAATACCGACTGGGGCGCCTGTCCCGTGGACCAATCCTGCCTGATAAGTATTCCGTTTCAGACCCAATCCCACGACGACACCGAATCTGCGCCCTACTATGACTACAAAACCGACACACTTTGGGTGGGCGACTTCGCGGGATACCTGCACGAATTCACAGGCGTTTTTAAAGGAACGCCGGCAGAAGTAATTGCAGGTGGATGGCCTGCCAACGAAGGTTGCGGCCCCCTGACAAGCCCCGTCTACGATCCGAACAATTCCACAGTTTACGTGGGGGACTTCTGCGGTTCGTTGGCAGCTGTTACTTCTTCGGGCGGAGTCACAGTTTCGGGACAAATTGGTTACGGGCCGAATGACATCAGTGATGCTCCGCTTCTCGATCCTGTCACCGGCAGTCTCTACGTGGCGGCGGCAGCGGACAGCCCATGTTCGGGCTCTTGCAACACCATTGTTGTGCAGCTCCCTGAGAATTTCAGTCCAGGTGCGACGGGACAGAGTGTCCACATCGGGGGAGGAGGCAACACTACCATGTACGCCGGCGCCTTCGATAACGCATACTTCACCTCCTCGAATCCCTCGTCCCCTGATGGAAACCTGTGGGTATGCGGCAATGCGGGAGGAGACCCCACGTTATATGCTGTCCCGATTGCCGGCAACCTCATGGGAACGCCCGTAGCCGGCCCCGACGTTAGCGCGACGGGTGTCACCCCTACATTTTGTTCGCCGGTTTCTGAGTTTTGTTCGAACAATGGAGCAGACTGCACGGCCACCGAGGGCACCGATTACATTTTCGTGAGTCCGCAAACTGAACCAGCCCCGGCCACTGTCCCAGGATGCGGTGACAATGACGGATGCGTCATCAGCTATACGGTCTCCGGCACCACAGCTACACTGGCCGGCGCCGGGGAGTTTGGAGGAGGCGCCAGCGGGATGATTGTCGACACCCAGGACACAACCAGGGGCGGCACGCTTCAGATCTATTTTGGGACTCTTAGCTGGAGCGCAACTTGCGCCGGAAACGCTGATGGTGCAGGAATGTCACCAGGCCCCGGTGGCGGCTGCGCGATCCAGGCGCCTCTCACAGCACCGTAGGCTGGAGTCTTCAACCACGCCTTGCAGTCAACGCTAATTCGCCTTGCTCGCGACCGATGCTGACCTTCAGCGTCCTGGTCGCCTCCCCCAAAAGGCTTGGCTCTTCCCACCGACGAGTGATTCCCCTTCGCCCTGCGGCAGCGCTATCGTGCTGAGTCATAGCTGCCGATAGGGTCCCCAGAAGGTAAAGCAGCTTCCAGGATGAGTCTTCCATGATGGACTTCTTGCTTGGTTTCGCTTTCGTTGCGATGATCCTCTTCCCGTCTGTCGTGAGTTCGGTGCATCTGGCGCGAGCGCGCGCCCGCAGCCACCGTAAAGGAGCTTACGGGTGGAGGTAACCATGAGCGAACTTTTCATCGAATTGGCCTTGATCGCAATGATTGTGGTGCCTGCGGTCGCAACTGCACTGCACCCGGCCCCCATCGTGAGCCGTGCCTGCCCGGAACCGTCGGAGAAATTACATCCCACGGCCTGAATAGCGACTTTCCGCCCGCACGGCAGCCCCGAAGCGGCCGTCTGATTTCCAGACCCCACAGACCCGAAGCCCGTATTCCCACAGGCTCGCAGCCCTGCCTTTCCCGTTCCCTTGCTCCCTCGTTCCCTGTCCCTGTGTTGACCCCGCGCTCCCCTGCTCGTATCGTTAAAAGAGGATCATCATGAAGGTTTCCCCAAACACCCTCCGGGTCAGCATCGCGTCCGCCGTCATCCTTGCCACCATTGGCTGGCTGGCGTACACAGGCTACGGGTCAAGCAAAAGCTATTACGTGACCATCGCCGAACTTGGCAAAATGGGCGACAAAGCCTATCACAGTAATCTTCGTGTGGAAGGTTTTGTGAAGCCCGGCTCGATCCAGCAGGACGGCACCCATGTCGATTTTGTGCTCAACGAGTTTGAGAGCCACGCGCCCAACGCGGCCAGCGGCCACCTTCTGAAGGTCACCTACAAAGGCTCCGAGCCACCGCCGGACACGTTTAAGGACGACGCCCAGGCCCTGGCTGAAGGCACCTATGGGCGCGACGGCGTTTTCCATGCCACTACGCTCCAGGCCAAATGCGCCAGCAAGTACGCACCGCAACAGCCCGGATCGACTCCTGCGCCTGCCAACTCCAAGCCAAGCACCGCATCCGGCGCCACCCCAGCGCCTTCCGCCCAAACCGCCGCCAACTGAACGAATGAACGCCCAGACAACCGACGACGGCAATACGCTTTGCGCGCGGTTTGACCAGGTTTCAAAGCTCTTCGGCACGTTTGCGGCTCTCCGCCAGGTTTCGCTCGATCTCGAGCCCGGCCGCTGCTACGTCCTGCTTGGCCCCAACGGTGCCGGCAAGTCGACCCTGCTTCGCATTCTCGCCGGCCTGCTTCGCCCCAGCCACGGCAAGGTCCGCGTTTTCGGCGATTCCGAGCCGCAACAGGCCCGCGCCCGCATCGGCTATATGAGCCACGCGCCCATGCTCTATGACGAGCTCACCGGCGAGGAGAATCTCCGCTACTTCCGCAGCCTTTATAGCGGCCGCACCTGTCTGGATCCAGCCGATGCCCTCCGCCAGGTCGGCCTCGATCCCGCCCTTCGCCGCTACGTCGGCCAATACTCGCAGGGGATGCGGCAGCGCACCTCGCTCGCTCGCGTACTGCTGCCCATGCCCGAGCTTCTCCTGCTCGACGAGCCCTTCTCGAACATGGATGTGGAAAGCGTTCGTCAGATGGTCGAGCTGCTGGCGCGGTTCCGCCACAGCGAACGCACCATCGTGCTCACTACGCACCAGCGCGAGCTTGCCGCTCCCATCGCCGACTGGATTATTACATTGCAAGCGGGCCGTGTGGTGTCGCTCGATCGAGGAGCCCCGACCGCATGAAAACCAATGGTGCGCGCTTCCTCGAGTCTCTCCGCATCGCTTTCGAGCTGCGCGAGTACGAAGTGGACGAGAATGATCTGTCGGCGATTGCTGTCGCAAAAAAGATCGATATGCCCGCCGAACAGGTATTTAAAACCCTCATTACGACAGATGGCGCGCGCGGCTATGTCTTCGCCGTCGTTCCCGGCGACTCCGCTCTCGACTTCAAGAAGCTGGCGCACCTGGCCGGGTGGCGAAAGGCTGAGATGGCGCCGCTCAAAGATGTGCAGCCGCTTACCGGCTACATCCGCGGAGGCGTCACCATTTTCGGCGCAAAAAAGCCCTTCCCGGTTTTCGTGGATGAGACCGCAATCCTCTTTGACAAGATCAGCGTCTCAGCCGGAACCCGGGGAACGCAGTTGATTCTGACGCCTGACGATTATTTGCGCGCCGCCGCAGCAATTGGCGAACCCGTGCTGACCGCTGACCTGACCAAAGAGATGAAGTCTCCGCCGGAGGCAGCATGACCCGCGCCCTGTGGACTCACCTGCAAAAGGATCTCCGCATCGAGTGGCGCACTCTTGACGCCATGATCTCGATGCTTTTCTTCTCGGGACTTGTCGTCGTGCTGTTCTCCATTGCTTTCGATCCGCGCGGGGCCTTCTCGCAGCAGATTGCCGGCGGCGTACTTTGCGTGGCCACCATGTTCGCCTCGGTGAGCGCACTCAACCAGGCATGGTCGCGCGAAATCCGCCACCAGGTCATGGACGCGCAGCGCATGGTGCCTTCACCGGGCGCCGAGCTTTACCTGGCCAAGGCCATCGCGAATTTTCTGTTCGTCAGCATCGTGCAGGTTATCCTCGCGCCCTTTTTCTTCGTCTTCTACAACCTCCACATTGCCGGCCAGGGCTGGCTTCTGCTGCTCGTTCTGCCTCTCGGCACTTGGGCGCTGGTGGGCAACGGCATCTTCTTCGCCGCGCTCTCGATGAGCAGCCGCAACCGCGAACTGCTGCTCTCGATCATTCTGTTTCCCATCTTCATTCCCGCGCTGCTCGCCATGGTGCAGGCCACTACCGACATCTTCACCGGCGAGAGCGACCCGACCCTTTGGATCAAGATGCTCTTCGGCTACGACATCATCTTCACTACCGCCAGCCTGCTCCTGTTCGATGTCATCTTCCACGCTGAATAGCCGGTGCTTTCCCGCAGTTCCGTTGCCCTACCGGGTAACATTTCATGTAACAACGCACAAGAAAGAGCGATCGATGAACGCGCCGGTTGCAAAACAACTCTCTCTGTGGGTGGTTGCGAGCCTCGTCATTACGGCGGGCTTCTCTCTGCTGACTCTTTTCGTGATGCAGGGCAACTTCGGCAGCGAGGCTGGAACAGCCGTCGAGGTCGCCATCATCTACGTATTGCCCCTGATGACCCTACAGGCCATCACCGAGAGGGCCATTCGTCGCTGGTCCGACGCATCGCGCTTTCCCATGGATTGGATCATTTATGTCGGCGCCAAGCTCATTCTCACACTCATCGCCGCGGGCATCGGCAGCTTGCTGACTTTGCTGCTGGGCATCGTGAGAAGCTGGTCGAATCTTTATCTCGCCAACCGGGCCGTGGTGGTCGTTTCCGTTGTGGCCGCCTTCGTTATCCGGCTTTACGGCAAAGCGCGAAACCGGCTCGAAGAACGCAATCGTCAGCTTCAGGAAACCGTCGAGGCTGATGCCCGAACCCTGCGCCAGCATGGTGAGGAGGCCGAGCACGCCCGTGAAATCCAGCAAGCGCTGATGCCGCGCGAACTGCCAGAAATCCATCGTTGCCGGCTCGCGGCTGAGTGCATTCCGTCAAGGGTTGTCGGCGGAGACTACTACGACGCCATCCGGCTCTCCGAATCACGCGCAGCCGTCGTGATCGGCGATGTCTCAGGCAAGGGCATGCCCGCCGCTCTGCTCATGTCGAACCTGCAGGCGATCGTGCGCGCCTTTGCGCCGACCGGATTGGCACCACATGAACTATGCGCGCGCGCCAATCAACTCATTTCCGCTAACGTCGCGCCCGGCAAATACATCACCTTTTTCTATGCAGTTATCGACACCGCCGACATGCGTATTGAATATTGCAACGCCGGCCATAACCCGCCCGTGCTGCATCATCGCAACGGCGTTACAGAAACTCTCAAAGAGGGCGGACCCGTCCTGGGAGTCCTGCGCGACGCGGCGTATTCATCCAGCGCAACTGACCTTGCGCCCGGCGACTGCCTGATTCTCTACACCGACGGCATTACTGAGGCGGTCAACGCCGCTGGCGAGGAGTTCGGCGAGGATCGCTTAAAGGCGCTGCTCGATCAACGGTATGCAGGTGCGGACGAATTTCGAGCCCAGATCGTGGCCACAGTCTCACAGTATTCGAATGGCCTGTTCCACGATGACGTGACTGCCCTGGTCGCGACTTTCCGGTAAGCCAATGAAGCTAAGTGACAAAAGAGCCTGTCAAATAGCCGGCCGGGACGGAACTGTCTCACCGCAGGGGTTCACCTCAAGAACCTGTCAAGCCCTCTCCCGCTCCGCAAGCCGTCCGCACCCCCGCCAACTCTCTGATCCTCGATCCCTTGTTCCCTTGGTCCCTGTTTCACCGCCTTTGCCGATTTATTACGCCAAATCGCTACACTCAATATGGTGACGGGATTTCAGGGTTTATGGGGACGGGATTTCAGCCATCACTGGCCGGGCGAACCGGCCGCACGCGCAACACGCTTCTCTGATCTCTTAACTCTGAACTCTGAGCTAACTCCAATGATTGCAAATATTTAGTAGATAACTCCTTCGATATCAAATATTTACGGCCGTCTGCAGCCACTTGAAACGTGCAACCCCTTTCCTGTAAGAGATTTGCCCAAAAACAGGGGGGGAGGGGGGTATACCAAACAGTAAACAGGCAAGAACTCGCCGGGAGACGCAGCCGGACAAGACCTTCCCCACAGACCGGGTCATTAGCTGAAGCCAGGATTTGAAAGCCATGGGCTGGAAGCCAGGAGCCGCCGTTCACTGGCTTCTCACGGTAATCTCAATGAACGGAGGAATTTAGGATACAAATAACTGAAAATAGGCTATTTAGTCGACTTGACGCCCGGTCGTCCCTTGCCATGGAGCATCTGACAAAAACCACCCCGGGTGGGGGGAGAGGGAGGGGGTACAAACAGTAGACTCCCGTGCCACCTTTAGCCGCCCCGCTTTGCAATTTCCACGCGAATCAACGGCTGTGCAAGGCGGCTTCTCGAATTTCACGCCCGTCACCAGCCTAATTGCCGCGTTGAATTACTTGCGCCAACGTCGCCCCGATCTCGGCGGGAGACACAACCACGTGAATGCCGGCAGCTTTCATCGCCTTCATCTTGTCGGCGGCAGTGCCCTGCCCTCCGCTGATGATGGCGCCGGCATGGCCCATGCGTCGTCCCGGAGGAGCGGTCTGTCCGGCAATGAAGCCCACGACCGGCTTCTTCACGTTCTTCTTCACGAACTCCGCGGCGGCCTCTTCGGCCGATCCACCGATCTCGCCGATCATGATGATGGCTTCGGTGTCGGGATCGTCGTTGAGCAGGCGCAACGCGTCGATGTGCGTGGTACCGATGATGGGATCGCCGCCGATACCAATCGCTGTCGACTGGCCGATGCCGCGCTGCGTGAGCTGATGTACCGCTTCATACGTCAGCGTGCCCGAGCGCGACACGATGCCGATCGAGCCTTCTTTATGAATGCGTCCGGGCATGATGCCAATCTTTGCCTTGCCCGGCGAAATCACGCCCGGGCAATTCGGCCCCACCAGCCGCGATTTCGAGGTGCGCAGCTTGGCCCACACCTTCACCATGTCGAGCGTCGGAATGCCTTCAGTGATGCACACAATGAGCGGAATACCGGCGTCCTCAGCCTCGAGAATGGCATCGGCTGCAAACGGAGGAGGAACGAAGATCATGGTCGCGTTGGCGCCCGTTTTCTCGACAGCTTCCGCGACTGTATTAAACACCGGCCAGCCTTCGTGCGTGCTTCCGCCTTTGCCCGGCGTCACGCCGCCGACCACTTTGGTGCCGTACTCCTGGCAACCCTTCGCATGAAACGTGCCTTCCTTGCCGGTGATTCCCTGCACGACAAGCCGCGTTTCTTTTGTGACCAACACTGCCATCTACGCCACCGCACCTTTCGCTGCTGCGACAACCAGTTCCGCCGCTTCCTTCATGGTTGCGCCCACCTGGAAGTTCAGGCCCGACTCCTTGAGAATCTTGCGCCCTTCTTCAACGTTCGTGCCTTCCAGACGCAGCACAATGGGCACCTTCACGTGCAGGTTGCGCGCTGCCGCCACGACGCCGGTGGCCAACCGATCGACGCGCAGAATGCCGCCGAAGATGTTGATGAAGATCGCCTTCACATGCGAATCCGACAGCAGGATCTCGAACGCGTGCTCGATCTGCTCTTGTGTGGCGCCGCCGCCCACATCGAGAAAGTTTGCCGGGCTGCCGCCTGCGTACTGGATGATGTCCATGGTCGCCATGGCAAGGCCCGCGCCGTTCACCATGCAGGCAATGGAGCCGTCGAGCTTGATGTAGTTGAGCGCGTACTTACTGGCCTCGACCTCAAGCGGATCTTCTTCGGCGACGTCGCGCAGCGCCTTGATGTCGGCGTGTCGGAACAGTGCGTTGTCGTCGAAGTTGATTTTGGCGTCGAGTGCGAAAAGTTTGCCATCGGTAGTGGTGATGAAGGGATTGATTTCAACCAACGATGCGTCGGTGTCGATGAAGGCGCGGTAGAGGCTCTGGAAGAAGCCGACCGCCTGATTAATCTGCGTCGGCTTAAGGCCCAGCGCAAACGCCAACTTGCGGGCCTGCCATGCGCCGAAGCCAACGGCCGGGTCGATGGTCTCCTTGAAAATGGCCTTCGGATCTTTCGCGGCGACTTCTTCGATCTCCATGCCGCCTGCTTGCGACGCCATGAAGACCAACCTGCCGGTTGCGCGGTCGAGCACGATGCCGAGGTACAGTTCGCGTTCGATGGCGGCAGTTTCTTCGATAAGCAGGCGCTGGACTTTCTGCCCTTGCGGCCCGGTCTGGTGCGTGACCAATTGCATGCCGAGGATGTTCTTGGCATGCTCCTCAGCCTGTTCGCGGGTCCTGGCCACTTTTACGCCGCCGCCCTTGCCGCGGCCACCCGCGTGAATTTGCGCCTTGACGACAACGCCCGAGGCGCCTTCAGCGAACAGCTTGCGAGCGACGTCGTTCGCTTCTTCGAGAGTGTTGGCAACTTCGCCCCGGGGTACGGCAACGCCATACTTCGCCAGGATTTCCTTTGCTTGATACTCGTGGATTTTCATCGTGGATGGATTCTGTCCAGACTGGTTCCAGTTGAGGAAATGTGCGGCACAGGCCGATGAATGACGGGCCAGCGCGACCTTGGGAGCCAGCAAATCCATACTATCTTGGCAGACGAACGAGGGGCAAACCGGAGGCACAGTGGGGTCGCCGTTACCATGAAGGTATGGCGCCGTTGAAGGAGTTGCTCAAATCGTTGGCGGAGGACGGTACGTCGCTCACCCGCGAGCAGGCAAACAACGTGCTCGAAGAGATCCTTGCCGGCGATGTCGCCGAAGTCGAAATGGCTGCGCTGCTGGCAGTTCTCGCCACGCGCGGCGAGCAAGCGCCGGAGCTGGCCGGCTTTGTCGACGTAATGCGCCGGCACGCAACACCTATGCCGTTTACCGACGCAGAGCGCGAACAACTTGTTGATTGCGTCGGCACAGGCGGCGGTGGGCCGCAGACCTTCAACATCTCCTGCGGCGCCGCAATGGTTGCTGCGGCGGCGGGCGCGCGCGTTGCCAAGCATGGCAATCGCGCCGTTACTTCGCGCTGCGGGGCGGCGGATGTGCTCGAATCGCTGGGCGTGCCCATCGAATTGAGCCCTGAGCTTGCGGTCGAGTGCCTGCGCGAGACCGGATTCGTGTTCCTCTTTGCGCCGCTCTATCACCCGGCGATGAAGAATCTCGGCCCACTGCGTCGCGCGCTCGGCTTCCGCACCATCTTCAACCTGGTCGGCCCATTGACGAATCCGGCGCACGCGCGCACCCAGGTGATCGGCGTGCTCGCTCCCAGCCGCGTGCTGCTTGTGGGCCGCACGCTGGCCATGCTCGGAGCCAAGCGCGCCTTCGTCGTGCATGGGACAGACGGCATCGACGAACTGACGACGACGGGCGAGTCGGTGGTGGCGCGGGTAGAAGAAGCAGAGAGAGGAGCGATCGAGATGAAGGCGGCGCGCATCACGCCAGAGATGGCGGGCCTGCCGCGTACGACGCTCGACCACTTTATCGGCGGCGACGTGGCCACGAACGAAGCGCTGCTCTACGACGTGCTCACTGGCATCCCCGGGGCGCGGCGCGACATCGTGCTGCTGAATGCTGCGGCCGTGCTGGTGGCAGCCGGACTCGCCGGCGACCTGAAAGAGGGGGTGGCCAGAAGTGCGGAGGCCATCGACTCCGGACAGGCCGCGGTGACGCTCGAAAAATTACGACAGTTTGGGAAAAAGCACGCAAGAAGATAGCAGTCCCGCGTTCTATTGCCAGAGAGCGAATTTTGTACGCCTGAGCTGGAAGCCCTAAGGGAGCAATCTATGAAACTTCATTATCTCTATGTCGCATCTGCCGTACTCTTTACCGCGCTTTCTGCGGCAGCGCAGCAGACCACGCAACCGCAGATGAAGGTCGACTCCTCGAATCGGACTCTGACGGTCTCCGCCACCGACAGTGTTTCGGTGCAGCCCGATTTGGCCATTCTGCACATAGGCTTTGACACACAGCCTGAGGATGCAAAATCCGCCTACGCCGATGGCGCTCGAGCGTCGAACGCCATCATTGCGGCAATTAAGCAGGCAGGGATTGCGGAATCTCAAATTGAGAGCGAATCGCAATATCTCGATCGCGACTGGACCAAGCCGCACAAATTCAAGCTGAGCCAGCAATGGACAGTTAAAGTACCGCCCGAACGTGCCGCGGAGATTCTTGACGACGCTGTAACAGCGGGCGCCACCAGCAGCGGACAGATCGACTGGACCGTCAAGGACGAGAAGGGACTGGAAGCAGATGCGCTGGAGAAAGCGGCAGCACGCGTGAAGGAGAACGCGCAAGCGCTGGCCAGGGGCATGGGAGTAAGTCTCGGCGCTCTCATTTACGTGTCAAACCAGCTGACTCCCACGTTGCCAAGGCCGGTGATGTTTGAGGTAAATAGCCTTGCGGCGAAAGCCGCACCACCTCCGCCGCTTTCTGTGGAGCCACACGAAGTCACTCGCGAGGCCACGGTTTACGCCGTCTTCGCCATAGAATAGGAATCAGCCGCCACCCGCGGCGATCTGCAATGACGTCAACGCATCCCACAGTCATCGCCTTCCAGGTTCATGCATCCGATAATGTCGCCACGCTGCTCGCGGAAGCGAATCAGGAAGCGACGCTGACGGTGGTTGGATCGGCTGGAAATTGCGAGATTCGAGCGCGCGAGCCAATCGCGATGGGACACAAGGTGGCGCTGATTCCGATCCGTGAAGGCGAATCCATCATCAAATTTGGTGTGGTGATCGGCACGGCAACGCGCGATACCGATCCAGGCGATTGGGTGCATCTACATAACTGCCGCAGCCAGTTGGACGAGCGCTCAGGCTCCTTCGACGTACACACAGGCGCGCCGGGAGACAATGCCTATGCGTGAACGGACCTGGACAGGCTATCTCCGAGCTGACGGCCGCAAGGGCATTCGAAATCACCTTCTGGTGATCTATACGGTGGAGTGCGCGAGTTTTGTTGCACAGGAGATCGGCAAGGACGAGCCGGACGTGCACGTGATCGGCTTCCCTGGCTGCTATGACAACGACTACGCCATCCGCCTGATGCTGGCGCTGGCCACGCACCCCAATATCGGCGGCGTGCTGTGCGTGGGGCTCGGCTGCGAATACACGCAACCGCAACGCATCGCTGAAGTCGTTCGCAACTCGGGCCGACCGGCAGAATCATTCTTCATCCAGGAGAGTGGCGGCACACGTTCAAGCATCGCCCTCGGCAAAGAGAAGATTGCTTCATTGCGCGCTCGCGCTGACACGGATGCTGAGAAAGCGCCGATGACCTGGACCGATCTTACGATTGGCGCCGAGTGCGGCGGCTCCGACGGCACCTCGGGTCTTGCCGGCAATCCTGTTGTGGGCCGCGCCTTCGATCGGTTGGTCGAACTGGGCGGGACTGCGATCTTTGAGGAAGTGGTGGAGATGATCGGCCTGCGCAGCCTGATGGTTGCGCGAGCTGCAAGCCCACTGGCCGCGCAGCAACTCGGCGCAACCTACGATAAGGCGCTGAATTATTGCAGGACTGTACGCCAATATTCGGTGGCGCCGGGCAATTTTGCCGGCGGGCTCACGACTATCGAGGAAAAGAGTATGGGCGCGTTTGCCAAGAGCGGCAGCCGGCCGATCCAGGGAGCGATTCGCGTCTCGGAACGGCCGCCGCACGCGGGCCTGTGGCTGCTTGATTCGGTCCCCGACGAGCACTTTATGCAGTTCGGCTACACCAACCCGAACGACACTGAAGGCATCATGGACCTGATCGCCGCCGGATCGCAGATCGTGCTCTTTATCACGGGCCGTGGCAGCGTGATCGGCAGCGCCGTTGCGCCGCTGATCAAAATCACGGGCAATGCCCGCACGTATCAAAACATGACAGAGGACATGGACTTCAATGCGGGACGGGTGCTCAGCGGCGAGGTCACCATGGATCAGGCGGGTGACGAGTTGATGGACCTGATCGCCGATGTGGCCTCAGGGCAGCTGAGCAAGCCCGAACGGCTCGGACATCGCGAGTTCTTCCTGATGTACAAGCACCAGGATGTGCCTTCGCTCGAGGCCGGCTGCAGGATGTAATCTGCGCCACCAGCCCAGCGAAGCGTGAATCGCCGCTACAGCAGACTTGACCGCCGCATCAGCCGTGCAGACAGCCTCCACGAACCATACGAAATGATGAGCGCCAGCGCCACCCACTCCGCTTTGGCGAGATTCTGTTCATCCGCCAGCGAAAGCGTCGGACCGCTGAATACGAGCTGCTGTCCGCTCGCAAGAACATAGTGCGCCGTCGTCCAAATGCCCCAACTCAATACTCCGGCCACCAGCACAATGCCGGGGATTGCACGGCTCCAGGGGAATGGAATCGGCGGAGGCGCAGCGGCTGCATCGCGCACACGCTCCATGGTTGCAGCAAAGAAGCCGGAGCAAGGCGCAATCTGCTCGTCCGTTGCCAGAATCCGATCGATCCCAGCTAAATCGAACTTCTGTTCAGCTTCATTGTTCATTGTATGACCTCCTTTTCGGGGCGAAGCGCCGAACCTGGCCGTGATCGACTGCGTTCGTCGAGTTGCGGGAACCGCTTGCGCAACAATTCGCGCCCGCGCGCCAGGCGTGCTTTCAATGTTCCTTCAGGCAATCGCATCGTGCGCGCTGCCGCAGCCGTATCCATCTCATGAAAGTAGTAGAGGATCACCGGCTCCCGGTAGCGTGACGGCAGAGCCAGCACGGCTCTGCGAACTAGCTCGTCCCGATTGCGCGTCTCGGCTGCCTGGTGCTGATCGGCGCTGCTTGCAGGCTCGGCGATTTCTTCGAGGGGTAAGTCAACCGCGGGAAAACGCTTGAGCTCGTTGCGAAATACATTGGCCGCCAGCGCGAACAGCCAGGTAGAGAAGCTTGATTCGCGCCGCCACGCTGCCAGGCCTCGCCAGGCGCGGACGAATGCCTCCTGTGCCATCTCTTCGGCCCGGCCACGGTCGCGGCAGTAGCGCCACGCCATATTCATAAGGGGGCCTTGCCAGCGGCGGACGATTCCTGCAAACGCGGTTATATCGCCCGCCAGGACACGATCCACATCAGCGAGATCGGGGTCGCCTTGTTTTTGCTGCGCGGGAGTGGATGTATCGGCCAAACGGACACTCTCCGACCCGTAAGACAGGCTTCTCAGGAAGGTGGTTGCAATTTTATTGTGCGGAGCGGAAACAATGAAAATGCAACCGGCTGTCGACACCTGTTGTCCTACTGTTCGCACGGGGAAGAAAGGCTCTCCGAGTGAATTCAGGAGGATGGTATGGCACACCTTGCGTTCATGATGTTTGGCGACCCTGGCTTCGGCCTTTGGATGTTTCTATCGATTGGCGCGGTAGCCCTGTTCGCGGTTTTCATCCCGCTCGTTTCGTGGATCGACAGCCGCCGCAAGGAGCGGGAGGCATTCTACAAAGCGGAGACACTGCGCCGGCTCTCGGAGTCTTCCAGCGATGGCGCCAAAATGGCGCTGGAAATGTTGCGCGAAGAAGCTCGCCGCGAGGAAATCAAAAAGCGAGAGGGATTGAAGATCGGCGGCGTGATCAACCTCGGTGTGGGCGTGGGTCTGGTCATCTTTCTCCGCGTTCTGATTGGCGGCGGACACGATTCGCCCTATCTGTGCGGATTGATCCCAGGCTTCATTGGTGTCGCCATGCTGATCTATGTCTACTTTCTCGCTGCACCGATCGAGTAAGCAGCAAAAACCTGGCGGCAACCATTGAGTGGCGCGGGTCACAGATCCGCGCCCAGGTTTCACCAGTGGGACAATTGACGAAGCAGCCTCAAGCTAAGACAATAAGAGAGTCCCTTCTCGAAGTGGGCCTGTGGCGCAGTTGGGAGCGCGCTTCCATGGCATGGAAGAGGTCGTCGGTTCGATCCCGACCAGGTCCACCAAATTAAATCAATAACTTAGCGGACATATTCGGTTCATCCCTTTCCTCCTCCGACCCAAGGTCCAACCCAAGATTTCCTTAATTGACCATCGGCGTGACCTTGATGGCCTCAAGGAATCTGCCCTGCGCGGCGATCTGCGCAGAGTTGACGCGGTGTGTGTAGATGGCCGTTGTCTCCGGCTTGCTGTGCCTTAGCATGCTTTGAATCAGCGGCAGGTTCACGTCGTTCGCTGCGAAGAACGTTGCCAGCGAATGGCGCAGATTGTGCCATCCAAAGCGGCCTCGGTAGTCGGCCGGGACCACTCCGGCTTTCACCGCGGCAGGACGAAGATAGTCCTGCCCAGCCACTCCCGCCGTGCGCGGAGTCTTTCCCCTGGTTTTGTCCGAGGCAAAGACCCAGTGCGAGTCATGGTTGTAGCGAGACTCCCGGCGCCAGGCCTTCAGGGCCTGGCTCAGCGCCGGATGCATCGCGACCTGCGTCATGCTGCCTTCATTCTTGCCGGCAGTCTCCTTGCCCTTCGACCAGCCTCTGCGGATGTTGATCTGTCCCTTCTGCCAGTCGATGTCTCCCCACTTGAGCCCGAATGCTTCTTCAGGCCGCTGTGCGGTGGCGGCGTGCAGCAGGGCAAGCGTCCACTCGAGGCGGGTTTCCGGAGTGTCAAGTTCGCGCAGGATCACCATCATCTGTTCAGGCGTCACGACCGCCGCTTCGTAATCCGATCCTGCTTCCGTGCGGGCAAGCAGAACCGGATTGGTCGGCCTGCCATCTTTGTCTATGGCAGCCGGAATCAGCTCATGACGCTGGGCGTGTTTGAAGACCTGGGCCATGATGGACTTGATCTTGGTGATCGAGGTCCATGCCAGGGGCTTCTGGTTGTCGCGTTGCGGAGTCGAAGCCAGGGTTTCAAACCAGGCTTCGACCTCCAGGGGCTTGATCTCGGAAGCAAGCTCCTCTCCCCATCGGGGCAGGATCCAACGGTTAAGAAGAAGCTCGTTCACGTCGACGGTCTCCGGCGCCCTGACTGCGATGCCGGATTCCTTCCTGAGCTCGTGCTCCCGGAAATGCTCGGCCAGCTCTCGGAAGGAGGGTTTCCTTCCGAGCTGGCGTTCAGTGTTGATGTCAAGACCGAGACGGCCCACTTCCTTCCACGCCGCCGCCTGGGAGGCGCCGATGTCTTTCACCAGGCCGATCAGCCTGGTGTTCTCGACACGGGCGCCATCCGATGGCCGCGTGGTCTGAAAGCGGTAAATCCAGGTCAGTCCGTTCGCGCGCATTTTCTTTGTTACTGTCCCTTTAGCCAAGTCGATTCCTCTCCTTGGTTCCAGGAACTGCCGCTCGAATCTTAGCATTCCGGTTCTGGCGCTCAGAACCGAAATGCGCAGCGATCTCCGAGATCAGAAATCGCCACGTCCGGCGGACCCGCCCGATCGGGTGTGCGGGGAGTTGATGGTTACGCGCCATCTCTACAACACGGCGCGGCTCGAGGCCCAGGAAACGGCCGACGACTTGTTCATCCACGAAGGGTTCAAAGCCGCCGAATTCCGAACCGGATTCGAGGCTCACTACGTTCATCAGGGGTTGGGCTGTCGCCACCACGCTGACCTCAGAGGACCTCGAGCTGATTGCTCACTGCACTGGCGTGCAGCGTGCTCTGTTGGTCGAACTGGCCTGGGAATCGGATCGGCAGCAGGACTGCTGCCTCCGGGTGTGAATCGTGCATATCGTTAAGCTGAACTATCAATGTACTGCTCCTACAGAATAGAATTGCCGGCTTCTTGCTGTGGTAGCCGGTCAGCGCCGGGCACACCCGGTGCTGCTACAGAAAAGTTCGCACGGATGCTCAATTTAGCCAAAGCTTCGAAGTTGTGGTTTGCGATCGAAATCCATCCAGGCGTAACGGATTGAGAGTTACTTCCGCTTCTTATCTCCTTGAAACCAAATGCAGAACTTAAAGATCAAAAATAGAGGTGTGGATTGTGTAGAGTCTGAAAGTCCGAAGCTGCTAATTCACAACTAGCGATAAAGGAGGCGGGCCAATACACTGCGTAGCCTGGGAACTCTCAGACTTTTGGCGGAAGCGGCATGGCCCAGAATCCTGTGATAGCGAACGAAGTCCACGACTGATTGACCACTTCAGCTTTGGCTAGACGCCGACTTCATGGAAGGCTTTAGCTTGGAGGCCGAGTTTGGCTCCGAATCTGAATATAAGGAGAAGTGACTAAATGGAAGTACCGAACGACATGCTATTTGCCAAATTGGCAAATCTGAGGAATGAACTAAAGTCAGTCGAGAAGACGGCTTCGCTCGCATGCGAGAATCCCGGACTCAAGCAAGCTCGGGAAAGGTTGTTGGCCGCATTGGACCTGTGCGATCGCACCCGTTATAAGCTCGGGGAAGCGCTTTGGAACTACCGAGGTTATTTCAAAGCAGAGCAAGTATGGATGAAAGGCGTGAAGGTCATCGCCAGTGCAATTGGGTGCAGCGAACGGACAGTCCACCGGATTATCTCAGACTACGAGTCCGCAGCCAAACTTCCGACGATCACGCGCGACGCGATGATGCAGCAGCAGATTGACCCCGCGGCTGGCAAGAATGCGCCGCTAGTCGAGAAGCTGAGTCAGATACCCGAGCCCAATACGCCAGAAGAAGCAGCTTCTATCGTAGCGACGGCACACCATGATCATGTGACCCGCAGGAAGCATGAGAAGACGGTCGGAAAGAAAGCGAGGACGATCGACCTTGAGGAATTCAAGGAGAGCATGGTGGGGCGGTTTGAGGGCTACTTCAGCTCGGTTTCCCCCGATGTTCGCAAGGTGCAGGTTCTCTATGTACTTGAACAGATAGTGAACACCCTTAGGGTAGATATCAGAGAGCTTCGGCAATTCAGTCGACCGTCTCTTGTGCCGAAGCCCGGCGTGAAGGAAGCGGCATGAGCCTGGAGTCTTCCGGGATCAGCTGGACAGATGGAACGCTGAACAGTCTCTACGGCTGTTCGGCGTGCTCAGTGGGCTGCCGGCTCTGCTATGCAGTGAACCGCGTCCATCGTCATTCCTGCAACCCGAAATTGAACCACGATCATCGATTCGATGGATTGGTCAGGGACCACCGGTTCACAGGCGAGATTCTATTCGACCCGAAGCACTTGTACGGGGTCCTCAAAGACCTGAATCCGAAGATGATTTTCGTAAACGAATTCTCGGATCTTCTGCACGAGGCACTGCCGATTGAACTGATCCTTGAACACTTGAGGGTATTCAGGGCGGCGGCGTGGCACCAGTTCCAGGTTCTGACCAAACGCAGCAAGCGGCTAGCCGCGCTGAATGCAGCGATCCTCGATGAATTTGGTTCATGGCCACGGAACGTCTGGATGGGCGTCTCGGTCTGCTCCGATGCCAAGGTTGAGATTGGGCGAATCAATCACCTGGGAGCAACGAGTGCCGCCATAAGATGGGTTTCGTTTGAACCGTGGGTTTCAGACGTTAACCTCCCGCTGCGCAATGCGCTTCCTGATCTGAATCTTCTACTTCGGCGGAATCAGATAGGCTGGACAGTGATTGGCGGCGAGTCGGGCTCGCGCGACGATACCAATCTGATGACCCTGGATGACGCCCGTTACCTCGTTGAGGAGAGCAAGGCTGCCGGTTGCAAAGTGCACTTCAAACAACTCGGAACGGCCCTTTCGATCCAACTCGGGGTATATGCCCAGAGGGGCCGCGGTGAGCACAGGGCCAAAGGGGGTAGTCCGGACCAGTGGCCCAGAGACCTTCAATTTCGGGAGTGGCCTGAGGTTTCGTGGGATACAGTCACTGATGTTTCAGAATTCAGCCCAGCAAGCGAATTTGGCGAGCGTCAGCGTTATAGCGCCTCTGACTCATCGCAGATCCAGTTTCGACCTGTGCCAGCACACAACCGCCATAAACCTTGAGACAGTACGGTCAGGGTCTTCAGGCTGTCCTGGGTTTCCGGCGCCGCCGCCGTAACCCGGTGAGCCCGGTTAAGGCCTTGGCCATCTCGCGCGCAGCAACACTTTCCCCTCCTGCTCGCGCGGCCGTCGAAATGGAGCGTAGATTTCTGTACCACACAGCCAGAGGTGGAAGATCAGCAGAAGTGCTCCAGTCCAGAGTGCCTTGGGCATCCTGAAGCTTCATATCCGCCACCCTCCTGAGAAATCCTGAGGCCCGATGATGGTCGCCGGCAACCCAAAGCGCGAGCAAGGCGACACGAAGATCCGAGTCGAGATCTCCGCTCGGCCCGGCCTCGACCAGATCCCGCCAGCCATTCTCTAGAAGATTCTTCCCCTTTGCTGTCACTGCGTGGCTCGTCCGGCCGCGTAATCCCGCCTTCCTGGCTCGCACATGACCTGATTCAATCAGCCTTCTCAACACTGGAACCGTAGCACCTTGGGAGAGCCCGGCAGCGCGCTGGAGGTCGTACGGCGTTGCTATTCCACTATCGATCAGAGCCAGGACAAACAAGTCCAGATCATTGCGTCGACGCTTGTCGCGTGTCTCAGCCACGCTGGAAGTATACGCAGTGAGCCGCGCCGAAAGAAAAAGAAGGCCGGGTTCCGCTCGACGGCGGTGCCCGGCCCCGAATGGAGACTCACGCTTAAGATCTAATGAGCGAACTTCCAGGGCGACTCTTCTGCGATTCTTGCCTGCACTTCCTTGCTGATGAACTTGGTTAGAAGCGGCACTAGACGCACCGACAGGTCTGAGCATTCGATTGCCTCTGCCGGGGTCAGCTCCTCTCCGTCCCAGATGCATGCCAGCGCGGCGCAGAACTCGTCCCTGGTTGGTGACCAGGGATAAAGTTCGTGCATGGCCATCGTGGCGGCGAACCAGTAAAAAAACAGGTGCTGAGGTGAAAGTTCTGAGAAAGGAATGTGAGTGTTGCTATCGTTAGTATCCATAGGATCATCGTGCGCCGCACATGATCGCTAGCCAAAGACACGAAGGAAACTCTCGCAGACCGCGCGGTTCGCTGTTTCTGCTAGTGCGAGAGGGTGCTGAACCTAAGTCAGTCTGCTGTCTTCCCGATTCGCTCGTTATCAATCATTTGCGATGGAAGCGTGCGCCAAAGGTGTGCCGCTTTGAAAGAGCATGGACCGCGACGGAGTGTCACCGCATTGAAATTGGGAAACTGACGGGTCTAGAGATGGCAGGCAGCAAGTAACGAATCATAAATCCCGACCTCTGAGAAGAGGAGATTTCCCGGGACCAGAAATGATCCCGGGAAATCTGATTAGAGGCCGAGGCTCGCCGATGCATTTTCGCGGAACATCTCGCCCGGACGGATGTAACGGCGCAAAACACGACGCGAACGGTGGCGCGTAGTCCTGGCAATGGCACGCTCCGACGATCCGTTCAACGCCGCCTGTGTTGCCATACCGGCCCGAACGCTGTGGCCCGCGATGTTGGTGGCGTTGATTCCGGCCCCCGTCGCGGCTGTCTTCAAAATCTCCGCGATCGAATCGCGATGCAGGCCTGTGGAGGCTACGTTGCCATGGCGATCAACTCCGCGGAAGACGGCGCCGTCTTTGACTTTCGCTGTCTTGAGCCATTTGCGGAGCGCTTTGATCGGACAGGTATCCTTATGCTCGCCAAAAACGATCGCGACCTTCTCGCCCGCCCGCTCCTGATCGGCTTTTGAACGCGGCACGGTGATCACGAGTCCGGAATCCGAAAAGCACAAATCAGAGACAGCCATCGCACAGAGCTCTGAGCGGCGAAATGCGCCCGCGAATCCGACGAGGATCAGAGCGCGATCGCGCAGGCCGAGCAGATTTTGCGGGCACGCCGCGAGGAGACGACAGATATCGTTCAACAGAAGTGGGTCTTTGCACTTCTGCGCGACACCCAAGGTGCGGCGCGCACCTTTGAGAACTTCGCTGACAACAAAATGCCTGGTGGACGCGGGAGAGTTTTCGAGTCCAGCAGCCTGGTGTGCTTTGGAGATCGAGGCTAAGCGTCGCGCAATCGTGGCGGGCGCCAGGCGGGCCACGTGTGCCACACGTGCGCCGCATTTCACGTCTTAGGGAGGGATACCCGACGCGCGGCTGAAAAGATTGCCCATGGGATGCAGAAATAAGGGATGTGTGAGCCGCAATAGCTTGTTATCAGGGCAGGATATTATGGACAACTTAGCAGCTGACAGACGAAGATAAAGAGAATCTTCAAGGTTGTCGCTGACGCGAGGAGTAAAACAAGCAGTTCTGGGCCGGGGCACTTCGATGGACGATCAAGTCAATAGGGCAATACGCATCGGCGAAGATAACGCCGTCATCATTCAGCTCTACCAGAATTTCTGTGCCAATCTTCAGGTCGAACGATTCGGCGGAACAGGGATCGTCGAAATAGAAACTGGGTTGCCGGTCGGTTCCCGGTCATTCAAATGCCAGCACGCGAGTGCTGGAGGTATGGCGGGCATGGATCTGAGGGTGATCGCTCTCGATTTCTACGACCGGAACTGCAAGGGCTGTGAGAAGCGGATAGCGGTTCGCATGCCCAACCTGAGCGATGTCGTCGCCGAGCGGGATGAGGAAATTCAGAAGCAAGAGCGACAGGCCAAGCAACAGCAGGAAGCAAGGCAGGCGGCGTATCGAAAGCGTAGCGAAGCGCGCCAGCGAGCGAAGTTGGACTGCAATGAACCGACGGCAGGTTTAATCGATGCAATCGACCGCTTGGATCAAGGCGGCACACCCGAGTCCGGCGAAGTCCTTGTCGAGCTGGCACGCGTAGCGTCCCATGCTTTCGATCCTCGTGTTACCGATCTGCTTTACAGCCTTGCACAAAGCTCAGATTCGATCATCGTCAACGAAAGCGTGCTCAAAACCTTACGCGTCGTCTCAGACGACACGAAGAGGCTGTGTTCGCTCGCGCTGAAATTCCTGGCAAAGTATCCCAACTCGGTCGCGGCAGACCTAGTTGCTCAATTTGTGGACGAATCCCAATCATCTCTGATTCCACAGGCTCTTCCATATCTCATCTATCTCGCTGGGCCTGACGAGCATCATTTCCTCGGCCCACCGCGACCGGAGGAGCCGGCTGGATTGAAAGCGGTCTATCGAGTTACTCCGAAGCTGGTTATGGAAGCATTTGAGAACGGTCTGGCGAGTCCGCAGAAGATCGCGCGGATCAGAGTTGTGAATGCACTCTCAACTCTTCGCAACCTCGATCCGAAATGCGGCGTGTCTTTGATCCCGCTCTTGGTTGATTCGACGGAACTGCCGGATGATGGCTATTCCATTGGTTCGGCTGAAGCATGGGTTCAGGACCTCCTCGCGGATATGCTGGAGACAAACTTCGAAGAGGCGGACGCATCTCTGAGTGAAGCCTTTCGCAGGCTGGATTCCGAGAAATCGGATGCCGGGCTCGATCAGGTCTACCTTCGGATGTTTCGTGGGTTTCGTCATCGCGAGCGCCAGGAGCGACGGATGTCTCCTGCGCACGAAACGATCTTCGCTCGACTTGTGAGTATACTGTCAACCAAGAGCGCCGAGCAGAGTTCGACCGATCTCCTTGAGTTTCTTCGACACGATGCGATCCACTACATCGATCTGATTGAGCGCCATTTGGACGGGTTGTTGGGAGCTCTTGCGATCCTGAATGAGGAACGTACCAGTGAAGTTTCCAGTTTCCTTCAACTGAAACTCCCGCCGAATCCGCTCGCCGCCCTGGAGGCGTCGCGGCGGAAACAGCATCTCTATTGGCTTGTTTTGGCTGTTGCGAAGCTCTTGGGCGAAGCGGCAGAGCAGCGGCCCGAAACGGTCGGCAAAGCGCTAGTCGAGACCCTTCAGAAAATCAGCGATGACCATGACGATCTTCGTGCCAGCCTTGTCGAGGCGATTGGCATCATGGGACGCAATCGTGCGGCCCTGCCGAGAGTGCTTCCGCTTTTGTACGGAGCCCTCACGGGACGTTCCACGCTCGTTCGAGCGGCTGCCATTCGAGCTTACGGGGATGTACTGGGGCGAGCACCTGAGGATCTTCCCCCTTTACTTCACGAAACGTTCCTAACTTCGCTCACAGATCCTTTCGTGATCGTCCATTCGGCTGCGGTAGAGCTGTTAGATCACCACCGGCTTCCGCATAAGTATGATGAGCAGTTGGAATTTCACGTTTTGCTGTTGATCGAAGCTCACAGTCGAACTTCCGGTAATCGGAATCTCCTCAAGACAGCTTTGGATGTTTACCTCGACTTCCAGCGCGGCAAGCCGGAGAGGATTCCCGATGCCCTGTGTGACTGGATCATCGAACGCATCGGACGCTGCGAGTGGTACGAGGCCGATGACATTTTGAAGTGGCATAGTGCAAGTTTGTGGCATCGACCGAAGTTCTTGCAGCTTCTTCTTGGCTACCTCAAGAATCCCGAGATGAGCGAACATCAGACGGCGAACCTTTTGGAGGTTCTGGAGAAAGTTCCGTCGCCGACATTGCGCGATAGCGCGGCGGAAGTCCTGTCGGCATTCAAAAGTTTGGTCGATACCGGGTACTACGCAGTTGACGTCGGAATCGAAATCCTAACGTGCAACGAGCTGTGGGATGAAGCAGTCGCTCTAGCCGAATATGAGGAGGCGAAGCTAGGTAATAGCGAGTGGGAGCGCGCACGGAAATTGGCTAGCCAAGAGCGTGTTCTCGGTTGTTCCATTGAGGCGCTCGCTCATCGTGGCGATGTCGAAGCCATGCGAGCAGCCATCACGAAGCTTAGGACCGTACAAGATCAACGCAACGAAGATGAGAAGAAAAATGCGAAAAAGCGGGACCCACTCTTCGGTATTGTCCGCCAGGACTAATGCCCGCGAGGCATTGTTCTTAGCGGTTGCAGATTCTGCAGACGCGAGCGCGGCTTTGCTCGCAGCATCGGCGGAAGTCCGTGATTTTGCAGAGCCAGGTTTTCAGTCGACGGCAGCAACGGAAGAGCTTCGTTACTTTGCGGTTCTCCTCGAGGCCTGCGCTCGTCTTGTCGCCTGGAAGACCTCTGTGCGCGACTGTGAAACCGACGCAGAACGTTACCTTCGCGGAGCAAGATTCCTGTTGAACGAAGCAGCCGCGCAGGGGCTCCAGGTTCCGATGTCAATGACAAAGCCTGCTCAGATGATCGCGGAGCTTTCCAACGTTTCAAAAATCGGCGAAGTCTTCCGCCATGTTCTAGCAGTTCCACTTCCCATCACCTTTCCGCTAGAAAGTCCAAGAGCTTTCAGGGAACGAGTTGCAAGAGAGCCGCGAGAGGAAGTTCCGCCCGTCGTTGTTGCGTTTACGTCATTCAGTGTGAACGGTCAACAGTTTAAGAAAGACCAAAAGCTAAACCTCAACATAGGCTATGACCTTGAGGTGGAGATTGCACTATCGCGATGGCCAGAGAACGAAGTTGACCTGCGTTTAGAGCCGCTGTCGGTAGAACCTTCCGAGACCTATAGTCTTCCGACCTTCGCTTTTAGCAAGCCCGAAGGTTCTGCGCCCTTTAACTTCCGTGCCTCGAAACGAATGCTCATCAAGCAGGCCGCTTCCTTTCTAGCGCGTCCCATGGCTTTCACATATAGAGCAACGTTTTCAAAAACGGACGACATCACTACCGAGGGCCAACGTCATCTGACCGTTCGTTGCTTCGATCCGAAGAGTGACCCACAGAGCGGCTACGAACAAGTTGATCAAAAGCTTGTGACGATTCGTGATCAGGCTCGCAGGTATCCTGCCATCAATGATGCGGAGCTCAATGCTTTCCTCGTCCTCATGGCTGGGGTTGGTGGCATCGCGGGACAGTCCCTTCAAGACAATCTGTTCAAGGGAGAATGGAACGAAGCGCCGTTTCAGAAGGATATGATTGCTCGGCTTCGTGCAAGGCCGTCGATCGGGTCTGCATTGGAAGAGCACCCACATGCCTCCGGTGGAATCACGGATCTTTCCCTTCATGGTGTTCGCCTCGAACTCAAGGCAATCAGCGACCATCCAGTGACTCAAACCGACATCGATAAGCATCTTCCGCAAACGGTGCAGTATGTAACTGGTAGTGACAAGCGATTCGGTATCTTGTGCATCCTCGATACACACCCAAAGACTGTTGCATCTGGGAGTGTGGCTGACGATATTACCTTTGAAGGTGGGACTGGACCGTCAGGGGACGGATTGCCAATCGGTATCGGTGTTGTCATTATTCGTGGAAATCTGAGCAGACCAAGTTCTCTCTGACACGACAGGAGATGACGCGAAGATTGCCTCTCATGCTATGTGCCCTATTGCGGGCCGGAGGTGGGCAATGGCCCGCATGCAAGGGCGGATTATTGCGCGCGGACAGCCGCTCACTTGATACTGGATGATGTTTCGTGCTCGCTGTTGGCGGCAAAGGTCGGATGTATGGCAGATGACTTCTCGGTACAAGTCAAAAAGGCCCTGGCTTTGCGGGCCGGCGGCCACTGCTCGAATCCCGATTGCCGGGTACTGACAAGCGGACCCCAGGAAGATCCGGCGAAGGCTGTCAATCTCGGTGTCGGTGCGCATATCCGGGCCGCATCACCGGGTGGCCCACGCTATGACGCAGAACTCACACCGGAAGAGCGGTGCTCTCCAACCAATGGAATTTGGCTTTGCCAAAACTGTGCCAAGCTGATCGATAACGACTCTCAACGATTTCCCGTAGAACTACTTCTCAGCTGGAAGAACGCCGCGGAAGAGAATGCACGCGATCATGCCGGGAAGGCGCCGCTTCACCAGAGATCGCCGCTTCCCGGGCTCAAATTGAATGACAAAGTGCGCATCGAACCGATGATACCGAGATTAGCCGGCCATCCTTTATGGATACTTAAGTCCTCTGAGGGCGGAATCTACTTTTTTCTCCGAGAGGGAACGGCTGAAGGGATCGGAATCCCAGCGACCTTCATCGAAAAATACCATTCCTTCGGCGCGACTGGTCCGGGTCTTGTCGAGCTGACGGGCAGACTTCAATGGATATCTACTCGCCGAGCCTGGGAGCTTTGTCCGGAAAAACCTGCAAGCGGTCCCGGCGAAGAGTACGGTCTCGGCAAATCGGTTGACTTCGATTTTCCGCGAAGAGCGGGGCTTCAAGGCAATTTTGGGTGGTCACGGCGGGACAAGTTGCCCCTCCGGCTAAGCCAGGGAAGATTCGTGTACTATGACGGCGATGGAAAATACTTGAAGGTAATCGGACCTGACGTCGATCAGATTCTGATTTCAGATTTGCAATAGCAACTGCGGCTCGCCGCGCCTCCGCCAGGTCAAGCCTCTATCCCAGCCCACGATGCCAGATCACGATGCCGGCCTAGACTTCGGGACGAAGCCGGCTCACAGACACCATCGGCAAAGAGGACTCCTGAAACACTGCGAGGCTCCTCGGCTCATCGAACGGTCTTCCATGTTCGAGGCGCCACAATTCAAGCTGCCCAAGCAGGGATGACGCTGATTTCTTCCGGCGATCGTCGGATTTCGCCATCTCAAACAATCGAGCTCTCAATTCATTTGCACTCCGTGGAACCAGCTTGTAGGAATTCGAGTTGTCTCCGTCAGATACATGCTCGAGGAAGATTTCTTCGATCAGCTGCCCGATCTCGTAAGGGATCGCGGGAATCAGGTGGTCATCGATCAGATTCAATCCTGCAAGCGCTGCGCGGCTGGTACCCATCGCTCGAACGATTCGAGCCAGGCGAGCGCGTTTCACTGGATCAAGCTGCCCGGAACAGAAATCGAAAAGGCGCTGCCGAATCTCCGGGTGTTTGTCAGCACACTCCCGCAGTCTCGCAGCAAGGATGTCCTCCCTCTCCAACCCCGATCCAAACGGAAAGCTAGTCGCAGAGGGATTCACAAAACTCACCAGAACTTCCCGGGCGTCTGGATGATCAAGTTGCGCGACGGCTTTGATCCATGACGCCTCTATTGCCTGTAAATGCGGCTGATCGACGGCGAGCTCAATGAGCAGTGAAAGCGCGTCCGGACACTGGCAATGACCCAGTGCGGTCGCGATTCCGCCGGTTTGATATGGCCTGATCCGCAACTGCCCCAGCACTTCTCTTATCTTCTCGATACCCGCGGAGGGTTCATCGATGAACGGGAGCAAACGAAGCAGGTTGAACAAAGGTCCGAATTCGTCGTCCGCGGAGCCATGCGGGTTGACGCCGGCTGCAATTTCATCGAGAAGCTGAAACATCCAGGTCTTAGGCAGGATGATCCCGTCGAACACGAGCGCTTCAAGCGTATCAGCCGTACGCCAGGCATGAGATCGGCCAGGCTGAAGCAGAATCCCCAGTACGATATCCTGACTGTGAAGCCCGTCGATAACTGCGAGACCCTTCGCCAGTTCTCGTAACTGCATCTCGTAAGGCTGGCCGATACGCTGCCCCTCTTCGGTTAACGCCTCGATTGCGTCCTTGATTGCTGCCGCGTAGCGGCTCCGGCGTGTCTCACTGAGTTCACAGAGCCGGCCTCCGTTTCTTGCATTCCAGATCCCTTCAAAGTCTCTCTTCCCGCCAAATCCGATTCTGATTTCCAATTTGCAAGCCAGGCTAACAAGGGTCCCAACGGCATCGGCGGCATACTCCGGCTCCTTCAACAGCTCGGCCAAGAGGAGATCTGCCCCCTCCGGATCAAGAGAAGCAATTGCGCGAACATTCCAGCTCGAATAGCTCATCATCCCGCAATCCTCGTTCCGGCTGCGCGGCGCCTTGAAGCAGGAAATGACGCACGCTGCGCCTTCATCCGCTCGATGTCCCGACCGATCAACTTCTTGAGGAGCCCGATGTCATCCGGTTCGCCAATGCGAGACAGGGCAGATGCCAGTTGTGCCATATGTGTTCCTGAATCGTCGGGCCATTCAAGGACCACAGACACTGCCTTGGTGAGATAGGCTCGCAGCAATTGTCGAGTATCCTCTTTCAAACTGCCGCGCAGATCGTCGGGACCATGCTGCCCAACCCGGCTGAGCCGCCGGATGATAACAGCGAGTTCACTGGAGTTGATCTGTCCGCCCAGATGCGGCGAAAGCCCTCTAATGATCAATTCCATAGGCAGTTGAGAGAAGATCCCCTCGAGCTGCCGCTCAACTGCGAATTCCTGCTCATGCCCGTGGAAAGGGGAGTTCGCGAGAGCGTTGCGCAATTGGCAAAGCTTTTTGAATAAGCGCTCAACCAGAGCCGGCTCTGCAAATTTCACCAGCATCGGCACGCTGCCCGACAAACGACCCGATCCTCGATTTGTTGTTTGCAGGCTCTCGAAGAACTCTTCATTGAGGCTGCTTGGCGCCTCGCAGACATAATTTAGCCAGTTTTCCGCACTCAAACGGTGATCGAAGATGTGGCGTGCAACCCATTCGCTGACCCAGGGCGCGTCCGTTTTGCAAATCACCTCCACGACCGGCTTGATCACGAAATGGCCAAGATCACGCAGCTTGTCAGGTTCGAGCTGGTTGAGCGCCGCCTTCAACTCGTCTATTGGAGCTGCGCCAAGCTGGGTCACCTCCATCAGCAGTTTCAGCATTCGGACCGGGTCGTTGGACTTCCTATATGACCTCCAATAGGCTTCGAGGGCTCGAGTCCGAATAGACACGTGAACCCATTCAGCCGGAAAATCAGACATCACCGCATCAAAGGTCTGGTCATCGACCTCGGCTAATTTTGAGGCGACTTCTTCGGGTGGAGCAACCCAGGCAAACGCGGAGAAGGCTGCCACCCGCACCTCGATCGAATCGTCCGCCAGCGCAAAAGGAACTAAAGATCGAGCCGCTTTCCCGAACTGAATGAGTTCGGACATGAACTCTGCTCTGGCTGCAACTGTCCAGCGCCGTACGACCTCTTGCCAATTTTCTCCGAGCGACGAGAGATGAAACTCACGCCAACCCCGATAGGAACTCAGCCGAACCTGCTGGTCGGTACTTGTCAAGAGGTTGAGAACGATATCCTTAAAATCCGCGGAGCCGCTTGCGAGCATCCCGGCAAATGCACGTTCGCGATCATGCTTCTCGGGAGAGTTATAAAGGAAACGAAGCTGATCCGCAACGGCACCCCCGGCATGCTTCCAGACTTCCGGACCGCAAAGATGCGCGAGCTCGGCCGCGAAGACCAGATCGCAGCGAAGTGCCATTTCGACCAAAGCTGCACCGGACTGAATGAGGTGGGGATCCTTATTCCGGTCTTTGCCGATAAATGCCCCAATCATCCGGAGCGGTTCATCCCAGCGCAGATCGTTAACATAACGCTTCGTGAACGAAAGGATTGCTTGCGGATCTTCAGATTCAGCCAGCGCAAGAAGCCGTTGCTTCAGAGTCTCGGCGACGTAAAATTCCTGGAATTGCTGGTGGACAAATCGGTAGGAAACGGGCTTGTCGTCGTCAGGGACGAGAAGGTGATGTCCGCAGAGCGTATGCAAAATGGTCGCCGGCTCGGTATCTGCACGGACTTGCTTTGCGGACTTGAGATCGTCAAGGGTGGTACCAGCAACCTCACGGGCAGCGTCATCCAATAGCGATGTCCCGCCCTTCTCGGTTATGACTTCAGCGAGCGCTGCCAGATAAACTGACGCCCGGCCTGAGAGGGGAGGTCCTTCCAGGTGGTTTGCATGCTGTTCCGCCTTTTCGTGAAGTCTCACGGCTGCTTCCAGAACGCCCATTTTAGTGTCGGGGATGGTAATCCCGGCCTCAAACAAAGCCGCCACCTCGGAGAGAATCAGTGGGGTTTTCGTCAATTCATCGAGGACAGGATTGTCGTCCAACATTGACCGGAGTAGGAATCCGCGCTCGCCAAGCCGATCTGCGAGGTAGCGCGCTCGCGCGTCCCCGCCCACAGCCAAGAGCTCAAGCCTGATTGCGCCTCGCAAAGGAGGGTTCACATAATGGGTCCTGGTAGCAACGGCAATTCCGGCTTTCGGGAAGTTGCTATCGAGGTCTCTGACAAGGCGCAACGCTTTGGAAGCGTCCTCATCACCGATTTCATTCCATCCGTTCAAAAGAAACAGGAACTGCAGATCACCATGCAGTCGTGAGATTGCATTTGCGCTCAGTTCGCGAGACCTGAACGCTTGCCTGGAGGCGATGTAATCGAGCACCTCGAGGCCGGAACCAACCCAGGAAGGCAGGTCAATCAGAAACACTATGCGGCCCGCGGCGCCAAGGGCCCTGGCAACTTGGATCAGTGTTGTAGTCTTCCCACCGCCGGGAGGCGCCTCCAGCGTGACTCGCCTGCCATGGCTCAGCAAATCGGCTATGCCCGCCAGTCCGAGCATCTCCCGCTCCTTGCTTTCTTTGCCGATTCTGGCCGAGCACAGTTCGATTAGTGGCAGACCGAAGAGCGGGGCAGACCATCCTTCGGTCACGTCCGAAACTGCTTCTCGAACCTTACGCGCCAACTCATTTATGGATGCGCCTTCCGGGGCAGGCATGCCCAGGTATGTGTGACAGAGCGCAAGATTGGCGGGATCGGTCAACGACGCTATGAAGTTCTCTCTCCCCAACACCTCCAATTCATAGCCAAACTCAACTTTGATTGCTTTTGCCCACTTCTGTATGAGGTGGTTGGACACTGCCCGGGGGGTTGCAAAAATGAGCTTCGAAATCCCGCTGAATGACTGAGTGACCTTAGCTGCATCGCTTCGCAGCTTGTACAACGTTGCCGTCAGGGAGCAGATAAGGACCTGCCCGGAGCCCACAGCGTCGGCACCAAGATCCTGCATCGGCTCGCTTGGGACCAAATGGGGATACCTTTGCCTTGCGAGCACCGCGGCGAGGCGCTGAAACCGAATCCCCTCGAAGTTGGAGGCGAGTTCGTCCAGTGCTTTCTCGATGTCCGATCGGCGGATACTCATGATGTGATCATTCCCAAAGAGTGACTGTAGCGATTCTAGTGGCCTGTCGCAGTGAGCTCGTTACCATCAGATGCTGAGTTCGTGCCATTTTTCAAATGTTTCGACCCAGCTCTTCGTCCGAATATTGGCGATGCCGTGGCTCAGTTGGGTTTTACCGAGCTGAATCAGCAAGCCCTCGAGTTCTTTACGTTGTGACGCCCGCCCAACGAACGGCTGGTCAGCGATTGAGCCAGCCCCGCCCCATAGGTCGTTTGATCTAAGGAATTCTTCGACGCGGTGGTCAGGCCCGGATAGCGCATTGCGCACAATTAGTGCGTACGACTGCTCGTGACCAGCTTCCAGCAGGCTGGCGATGCTTGCGAGAATCGCTGTGATTTCAGCGCTGTCCATGGCAACATGCTTTCACACCCGGCCCGTCATTGGAGGATGTAAATTGCCGATTGGCGTCCGCGATCAGCGGATCCGGTGATTTGTGTTGCCGTATTTCCACTGAATCGGTCTGGCGTGGGCCGAATAGGCATTGATATACCGGCGCAGTTTGCGGGCCAGATCTGTGACGGAAGTGAAGACGCCGCGTGCGATAACTTCACGCTCGATTTTGGAAAACCAGAGTTCGACCTGATTCAGCCATGACGAATAGGTGGGGGTGAAGTGGAAGTGCACACGCGGATTTTGTTCCAGGAACCCCTGCACCAGGGCCGTCTTGTGAGCCGAGAGATTGTCGAGGATGATGTGGATCTGCTGCCGGGGTGCGCAGAGGGCGACGACTTCCTTCAGAAATGCGACGAAATCCTGACTCGTATGGTGTGCGGCTGTTTTTCCGTGCACCCTGCCGGAGGCCGTTTCCAGCGCGGCATAGAGGGACAGGGTACCGTGCCGGTAATACTCGAAGCCGTGGCGTTCAGCGCGACCCGGGGAAAGCGGCAGCACTGGATCGAGCCGGTCCAGGGCCTGAATGGCGGTTTTCTCATCCACACAGAAGACGGCCGCATGCTCGGGTGGCTTCAGGTACAGCCCGATGATGTCAGCCGCTTTGGTTTCGAAGTCAGGATCGTCGCTGGCCATGTACCGCTCCAGGCGATGCGGCTTCAGACCAGCTTCTTTCCAGACACGGTGTACTGCATCCTTACTGATGCCCAGTTCAGCAGCCAGTTTGCGCCAGCTCCAGTGCGTGGAACCGTCCTTCGGCTTTCTGCGGGTGGCAGAGAGAATCCGCGCCCGCAGCTTCGCGGTAAGCACAGACGCCGGCTGACCGGGGTGACTGGTATCCAGCCCGTCGATCCCGGAAACAAGGAAGCGCTGCTTCCAGCGGCTGATGGTTGGAGCGTAAGGTTCGAGAAGCAGTTTCGGACGTGACCGAAGGATGGTCTGCCCCGCTCTTCGGTCTGCCACTAATCGAACTGTGCTCGGCCAGAATCGGCAAAGAAAGCAGTACGAGCCAGAACTCGCCAGCAACTCAAGGAATGCCTGTGAGGTTGTATAGTGCACCGCGTTCGCGTCTTTGTTCAGGAGTTTCGTGGGGGCGGGAAGCGAGGGCCGGAATGGATGTGGGTCCACGCCAAAAGTCGGGTCGCTGCATGGGTGTCCACCACTCAGGAGGGCCAGATGGTTGTGGCGGCTGTTCGAGCGAACATGGTCCCAAGAATCTCGGAAATCGGCCGAGCCGGAATTGTCGGGATAGAATTTGAGCTGAAAACAAGAATACGCGGCTAAGAATCCAGATCGATTGAGGGAACCCGATACGTCGAAAGGCGCGGACAGTCCGGAGAGATATACATGCGGTACGTAGGCGAGCAAATGTTCAGGAACTTTACTCTGAACGGCAGTTGGTGGCTGCCTTCTCATTCGGACGGCGCTGCCTATGGCACGCTCTCATACTCTGTCGATCGAATCAAGCTGCAACTGGACCGCGCGCTCACTCCAGCGCTCAGTACGGCCTATCGCGTAGGCGGCGTCAAGATTCCTGTGATTCATGGTTGCGCCAATGATTCCTCACTCGTTACCGTTCTCAAAACCTATTACCTAGATTCAAGTGGAAGGGAAATAGACTTACTGGCAAATGAAGTCATCGTAGGAGCACATCTGGATCCAGCAGGCGCCGTTGTCCGGCAGGCCGTGGTCGGATTCACGAATTTGGAAGAGTGGGCAGCCTGCCGGCTAGTTCGACAGTCCACCGGGAGCGAGGATTCAATCGCCGGTTTTGTCGTCGCCAAGGACCTAGGTCCAAATCTTGAGGTTACGGAGTTGCCGGATCTGAAGAGGCTTGCCCTTACCACAGATCTAGAAGTCTCACACAGCCCTGTTGAAACGAAGCTGACGAATCATAACCGGTTCACTCTGGTGTTCCGCAATCCAGCCACGCTCCAAACTGTCACCGAATCGGTGCGATCCCTGGCAAACCTTCTATCCCTGCTCATCGACGATCCTGTCCAACCGACGAGTATCCGTCTGTCGATACAACCCGAGCCGGCCGGAGCCGATGTATCTGCAAACTACGCCATCCCTCCACGAGCAGCGCCGCCGAAGAAAAAGCACGAATTTGAGATGCTCATTCCGTTCGACGATTTACAACAATCAAATACCGCTGAAACTCTCTTCAAGAACTGGTTTCAGCGCGAACCAGCGTTGCGTCCGATCTACGACCTGCTTCTGAGCACGGTATATAATCCCGGCCGCTACGTCCAGAGCACCTTCCTATCGCTCGCGCAGGCGCTTGAGAGCTTTCATCGGAAGGCTTACGAAGGCAAGTACCTCTCCGAGCAGGAATACTCCGGCGTTCGAAAGGCTCTGGTCGATGCCATACCGGCTGACCTGGACAAGAAGCTTGCTGTCAAGCTGAAGTCGATGCTGCAGTACGGGAACGAACTTTCACTCAAGAGCCGCCTCGAAGAGCTCTTTGAAGGGATTCGGCGCGATCACTTCAATAATCTGTCTGGTACCGACAATCCAGGAAAATTCATCCGAATGCTGGTGGATATCAGGAACTATTTAACCCATTACGAGGGGCGAAAGCCGTCGATCCTGGACGATGCAGTCGAGATGTTCAACCTGAACAGACGCATGAAGGCACTCTTGATGCTCCTGATGTTCAAGCATCTGGGTTTGCCGGAAGATTTCGTGTACCTCCCCGTTCTCGGGCGTCTAGGACTATTTTGAAGGGCGGCGCCCGGTCCATACCACCGATTCTTCGATGACAGGGATCCGTCGCAAATTGCCTGCTCCGACTTTCTATAAATCATTCTTGAGGGGAGAGCAGTCAAGGGGCTCTCCAGTGCATTCCCGCGGTTGGGAATAGTTCGCTCGACATTTTTGGGGTCTTTCATTCTTTGAGGGAGGAAGCCTTCTCCCTCGCTGCAGCCGCCCGAAAAACACGCGTCTTCCGCTCCCACCTCTGCGGGGTCTGTTCCGGCCCCCCAATGCACTGGAGAGCAGTGACTACTGATTGGTGACTAGTGGCTCGAGCGCCAGGATGGCATTCGTCTTCTCTAATATGGAACGAAGCCCAGCATAGAATCTGAGCTTTGTTCCAAGGTCTGTTGGGACGGGGGAGCAGAGTTGCAGAGTTTTGAAGGTCGTTTTTAATTTCCCATCTATAAGGAGTGGATGCCATGACAAGGACCTTTCCGATGACTTGTAATCTGCGTTGGCGGGAACTGCTCTCTCCGGAGGTTCTCCTGAATTGGGTGAACAGTCGGCAGGTTCCTCGGGTTCTGTTAGCTGAACTTGCATATCCGGGCGTGTATCGGTTTATATTCCGTGAGGCCCGCGATGGCGATAGTGCGCATACCCCATGCTATGTCGGAGAAGCGGGTAACATTGGCAAGCGTCTGCTTCATCATTTTCGAGCTGAGCGCCAGACTTCAGTTGGGGTGAAACCGCTTGGATCCCGCAAGCTCCGCGCCGGGTGGCCAGTGAGAGGGTCCATCCGGAACTCCAGCGGCGATTTCAAGCTGCAGGTGCTTACCATCGAAGGCCCAGTCAATTTCTGCGGCTTGACCTTCGGTCCGGACTCGATTCCCACACCGCTTGAGGACTCTTTCCTTCGCAGAATGCTGGAGAATTGGGCGATCTTGGCCTCAGAATATGTTGACCATTTGCATCCACTGAACGTCCGCGGCACTCCTCACATCCTCAGAGACATTCTGAAAGTTGCCCGTAAAAAGTCATCGAAGCAGAGCAATGCAAAACCTGTGGTTGGGTGACGATCCGCGGCTTCCGTGGCGCTGGTCAATGTGACGAAGAGGTTCGAGGTATTCGAAAAGGCTTGATCCCGCCCCCATCACATGCCGAGTAAATTGACTGTAGCAAGGGGGTCGTTCTCGGGAACAAGAAGGATTGCGGATTTCGATCGAGCAGCCAGTTCGATCGGACGGACGTTTTTGACATACCAGGCGTGTGCGATCCGGTCCATCCCGGCGCCAACCAGTTTCGAGGCCGTGCGAAGGCTTCCTCCCAGGGCTACGCTATTGGTTTTCCCTCCGTGGAGGATGAGGTTGCGCTGCCGGTAAATGCGATAGAACGCATCGGCCAAATGAATTTGAATATCGGAGAGCACCTTAGAGGGGGAACGGAGAAGCTTCCGCATTCGCAGAAAGGCAGCTTGATCACTGTGACGCCGAAGACACGTTCTCGCATTCTGCAGAAACCGCAGACACTGCATCGGAAATGCGAACGCGATTGCGGCTTCTGGGTGTGCGCGAAACTGACTGGAATCTCGGAAGAGGAACTGCTCGCCGAGCTTCCTATGCCAACCTCAAGATGTTGATTGTGGATGGCTGGCCGCGGTGGCTTGAAAGCAGGGGCTTCGTTGTGAGGCCACCAGTTCGGCGGCGTGCAGCCGTGCGGCAGAGATTCGGAATTCTAAGCCGTTCAGCTGAATTTCAATACGGCGAAATGGCGTTCGCTTGCCTCCGTGCTGGCTCCGTCATTGTCGACGGATGTTGAGCCGTTTGTAAGGAGAGAAACGATCATGAGCGACGTTGGTCCAGAAGACCCGCTTTGCCTGTGCGGAAGCGGGCTCAAACATAGACGATGCCACGGATCGATTGTTGATCCCGTTAAGGCTGCCGGAAATCTCCCCTTGAACGCCACCGCCTTCCGAACTGGTCTTGCCGGCTTGCATACTGATCCGGCATCAGCCATACTTGTTGGTTCTTGCTGGTCTATTCGCTAGGTTTCGCCGCAGTTGGTGTGCCGGCCAAGCCGGTGGCCCGCACTTCCGGATTCCCCCTGCTAACCCCGGATAATCGCCCGTTCTCAGAGGTCAGCACGAAGCTAGCTTTGCCGTGCCGGAATGCTGATCCGGCATCAGTCGGCCTCGGCGGCGAGATTGTGGTTTTCGCTGCACTGCATGTCGGTTGATGTGCGAAGAGTGTGCCGGGAGAAAGAAGCTTGTCTTGAAGGAGATCAAGATCGAAGGAATCTAGTCTGCGAGCAAGCAAATCGCAACGAACTCTTGTTAAGGCAATCGCGGCGTCAGGGCGATCGACCAGACAGCATCTATTTTCTACGTCGCCTTCCGGACATCATCGCCCGCACGAGACCTGCGCTGAAGGGCACAGCGATGCCTATCACGGGCAGCATGTGATGGTTGGTATGCGCATCTGGGAACAACCAGCCGCTGATGCGTGTCGACAGAGAAGCCGCGGTGAAGAAGATCGCCAAGGAGATCGGGAGCGCGGCGGCCCAGGGCCAGGAACGGAGGAGAATCAATCTCTGTGGTGTTGCCATGACTTCCATCGCTTGCCTCAGGATCGCAAGGATTCGATCTACGCACTAACGAGTATAAGCCGGAGTCGACGGTTCGCTTGCTTGGCGGCGGGTGTTTTCAGAACCGGAAATGTGGTCCTCATCGAGTCGGAAGATCGTCTTCGCAGGATGCCATTTTCCCTATTGCGGATGGATTTACTTATACTAGGGCGAGGCTGATCAGACGTAAGAGTGGTGAATCTGGCAAATAACCCCCAGTGGCAAGTCGGGGAACATATGATTCC
>Ga0335085_10000786_pt1 | contig 80115 bp, 69 predicted proteins | sample Lox_Sample_45_FD_206712 | JGI IMG/M metagenome (GOLD analysis project Ga0335085, IMG submission 206712) | Soil microbial communities from Loxahatchee National Wildlife Refuge, Florida, United States - Lox_Sample_4.5 | ecosystem: Environmental > Terrestrial > Soil > Wetlands | place: USA... | reverse complement strand
AGAATGTTGTCGGCGTGATCATGACCGGTATGGGAGACGATGGCGCCAAGGGGATGCTGGAAATGAAGCAGGCCGGGGCTTTCAATATCGCCCAGGATGAAAGCACCTGCGTGGTTTTCGGGATGCCAGCCGAAGCGATTAAGCTCGGAGGCGTGGACCGGGTCTTACCCCTCGGAAACATTGCGTCCGAAGCTGTACGGCTATGTCAGGGGAGATAGAGCACAGCATGCCTTCACGGGTTCTACGCGAAACGCTATCGCGCCAGGCGGCTGGCGGCGTGAGCCAGGTGGTTCACTGGGTCAGGTTCGCTCTGGGTATGCACCGATGCTTCTCGCAATTCGACGAGATCGTCTTGTCTTTTCAAGTGGTGGCCACCTTGGGGCGCATCGAGACGGCGCGGCTCGGTGGTTCCAATTCGGACCTGGGCCATTTCGCCGACGAGGCTCGGTCTTACAGCCAAAGCACACGGGAACGTGTGGAGCGCGCGTTACAGGCGGCCGCCGGATTGGAATCTTACATCGGCCGGGCCATTCAACATGTATCTGAGGGTGATAGCCGGCAGCTAGAGGCGCTTCCTTCCCTGGTCAGTGCGATTGAGGAGGCTTTGGCGGCCTTACGCTTGCGGCAGCAAGCGGCAAGTGCAGCGTCCTTACGGCTGGCTGACGAGTTTACGGGCTTTACCGAGACAATCAATGGTTTGGTGGAAGCACTTCAGTTTCATGACATTACCCGCCAGCAGGTGGAGCACGTTGTCGATGCCCCTCATGGCGGCTCGACAGCATGTCCATCGGCGGAGGTTGTCGGCGTTGTGGACTTGCAGCGTCACCAGCGTTCCTTCGCTGGTGCTCTTGCGGCCGTAGTGAATTGCGCTGCAGTCAATGACGACACCGCGGCGCCACGGCCGAATTGCGCCGTACTATCGCCGGATTGCAGGGCTGCGTTGACGACCTTCGGGCAATCTGGCTGCAAGTCAATCGGTTGGCGATGAACGCGACGATCGAGTCCGTCCATCTGGGCGCGGCAGGAGAGCCACTAAGCCGTGGTGGCTGGCTCCATGCAGACACGTCACTCGGATGCCGAGAAGCGTTCGGCGGAAACGGAGGCGTCGCTAGCCAATCTGAGTTCCGCAGCCCTCTCCATGATGCCGGGGTCGAGCGGGGAACTGGTGCGACTGCTCCGTCCGACAACGTTTCCATGATCGATGAACTGAAAGCCCGAATGGACGAGTTGCACGCATCGAGCGAGCGGAGCTTCACTTGCAGCCGGAGCCGTCGGACGAAGCGTCGGATTGCCCCGGCGCCCCGGCGTTGCCGGGCGACATCGGCGAAGGCGTGGAGTTGTTTTAGCGGAGAGTGGATTATTCATATGACTGCTGCGAATGACGTCTCAGCCCGGCTATCGGAACAGGCATTGGCTGCCCATGATTCGGGCTTCCGCGTCCGGCCCGCGTACGAATACCAGGAGGAGATATGGGCAAAGTAATCCTGACGGTTGACGACTCGGCAAGCGTGCGCCAGATGGTGGGCTTTACGTTGCGTGGGGCGGCGTATAACGTGTCCGAAGCGGTTGACGGCTGTGACGCCCTCTCCAAATTGTCTGGAGAGATCCAACTCATCATCACCGATCTCAATATGCCCAGGATGGATGGGATTGAGTTGATCAAGCAAGTCCGCACGAATTCCAAGAACAAATACGTCCCAATACTCGTGTTGACTACAGAATCGCAGGCGACCAAAAAGCAAGAGGCGAAGTCGGCCGGTGCGACTGGTTGGATTGTGAAACCCTTTCGGCCCGAGCAGTTGCTCGCCGTGGTGGAGCGTGTGCTTGGATAGTCTCCGAGAGCTCCGCGAGCCTGCGGTCGCAGGAGGGCCATACGGCGCACGGGTGAATCTGCGGGGAGCATGCCCGGCAGGAAAGCGCGATTCAGACGGACCATCCCCATTAGTTTAGTCAGGTTCACTCTTGGCGCCTGGTGCCAGCACTCATCCGAAGGGGCTAGGAAGCCAGAAGCAGTGTCGATATCTGAAGAAGACCGACGGATTTGCCAAACTATACCTTTAATCAGGGGTTTGCCAGCGTCTTCGTGGGAGGGGCCAATTTCTATTTCTTGCAATGTCGCTCTTGGGGAGCCAGTTCCTTTCCCTCCATTGATTCGCGTGCCCGTTTGTTGATGGCATCCTCCCGCGCGTCGGCGTAGTCTTTCGTAGAACTTCGCGTCTCCGTTCGTCGCTCCGTTTGAGCCCACCGCTGTTGGCCCACCAAGTCGTCTTTCGGCATTTGTTAAACCAGACGTCTGGTAGGCTCAGCCTAGACGACCTCGCCGGCGTCGAGGATTCCCGGTACCACGGGCTGCCCAGTTCTGCCAACCTTGATTGACGGTGGGTCGGGGCGGCAGAATTCTGAAGCTGGGACTTCTTAACGCCGAATCAGGTGGGATGTCCAGCCGCAAATCCAGCAGCAAGCTGCTTTTCTTCTTTTCTTCGCCTGCTCTGAAAGCAGATGCCCATGAAATCAAGGATTTCCAAAACTAGATCGCGCAACTAAACTGCGGGCTCGATCCGCAGTCGATTTGGGCCAAAACATGAATCTGAGCTTTTGGCACGGTCGAAAACACGGTCCCTTGTAGTGGTTTAAAATGATAGGCATAGAAAGTCGGGGCGTAGCGCAGCCTGGTAGCGGACCTGCCTTGGGCGCAGCCCATCCCCTTCTAACGGCTCCAATGATTCTCCACGTTTCTTAGTATTTTCAACAATTTGGGGAATCTGCTTTTCGCTCGAAGCTAACCCCAGCGCCTTTAGAGTTTTGGATTTGGCTGAGTGATCAACCCGTGACTGTCGTCGATCACTGAAGCAAACTACTGCGGAGCTCCTGATCCGCAGGTTTCTTGATCTCTTGGTCCACTCTTTCGCGCCAGAGAGGCTACGCTTTCGGCACCGGCGGCAGCGGCTCTCCAGCAAGTCTCTTCCTGACGAGCCCCGCCAGAAATTCTGCGAACGGCGCGATATCTTCTCCCACGCTGGCCTTCTCGAGAGCGGCCATATAGGTGTTGCGCGAGGAGAGCGGTATGACCGTCCACGGGTAGCCGCCCGCCGCCATCATGACATTCATGAGGAACCGTCCCATGCGTCCATTGCCGTCCATATACGGATGGATGTATACGAATACAAAATGCCCGAGCACAACACGCACTGCCGGGTGCTCTTCCTCTCGTAGGAGATCGAAGAAGGCGGGCATTGCATCCCGGACCGCGTCCCGGTTCAACGGTACGTGCATAGACTTCCGGATGAAAACCTGGCCGTTGCGATAACCAGCAAGGTCGGAGGGCTTCAACAGCCCCGCTGTCACGCTGGGCGCGAACATCTCCCGGTACCACGCCCGGTGATCGTCATCCACGACGGTGCCCGGATTCTCGCCCTTTAGCACCTTGGCGATGCTCTTCTGCACGAGTTGGAACGCCTGCCAGTATCCGCGCGCCGCCATAGCGTCTCGCTGCTCGCGATCCAATTGGTTCGCGCCAGGGTTCCACCCGCCGCTGCGAACCCTTCGGATCAACTCTGGCGTGACGCGGTACCCCTCGATGGACAGCGAATGATACGCGTCGGTCACATAGGCTTCTTCAACCCGTTTCATGTAAGCGGCGCGATTGCGCGGCAGCCCTGGCGCCTCAGGGAAAGATTGGATCACGGGATCACGCATCTTCTGCCACAGGATTCTTATCCGGTTTACATAGGGCGAGGTTTCGCGCAACAAAAGCGCCACGGCGGGCCTGTCGGTGAACGGATCGGTTTCACGCACGGTATAGCCGGCAGCGGACATGGTACGCGTAATCTCGTCCGCAAAGGCGCTGCGGCCGCTATTGCGGAAGGCACCCGCCAGCCGGCCTGCGATTGTGCTGTGCCCGCCGTCGAGCAATCTGGCCAGCAGGTCCGATCCATCGCGAATCATCGCCATGGCGGCCCTGGCGTCGGTGGCATGATGCAAGAAAAACCGGGGAGAGGCCTCGATCAGAGCCGATTCGAGAGAGAAGAGGCGCAAGCCATCCTTCTCCGCAATGTCAGACAAATCGGGCAACGGCGCCTCAAGCTCGAACAAGGATGTCCCATGCGGAAGCTTCGTCACATTGTTCCGGCCTTTGGGAGACCGTACTGCGAGCCGCCGGGGAACCGTCCAGTTCCCAGCGTGAAGGGACAGCGATTGCTCCGGCGAGAGGCTCCAGTTCTTGCCGAAACGCGTCCCGAGGTAAACAGCGGCAAAACGCCAGAAGGAGGCGTACCAGGCTGTGCTCTCGCCTTTCACCTCGTCCGGGCGGCTCGGGATGTACCAGCCCTTGATGACTTCTTGCAGGAAGCCGTGCTTGAGCAGCCGCTCCCGGTGAGTCCGCGTCATGTCGCGTGCGCGAATGGCCGCAGCCCCGCTGACGTTTTGAAGCTTGTGCAGGACTTCGAGGGATTCCGCCAATTTTTCAGATGGGGTAGCCATGCTTGCCCTAGAACTCGTTTTGTGCGTTGCGCTGTGGTTAGTTTATTATGTTGTACCACGGCTAGTCTTTCATGTCGAGCGGTTTCTAGTCTCTTGTGCATCTCAATCATCCGGGCTTTCGGTGGTATCCAGAGCGGCGCCGGCTTATCCGTAAGTTCGAACTCCTGATCGATCGCAAGGTCCAAAAGAGCATCGATCAGTTCTTCACAAGCTTGGGTCCGCAAACGGAATAACTGAGTTGGACTCAAGTATTGCCGGTTTCTCCGTCCGCAGGTCCGTAGAACCCGCCATTCATGAGCCGCAAGGCCGCCTTGGACACCCGTCGCGTTCTGCTCTATTCAGCGTTAGCGACGCGAAGGAACATCCACCTAAAAACTTCCGTAAAATCCGGTGGACTCCGTTGGTAGTTCATGGCTACCGTCGCCTTCGACCCAGGCCTCCATCGGCATTCTGATGATTGAGCCATTCCGATCACGGCTCCGATGCACGTTGAGTTCAGGGCCAAAGATCTGTTGAGCCCAAAAATCACGGAGCCTGAGAATCTGAGAAAGCCCAACACGTACCGGAAGTATGAGGCCGTCCTCAGGCGCTTCTCCAAGCGCTCCATCCTCTCTTCGTCGGCCCGAGCCGCTGATCCGCTCTGGCGCCACGTTTACGGCATCTGCCGTCGGCAACACCGGCAGAATTCCATGCAAAATCCAATCTTGGAAGTCTCCGCGGCTGGTTTTTCAGTGAGTTGCGGTCCAGTGGGCGGTGGCTCCTTAACTGCCCTCCCAGTTCGCGAGGCAGCGAAAAACATGAACAACGACTTCCGCTACGACAGGCACGAAAGACCACGAGGGCAGCGAACGTCGTGCCGGATTCAAGCGCTCACCGCGATCCTCTTGAGCGCAATTTCCGTGACGCAGGCGGCTGCAGCAGAGCTCAAAGAGGAAACGGTGCTGGCGTGGCAGGAATACCTAAGAGCCGCCGAGGCTCGCAACCAAAGGCATCTTGCGCCGGGAAGTTGCTTTCTGTCGATCGACGCCATCCCCGGCGAGGCGGCAAAGCTTCGCCAGGGCGACATTGCGGTTTCGCCCGCAGTACCCGACGTTCCGGTGAAGGTTCCCTCGGGGCTGATACACGATTGGACCGGCGCCATCTTCGTTCCGAATGCATCAGTGGGCGATGTGATTCGCCTGGTCCGTGATTACCAACAGTACGACACTGTGTATCACCCCACGGTTGTGAGTTCGAAGCCTTTGGACACGAGCGAATGGGAAGACCGGTTTTCCATGGTGGTCGTGAACAAGTCGTTCTTCGCGAAGCGCGCACTCGACAGCGACTACCACTCGACATTTGTTCGTGTGGATAGCGAACGGTGGTACAGCATTAGCGAAGCGACTCGCGTCCAGGAAATCTCAAGGTACGGTAGCCCATCCCAAGACGTACTGCCTGAGGACCACGGCACGGGCTTTATTTGGCGTCTTTACAGCGTCGCCCGTTACGAACAACGCGACGGTGGAGTATACATCGAACTGGAGGCCATCGCCCTCAGCCGCGACATCCCCGGGGCATTGCGCTGGCTGGTCGAACCAATCGTCCGGCGTGTTTCGAGATCGTCCCTTGTCACAACACTCCAACAAACGGCTGAAGCCGTACACCCCGAGGCAAACCCCATCAGCCGCTCCTCTAAAGGTCCGCGCTGCTCAGGCGGGAATTGCGACGCATCGAGGGCATCTCTTGGCACCGCGGCGGGTATCCGGTCTTTCCGCTAACGAACTGGAGGTGGTTCCGCGAGGAGTCGGCCTATGCCGCGGCGAGAGTGGATGTCGACGAGCGTTGACCGGGAGAACGTTGCTTCGCTGTTGCAACACTTCTGTCCGTCTTACCGCGCATGTCCCTGAGTTGGGAGCGCATGTAGGAACGGGCACGGAAGATCCGTGTCTTTGTGGCGGCTACGGTAAGACCCAGGGCTTTCGCAGTCTCGGCGACCGAGAGCCCGACGAATGTGCTGAGAACAAATGCGTCCCGCAAAGATCGGGGAAGCCTGCCAACCGTATCGACGACCTTCTGATGGATCTCGACACTTCGTACCAGATCCTCGGGGGTTGGCGCCCGATCGACAACTATTGGCGGAACTGAGCCCGGAAAAGAGTCGTCCAAACTCACCCACCGCCGCTGCCGGTTGGAATTCCTGAGTTGCGTCACGCATTGGTTTATGACGATCTTCGTAATCCAGGTCTTGAAGCTCGATTCTCCGCGAAAGGAGGAGAATTTTCGGAAGGCCGCGAGGTAAGCCGACTGGACGGCGTCCTGGGACTCGTCGCGTCCCAGCAATGTTCGACGCGCCACTCTGAGAGACGAAGCATAGTGGCGCTGGAACAACTCGCCGAACGCGTCCACGTCTCCGTTCCGAAACTCTGCGATCAGTTGCCAGTCAGGTTTGTTAAGCATAGTCTTTGCGATGTGGAAGGGAAGCGCCATGCCAGCCCGGGCGATTGGCTTACGCTAGTTTCGTGGCAGCAGAGGTCGATCGCCGGAGGAGAATGTCACATAGCCGCTGGCGCCAAGCCCACTTGGACGCAGGCATTGGAACAACTGTGTCCACGATGCCCTCAGCTAACTTAAGGGATTCTGGCGACCGCGCGATAATCCGTGCGCCGCTGCGATGCCAACTGAGCAGCAGATCGCGTCCACTTTCATCCGCGTCGGCTAGCGCCGTAAGGCCAACGACAACCCGGCGGCCATCGATGACTGAATGCGCCGTCCGCCAGGCCTGATCAACACTTGCAACGGCAGGTCCAGTCAAATTGCCTACGATTTCGAGCCGGAGCACGTCGAACTCATCGTGGATGTAGTATTCGAGCGGAGTTCGCGTACTGTCTTGCTTCTCTCTTTCTTTGTGGTCTAATTTTCTTGTCGCGCGAACTCCACCCTTAATTCTCATAGTCTGCGATATGCCCCCGTGCTTCAACCCGATTTAACCCATGCCTCTGAGCCTTTACTTCTTGAGACCACGAACGTAGGCAACCACGTCGTCCACAGCCGCTCCCGAGACCGAACTGACAGGCTTCATCTTTCCCTTGCCGCCAGTAATGATCTTCCTTAGATCGTCGTCACTCATCGCCTGAACATCGGTCGACTTCAGATCTCGCATGTCAACCTTAAACATCTTTGCGATAGCCATGTTCCCTGACCCATCAGGCCCGTGACAGGCCTTACAGGACCTGTCATACACGGCTTGACCTGCCTTCGCATCAGCGGCCGAAGCAACCGCTTCGGATAGGCAAGCCAGTGTCAGTATCGTGAAAATAGTTCGCATAGCCATCTCCTGTTGTGGTTTTCCTACTACTGTTCGTACTCCGACGTGCGTCAGTACCTCGCATGAACCTATTGACTTCCGTGGTTTGCATTGAGAGCGCCCTCTGTTTCACTTTTTCTGAAGGCTCGCGACGTAGTCGGCGAGGTCGAGCGTGTTGAGTACACCGGGAGGCGGTTCATCAACAGCAAGGGGCTGGTGGCACGTGTTGCAGTCCTGGGTGATCGTCTGCTTCTGACCGGGTGTGGAATGAGATCCATCGTGGCAGCGGAAGCATCCGGGGAAATCCGTATGGCCGAGATTGTTGGGGTACGTTCCCCACGTGACCTTCAGATCCGGAAACACATTGCGGTTGTAAATTGCGACGATCTCGGCGCCAGCGTTGGAAATGTCTTTGGCCCGCTGAGAGCAGAGATCCGGATTGTTTTGCTTGTAGAACGCCTCCAACTTCGCCGGGATGACTCGCGTGGCCTCCGCGTTGCTGGAATACTTCGCCTTGAGTAATTCAACCGCCGTCCTCTTGATAAAAGGCAGTGTTGTAGAAATACGTCCCAACCCCATGGCTTGGTCCACAGCTCTCTCCGGAAGCTCGAACGTGTGGGTGGGACGGTTATGACAATCCACGCACTGCATCTGATAGCGGGGCAGATTAGCGACGGACTTAGCAGTTGAGCCGTCGGCCAGAAACGTCCGGTCTTCCCCCGTTTTCGGGTTGCGATACTCAACCCAAGGGATCGTCTGGCGCTTCGAGTCGGCGGCTGCGTAGCGGATTTCGATACCACGGCCGAGATGCTTTCCATGAATGCCTCCGAAATCCCCGCCGCCGGTCATCATCATCAAAACCGTCTGGGTCTCGGTGTTCGCCGTATCGTCCTGGAAGTGTTCAATGACGCGCAATTTCACCTCGTCGAAGTTTTGGGGCCAGTGGCATTGCTCGCAGGTGGCGCGTGACGGTACCAGGCGGTTGCTTTCCATGGCGGACTCAATCGGGTAGTGCACGCGTTTGAATAGCACGTCCATCAGCTGCCGGGTGCCTGCTGCCTTACTTGCCACCCAACCGGCCGCGCCGGGGGCCACATGGCAGTCCACGCAAAGAACGCTTGCGTGAGGCGAGTTCTGATGGGCGGTGAACTCCGGTTTCATGACGTGGCACGTTTGTCCACAAAACTGGACCGTTTCCATATGCTCGATCGCGCGGTAGGTTCCCTGCGTTCCGATCACGATGTTGAAGGCACTGGTTACGGCGAAGAATATTGCCAATTGTCGAAGATAAGTCTGCCGATTCGGCGCGGACAGCAGCCCCGCCTCAATCCGTTTGCGTGCAAGGAAGACGCCGAGAGCGATCAGCAGCAGCCCCGCGATGAAGATAATTGGAAGAAATAGAAAAACTAGGATGCCGATATATGGATTGCTGGCATTTCCTCGAACCTGTGTTGGGAGAGCGAACAGCCATGAAAACCCGGCGGTGGTGACCAGCGCCACCCCTAGCATGCTGATCCAGTGGCTCATGAGCAGCGCGAATATGGGACGCTTCGGTTCTTTGGTCATAAGTTTTCAGCTACTTGGCGTTGACCTGCGGGTTATCGACAAGAAGGCAAAGAAAAGACCAGCTGTCGGATTGCCTCCATTGACTACCTAGGGAGTCGTCGCCACGCGTGGGGATCTTCGCACTACCCCCACGCGTTAGAGGCGACGTCCTTTGGATTAGAATCTCCAACCAAAGCCGACGGAGGGCTCGAATCGATGCGTGACCCGATCCATGCCGGCTAGCACGGGAAGGTCATACGTAGGCGAGTTGTAGATTAATCCGCGATACTGGGCGCGCACAAACAGGTGACTGGTGATATCCGCGTCAATGCCGCCGCCGTACACCCCCGCGGGTCGTGCCTGGGAACCGACGCCGCGCATGTCCTTGGCATCGAAAATAACAGCACCCGTACCAGCCAGGGCAAAAAATGACCAGCGGTTAAACGGCAATCTGAAGACATAGGCGGCAGTTGCTTCGTTTGAATAGCTTTTCATTCCGAGATTGGTGCCAGCCGAGTTATAGATCTGCGTATTGAGCGAGTAGCCATAGTTGGCCTCAACGCCGTTGTGCCGGTTAAAGAAATATCTATAACTTGCCAAAAAACCTCCACTGTCTGTCGCCTTCTGCTTAATGCCATCTTGCGTTGTATCCTTGACAAAGCTACCGAACGCTTGCCCGCTCACTTCCTGTCGATAAGACTCTTCCTGTGAGAAAGCCGGCAACGCGGCGAGTGCTGAACAGGCAAATAGGATTGCCAAAGTGTTCCTACGAAACATCAGTTCGCTCCTTTCTTAGCGACAGCGCGTCAAGAACCGTGCGCGCTTCCTGTAGGAGGAAAGCATCCCGCTTGCCGTTGGCGGGCGTGACTTTTCGATATGACCGGAAGAGGACCGCCGGGCAGCTAAGCGCTTTCGTTTGATTCTGTTCGACAAGAAGACTCTTCAAAGCCTGCTACGTCCTAACGTTTCCATTGCGAGGCAACTGCCCCGGCATTCGCCAGCTTCCGGCAGGCAGGCTTTTCGAACTGACCTTATCGAGTCGCCCTTACGTTTTGGTTCATAGCTTGCTCATACCTATTCTGGGCCGAACCCGCCGACTCTTCGATCGAGTGAAACCCCAGATACCAGAAGGCCATGAAAGGACAAGGGAATGACAGCAGAGTTGGAAGCAGTCGTTAAGCGCGGCACCAGAAAACGCCAAGCCTGGAAAAACCTTAGCGAACATTATTAAAAGATTCGCGGGATACATCTCCGGTGGATGTTTGAAGAAGACCCTAAACGCGCCGAGCGTTTGAGCGCGGAAGGGCCAGGGCTGTTCCTCGATTACTCGAAGAATCTCATTGTTGCCGAGACGTTGCAACTCCTGATCCGCCTCGCCGAGGAATGCCACTTAAGAGAACGGATTGATGCTATGTTCCGTGGGGAGAAGATTAACGTCAGCGAGAGGCGGGCGGTTCTGCACACGGCTCTGCGCGCGCCGCAAGATGCCTCTGTCATCGTGGACGGCGAAAATGTTGTGCCCAAAGTTCATGCGGTCTTGAAGCGCATGGCGGACTTCGCTAACCGAATACGAAGTGGAGATTGGAAGGGCTATACCCGAAAACGCATTCGCAACGTCATCAACATCGGAATCGGCGGCTCTGACCTGGGGCCCGTCATGGCTTATGAGGCTTTGAAGCACTACACCGAGAGGACGATGACCTTCCGATTTGTGTCGAACGTGGACGGCACCGATTTCGTCGAGGCGGTCCGTGATCTGGACCCTTCCGAGACGCTCTTCATTGTGTCTTCGAAGACGTTTACGACATTGGAGACGATGACGAATGCTCACACGGCGCGCGCATGGTTGCTCGCCGGCTTGGGAACGGGGGAAGAGTCGATCAAGAAACACTTCGTGGCTGTCTCCACGAACGCAGCAGAGGTTGCGAAGTTCGGGATTGACACGGCGAATATGTTCGAGTTCTGGGACTGGGTCGGCGGCCGATACTCGATCTCTTCCGCAATCGGTCTCTCCACGATGGTTGCGATCGGCCCCGACAATTTCCGCGCTATGCTAAGCGGGCTAAATCAGATGGACGAGCATTTTCGCACCGCGCCCTTCGACCGCAATCTACCTGTTCTCATGGGTCTCTTGGCAGTCTGGTACGACAACTACTTTGGTGCGCAGACGGTTGCGGTCTTGCCTTATGAGCAGTACCTGAAGCGATTTCCGGCGTACCTCCAGCAACTGGCGATGGAGAGCAATGGCAAAAGTGTCACGCGCGAAGGCAGGAAAGTCTCGCACCAGACCGGCCTAATTTATTGGGGCGAACCGGGAACTAACGGCCAACACTCGTTCTACCAATTGATCCACCAGGGAACGAAACTAATTCCCTGCGACTTTATCGCGTTTGCCAAGCCGATCCATCCAGTTGGCCGTCACCATGACATGCTAATGGCAAACGTCTTTGCGCAGGCAGAGGCCCTGGCTTTCGGTAAGACACGTGAAGAAGTGGAGGCTGAGGGGACACCCCAATGGCTCGCGCCTCACCGAGTGTTTCAAGGCAATCGACCATCAAATGTGATCCTGGCTGAAAGGCTCACGCCGGAGGCGCTGGGCAAAATGGTCGCGCTTTACGAGCACGCGGTATTCACGCAAGGCGTGATCTGGAACATTGATTCCTTCGACCAGTGGGGCGTCGAACTGGGCAAGGTCCTGGCGCAGCGCATCATCCCGGAGCTTGAGAGCAAAGCGGAGCCGAAGCTGGCGCATGACGGTTCCACAAACCAACTGATTCGCTATTACAGAAACATTAAGGAGACCGCTTGAAAAGTCTTGGTTTTGATAAACCTCTTTACATTCTGCCTTTCGATCATCGTGGCTCGTTCCAGAAGAAAATGTTCGGATGGGACGGAATATTGAGTCCGCAACAAACGGACGAGATCGCTGCCGCCAAGCGAGTGATCTACGATGCTTTCAAAGCTGCCGTCCAATCTGGCGTGCCCAGGGTTAAGGCTGGAATCCTGGTCGACGAACAGTTCGGCGCCGCGATTCTTCGCGATGCGGCCAGGGAAGGGTATTCCACCTCTTGTCCAGCCGAAAAGAGCGGACAAGACGAATTCGACTTCGAGTACGGTGAAGATTTTGCCGCGCACCTCGAAGCCTTTGAACCCACTTTTTGCAAGGTGCTGGTTCGTTACAACCCAGAAGGCGATCGAAGTCTCAATCGGCTGCAATCGGCCCGGTTGAAGCGCTTGTCGCAATATCTGCACGCCAATGACACACGCAGCCGGTTCATGTTCGAACTGTTAGTTCCGGCCGAGAGAGCCCAGCTCGACCAAGTGAAGGGCGACAAGAGACTATACGATTTGAAACTTCGTCCTTTGTTGATGGCTCAGGCGATCGAGCAACTTCAGGACGCGGGCGTCGAGCCCGACGTATGGAAGATCGAAGGGCTTGGCCTTCACGAGGACTGCGAACGGATTGTTGCGGCTGCGCGTCAGGACGGCCGCACACGAGTCGGTTGTATCGTTCTGGGTCGCGGTGAGGACGATCAGAAAGTTCGCGAATGGCTAACAGTTGCCGCCGCTGTGCCAGGTTTCATCGGTTTCGCCGTCGGGAGGACGAGCTTCTGGGACCCACTTGTCGATTGGCGCGCGAAGAAGATACCGAGGGAAGCTGCCGTGGCAGAGATCGCCCGACGCTACCGGGAATTCGTCGAGATCTTCGAAACGCACAAGAAGATTGTCCCCGCGTGACTGGCGCAACCGCCCGCGAAGGCAGGTTGAAGCTTGCGACTCGATCCTCGCCGGACACTTCACGAGCCTGGATGAGGGCTTGGATGAGCCAATCGCCGAGGTCTAAGAACACGGGGCTGCCAGGATCCCCCGGTCAGGCGGCCCACGTCAATACTCAACAATGCTGCCGCGACCCCGGCGCCTAAGCAGAGACCGGGGGAGCTGCTACTGGCCTTGGCGCTGGCGAAAATGTCAGATGACTATAGAGAGCGATCGGCCAGACCAGGTTGGCGCCCAGCGCGGCGAGAACCAATAGCACGTTCGTGATATGGAAAAGTGCGAAAAACAAAATGAGATACGGCAAGAAGCAGCGCCGAATAATGAATTCAGTATGCCGGCCGAGGTACAGAAAAGGATTGGAACGCCGGCGCTCCGCTTGCGTTTGCCAGATTCCGAGAAGCTGCTCGGGACGCCCATTGGTCAGCCGATGCCGTTGGAGACTGGTGACCAGGAAGCTTAGGATGGCTCCGACGAGAAGCAGTCCGCCCCAGACCAGATAGGTCCGAGTGCCCGAGCTTCTCGTCAACCCTATCGTCATTCCGGCGAAGATGATCAAGTAGTAGAGTTGATCGCAAATGGTCTCCAACCAGCAGCCGAAATCGGATTCCTGAAGTTTCAAACGAGCGACTTCGCCGTCGCTTCCATCGAGAATGCTTGCAAAGACCGACAGCACTGCACCTGGCAAGGCATTCCAGTAGCCGCCCAATGCAAAATACACGCCGGCCGCAAAGCTGACGCCGAGAGTGACCAGGCTAACCATATTGGGTGTGATCGGAAACTTGATGAGCTGGCGGCTGATCGGAATGGAGACTCTGCGGTTTATTCTGGCGAAGATTCCGTCGGTGGGCTTGACCAACCAAGCGTCCAGTTTCTGTTCGGCAGCCAGGCGCTCTTCGCATGTGGAAACGCGCTGCCATTTGGCTTCGTCGACTGGCTCGGTTTCAACCGAGTGGATAGAAGCGAGGCACGCATCCAATTCCTCGAGACTGTGGATACTAGCATGACTATTCGCCAGGTCCTGCGCTACGGCTCCCGAAAGAGCATAGATTCCCACTGGCTGGTTGCCGGTTCTGAGCGCCAAAGCGCCGCCGTTTCCCTGCCATTCGGCGACGTCCCGATGGAACGATGGATGATAGGTTCTGTCTCCAGATATCAGCACGACCGTCGAGTCCCCGGCGCCGATGATCTGTCCGAGCAACGAGGTGAGTGACATCCCGGCGTCAGATCGGAACCACTCGACGGACTCCGGTAAGCGCCCCGTACTCTGTAAATCGCGCGCTATGGCTGATGTTGCTTCTCTGCCGACAACAACTGCGATTCGCCTTGCACCGGCCTTTTGGGCGCCTAAGATTGCGCGGAGCAAGACCGGGAGAGCGCCAACACGGGGAAGCCGTGAACCCGAGCCGCCGCAGATCAGTTTGTTAGCAAAAATTACGGCAATGTGCGAGCCTCGAGAGAGGCTCTGAGTCTCCGGCTGACCTGCTGGAGTTCGCCCTTTCGACTTAGACAACATGGAAACACACAGGCCCCCGACCGCGGCCCAGAAGATCGCTCGAACTCGCCGGGCGAGTCCCAGAGTCAAGCCGGCAGCCGCCGTGAGGCCGAACAATTGTGCAATCAACATGTTTCCACCTTCGTAAGTGCCAATGTTTCCTGGATTGAACAGCCCAACGATGTTAATCATTTTCGTTAAAGCTTCGATTGCGAGGGCAGCGAGGAACGTGACCTTTGCGCCCAGCAGGCACACGATCAGGTAGACCTCAAAGACCGCCACAGCTTGTCCGGCGAGGTGCAGCGCGAAAGCGCTCCAAAACGCCACCGGGGTATGGTGGTAGAAATTGAGCAGCCGCTGTTCAACCGAGTCGATCAAGGGGCGCTGGCGCTCTGTCCACCCACGCAGAAACCGCACGCGGTCCAGTATCCCCGCGGCTGCGGAAACCACCGGCCAGCGCCGTCGCACCGCCAGCGCCGCCACAAGAATGACACCCAGGAATATTGACACGGACAGCCCGGCATACAGCGAAAGGGCATGGGGCAGCGGACATGCGACCAGCACGGCAATTAGACCGACGGCACTGATTACGACTCCACTCAGGATGAAAAATGCCCGATCCAAAGTCACAGAGGCGATCCCGCTCGCAAGCGGAATTGTGGGGCCCAGGAGCATCACTCGTAGGTTTTCGCCAAACATTTGTCCTAGAAAACCAAGCTGCCCGACAGCTTCGGATGCGAGCCGTAACGCGAGAGTGCGTGTAAATGATACCTCACGCTTGTCATCGAGCAGCGTGAGCCGCCACGCCCAGGTTTTCACAACGTGCCCAACTCCCCCTAGAGCGATCACCAAGCTGAGCCGCCATCCGAGCGTAGCAATGCTCTCGCGTAGACTTGCGAGACCGGCGCGGTGAATCAGGAAGACCAGGAGGAGGACTCCGAACGTCCCTGCCAGTAGCCGGAATGGAAATCGAGTTTTCGTCATCAGCTAGCTAGACGCACGGCAACGGCCGTATGATGGGCACCAAAAGTACTGTCGGCGTGGGCCAGTGCCGCAGGAGTATCAAGGTCCTGCCAGCCAGCCTCGCCAATGTCCAGGGCACGCAGGCAACGGTCTTGAGCAAGCTGCCGCATGCCATCGGAAAGAGAGCAGCTTCCATCCTTGGCGACTGACTCGAGTGTGTCAAAAAGCGCCGGGCTGCACAGGAACATCCCTGTGTCCAACGCGTCGTAGGCGGAAAGTTCTTTACCGATGTCGACGATATGATCGCCATCGCGCCGAACTTTGGTTGCATCGTCCAAATCAAAAACGCGGTCAATGTTTGAATCAACTGCCAGGATCACTTCGCCGGATGTGAGCCGCTGCTCCAGCAGCACTCTCGCAGTCTGCGGCTCAAAGACGTGGTCCGCCATCAGCAGCAGAAAGTTCTGTTGAAGTACATCTCGAGCCTTCAGGGCGGAAATGCCGTTCTGCCTCTCATATTCCAGGTTTTCCACCCAGGTCACTGAAACTTTGCCACGAAACCGCTGGTCGAACCAGCGGCGAATCAATTCAGAACCGTATCCGACGACAATCACAAATCTTTCGATGCCAGCCTGGTGCGCCCCGAGAATGATGTGCTCGAGGATCGGCTTACCGCGAAAATGCACCAGTGGTTTGGGGAGCCCATGCGACGCTTTCCTCAAGCGTGTTCCTTTACCTGCCGCGAGGATTAGGCACTGATTGGTTTTCGTTGCGTATTCTGTGCGGGGTTTGTTGGTTTGCATAACAACAGCCTTAGGTGAATTGTGTTTTTGGTGTTTCCAATGTCAGGCTCTGCAAAAGCACCTCTCCTGCCGTCGCCGTGCCCGGGTTTTCGACCTGACTGGACGGCCACGTCCTGGCGGCTAAAGCGCTTCGTTTGATTCAGTTCGACAGGAAACTCTCCAATGCCGACCATCCCCACCCTTGCCATTGACAAGGCAACTGCCCTGGCATTCGCCAAGTTCGGCGGGCGGGCACCTTCGACTCGCTCTGTCTCGGGGTCACCGCTTCGGCGAGGCAGAGATTAGATCCGCGGCGCGGTTGAGAATGGATACGCGAAGAGACGTCGATCGCCTTGAAGCTAATGCCGGGAATTGCGGAGTTTTGGTTTCCTGGCGCTAAGGTCGGAGTGATTGCCAGTCAGCGAGGCCGCGAAGAGCGTAGGCGTTCTTGCCGGCGCTTGCGCAATACTCATGGCACGGATTGGAGGACCCCGTTTGAAGGGACGACTTCGCAACGCTTCGAGTCCTCAGTCAATTCCCTTACCCATTCAAAAGCCCGCGGCGACATTGCGTCTTCCGTAACGCGCCAGCTCCAATTTCCTCCCGCTTGACCCGGCACATTCATCCTGCTGCCCCGGCCTAAGTTGAGAACATCCTGCAAGGGAGCGATAGCTAGAGCAGCGACGGATGACCATGCCAGTCGGATCAGCGCCGCAGCAACTTGTGCGCTCTCGCCTGGGGCGCGCCCCAAGTAGCTCCACACGTTGTGCCGCTGATTTTCATTCAAATCTTCATACCATTCGCGAGTAGTCGCATTGTCATGCGTCCCTGTGTATGCGACCGAGTTATGGACGAAGTTGTCGGGAAGGTATGGATTGTCTCTACGGCCATCGAAGGCGAACTGGAGAACCCGGGTGCCCGGTATATCGAATTCGTCACGCAGAGCGTGTACGTCGGGCGTAATCAAACCCAGATCTTCGGCGATGAACGGCAGACGGCCCAGCTCTTTTTGCACTGCCTCCAAAAGCGGGACGCCCGGACCAGGCGCCCATTGCCCGGCCTGGGCCGTCGGAGCACCTGCGGGAACGTACCACGCGGCTGCGTATCCGCGGAAGTGATCAAGCCGAATGACGTCGACATGATCCAAAAGTGCACCTAACCGGTCGATGCACCATCCGTAGCCGGTCGCACGCAGGGCATCCCAATTGTAGACCGGGTTGCCCCACAACTGGCCCTGAGCGCTGAAATAATCCGGTGGAACCCCGGCGACGAAGCGCGGCCGGCGATGTTCGTCCAGCAAGAAAAACTCGGGGTTCGCCCAAACATCGCTGGAATCCGCGGACACAAAAAATGGCAAGTCGCCGATCAACCTTACGCCTTTGGCATGCGCGTATTCCTTGAGTTGATCCGCTTGGCGGAGCAACACGAACTGAGCGAAACGGACCTGATCGATTCGATCAGCCAGTTCTTGCCGCGCCCGGGCTAACGCATCCTGCCTCCGCTCCACCAATTCTGCCGGCCAATCCAGGTAATACGCGTCTTGAAACTTCTCTTTGAGCGACCGAAATAGCGCATAGTCCTCCAGCCAGTGGGCCTGCGCAGCACAAAACTCTTCGTATGCAGGCCGCAGGTCCTTGCGCTCGCCAGCTCTGAAATAGGTCCACGCCTTTTGGAGGATGCGGTGTTTGAATGGGATTACGGTTCCATAGTCGACTACGTTTGAGGGAAAGCATTTCTCGAAGTCGCCCAACCGCAGGAGTCCATCCGCGATCAGGTATTCGGGACTGACCAGCAGGTCGTTGCCGGCAAATGACGAGAGCGACTGATAGGGCGAATTTCCATAGCCGGTCGGGCCGAGCGGCAATGCTTGCCACCATCCTTGCCCAGCATCATGGAGACGATCGATCCATGCGAAAGCTGACGGGCCGAGATCGCCAATTCCATATGCTGAAGGCAAAGAGGTAACATGCAGCAAAATCCCCGAAGTTCGATAATCGCGAGAAAACAACGGAGCGGCGTCATCTTCGGAGCGCATTGTTCACCATAGCCTGGGCCTCGTTAACGATCGCGTTCAGATGTGCGGGGCTCTTGAAACTCTCCGCATAGATTTTGTAAATGTTCTCTGTTCCTGACGGCCGGGCAGCGAACCAGCCGGCGTCGGTCACCACCTTGAGCCCCCCGATTGGGGCATTGTTTCCCGGCGCTCTGGTCAACTTGGTTTTGATCGGCTCACCCGCGAGATCTGACTCCTTCACAGCATCGGCTGCCAGCTTTTGCAGTTTTGCTTTCTGCTCGGGAGTGGCAGGCGCGTCAATGCGCGTGTAGTAGGGAGTACCGAACTTTTCGGTCAGTTCGCGGTAATGCTGACCCGGATCCTTGCCGGTCCGCGCCATCATCTCAGCCGCCAAAAGATCCATGATTGGACCATCCTTGTCCGTCGTCCATACGGTCCCGTCGAAACGGAGAAAACTGGCCCCGGCGCTCTCCTCCCCGCCAAAACAACACGAGCCGTCTAGGAGTCCTGGCACAAACCACTTGAAGCCCACCGGGACTTCGCGCAGCTCACGACCCAGCTTGTGTACCACTCTGTCGATCATGCTGCTGCTCACGAGCGTCTTTCCAACTGCAGAATCCTTGCTCCAATTGGGTCGATGCGTGAGTAAGTATTGGATCGCCACCGCGATATAGTGATTTGGATTCATCAGACCGGCAACGGGAGTCACGATGCCATGCCGGTCCGAATCAGGATCGTTGGCGAAGGCTACCTGGTACCGATCTTTCAGCGCAACAAGCCGAGCCATCGCATATGGGCTGGAACAGTCCATGCGGATCTTGCCGTCATGGTCGACGGTCATGAATGAGAACGCGGGGTCAATGATCGGATTCACTACGACGATGTCCAGGCCGTAAAGCGCATTGATAGGCTCCCAGTAGGCTCGTGCGGCTCCCCCCAAAGGGTCGACGGCAAGCTTCAGGTTGGCACAGCGAATCGCGTCCATGTCCACGATGTTCTTTAGATCGCGAACGTAGGGCAACATGAAATCTTCCTGATGCGTCGACGAAGCGTGGATCGCGCTTTTGAACGGGATGCGCTTGACGGCAGCATTGCCTGCTCTCAACAGCTCGTTCGCGCGGGTCTCCACCCAGTGCGTCACATCCGTATCTGCGGGGCCGCCGTTGGTCGGATTGTATTTGAAGCCTCCATCCTCCGGCGGATTGTGCGAGGGAGTTATGACGACACCGTCAGCGAGGCGTTCCCTGCGGCCACCGTTATAAGCCAGGATCGCTCGAGAGATGACTGGTGTCGGGGTTACGGCGTCGCCTTGTTGGATAACCGTCTCGACGTTGTTCGCCGCCAACACTTCCAGTGCCGTGCGCTGTGCAGGGCCCGAGAGCGCGTGGGTGTCTTTTCCCATGAAGAGGGGGCCGTCGGTCCCATGCGCTTGACGGTAGTCACAGATCGCTTGAGTTATCGCCAGAATGTGTGATTCCGTGAAAGTGCCGTGCATTGGTGAACCGCGGTGTCCGCTGGTCCCGAAACTGACGCGCTGGTTGGGATCTTCAAGATCAGGACGGCGCTCGAAGTATGCCGCTTCCAAGCGAGCCACGTCCACGAGCATCTCTTGGGGAGCCGGTCTACCCGCCAGCGGCGAAATCGGAACATCGTTTTCTACAACACTGGGCATTGATTCTACCTTCCAAATTTCGTTTGTGTCTCCGCTGTAACATGACGATCGTCATTCCAAAGCCGGATCACAGGCCGGCCTAGCGTGTGCTCATAACCGAGCACGCCCAGGCTCGACGGGTTTACTGAGAGATACCTGCCTAAACAACCAGGCGCAAGGTCGAGCCACCGCGCGGCGAGCACCCGAATGAAATGTCCGCTGGAGAAAAGAAGCACGTCGCCGCCGACCGCCCGAATACACTGCACCACCCGGTCCGCGCGCTCACCGATCTGTGCTGGCGATTCTCCTCCAGGACATCCATCCCGGAACAGTTGCCAGTCAGGATACTTCGCTAGGATCTCGGCGTCGCGCAGTGATTCGTATTTGCCGTAGTTCCACTCCACGAGATCGGGATCCACCTCGGCCACGGTGCCAAAACCCGACAGCTCGCAGGTTCGCGCGGCTCGCCGCAATGGGCTGGTAAACACTTTCATAAACTTCAGTCCCTGAAGCCGTTTCCCAAGGAGGCGGGCATGGAGTTCGCCATCGGCTGTAAGCGGTACATCGGTAAAGCCGGTATGTTGGCCGGAGACAGTCCAGGCGGTGTCGCCGTGTCGCGCTACATATACAACTGGCAATGCTTCGGTCATACGGTTTGTTCTTTAGACCGCCTCCATTCCGCTTCTAGCCGTCGTTCTACGTGCAAGAGCTTCCAGCACTCTTTCGCGATTGCCCAATCCTCCGCTGCCCGAATCACAAGCACGCGGACCCTCGAACTTGCCGTAGAAACATCTGCGTCCAGACACGGTCGTGCGTTGGTTTGGACATCGAGACCAATGCCGAGAAACTCCAGCCCATTGCAAGTCGCAGCTCGTACTTCCGCTGAGTTCTCACCCACCCCTGCGGTAAACACCAATGCATCCATTCCTCCCATCGCGGCCGCCATGGCGGCGATCGCTGCTCGGAGACGATGAGCGTAAATGTCGAACGCCAGCTTCGCTCTTGCATGGCCCCGCGCGACGGCAGCAAGAATGTCGCGCATGTCTCCCGAGATCCCTGAGATGCCGAGTAAACCCGACTTGTGGTTTAACACGCCGTCGATCTCGTTAGGGTTCAATTGGTCCTGACGCATCAGGAATGTCAAAATTCCGGGATCTACCGAACCGCAGCGCGTCCCCATCATCAAACCATCTAGCGGAGTGAAGCCCATCGTCGTGTCGACGCTACGCATGCCATCGACAGCAGCGACGGAGCAGCCGTTGCCCAGATGGCAGGTAACCACTTTGAGTGCCTGCTTATCCTTCCCTAGGAGCTGAGCTGTACGCTCCGCGCAGTACCGATGATTAATACCGTGGAATCCATAGCGGCGAATGCCGCTTTCGAACCATTCATAAGGACCCGGATAGATGGCTGCCGACAACGGCATTTGCCGATGGAAGCCGGTATCGAACACGGCCACTTGTGGAATGGCGCCAAAAAGACTCTCAACTATTCTTGCGCCTTCCAGCTCCGCATCAATGTGCAATGGCGCAAGTGCAGTAACGCTGGCAATCGCCCGGCAAACCTCGGGGGTGATCAGCACGGGATCCTCGAAATGTGGGCCGCCATGTACTACTCGATGTCCCACCGCATCGATGTCGGAAGGAGAAGCGATAATTTGGGAATTACCGCTCCACGACTTGCTCAACAGATCCCGAACAACCTGCTCGCGGGAGGTGACCCTGACTTCTCTCTTTTGCGCTATATCGCTTGCGTTTCTGACTGACGTCGCGGCGGTATCGCCGTTCCATTCGATCCTCCCCTCCCACAGGCAGGAGGGCGGGTGAATGGGGCAGGCCCCCTCTATTTCATATATGCAAGCCTTCTGGCTACTGGAACCGGAGTTGAGGACAAGAATCTTCATGAAGGCGCGGCATTCCCTTGTCTACTCTTCGCGGATCGACGGTCCGGGCTCGGGCAAAGTTGACTGCTTAATGGCTCTTGCCACGTTACGCGCCAGGTTGTGCGTTGCTCGCAAATTCCCACCGAAGAAGCGGACATTGCCATCCACTACGCGTTCAAGAACCACTTGGCCTTCCCGCGTGCAGAGCTGACTTCGAACCTTCAATTTCGTAGCTCCCATCAGGGTGGTGACAGCCCGTTTCGTCTCGCTGCCGGGGCTGTACGACTCCACAGTTGTCTTCAGAGTCAGCAGGGCCGGAAGGACTTTGGCGTTTCGATCACCGCTGCGCAGCACTGCCGAGAACTGCTTAGTTTTTGCTAGTTCAAGCAGAAGATTCTCGTAGATCGCGACCTTGAATTCAGGCGCGACATTCAAGCCACTCGCGTCAACCCGGTTGACTTCCACGCTCCATTGCGCGGCCGGCGCGCGGTTCGTTCCAGCGAATACAGGCATTGTAAATGCCGATAGGCCAATCGCAATAGCTGCCGTAACTGCTTGCAATGGCGTTCTTCTAGTTAGCTTCATTTTTTGTCTCCAGTCTCGGGGCCCCATCTTTCAGGCCGCTAAAATGCACGCCTTTGGCCTGCAACTCGCTCCCAAGAGCTTGCCCTTGGCCTTTATTCAATTGACAGATCGCTCCGTGAAAACCTCCGTTGGAATCGAGGTAGTCCAATGTCAAAAAGTCGTACTTCTTATGAGCGAATAAGCCAATCGCTCGTCCCCCGCCGAATGGTGTAGCAGCCCGGCCCAAGGCCAGCGGTGTCCCGCCTACCTCTTTGTCCTCCTGACTGAGAAATACCCCCTCAATCGAACCAATCGGTATCCGGGCGATGGGTCCCTTGCTTGGCTTAAAAACCAAGTCACCTCCCTGAATTGAAAGTTCTCCGGTCGCGTTGTTCGAAATACCTTCGAAACCTAAGAGGGCCCTGGCGTGCACAACGGAGGTGGAAACCGGAGCTTTTGCCGGGTCTCCCTCTTGCGACATTAGGCTAGCGGCAAAGCAAACCACCGGTATCAGACACCGCAGTGTCCGGCCCGTCATTCTCGATAAAACAATTTGGTAGCGCATAGTTTTTGCCGGATTACTCCGGACCTTTCTGTTAGGTTATGAGCAAGCCTGGTTCCATTGGCTCGGGAACCAAATATCTGAGCGAACCGCTTCTCTAGACCACGCGATACCACTTGACTCCGGCATAGGCGTGCCGCGGCAACTTGGCATTCAGCCCGGCACGTGGCCAATGTCGGCAATCACCTGCAGGCACTCGACGCGCTGGACCCCCGTGATCACTGTGCGCGGCATCACATCGGCGGGGATTTTTAAAAACAGGTTTGGCGCGCGAGTATCGAAACGGCCAAACCCAGTAACTCGTGCTGAGGTAGAAAGTGAACCGTCTCTCTTACCGCGGTATTCATTCCGAACGCCGTTGCCGCAGCGATGGTGAAAGCTTGAACAGCACAAATCCGAGCGTGATAACAAACATCGCCAGTGCCTGGCGATCGCCAGGCTGGGAATAGCGGAAGATCTCCCCGATGAGAAGCATCGTGGCCAGAAGCAACAACGTCAACGACATTCCGCGATGAAAGCGCCGAATTTCGGATTCGATCCAGCCACCCCACCGTTTTTCTAGGACTCGCCCTTCGTCAGAATCCGTGCAATTCAGCTTCAGCGAGCAGAAATTGCACGCGCTCGCCGGGGCCCGGTAAGACGTCGTGCGCCGATGGGGATCGGTTTGTAGTTGTATCAGTTGGTGACCTGCCGGACACTCGAAATAGTCAAGCTCGCGAAAGTAAATGAATCCTGAGCTGCGATAATCCTCCACCCGCTGTTGCGACCGGCGCGCTAAGAGTTCCAGAACAAGCGCAAGCATCACTAAGAAAGACGCATACACCAGCACGAGAACCACTTCGAGATGTAAGCCGAGAATCATGCACGAACTTCCGCGGGTGCGTCGATTTCCGTCAAAGCGATGTCCTGCGGCTGAAGAATGTCAACTGGTGGTTTTTGACGGCGCACTCCTAGCCCGGCCAGGTAAAGAACTGGCAGAACCCCGCCGACGATAAAGAGCGCATCGCCAGGAAGACGCATCCATTCGAGAAATTCGTTGGTACGGTTCGTCAGGTAGGTCAGCGATCGCGCATCGAAATAACCGACGTTGACCGAATGATAGAGCTGAAGCACGCCGAGCGGGAAGAGCGTAGCAAAAACCATCCAAGCCAATCCGACGTTCAGCGACCAGAAACTGATCTTCGCTGCCCGGTCGCTCCAGCGCTCCTCGGGGACGATGTAGCGCAAGCAGAAAAGCGCCAAACCAACCGCGAGCATTCCGTAGACGCCCATCATCGAAGCATGACCATGATTGGCTGTAAGCGCCGTGCCAATTTCGTAATAAGATACGATCGGCAAGTTGATCAGGAAACCAAAAACGCCTGCCCCCAGGAAGTTCCAGAACCCAACGGCAGCGAGGAACATAACCGCCCAAAAGTGCGGGAACCGTGTGCGGGAGCTAGAGTGCTGTTGGGTTCCAAGTTGCAGAAAGCTCCAAGATTCGAGAGTAAGAAAGGTAAGTGGGATGACCTCAGCGGCAGAGAAAAACGCGCCTAAGGCCATATGTAGCGCGGGTTCGCCTGAAAAATACACGTGATGCATGGAACCGACCACCCCGCCGACCGAATAAAGAATGATGTCAAGATACACTACCTTGAGAGCCACCCGTTCATGCACCACGCCGAGAAGCACAAACATGTAGGCAACCATGATGGTGGTGAACAGTTCGAGAAAGTCCTCCACCCACAGGTGCACAACCCAGAAGCGCCAGAAATCCGTTGCGGTGAAGTCCGAATTCGTACGCGCCAGCAAGCCCACAGCATAGAAAGCTGGGATCGACAGCGCGGAGAAGAAGAACAGCCAGGGCATATTGCCCAGCCGCTCCATCTTTAGGCGGCCTCTGAGTCCGCGGAATAGGAGAACTACCCAGAATGCCAGGCCACCGGTGAGAAGAATCTGCCAGAATCGGCCGAGATCAAGGTACTCAAATCCCTGATTCCCAAACCACGACCATCCCTGTTGAATCCATCCGCGAATTCCGGCGTACTCACCGGCCAGACTTCCGAAAACCACGATCGCCAGCGCGCCTAACAAAGCATAAGAAAGCCAATGCTGGCGGCGCGGCTCCTTTCCCGCGATCATGGGAACGAGGAAAATCCCAGCCGCTAGAAACGATGTAGACACCACAAATATCGACAACTGAAGATGCCAAGTGCGAGCGATGTTATAAGGCAGCAGACGAGCCAGATCGAAGCCAAAGAAATTCGAGATTTCCGCCCGATAATGCTCCGTGGCGCCGCCCAGAAGAGTCTGCAGCAAGAACATCGCGGCCATCACCAGGAAGAACCAAGCACAGGATCGCTGCGCGGGGGTCAATGCTACCTTGTCCGGAGGACGGAACGAAACGCGCTGATCCTCCCTTCCGTGCCATCCGAGGAGATTCCATCGCCCGAACGCCGCGAGCAGAAGTCCGGTACCGCCCAGCAGAGCGATCAACGAGAGGACGCTCCAAAGCATCGTGTCCGCGGTCGGCTGATTTCCAACCAGTGGCTCGGAAGGCCAGTTGTTCGTATATGAGTAGTTCAGGTTCGGCCGCAGTGCGGAGGCTGTCCACGCGGACCAACTGAAGAAAGCCGTCAACTGCCGGACTTGCTCCGGATCACTGATCGCCGATGGACGCAGTCCATTTCGTGTGTCCGGGGTTGAGAAGAAGTCACGGTAGTGCTGAACAAGCTGATTGAAGGCCTCGATCTGAGCGACCGAATAAGTAAGAGTCCCGGAAGAAGCATCATACCGATTGGCCTTGAAATCGGCAATGGTCTGTTCCTGCCCATTCCTATTCTCAGAAATCAAGGCAGCCCGGTGGAGATAGTCAGCAGTAAAATCCGGGCCTAGATACGCGCCGTGCCCAAAGATCGAACCGTACTCCATCAGGCCGTTCTTTAGAAAGATCTCCTGGCCCGCCGTGATGTCTTCCCCAGTGAAAAGAAGCTGGCCGCTGGGCCCTGCAACTCTCGATGGAATCGGCGGCTCATCCCGGTAAGTGCGATAGGCAAGTCCTCGGGGGACACCCAAAACCGGCCATCGGTGGACACCTGAAAAGCGGCCAACGAGATAGCTGATCCAGGACATTGACTGAGACGGAGGATTATCCTCCGGCGGTGAATGTCTTGAGCGAAGAAAACAAACAGCAAGTCGTTGCGCTCGGCCGACTTGGGTGGTCACTAAGGCGGATTAAGCGAGCCGTCCACATTCGGCGCGAAACTGCCGCGACCTATTTAAAGGCTGCCGGCATTCCCGTCCGACCTCCAGGAGGCTGGGGACGCGCCCAACCAAAACCGGCCATCGAGGTGTCCACCGACTCTGGACACGAAAATGGCCCTGCGGACGATACCCGGAAACCGGTCTCAACTCCGTCAGCGAGCGCGTGCGGACCGTTCCGGGAGTTCATTGAAGCTGAGCTGGCAAAGGGTCGTAACGCCATGGCCATTTGGCAGGACTTGGTGGACGGCCACGGCTTCGGCGAAAAATACGCCAGCGTGAAGCGCTTCGTGCGGAAGCTGCGCGGATCTTCAACACCGGAAGCGCGCGTGGTGATTGAGACGGCGCCTGGTGAAGAAGCGCAGGTCGATTATGGCACTGGGCCGATGGTTCGCGACGCGCAAACGGGCAAGTATCGGCGCACGCGTTTGTTCGTCCTGACGCTGGGATACAGCCGGAAAGCCGTTCGCCTCCTGGTGTTCCGTTCCAGCACGCGTGTCTGGGCCGAGTTGCATGAGAAGGCGTTTCGCAGGCTCGGCGGAGTCACCCGCCTGGTGGTTCTCGATAATCTGCGCGAGGGTGTGCTCACGCCCGATATTTACGAGCCCACGCTCAATCCGCTGTACCGTGACGTGCTGCAGCACTACGGCGTCACAGCGCTTCCATGCAGAGTGCAGGACCCAAATCGCAAAGGCAAAGTCGAATCCGGTGTCGGCCACGCAAAGAGGACGCCGCTCAAAGGCCAGCGCTTCGAGAGCCTGGAAGATGCGCAAGCGTATCTGGATCGCTGGGAGACGCGTTGGGCCAACACGCGCATCCATGGAACCACCAAACGGCAAGTCGCCACGATGTTTGCCGAAGAGCGTCCAGCACTGCTTCCGTTACCGCTCGAACCTTTCCGCTATTACCAGTACGGCGAGCGAGCCGTGCACTTGGATGGCTGTGTCGAAGTGGAGGCCGCCTACTATGGCGCGCCGCCGGGCTGGATCGGTCGCCGCGTTCAGGTCCAGTGGAATGACGCCGTTGTTCGTTTGCTGAATCCTGTCACCGGCCAGCTACTACGCGAGCACCGGCGGCAAGAGCGCGGCCGTCATCGCACCCACAATGAAGATCGCCCGCGTCGGACACCGCTATCGACGCAACAGTTGCTGCACCGCGCCGGAAAAGCCGGAAAGCACATTGGCCAGTTGTGCCAGGCGATGCACGCCAAACACGGTGAACTCGCAGTGCGGCGCATCCTGGGCACGCTGGCGCTGGCCAAAAAGTACGGCATCGCTTCCACCGACGACGCTTGCGCGCTGGCTTTAGAAACTAGCACCCGCGAATACCACTTCGTGCGCCGCTACCTGGAACACAACCCTCAACTGCCGCTGAGCTTGCGACAGGTCGATCCACTGATTCGTCAGCTCACCTTGTACCGCGATCTCATCGAAAACCGAACCCGTCAGGAGGACCAATCATGAATGTAATCGAACTCGAACGCGCACTCCGGCAATTGCGGCTGGGCGGCATGGCCGCTGTGCTCGAAACGAGGCTGCACCAAGCCCAAGCCGAACCCATGGCTCCCATCGACCTGATCTCCTGCCTGGTATCAGACGAACTCACGCGCCGCGCCGACCGGCTGCTCGAACGCCGCCGCAAACAAGCCGGCTTCCGTGATCCCAGCTGCACGCTCGACAACTTCGACTTCAGCTTTAATCCCAAAACCAATCGCAGTTTGGTCTTCGACCTAGCCACGGGCGCCTTCATCAACAAACGAGAGGACGCTCTGTTTCTCGGTCCAGGCGGGACGGGCAAAAGCCACCTGGCGCAAGCCATCGCTCAAGCTGTCATCCTGCAAGGCTACCGAGTGCTTTATCGTGAGACCCACGTGCTGCTCGATGAACTGGCGGACGCCGTTGCCGAGGGCACGCGCAAAGAATACATGGAATCGGTGGCGACCGTTCCGCTGCTCATCATCGACGACTTCGGCATGCGCAAACTTCCACATACCGCCGCCGAGGATCTGCTGGAGATCATCATGCGCCGCTACGAGCGTTTCAGCACGCTGCTCACTTCCAACCGCCCCGTCGAGGACTGGGGCAAGTTACTCGGCGATGTCGCCGCCGTGAGCGCGATGCTCGATCGACTACTGCATCACGGACACGTACTGAAGTGCGGCCCGCGAAGCTGGCGCACCAAAGCGGCGGCAGGTGGCCAATGAGTTCCGCGCGGCCCATTCGAAAACAAGAGGCCTTGTCGCATGTTCAGGCTTGGTGATCATCACGGCATCGGACCGTGATATCTTCCCGATGCGTACATGATCCAGATGAATAGAAGCCATGCCGGATAGCTGAAAGCGAAGGGTGTTAATAACACCACGTACGCCACCGTCGAGAGTTTATGACGTGCGATCCGGAAAGCGGAGTATCCCAACCACAGGCACACTCCTCCGAGCACGATCGGCACGTACCCAAGAACTACCTCGAAGATGAGCCCATTCGGAATGATCAAATGGAAAAAGAAAGATGCCAGCGCTACGGCCGTTGCGAAGCCAAGCAGAACGGGAGTAGTCGCTAGCTTCGGCATGTGGGTCTCGTGATCTCCAATACCATTGTGCCCAAAATATCGGATGATCCGAAACAACCCCTTACCTTCGGTAGCGCGTCATTACTTGGGGACTCCGTCCCCAAACCCCTGGGATTTATCGCGTTCGCGCCAGAATGGCAGCCTGGCTTACGGAGCGGCGCTGCCGCTCCGAGCCATTCCGGCCGCTGAGTCGGCGCTCCGGTTGCGTCCCCGCAGAGCCGTATCCTCCGCTCAGGTGAGATCAGTATAAAACTACAAGAGCGATCTTTGAAGAAATGTTTGCTCAAATGACATCAGGCGGTGTATAAATACTCTTGTTCTGGTTCCGCTCCGTTGGCCGGTTTTGAAGTGTCCACGTATGGCCGGTTTTCAGATGTCCACCGAGGGCAAGTATTGCAAGAATGAGGAAGCCAAACAGACCGACGACGATAATCGCCTGTATCCAGCTTTTCGAAATCAGTAAGTCGCGTTTGCCCAGAATCATGGATTCTCCAATAGCAGGAGCCGAAGTCCAGCGTTGTTCTTGGTCGCATACGGCTCTAGACTCACGCCGCCGAGCTTCTAAAGCAGGTGATGAGCAGTCTTGATTCCATCGCATCGGATTGCGCTGTGTTCTTGGCAAACGCCCTGACGGTGGCCGTCGCATTCCGGGTCCAGCGTTCTAAGGCAGTGGCGTGGTGTCCGTTGCGTTGGTTTTTCTCCGCGAAATGCGCTGCTCCCGCAGCGAACTGCACGAACGATTGAATCTCCGATGAGCATACTCGTAGAGGTGCGCTTCGCGGTCCACCAAACGCAATTTTTCCAACAGCTGTCTTTTCGGGCGCGGCAAAAGGCATGGCCGAAAACTAAAGCCCGGCAAGTGACCAATGTCGGCAGTCACCTCCGTATCCTCGATGCTAGAAAACCCAATCAGTTGAGCGGCCTATATCGGGAACGGAAATTGCAGACGAATGGATGATTGCCTCAATACTCTGCACTGGTGGCTGGCGCTGCCATGCCAGTTGCCCCGAAAGTTTCCCACACAGGGGTACGTGAATCCCCTTGCCTCTTGCAATCGAGTAGTTGTCACCGCCAGCTATCACGTGGAGGGTTTCGAGGCCACAAACGCGTTGAAGTGTGCAGTAGACGAGGCGGCGCCTGCGATGTCAGATGGGCATAGAATCGAAACGCCAGAACCGTTCGTCAGTCATCGATGGCGCCGCTTAGCGGCGCGTCGTAAGCAGTTCGACGCCTGGCCGGCATGGCTTCAAACTTGTTGAAGAGCCTGAGCCCGCTCGTGGCGGCAAGCTTCTGTAAATACCAGCAGTGGATCTAGAATCTCTTTCTTCTTGGCGTATTGCTCAAGAACCTTCACAGGGTCAACCGGCGGCTTTTCATAGGCCTCCACCAACCGCTTGGTCACCTCCTCCGCAGCCCGAAGAACGTCATCGCTTGAAGTCAAACGGATGCGTCCCATGATCGAATAGAGCCGAATGATTTTACCCGGGTCCATGGCTGGTTGTCGAAGCGCATCTATGAACAGCGGTGCAGCTTCGTCGACAAATTTTCCATAGAGTTCCTCGTGTGAATCTAAGTCGGCTGCTAATCGCGACCAACGAGCTTGCAGCCGATGGCCTACGAAGGTAGCAGCTAGCGATGAGCAAGCGCCAAGGACGGATCCAGCCAGGGCCGCAAGCGCCGCGACAATCGCTGTATCGATCTGCATACCGATTCGACCTCCTAGTAATAAACAGCAATCCGAATTCCCGCGGCTTTTGACTCTTTGGGGTCCCAGCGGATGCGAAACATGTCGGTCCGATCGCCGTGTACTCCCCCGCTAGGATTCCTGCGACAACAGCACGATACAAATCCCGTCCCAGCTTTCCTTATGGGTGGCGGGCGGAGGAAATCCGCTCAGCGGAACCGTCCCCATGCTCCGATTATCAAGCTGGAAGCGCATATGCAGGTAATTGCGCACGAGAATCGCACGGTTGCGGGAGAGCGCCAACTGGTCGCCCGCCGTTCCGGAGGTGGCGTAACCCTCGACTACGATGGCACTTGCTATTGCCCTCTCCCCTAGCTTGGCGACGGCTGCGTCGATTCGCATTTTCCCCGCGCGCGAAAGCGCTTCGGCTTGACCCTGTTTTGGCTCAAACAGCTCGGCAGCTTCGATCCACACTCGCGGATTTCTTGGAGTCGAAAAGAGCTTGTCTTGTCGATATTTGTCGGGCCTCAGCCGCGCCATGGAAAAGTAGCCACGGTGTTTGAAGAACCCCCGGAGGAAGAAGTTATGTTTCAGAGCTTCCGTATCATCGGCCATGTTTCCAGCAGCTTCGTTCACACTTGAGAGCGTCTCTCGGATGTTGTCGCCTGCATCTCTGCCTTGCGCGTCCGGCGCGAGAGCCTTCGCGAGGGTCACCCGGAACTGCTGCGTGGTCGCGTCAATGTTTTGCGCGGCACTATGCACGTTATCGATCGTCTGATCGAGTTTTTTACCGAAGTTTCGCGACTGCAGGTCGGAAATGATGGCGTCCGCTTTTGTCGCAATACTATCCGCTTTCGCCGGCAAGCCCCGGGATTGAAAATCAGAGATGAGCGCGTCCGCTTGTTCTGACGCGTGATTCAGCGAGGTAGTCGCATCACGCACGTTCACCAGCGCCTGACGGATGTCCGTGGCGGTCTGCTCATCACGCAGCAGCATGCCAATGGTTCCTTTTCCCCGCTTCATTCCGACCACTAGGTCGTTCGCATTGTCAACGGTGCTTGTCACAGAATCGAGAGCGGCTGTCAGTTTATCTGCTACGACTTTCATTGTTCCGCTCGCGTCGCTAACTAGAGTTGTGCTTTTCTGTATCAAATCGGCAATATCGCTGGTTTCTTTGCTCGGCAGTTTGGAAAACGGAGCAGCTTCCGGCGAGTTCGGACTGCCTGGTCCGATCAACAGAACTTTATCGCCCACGACTCCCTCCGTAACAATCGTCGCAACCGAATCCGTCCTAACCAGGCCACGCACTTGTTCATTCAGTTGCAGCTTGAGTCGAAAGCCTGCCGACGGCGAGGCTGGAACACTGACATCCGCAACCTCGCCGGCATCGAAACCTCCAACCCGTACTTTCGCCCCCTTTTCGAGCCCGTTCAGATTCTTGAATTCTGTGTAGAGTTCGATGTGCTTGGCGAAGAAACTGTGTTGATTGCCAATCAGGAAAATGGCCAGCGCAAACAACGCCGTGCCCAGGATCACGAATATTCCGACGCCTACATAACGATTCTGCATCTACCCCTCCGTCACCAGTTTCCGGACCGTCTCGTTGTCATGGTCTTCAAGATCTAGAGGCTTGCCTAACGCCACGAGCTGTCCGTGGTCGAGGACAGCAAATCGATCACCGATACGCCTTGCGCCATGCACGTCGTGGCTGACAATGATCATGGTTGTATGCTGTTTCTGCTCCAGCAGAAGTTCGTCAATCTCAGAGGCGGTAATGCGGTCAAGTCCGCTGCTCGGCTCGTCGACCAAGAGGATTTGCGGCTCCAGCACTAAGGCTCGCGCCAGGCCGGCTCGCTTCTTCATTCCGCCGGAAAGTTCCTGGGGAAGTTTTTCCCGGTCACCGCTTAGGCCCACCTGCTGAAGTACCCGGTCAATGATCTCCTCGATCTCCTGCTTTGATTTCTGCGTGAGCCGGCGAAGCGGTAACGCTAGGTTGTCGTAGAGAGTTAAGAAATCAAAGAGAGCAGCGTTCTGGAACAGAAATCCCATTTTCCGGCGCACGCGCGAGAGCTCCTGCTCTCGCAGTTGGGTGATGTCATCGCCGTCGATCCAAATGTGCCCGGCCTCCGGCCTCAAAAGAGCGATGAGCAGCTTTAAAGTCACGCTCTTGCCGGTTCCGCTTCTACCTAGAACGCAGATCGTCTCCCGCCGCGCGACCGAAAAGGTAACATCTCGCAGCACCTGCTTTTCACCAAAGGTCATTGAGACGTGATCGAAGAAGATGGCGGTTTCTTTCCAGTCGGTCATAGAGCGGTCCCGGGAAACAGGATGAAAATAATCCGCACCAAAAGAACATCCGCCAGGATGACCAAAAGCGATGACATTACGACGCTATTCGTGGCGGCCCGGCGAACGCCCTCCGCGCCTTCGTTGGTGGTATAGCCGAAGAAACAGGACACGGTTCCGATGATGAAACCGAAAACCGCGGTCTTCAGAGTAGGCGGAATGAAATTGGACCACTCCACACCCCGGAATGCCCGCTCTACGTACAGCTGAAGAGAAATATGAGACAAGAAATGCTCCGAAAGAAAACCGCTGGTGACCCCGCAAAAGTCCATGAACGTCGTCAACAGCGGAAGCGCCAGGAAGCAGGCGAGCACTCGTGGAACAACCAGGAGCTTGAAAGAATCAATCGAGAGGGCTTCAATGGCGTCGATCTGTTCGGTGGCTCTCATCTCAGCCAGTGAGGCGCCCATTCCAGCGCCTACCCTTCCTGCCACCAGGAGAGCTGCTACGAGAGGGCCGATTTCAACGAAGAACGAGAGGCACTGTATTTCAGGGATCCAGGCGCCCGCACCGAACTTGATGAGTTCTGTTCGCGTGTGTAAAGTCATCACCAGGCCCAGTGCGAAACCGGACGAGACTATCAGCGGCAACGAGCGCCAGCCCTGATCGGTAAGCTCCAGCCCTACGTAAGCCAGTTCGAAAGGCGCCCGGAACGCGCCTTTCATCACGCGCAGCGTGAATAAGGCAGCATTGCCTATTGCCTCCAGGCCTTTCGTTAAGCCAGTTGCCTTCTTCTGTGACATACGTCGTGCGACTTTCTGCTTGCTCGCGAGCAAGCGATTTACCAAACGGAATACCTAATCGGAGAAATAGCCGTTACCGTCTTTCAGAACGTCCGTCTGCCACCCGTAACATCGCTCGCATTGCTGCGGATATTGTCCAGAAGGTAGGAAACATAGACGCCATTCGCTGACAGGCAGACGCCACACGCGGCGAGCCGCCGCAGCAGGGCTTGTCCTGCCTCATCAACGCCCGTAATGTCACGGAGAATGAGATCTACTGGTTTGCCATTCTTCAACGCTTCCTCGCAGCATCTCTCGAGCGATTCGATGCATTCCATAGAAACTTCACCGTCAAACGTAAGACGTGTTCGTCGCTCGCCGAGCTCTTCATTTAGTCGGAACACGCACTGGCTTGTGCACCGCGTATTCCAATCTTTGAAGCGTGACGTTTTCGAGCCGTGTCATTGCGCAGACGGGTTTTACGAACACATTTGAAAAGTGCCGGTTCGCTTACTTGAGAGCAAGCGCCGAAACATTCCGGCAGGAGACCGGGCATGTGCCGGAGTTGATCAAGGTAGGGCTGTCGCCCAGGTCTTTGAACAACGGGAGTCGTTCTCTGAGCGCGGCCAAATCTACTACTTTCATCTCTACGCCTCAGTTTCGAGCCAGCCATGGGGATGCAACTTAACGCCAACACGCGCTGCAACGACTTCGGGTATTTCCGGGGACTGAGAAACGGGTAAACCCTGTTCACGCCACTCCTTGAGCCCACCTTCCAGGACCCAAACCTTTTCAACGCCGATTCGTCGCAATGCCATGGCTGCTCGTGCGCTTACAATATCGCCTCCCGCGGCGGAATAGAGAATGACCTCGACATCATTCGGAACCGTGAGGCGTGGAGACTTCCGCAAGCGTGATGGATCTACCCTAAGAGCACCCGGAATAGCCTCCGCGCTGCCGGTTTGATCTTCGAAGTCCAACAGGTCGAGCACTGCGACTTTGCTCTTGGATTTCAGTTTGCGTGCGAGCATCGCCGGACTGATGCGCCGCAGCCGGAGCCGGCGGATCATTCGCAGGAGAGTCAACCCCCGCCAACCGGCATAGAGGCCGACCGGAACTCCGATGAGGATACCGAGGATGGTCGCAAAATGCCTGACGTAATCAAATGCGACATCCAGTTGATTGGAGAAAACATAGCCCAACGCTACATAGGCCCCTGACCAGAGAAAGCTGCTTACAGTATCGACGGCCAGGAAACTCGCGACCGACACTCCTTCGGCGGCGGCCAGCGGTGGCATGACGGCACCCAGTCCAGGAAAAAACCTCGCGATGCAGACTAAAGCGAGGCCATAACGGCTGAACTTTTCGTGCGCATCCCTGGAAGATTTCCGTGGGTCCGCAGTAAAGCGGCAGATCAGGCGCATGGCCTGAGAACCCCACCGGCGACCGAACCAAAACCATATCCCATCGGCTGAGAGGCAAGCCGAGATGCCCAGAGAAACAATGATGCTTGTGCGCATTTCCCCACGTGCCGAAAGAGCGCCTGCGGCCATCAGCAGGAGCCCTGAGGGGACTGGTAGACAGAGTTGTTCGGCTAAGACCGCGAGCAGAATACCGACGTAGTTTAATTCCGGGGAGGAGGTCATGAGTGCGTGTCCGTGCCCGGAAGACTTTCGGGCCACAGCCCTGCCGTTTGTCCTCGAGCCGCGATGAGGACCACCACGGACCGCTCACCGACGTGATAGGTTGTCCCCAAAACTGGCTGCTCCACACTCCATTCGCAAATCTCATGCGGCGGATCCAGTGCAGTATCGATCCACCGTCGCCAGTTCTGATTACCGTCCAGCACTGGAAGTTCGAAGTCGAGAGGTTCCCAATAGGCATTCAGAATGATATGCGCCAATATCCCTTCGCTCTTCAGTTCCCCGCCGAATACGATGCTGTGCGAGAAAGACGACCAGTCTGGCTGATTGAGTTTCACTCCGTGCCATGCGGGCTTTATCTCGCGGAGTACCTGTGTCAAACTTACGCGCCATCGTTCATGCGCGACGTCTCGCACCAGGCGGCGCTCAATCAGCAACTTCACAAACCGAAGAACGTCCGAATGTTCGGAAAGCAGGTTCCAGTCGAGCCAACTTGTATCGTTATCCTGGCAATAGGCGTTGTTGTTGCCACGCTGACTACGCCGCACCTCATCGCCCATAACAAACATGGGCACGCCCGCAGACAACATAACCGCGGTGAAAAAGTTCTTCACCTGGCGGTTGCGAAGCCTCTCGATTGCGGGATCGACTGTCGGGCCTTCGAATCCGCAGTTCCAGCTTCGGTTCTCGTCGCAGCCGTCACGATTGTCCTCGCCGTTGTCTTCATTGTGCTTATGGCTATAGGAGACGAGATCGTTCAGCGTAAAACCGTCGTGGCACGCCACGAAATTGATACTCTCTTCGAGTTCGCGCTCCCGCGGACCGTAAATGCTTGGGCTGCCAAGCAGGCGATCGGCTGCGCGCCCCACCGAATCGTTCGCGCCTCGGAAGAAGTCGCGGATGTCATCGCGAAATCGATCGTTCCACTCCTTCCAACTGTCTCCTGGGAAGTTGCCGACCTGATAGAGCCCTGCCGCATCCCACGCCTCCGCAATCATCTTGGTACCGGCCAGAGCCGGATCCGACTGGATGTCCCAAATTACTGGGGGATTCGGCATGACGGCACCAGACGAATCGCGCGCCAGGATGGACGCAAGATCGAAACGGAAGCCATCCACATGCATTTCGTTCACCCAGTAACGAAGGCTGTCCATAATCACGCGCCGTACAACCGGATGGTTCGCGTTTAACGTGTTTCCAGTACCGGTGAAGTTCGGGTAGCGTGAGCGGTCTGGTTCCAAAAGGTAATAAGTAGGATTGTCCAGGCCGCGGAAGCACTGTGTCGGGCCATCCTGGCCCCCTTCGGCCGTGTGATTGAAAACCACGTCGAGAATGACTTCAATGCCGGCCCGGTGCAGCGCCTTGACCATATCGCGAAATTCATCCAACGCGCCGAGTGGGTCGCGGCACGAGCTGTATGACTGGTGCGGTGCAAAGAAAGAAAGCGGCGAGTAGCCCCAGTAGTTGGTCCGGCCTGGGGGCGCATCCAGTGGATCGAACTGAAACACGGGAAGCAGCTCGACTGCGGTGATTCCCAATTGTTGCAGGTAAGGGATCTTCTGGACCAATCCTGCGTATGTGCCCCGTTTGAATTCCGGAAGCCCGGAGCTGGGATGCGCAGTAAAACCGCGCACATGCACCTCGTAGATGATGGTGCGTGACCAGGGATGCTGCAAGGGAGCATCGCCTTCCCAATCGTAGGCCTGCGGGTCCGCAACCACGCTCTTCATGGCCGTGGCGGCGTTGTCGCCATTTAGACCGGCTGATTCACGGCTATAGTATTGCGGGACCGCAACGGCGCGCCCATACGGGTCGAGCAGTATTTTAGATGGATTGAACCTTAAACCCTGAGCTGGCTCGAACGGCCCATAGGCCCTGAATCCATAGATCTGACCCGGTTCGACGTCCGGAACGAACACGTGCCAATAGTGGTATGTGCGGTTCTCTGAAGGATCGATGGGGATCACACGTGAAGGACGAGCGTCGTCCACCCGATCGAAAAAAAGCAGATCGAAGCCTGCTGCGCTGCGGGAAAAGACTGAGAAGTTCGCGCCGCCGTTTATCAGCGTAGCTCCCAATGGAGAGCTACGACCGTTTGACCGGACTGCAGTCGGATTCTCCATAACGACTTGTTCTTCGTACGTCATCAAAGTACTCGTCCGGTTCCTTGCCTAACAGCAACTCGAAAGCATTCCTGGTGCCGTGCGTGATTTGTGTGAATGCGGCTTAAGCACGGAGCATCGAAGCTAGGTAGCGGTTACAGTTGCAGAGCTTTCGACATGAAACACAGTCTGAGCAACTCGCACGAATACTTCGATGCCGCTGTGACTAAGTTCGGCAGAAGACCTGGCACCTGCCCGACCGCGCACGGCACGGACCTGGCTTGTTGCATATTCATGACGGGGCAAGTCTTGTAAATGCACTGGATCAAGCCGGTTGCCTCACGCTTTCTGTAGTCCACACTACATGGCCCATCGAATGCGAACTTGCGTGATGCGTATCGAAATTCAACGAATGAATCGTCACATGCAAAGTCGAAAACAACTCACGCGACAGGAGAGCAAAGGGGGCACGCGCGTGCCTCTCGTCGAAGCGGCGGAGCGGCTATTTGTCCGCAGTCTCTTGCCTGAATCAGCGCGATGCAGAACAACCATCTTTTCTGCTTGGGAGTAACAACTTATATGAATAGCTTCTGGATAATTGGAAATCCGCACGAACGCAGCGCCCACTCCACATCGGCAAATGCGGCGCCCGCGACTCGCAGCGAAAGCGTGCAACTGGCGCTCCTGCTGGCGCTGGTAATCGTAATGTTCAGCCTAACGCTCGCCGGATGCTCACAAAGCAAGGCGATACAGCTGCCGCCGCCCGAAGTGCTGGTTGCACACCCTGTTCAGCGAGATGTTCCGCTGCACAGCGAATGGGTTGCCACGCTCGATGGCTATACAAACGCCGAAATCCGGCCTCAGGTATCCGGCTATCTGATCAAACAAAACTATAAAGAAGGTTCAGAAGTCAGCAGAGGCCAGGTACTGTTCGAAATCGACCCGAGGCCGTTCCAGGCGAGCCTCGACCGGGCGCAGGGGGCCCTAGCCGCCGCGAAAGGGCAGGTTGCCCGTTCCAAAGCAGATCTTGCCCGCGCCAAGGCGCAACTTGCGGAGGCGCAGGCGCAACTCGGGAAGGCTGCGATGGATGTGAATCGCGATACGCCTCTCGTGGCACAGCGGGCTGTTGCAAAAGAGAAGCTCGACACCGAGGTGCAAGCAAAGCTCGCTGCCCAAGCCTCAGTGGAATCTGCCGAAGCGGCAATCCAGTCTGCTCAGGCGGCCATCGAATCGGCTCAGGCCGAAGTCAAAGCCGATGAGGCGGGCGTGGAACGGGCAGAGCTCGATCTGGGCTGGACTAAGGTGACCTCGCTGGTCGACGGGATCGCGGGTATCGCCCAAGTCCAGATCGGCAACCTGGTTGGTCCTAACTCTCTGCTTACGTCTGTTTCGAGAGTCGATCCGATCAAGGCGTACTTCCCCATCAGTGAGCAGGAGTACCTGCGCGCAAAGCACGTCAGTGGACAGCCAATCGAACTCTACGAAAGCTCGCCGGAACTCATCCTTTCCGATGGCACGGTGTACCCGCGCAAAGGGAAGATTGTCATAACTGACCGGCAGGTGGACACCGCGACAGGCACCGTTCGCCTCGTCGCCGCATTCCCCAATCCTGGCAATGTTCTCCGGCCTGGCGAGTACGGGCGTGTTCGGATACAGACCAACGTTGAGAAACATGCGCTGCTGGTGCCGCAAAGCGCCGTCAAAGAAATTCAAGGTGGCTATCAGGTCGCGGTTCTTAGCGGCGGCAACAAGGCGAGCATTCGCCCCGTCAAGGCAGGCGAAAAGGTGGGGACGATGTGGGTGATCGACGACGGCTTAAAGCTGAGTGACCAAGTCGTTGTGGAAGGGCTAGCGAACATTAAGGACGGCACCCCCGTGACCGCCAAACCCGCAAACCTTCAGGCGGAAGGACGTTGAGCCATGTCTAAATTTTTCATTAATCGTCCGATCGTCGCGATTGTCATCTCCATTCTGATGGTGATCGTTGGGGCTATCACGATCACCTATCTTCCTGTTGCGCAGTTTCCTGATATTGCGCCGCCCGAAATCCGCGTGCAAGCCCTTTACCCGGGCGCCGACGCCGAGACTCTGGAGAAGGCGGTGGCTACGCCGATTGAGCAGCAGGTAAATGGCGTAGACAAGATGGACTACATGTACTCGCTGAATTCGACCAATAATTCGAGTACAGATCTGTTCGTCGATTTTGATCTCAATACCGACCCCAACACGGACCTGCTTCTTACCCAGTCCCGACAGCAATTAGCTCTCGGTCAGCTTCCTCAAGAGGTCAATCAGCTCGGCATTGACGTCAAGAAATCCCTGACCTCCCCAATGATGCTGTTCACTTTGTACTCGCCCAAGGGCACGAACGATCCCAAGTTCTTGTCCAACTACGCTTACATCAACCTGGTCGATCCCCTTTCGCGCAGCTACGGCGTGGGTCAGGTGCAAGTGTACGGGATGGGGCAATACGCGATGCGCCTGTGGCTAAAACCAGATCGGCTTGCCAAGTTGGGCGTCACCGTAACCGAGGTTGTCAAAGCGGTCCAAGCGCAGAATACCGTCAATCCGGCGGGTCAAGTGGGCGGCCAACCATCGGCGGCAGACCAGCCGTTCACGTACGCAGTGCGTGCCCAAGGCCGGCTTCTCACGCCGGAACAGTTCGGCGACATCATCGTCCGGGAGAGTCCGGACGGCGGCATAGTGCGCGTGAAGGATGTCGCTCGGGTCGAGTTGGGCTCTCAGGATTACACTTGGATCACCCGCCTCAACGGAAAGCCCGCCGCGATTATTGCCGTCTATCAGCTGCCCGGCTCCAACGCTGTGGAAGCGTCGAAGGCAGCCCGAAAGCTCATGGCAAAAATGAAGCAGAGCTTCCCTGCCGACGTGGATTACGCAGTAACGCTCGACACCACGGACGCCGTCAGGGCCGGCATGCAGGAGATCGTCATGACTCTGGCGATCGCGTTTGTGCTGGTCATTTTGGTTGTCTACCTGTTCTTGCAAGATTGGCGCGCCACCGTGATTCCAATGCTGGCCGTACCTGTCTCGCTGATAGGCACGTTCCTTGCGTTTCCGCTTTTTGGATTTTCCATCAATACCCTTTCGCTATTCGGCTTAGTGTTGGCGATCGGCCTCGTCGTTGACGACGCCATTGTCGTAGTCGAAGGTATACAACGGCACATTGAAGAGGGACTGCCTCCGAAGGATGCGGCCCGAGCGGCTATGGAGGAGTTGACTGGCCCGGTCGTCGGTATCGCTCTGGTGCTTTCGGCGGTGTTCGTGCCCACGGTCTTCATCCCTGGGATTACGGGCCGGCTCTATCAGCAATTTGCATTGACCATCGCCGTCTCGGTAATCGTTTCCGCGTTCAACGCCTTGACTCTAAGCCCGGCGCTAGGCGGACTGTTGCTTCGGCCAAAGAAACAAACCCACGGATTGCTGGCGAGGTTTTTCGCGTGGTTCAACCGGATGTTCGCCGCCGGCAGTAATTTCTACGTGCGGGTCTCCGGCGGAGTGATTCGAAAGAGCGCCGTGGCTGTCGTCGCCGTGGCAGGTTTTGCGGTTGCCGCGGGTTTCTTTGGAAAAGTGCTGCCAACCAGCTTCCTTCCCGACGAGGACCAAGGGTACATGTACATCCAAATGCAATTGCCGGAGGCGTCATCGCTTCAGGCTTCCGCGCAGGCGGCCCGAGCCGTGGAAGATCTCCTGAAATCGACGCCGGGAGTGAAGTACTGCAACACAGTGACCGGCTTCAGCCTCCTCAGTTTGACCCGCACCAGCTACAACTCGTTCTTTTTCGTCACGCTGGAACCCTGGGAAAACCGGAAAGGCATCCAGGAGCAGTTTCAGGTAATCAAAGCCAAGTTGAACCTGAAGCTCATCACTCTGCCCGAAGGAACCACCTTCGCGTTCTCGCCACCTGCAATTCAGGGGGTCGGCACTTCGGGCGGATTTCAGTTCGTGCTTGAAGATCGTTCCGGAAAAGACTCCGAGTTTCTGGTCAGTAACCTGAATAAATTCTTGGAGGCGGCTCGCAAACGGCCTGAAATCGGAATGATCACCACCACCTATATACCGAGCACGCCCCAAAAGTATGTCTACGTGGACAAGGAGAAAGCGCTCAAGCAGGGAGTCAATCTCGAGGACATCTATACCACTCTTCAGGCCTTCATGGGCGGCCAGTTTGTCAACTACTTCAACGAATTCGGCCGCACATGGCAGGTGTATGTGGAAGCCGAGGAGCCCTACCGCGCCAACCTGAACAACGTAGGGCAATTCTATGTGCGCAATAGCCGGGGGGAGATGGTGCCGCTATCGGCGCTGACGAGATTCGAGTCGCGCTACGGCCCGGAATTCAAGATGCGCTTTAACGAGTATTCGGCAGCGCAGATTATCGGCAGCGCCGCGCCAGGCTACAGCTCAGACCAAGCCACGGCGGCGTTGGAAGACGTCTTCCATCAGACCATGCCGCCCGAAATGGGCTTCGATTACATGGGCATGTCCCGGCAAGAACAGAAGGCGCGCGAGGGCGTTCCGTCGTCGGCCATCTTTGCGATCTCGCTGCTGTTCGTCTTTCTGATCCTTGCCGCGCTTTATGAAAGCTGGTCACTGCCGTTTTCCGTCTTGCTGAGCACGCCGGTCGCGGTGTTCGGCGCTTTCGGATTGCTGTGGCTGCGGCGCACCGTGCTCGGGATGATCTTCCCGGCGTTCATGGTGCAGATCGAGAACGACGTCTATTCGCAAATTGGGCTGGTGATGTTGATCGGGCTAGCAGCTAAAAACGCCATCCTGATCGTGGAATTCGCTAAGGATCAGCATGAAAAAGGCCAACCGCTGATCGACGCCGCCCTGGAAGGAGCCAAGCTGAGGCTGCGGCCCATATTGATGACCTCTTTCGCCTTCGTTCTAGGCTGCGTGCCCTTATTTGTCGCGACCGGAGCGGGTTCTGTAGGCCGGCAGATCATGGGCACCGCAGTTATCGGCGGAATGTTGGCCGCAACCGGCATCGCGATCTTCATTATCCCGGCGCTGTACGTGATCGTGGAGCGCGTCTCGAGTATGGGCAAACAGCGCGCGAAGGCGCCGGCGCCCGTAAGTATGCCCGAACCGACTCCAGTCCATGGTGACTAACATGAAAAAGGCAACCACTCTACTCATTCCTCTCATATTCCTGTCGGCGTGCGCGGTCGGACCTAATTACCACCGGCCGCACATCGATGTCCCGAATGCGTATCGCGGAGCTCCGCCGCAGCAAGCTGTGCAATCTCAGCAGAATCGTTCGCAGCAGGCGCCAACGTCTTCTGAGCAATCGTTCGGAGATCAGAAGTGGTTCGAAGTATTTCAGGATCCGCAGCTCCAGGATCTGGTTCGCACTGCCCTGGCGCAGAACTACGACGTGCGTATTGCGGCTACCAGAATCCTGGAAGCACAAGCGCAGTTAGGCATCACGCGGGCGGATCAGTTGCCGGCGATCAATGCTGGAGCAGCTTCCATGAACTCGCGTTTTGGCCGACAAAAGCTCGGCGCATCGCTTCCTGAGTTCGAAACAGACACTCATGCAGCCGGTGCGAGCCTCATGTGGGAGCTCGATTTCTGGGGCAAGTACCGCCGCGCAACTGAAGCAGCCCGGGCGAATCTTCTGGCGACTGAATGGGCGCGACGGGCAGTAATTAACACGCTGGTGAGCAATGTCGCTGCTGCGTATTTCCAGCTCCGGGCATACGACCTTCAACTTGAAATCTCGCAACGGACCCTGGCGTCACGCCAGGACTCGTTGCAACTTACTCAAAAGCTGGAAAGGGGAGGTGCCACCAATCTGCTCGACGTGCGGCAGGCCGAACAGTTGGTCGCCGTGGCAGCCGAGAACATACCCGATCTGCAGCGACGCATCCAACAACAGGAGAACTTGATCAGCACGCTTCTAGGAAAGAATCCCGGCCCGATCGCGCGTGGAATGAAGCTGACCGAGCAGCCGCATTTGCCGCAGGTTCCGGCGGGACTTCCGTCGCGTTTGCTGGAGCGGCGTCCTGACATCCGCGAGGCTGAGGCGCAGTTGATGGCGGCGAACGCTCAAATAGGAGTCGCTAAGGCAGCATACTTTCCGCAAATCACACTGACAGCCACCAGCGGATTTCAGAGTTCGGCGCTCACGAGCCTGTTCACCGGCCCCGCAGGCTTTTGGAACTTCGGCGGAACGCTGGTGCAGCCAATCTTTTCCGGTGGCAGGATCCGCTCTGGTGTGCGGTTGAGTGAGGCACGCCAAGAAGAATTAGTGCTGACGTTTCAGCAGACGATCCAGCAGGCTTTTCGCGGCGTGTCGGACGCGCTGATCGAATATCAAAAGAGTCACGAATTCCGGCAGCATCAGCAGGAGTTGGTGGACGCTGCACAGGATGCGGCACGGCTTTCCAGCGTCCGTTATCGGGGCGGAGCGGCCAACTACCTGGAGGTGCTAACCAATGAAACCAATGCCTTTGGCGCTGAACTGGGGTTGGCCCAGGCTCAATTGAACGAGCTCTTGGGACTCGTCGACATTTACAAGAATCTGGGTGGCGGATGGGAGCTGTAACTTCGTGCTCTTCGCGATGCACCTGATTCCCTAAATTAACTCACAGGAGAACAAGAAAATGAAACTCATTTGTATAACAGGGCTGTTGTGTCTGGGCGCAATCGCTTTCGCCCAACAGGTGCAATTCGACTATGACCGTTCGGCAAACTTCAGCGCCTACAAAACCTACCAGTGGGTCGATTATCAGCGAGTCTCGGTGGGTGACCAACTCCTGGATCAGGACATCAAGCGCTCCGTGGACGAGCAACTCGCCGGCAGGGGTCTGCGGCGGGTAGAGAGCGGTGGCGACCTGCTCATCGGTTACCAAACACGCATCTCAGAGGAAAAGCAGTTCGATGCCTTCGGATCGGGGTTTGGTGGTGGCCCGTGGGGCTGGGCTGGCCCCGGGTTGGGGAACTTGGGCGATATCCACGGGACGACTTCGACTGTCGAAAGCGGCACGCTGACGATTGGGCTGTTCGACCCGGCTGCGAAACACCTCGTGTGGCGGGGCTCCGCGTCCAAGACCCTCGATATCAAGAAGGATCCCGACAAGAACTACCGCAACCTCGAAAAGGCCATGGCCAAGCTATTCCAGAACTACCCGCCAGGCACGGGCAAGCGCTAACCGCAGCAAAGGGAGAATCTTCAATGCATCGAGTTTGGGGGAGAGAGGAATATTGATATGCCTGAAGACATTCGCTCACTGATAAAGGAACATCACGCGTTCTACGAGGTGTCGCCATACTATGTCTTGCTTGACGAAAGGCCCATAGGCCTGCCGGCGACGACTCGAACGGTTCAGGCTGGCTTCAACGTGGATGTGTACGGAGTAAGAACCGAAGATGCTGAGCCGGCCATGCCTCCGCCTCAGGAGTACGCGCTGGGCTGCGCCGAGTTACAGAAGCTGGCGGAAAGAGTTTCGCAGCATGCCAGCGATTCCTGCTCGCTGGAAGTAATTCCGTTCTCTTCGACCGCGATCATCGACAGCCGAAATCACGGCCAGGTGGAAGCAATGATCCGCATCCAAATTTCACATGGGCGAGGTCTCAATCAACCGGCCGGCCTGCCGGAACAACGAGCCCTTGAGGAAGTCGAAAGAGGGCTCAAAACTTTGGGCCTTGCGCACCGATGAACGACGAAGAACGTAACAGTTGAAATCGCGCCAGTGGATGGCGCTTACTACTGAGGTGAAAAATGAATGACTCCATCCATTCGAGTCTGCCGTCCAAGACAGAAGCTTGGGATGCGCTTACTCGGCTTGCCCTGGACCTGAGCTGGACATACAACCACTCTGCCGACGAGATCTGGAGGCGGCTTGATCCTGAACTCTGGGAACTGACCGCAAACCCATGGCTGATCCTGCACTCAATGTCGAATCGAAAGCTCGATGCCCTAAAGCTCGAGGCTCAAACGGATCCCGCCTTTCGCAAGCGCATCGAACAATTGTTGAAGGAGCTGAACGAGAAGAAGGCGGGTCCTGCGTGGTTCCAAACAGCGCACCCTTCGTCTCCGTTGCGCACGGTTGCTTACTTCAGCATGGAATACATGTTGAGCGAGGCGCTCCCGATTTACTCGGGAGGCCTTGGGAACGTGGCTGGCGATCAGTTGAAAGCCGCAAGCGATTTGGGTGTGCCCGTGGTTGCGATCGGCCTCCTTTATCAACAGGGATACTTCCGACAGGTTCTCGACGCCCAGGGCGACCAGCAGGTTCTTTATCCAGTGAACGAACCCACGCAGTTGCCCATTCGCCGGGTACGCACAGCCGACGGCGAGTTGCTCAGGCTGGAGTTGACATTGCCAGGGGGCAACCTCTGGATTCGTACTTGGGGAGTACAGGTGGGACGAACGAGGCTGTACTTGCTGGACACCAATGATCCCGCCAATCCACCCAACATTAGAGCCGTTACCAGTGAATTGTACGGTGGCGGGCCGGAAGTGCGGCTACAACAGGAAATGCTGCTCGGAATCGCGGGGTGGCGCTTGCTGCGCTCGCTCGGAATCGCTGTTGATGTGTGCCACCTAAACGAAGGCCACGCCGCGTTCGCAGTGCTGGAAAGAGCTCGCGAGCACATGGAAGAGACTGGCCGCCCGTTTTATGAAGCACTCGCCATTACCCGTGCTGGAAACATCTTTACAACCCATACCGCGGTCGAGGCCGGCTTTGACCGTTTCTCCCCCGAACTGATCCAGCAATACCTCTCAGGTTATGCGCAGAACGTTCTGGGCATCTCTGTACACGATCTGCTCTCGCTGGGCAGGATGAATCCTGATGACACGTCCGAGCCCTTTAACATGGCGTATCTGGGCATCCACGGCAGTGGCTCGGTAAATGGCGTGAGCCGCCTGCACGGAGAAGTGAGCCGCCGGCTGTTTCAGCAGCTTTTCCCACGTTTCCCCGAAAGCGAGGTGCCGGTTAGCTACGTGACGAATGGCATTCACGTCCCGACATGGGATGGGGCAGACGCCGACCGCTTATGGACTGAGCTCTGCGGAAAGGAACGGTGGCGGGGAGACCTGAACAGCTTGGAGCCTGCCGTGCGCCGGGCCGAGGACCAGCAAATCTGGAAGACCAGGTGCTCCCAACGTGTGGGGCTGGTGGAATATGCCAGGCAACGCTTGAGCCGCCAGCAAGCAGGCTACGGAGCATCGCTGCTGCAAGTTCAACGGGCCGAGGCGGTGCTGAATCCGCAGACACTGACATTGGGATTCGCACGGCGGTTCGCCACTTACAAACGGCCATCGCTTTTGCTGCATGATCGCGAGCGGCTGGCCCGCATTCTTACCAACCCGCAGCGGCCCGTGCAGTTGGTGCTGGCGGGCAAGGCGCACCCCGCCGACCAGCCCGGACAGGCGCTCATTCGCGAATGGACCAGCTTCGCCCGGCAACCGGAAATTCGTCCGCATGTCGTTTTCTTAAGCGACTACGACATGACTCTAGGGCAGCGGCTGGTTGAAGGTGTGGATGTCTGGATCAACACGCCGGAGCGTCCCTGGGAAGCCAGCGGTACCAGCGGGATGAAAGTGCTGGTAAATGGTGGCCTGAACCTGTCGATATTGGACGGATGGTGGGCGGAAGCCTACACTCCCGAAGTGGGATGGGCGATCGGCGACGGGAAGGAACACGGCGACGATCCGGCTTGGGATGCGGCAGATGCCGAGGCACTTTATCAGGTTCTCGAAAACGAGATCATCCCGGAATTCTATAACCGCGACGAGCAAGGCATTCCGCGCGGGTGGATTGCGAAGATCCGCGAAAGCATGGCCGCGCTGACCCCGGAGTTTTCCGCGAACCGGGCGGTGCGCCAATACACAGAGGAACACTATATTCCCGCGGCAACCGCATACGCCCGGCGCGCATGCGAAAACACAGAACTTACGACGGAGTTTCTCATTTGGCAAGAGGAGATTGACCGGCATTGGAACGATGTTCATTTCGGGATGCTGAAGGTGACTGAGCAAGACGGGGAGTTGATTTTTGAGGCCAAGGTAGATCTGGGCGGCCTCCGTCCCGGTTCTGTGCGTGTGGAATTGTACGCCGTGCCGCTGAACGGCGGCCCGGCATTCACCCAAGACATGCATCCAACCCAGCCCGCATTGGATCAATCGGGGGCATATTTGTACACCGCATGTACCCTCGCGAGCCGTCCTGCGGGTGACTTCACGCCCCGCGTGCTTCCGTATCACAAGCTTGCACTGCCGACGGAGATCCGGCGGATCGTCTGGCAAAGATGAACACGCTCGAAAGGAGCTGAAAAACAATGACACCGGTTGCAGAACAACCCTCGACTCTCTCACTGAGTGCTTATGGTCAGGCGAGATCCACGATTGGTGGATCACCACTGAAACCAAATGAACTACGAAACCTCGATGCGTACTGGCGCGCGTGCAAGTACCTGGCGCTCGGGATGATCTACCTCCGGGACAATCCTTTACTGAAAGAGCCTCTAAAGCCGGAGCACATCAAGAACCGGCTGCTCGGGCATTGGGGATCGAGCCCTGGTCTGGCGTTCATCTATATTCATTTGAACCGGCTGATCAAGAAGATGGACCTGGACATGATCTTCATGGCTGGGCCGGGGCATGGAGCCCCCGGCGTTCTTGCGCCCGGGTACATCGAAGGGACTTACTCCGAGATCTATCCGGAGAAAAGTGAGGACGAACGGGGACTTCACGAGTTCTTCAGGCAGTTCTCGTTTCCGGGCGGAATCGGCAGTCACTGCACGCCGGAAACTCCCGGTTCGATCCACGAGGGAGGCGAATTGGGCTACGTTCTTTCTCATGCCTGTGGAGCAGCCTTCGACAACCCCGAGTTAATCGTAGCCGCGGTCGTCGGAGACGGCGAATCGGAGACCGGACCGCTGGCGACTTCATGGCACATCAGCAAATTCCTGAGTCCCATTCGCGATGGCGCCGTCCTGCCGGTCCTTCATCTGAACGGATACAAAATCAACAACCCTACGCTTCTTGCGCGTATCAGCCACCAAGAGTTAGAAAGCCTGCTGTATGGCTACGGATGGAAACCGTACTTTGTAGAAGGATCGGATCCCGACAGCATGCATCAAGCCATGGCTGCGACCGTGGAACACTGCATCCAGGAGATCCGCGACGTCCAACGTGACTGCAGAAGGACCGGTGTCGCGCGCCGCCCCCATTGGCCAATGATCGTGCTCCGTTCTCCCAAAGGATGGGGGGCGCCACAAGAAGTGGCCGGTCACAGACTCGAGGGTTTTTGGCGTGCCCACCAGGTTCCGCTGACTGATGTAAAGAAGAACCCCGAACAGTTACGCCTGCTCGAAACATGGATGCGGGACCAGCGGCCAGAAGAATTGTTTGACGCCCAGGGCCGACTTGTTCCACAGCTCAAGGAACTCGCCCCGGTGGGAACGCGTCGCATGAGCGCCAATCCCCATGCAAATGGCGGCGTCCTGCGAAAGGCTCTGCGATTGCCAAATTTCTGCGATTATGCCGTCAAATTCGAACGGCCGGGGAGCATCGAGGTCGAGAACGTCCCGCCCTTGGGCAATTTCCTGCGGGACGTGATGAAGCTGAACATGGATAACTTCCGGGTGTTCGGCCCGGACGAAACCACGTCGAATAAGCTCCAAGCGGTGTATGAAGTCGCGAAGAAATTCTGGATCGAGGAATACTTTCCCGAAGACGAGGATGGCGGCGAACTTGCGACCGACGGACGCGTGATCGAGATGCTCAGCGAACACACCATGGAGGGCATGCTCGAAGGCTACCTGCTGACTGGGCGAAATGGCTTCTTGTCATCCTATGAGGCTTTTGTCCACGTAATTGACTCCATGTTCAATCAGCACGCCAAGTGGCTGGAAATCTCTAGCCACCTCTCGTGGCGCCGGAAGATTGCGTCTTTGAACCTGCTGATTACTTCCACAGTATGGCGGCAGGACCACAACGGCTTCACCCACCAGGACCCGGGGTTCCTCGACGTTGTCCTGAATAAGAGCGCGGCTGTCACTCGAATATATCTTCCGCCCGATGCGAACTGCCTACTGTCGGTCGCGGATCACTGTCTCAGAAGCGAGAACTATATCAACGTGATTGTTTCTGACAAGCAGTTGCATCTTCAGTACTTAAATATCGATGCCGCGATAACGCACTGCGCCAAGGGCATCGGTATCTGGGACTGGGCAAGCAACGATCAGCATGGAGAGCCCGATCTCGTCATGGCTTCAGCCGGTGATATCCCGACTCAAGAGGCACTGGCCGCAACCGTGCTCCTGCGAGAGGAGTTCCCTGACCTGAAGATCCGCTTCATCAACGTCGTCGACCTCTTCAAGATGCAACCCAGCACGGAACATCCGCATGGGTTGACTGATGCCGACTTTGATTCGCTGTTCACGACCGACAAGCCGATTATCTTCAACTTCCACGGTTACCCTTGGCTGATTCACCGGTTGACATACGGCCGAAAAAACAAGACCCTTCACGTGCGCGGATACAAAGAGAAGGGCAACATCAACACGCCAATGGAACTGGCGATGAATAACGAAATCGATCGCTTTAGTCTGGCGATCGATGCGATCGATCGCGTTCCCAAACTTCAGAAGATTGGCGGACACGCAAAAGAGAAATTCCGGAACAACCAGATCGCTTGCCGGGCCTACGCCTACCAGCATGGTATCGACAGTCCGGAGATTACCGGATGGAGATGGCCGCAATGAGTATAGCCACCCTTTCGCCCAGTTCGCCGCGCGTTCAGCACAGCGACCAGAATATGGACCTGCTCGCGATCAATACCATCCGTACGCTTTCTATGGACGGCGTGCAAGCCGCCAACTCGGGGCATCCCGGGACCCCCATGGCCCTAGCGCCCGTGGCATACTGCCTGTGGCACCAGTTCCTTCGCTTCGATCCTCAGGATCCCGTGTGGCCGAACCGCGATCGTTTCGTGCTGTCGATCGGTCATGCGTCCATGCTGCTCTACTCGCTCCTGCATTTAACAGGTGTCCGGGCGGTGAGCAAGGACTACGAAGCGCTTGGCGAGCCATCTGTACCACTGGACGCGCTCAAACAGTTCCGGCAGCTTGATAGCCGCTGTCCTGGACACCCAGAGTATCGCTGGACGTCCGGCGTCGAGACCACCACGGGGCCGCTCGGCCAGGGCGTTGCCACCAGCGTCGGTATGGCCATAGCTCAGCAGTGGCTGGCTTCACGGTACAACCGTCCGGGATTCGAAAATCTGTTCGACTTCAACGTCTACGCGCTGTGCGGCGACGGCTGCATGATGGAAGGTATCTCTAGTGAGGCCGCCTCGCTCGCTGGACACCTTCGACTATCGAATCTTTGCTGGATTTACGATAACAACCACATCACGATCGAGGGCAATACTGCTCTGACCTTCACCGAAGACGTCGCGACGCGGTTCATTGCCTACGGCTGGAATGTAACGCGGGTCGGCGACGCAAACGACCTCGAAATGCTCGCCCGTGCGTTCCGAACGTTCCAGAATTGCAAGGACCGGCCCACGCTCATCATTGTGGACAGTCACATCGGGTACGGAGCGCCGCACAAACAAGATACTAGCGGGGCGCATGGCGAACCCCTCGGCGAGGAGGAGGTCCGGCTTGCGAAACACAACTACGGCTGGCCAGAGGACAAGAAGTTCTACGTTCCGGAAGGTGTGTATGACCATTTCCGGTTAGGTATCGGGAAGCGCGGGAAGCAGTTGCGCGATGCCTGGTTCGCGCGAATCGAGGACTATCGCGAGCAGTATCCGGAACTCGCCGACGAATTATTTCGCATGCAACACCGCACGCTCCCAATAAGCTGGGATCGCGATCTGCCAGAATTCCCGCCCGATCCTAAAGGCCTGGCTACTCGCGAGTCATCAGGCAAAGTCTTGAACGCAGCCGCCAAGAACATCCCCTGGTTGATCGGTGGGTCGGCGGACTTGGCGCCTTCGACGAAAACCCGAATTACGCTCGATGACGCTGGGGATTTCTCCGCGGAAAACTACGCCGGCCGTAATTTCCATTTCGGGATCCGTGAGCATGCTATGGGCGCCATCCTGAACGGAATGAGTCTGGTCAAAATCCGGCCTTTCGGCTCCGGCTTCTTTATTTTCGTTGACTACATGCGCGGCTCGCTCCGTCTAAGCGCCTTGATGGAGCTGCCGGTAATTTACATTTTTACTCATGATTCCATTGGCGTTGGCGAGGATGGCCCTACCCATCAACCCATCGAACAGCTCGCTCATATGCGATCGATGCCGGGTCTTGTTGTGATCCGCCCGGCTGATGCGAACGAAGTCACGGAAGCCTGGAAAGTTATCCTGCAACTCCATCATGAACCCGCAATGCTCGTACTCACTCGGCAAGCCGTGCCGACCATCGATCGTACCAAGTACGCACCGGCATCCGGCTTGGCGCGCGGCGCTTATGTGCTAGCGGATCCAAAAGACGGCCCTCCTGAAGTAATCCTCGTTGGTACGGGCAGTGAGGTTTCGCTTTGCCTCGAGGCGTATGAACAATTAGCCAGAGAAGGCATACGGGCGCGGGTTGTCAGCATGCCGTCTTGGGAATTGTTTGACGACCAGGACCAGAGCTACCGGGAATCCGTCCTCCCACCCGCGGTGAAGGCGCGCGTATCGGTGGAGCAAGCCTCCGATTTCGGCTGGAGCAAGTACACAGGCTCGGAAGGCCACAACATTGGCATCGAAAGCTTCGGAGCTTCGGCGCCGCTGAAGCAACTCCTGAAGAAGTTCGGTTTCAACGTTGAAAACGTCGTGGCGGCGGCGAAGAGCCAGATCGCCCGGCATCAAGCAGACGGAAGGAGCAAAGGATGAAAGTGGGACTGGCTGGAGATCACGGTGGATTTGAGATGAAGCAACAGCTCGCGAACTTGTTGGTAGCGGAGCATGAAGTTGTCGATTTCGGGAACACGGTATACGATGCGAACGACGACTACCCAGACTTTGCCATTCCCCTCGCCTGTGCCGTAGCACGCGGAGATGTGGAACGCGGTGTTCTATTGTGCGGAAGCGGCGTAGGCGCTTCCGTAGCAGCCAATAAGATTGTGGGAGTTCGTGCTGCGGTCTGCCATGACGATTTTTCCGCGCGCCAGGGTGTCGAGGATGATGATTTGAACATCCTCTGCTTCGGCGGCCGGACGACGGGCTTGGCGATTGCTTGGGACTGTACCAAAAGCTTCCTCGGTGCTAGGTTCAGCGGTGCCGAGCGGCATCGCCGCAGATTAGCTAAGGTGGTGCAACTCGAAACGGCCTGGATGCCAATCGCGCCTGGTAGCCGACGAAGATCGATAGAGAGGACTAATATATGAAGCTACTGGAATCTCTTAAGCAATACACCACCGTTGTCGCCGATACCGGTGACATTGAAGCGATTGCTCGGCATCGCCCGCAGGACGCGACGACGAACCCATCGCTGCTGCTTCACGCGGCTCAGATGCCGGGATACCGGCACCTGGTCGAGGAGGCTACTGAGCTTGCCCTGGAACGTGGCGGGAGCCATGAGAAGATGGCCGAAGAGTTCATCGATCGCCTTTTCGTGCTCTTTGGATGTGAAATTCTCAAAGTGGTTCCCGGCCGCGTCTCAACAGAGGTTGCCGCCAGGTTGAGCTTTGACACCGAAAGCACAATCACCAAGGCCCGCAAGCTCATTTCGTTGTACGAAAAGGCAGGCGTCTCGCGCCAACGAGTTCTAATCAAAATCGCGAGCACCTGGGAGGGCATCCGGGCCGCAGAGCAACTGGAGAAAGAAGAAATCCATTGCAATCTCACACTGCTTTTCAGCTTTGCACAAGCAGTCGCCTGCGCCGAAGCCGGCGTGACACTGATTTCGCCATTCGTCGGCCGAATCTACGATTGGTACAAGAAGGAACACGGAGGCGCGGAGATCTCACCTGATCAGGATCCCGGAGTCGCCTCCGTCACCCGCATTTACGATTACTACAAGAAGTATGGTTACAAGACGCAAGTGATGGGGGCAAGTTTTCGGAATGTGAATCAAATCGTCCGTCTGGCCGGAGCAGACTTGCTCACGATAAGCCCGGAGTTGCTCGACCAATTGGAGCAGACCGATGGGGTTGTCGACCGGATGCTCGATCCAGCCAAGGCTAAGGCCAGCAAACAAGAACGGTTGCACCTCGACGAAAAGACATTTCGCTGGATGCACAACGAAGACGCGATGGCGACCGAGAAGCTGGCCGAGGGCATTCGCAAATTCAACAGCGACGCCGAGCGCTTGCAGGAATATGCTCTGTCGCAAGTTGCCGACAAGGTCGGATAACGGGTTCGTGAGCAGCCCCACTGCCGGCGCGCGATCTAATCTGGGAACGCTCGTCATCAACCGGGAAGCTCCAGTCTGAAGGTGATTGCCACACGGCGAACCGCAAACACTATGATTGATAGGATTCTCTTCCCAGTCGACTTTTCTCCATCGTGTGCCTCGATGGCGCCTTTTGTGCGGAGGGCCGCAACGCTCTTCGGATCGTCAGTAACCCTACTGCACGTTTGCGATCTGATGAGCCACGACGGATTTGAACTCTCTGTGAGCTCCCCGCAAGAAATTGCGGAAAATCATCTGTGCGTGGCACAAGACGAGCTCGAATCGTTCTTGGCAGCCGAGTTTCCGCAAGCGATGTGCCGGAGAATTCTCCGATCCGGGGAGCCAGCCGCAGAAATTGTGGATGTAGCCAGAGCGGAAGAGATCGATCTCGTCGTCATGCCGACGCACGCCGGCCAGTTTCGCCGGCTGGTTCTTGGGTCCACTGCGGGAAAGGTGCTTGCAGAGGTCCCTTGTCCCGTATTGACGACCAAACACGCGGAGACGATCGTTCCGGGCCCACTCGGACATCGAGTATGGGTTTGCGCTCTTAGCCTCACTTGCGACTCGGAGAGAATTCTGTCTTTCGCTGGCCGCGCGGCCGCGACGGTCGGCGCGAAGCTTTCCGTAATTCACGTGATTGATGCCGACGATGCATTTGCGAGCGCCGAGAAGAGCGCGCGGACATGCATGGAGAAACTGTTTCAAAAGATCGGCTGGAGAGGAGAGCTCAGGATCGCCGTAGGCTCAAGAAAACAGGCTCTGATCGAAGCAGCGCGCAGTTGCGACGCTGATCTGTTAATAATCGGCAGGACGATTGGTTCGAGCCCGTTCGACCATGTTCAGAGTCTATCCTATGAGCTCATCCGGGATTCACCCTGTCCCGTGGTCAGCATCTGATCTGCGGGCTCCCCTGCCGGTTCGCAATAACGCTCCACGCTGAGCGTGGCTCAAACTGCCCAACTGTGCCCGGCAGATGCCATGGGCAAGTGCCTACATTCCTCGGCAGCCCCCGGCAACTCTATGAAAAAATGGAAACTGCGGCTTTGGTGACTCTATTGCCATTGCGACGCCAGGAGCGAACCTATGATTGGCGCAGCGGCCTCTTCCACCGATATTTACCGAGCTGTTGTCGCACTCTCGCGTTCGATTGCTGGCCGGACTGACCTGAGGAGTCTGCTTGTTGGCGTAGCCGAATCTCTCCGCCCGATTGTCACGTTTGATCATCTCGGGCTGATCCTGCACGATGCCATCGGCGACGCGATGCAGGGACACATTCTGAATGAACCCGGCAATCCCGTCATTACGAACCTTCGGATGCCCGTGGATCAGGATCCAGCCGGTTGGGTATGGCTGAACCAGCAGCCGCTTGTAATCTCCTCGTTGCAGTCCGAGAGGCGGTGGCCGGAGTTCGTAACACGCTCCCGCGACTTCGGGATTACGACACTGGTGCTCGTTCCGCTCACGTCCGGTGATAACCGGCTCGGCGCCTTCGGGTTCAGCTCCGTGGCCCCATATGAACCCACTCCCAACGAACTGGAATTTCTGGAGCGAGTTGCCACTGAGTTCGCCGTTGCGGTGGAGTCCTTCCTCGCCAAACAGGAAGCCGTAAGGGAGCGGGACCGACTGCGAACGCTGTTCGATATCACGAATGCGCTTGTGTCAAAGCTATCGCCCGACGAATTGTTTTCTGCCATATCCGACCAGCTCTCGAAGATCCTTCGCCACGATCACGCGGTACTGACTTTACGCAATGAGGAGACTGGCATCCTGGATACCTACGCCCTGTATTCCAAAGATGCGCAGCTCTTGGAGGCAGGCAAGGGGCCGTTCAACCCAGTAGGCATGCCCGCAGCAGAGGTGCTCGCCACCGGAAAGCCCGTGGTGGCTCGCGATATCGATGCCGATCGTTACCCGAATCCGAATTTCCGTCGCTTTGTAGCACTAGGGCTTAAATCCATTTGCTCGGTTCCTTTGATCACACGAGAGCGCATCATCGGAACCCTGGCGCTTTCTCGGATGAGGGACGACGCGTGGACTCCTGAAGATGTCGAATTCCTGACGCAGGTTGCAAACCAGATCGCCATCGCCGTCGAGAATTCAATCTCCTATCGAGAGCTGACACAAATGAAGGAGCGGCTTGCAACGGAGAAGCTCTACCTTGAAGATGAGATCCGCCTCGACAACAACATCGGGAACATGGTGGGGGCATCACCGGCATTTCAATCCGTCTTAAAGGGCCTTCAAATAGTCGCCCCGACGGCTTCAACCGTCCTGATCCTGGGCGAAACGGGAACGGGTAAGGAACTCGTAGCTCGAGCTATTCACGAGTTGAGCGGCCGCACCAAGGGGAGCTTCATAAAGGTAAACTGCGCGGCCATTCCGGGCAGTCTCCTCGAAAGTGAGCTGTTTGGGCACGAAAAGGGCTCGTTTACCGGAGCGGTGGCGCAGAAGATCGGACGATTCGAGCTCGCTCATCAGGGTACGCTGTTCCTCGATGAGATTGGGGAAATGCCACTTGAACTCCAGCCAAAGCTGCTCCGCGCTATTCAGGATCAGGAGTTCGAGCGGGTTGGCGGCAATCGCACTATTCGGACCGACGTCCGGTTCGTCGCGGCTACGAACAGGAACCTGAAGGCGATGGTGGATGAGAATAAGTTTCGCGCTGACCTATATTACCGGCTCCACGTTTTCCCGGTGAGTGTTCCGCCGCTGCGGGAACGCCGCGAAGACATACCCCTACTCACGCGCTACTTCGTCCAGAAACACGCGCAACGCATGGGCAGAGATATTGAAACCATTCCTGCCTCTGCCTTGGAGGCACTGACGCAGTACGATTGGCCGGGCAACATCCGCGAGCTGCAGAATGTGCTTGAGCGGTCAGTTATCCTGACTAACGGCAGCACGCTGCATGTTGCGATGCCTGAGCTCGCGGACGCGGCTGTTCCAGGTTCGCAGCGTAGTCGAAGTTTGGAGGGGTCCCACGCCTCGGAACGCGATCGGATCATAAAAGCGCTAGAGGAAGCAAAAGGCCAGGTAGGCGGTCCGAACGGCGCGGCAGCTCGTCTGGGACTAAAACGGACAACATTGCAGAACCGCATGCAAAAGTACAAGATCGCGCGCCAGTATCGCTGATTCCCTGCTCAATCGGGCGACTCGGCGTGCAGGGTCGGCATAGGGTTTGGTGAATAGACCTCGGCGTGAGAGTATGCGGGGAACACGCCACACGTATTGGAGTAATCTAACCGTGAGGAGGCCGATTATGGCCCTCGTCGAGAAGGCGCGAGAAATGGGCCAGCCAGTGAATTGGATCGGAAGCGCATTGTCACTAGCCCGCCCGAAATACCAGATCCGCATGTGCGTGACGGTGGTATGCCTTGTTCAGCTTGCCTCCGCTCTGAGCGCAGCGGAACCCGCTTTGGTGAAGCTCGCCGTGAACAAGGGCGAGGACATCCGTTTTTCCCGCCTGTCCCGTAAGGACGGTTTATCCCCCGGCCAGGTGACGGATATCGTCCAGGACAATCAGGGATTTTTGTGGTTCAACACCTCGGGATTCCTGAACCGGTACGACGGCTACACGTTTAAATCCTACACTCGCGACGCAGCCCACCCAGATTATCCAGCCGGGGGCTTCCTCAAAATCTTCAAAGATCGGTCCGGATACCTCTGGATCAGCTCGAACCAAGAGTTCGATCGGTTCGATCCGGTCGCTGAGACTTCCACGCGTTTTCCGATCGACCACAATGGTCCGCACAGCGTCCTGGGGCCGGTGTCGCACATCAGCCAGGACCGGGCCGGACTCCTTTGGCTGTCCACCCCCACCGGTCTGCACCGGCTGGACCCAGCGACTGGCGCCTTCCGCCACTACTCCCACAATCCGTCTGATCCAGCCAGTTTGAGCAGCTCCGCGGTGACCTCGACCTATGAGGACCGGGAGGGCACGCTATGGGTTTGTACTTTGGCTGGCCTGGACGCCTTCAATCGACGCACTGAAAAAGTGACCGAGCGAATCCCCCTGAACCTGCCCGGCGTACAGTCGATCAAAGCGCTCGAGGATCACGCGGGCGTGCTGTGGATCATTTACACTTCCGGCAACGGACTGGCCTCCTGGGACCGGCATACTCGACGGCTCACGCGTTATTCGTTCAAAGACCGCGAGCCTCCGGCTACCGAGCTCAGCGGCGTGGAGAGAATTTACGAAGACGCCGATGATAACCTCTGGCTGACGACCTACGGCAGCGGTCTGGTCAAGATCGATCCAACCCGCCGGAGTGCGGTCCAATACCGCGCCTCGCAGCGTTCAAACGGCGTCGAAATGGACACGCTCATTGCTTTGACGGAGGATCGCGAAGGCACGGTCTGGTTGGGCGTGGCGGGTACCGGAGTGGACACGTTTCGGAGAAAACCGCTGCCGTTCAAGCGCTATGTCGTTCAGCCAGGCAGTCTGTTCGAGCCTTTCATCACGATCGACACCAGCGTTTATGTTGACAGCCACGAAAACATCTGGGTGGGCAGTCCGATAGGGCTAACGCGGATCGATGGTAAAGACGGAAGGTACAGCCTTTTCCGGCAGGGGCCTGGCCCGGCTAATCTCTCCAACTCGTTCGTGACCTCGACGGTTGAGGATCGTTCCGGTGATCTGTGGATCGGAACGTATGGCGGCGGATTGAATCGCTACGATCCGCGCACGCGTAGGTTCACCGTGTTCCGGCATAACCCCGCGAATCCCGAAAGCCTGAGTAACGACACTGTCATCAGCCTGATGCTGGATCACAATGGCGTCATCTGGGCCGGAACCGAAGATGGACTGAACCGATGTGAAGATCCCACCACTGGCCGCTTCCGCTCCTGGAGGGCCGGACTGGCCGGCACATCGCCGCAGCACGTCGGTTGGGTTGCTGAAGATTCCAAGGGGATGTTGTGGTTGTCCAGCGGGACACTGCAGCGCTTCGATCCGGTGGCGGGACGATTCACCGCGTACACAATCAATCTGTCCGGAACGGGAAAAGCGGACCCGAAAAGTTCTTCGACTCTCGTCCGGTCCGGAACGAAGAGAGTGGATGGCTATCTGACCGTCGATCATTCGGGCATAATATGGGCTGCTACAGAGGACGGGTTGCTGCGCTTTGATCCCCAGCGGGAGCAGTTTTCTGCCTATTATCAGAGGGACGGCCTGCCATCCAACTCCGTCAGCGCTGTCCTCGAAGATCGGAACGGGAATCTCTGGGTCAGCACCGCCAGCGGGTTGTCCCGGTTCAACCCAGTCGCCAAGACATTCTCCAATTATGATCAGGCTGACGGTTTAACCTCAGATAATTTTGACGGCTTCCCGGTTGCCTACAAAACCGCGCGCGGTGAGATGTTCTTCGGCAACACGCGCGGCCTCACGTCGTTTTGGCCGGACCAGATTGTCGAAAAGCCATTGATCCCGCCGGTGGTCCTGACGGGATTTTCGTTGCTCAACCGGCCGGTGGCGCCCGGCCCGGGCTCGCTGCTCGCTAAATCCATCGCATTTACGCGTTCGTTGACGCTGTCTCACAACCAGGATATGTTCTCATTCGAGTTCTCCGCTCTCAGCTACCTGGACCCGCTACGGAACCAGTATCGGTACATGCTGGCGGGACTCGATAATTCCTGGATCCCAGTGGACTCTGATCACCGGGTTGCTACCTTCACGACGTTGCCCGCGGGAGACTACACCCTGCGGGTTCAGGGCTCGAACAATCGCGGGGTGTGGAATGAGCAGGGCATTGCCCTGCAACTGAAAATACTTCCGCCGTGGTGGGCCACATGGTGGTTCCGCGGCGTTTGCGTCGTTGTTTTTCTAACACTGCTATGGGCAGCCTACCAGTACCGCGTCCGGCAACTGCGGTGGGCCTTTAACATTCGTCTAGAAGAGCGCGTCGATGAGCGGACGCGCATTGCCCGCGAGTTGCACGATACGCTGCTTCAGAGTTTTCAGGGGCTGATGCCCGTTTTCCAAACAGCGCGCAATCTGCTTCCCCTAAGCGCCGCTCGGGCGGCGGAAGTGCTGGACGAAGGTCTCCATGACGCGGCCAACGCGATTGTCGAGGGCCGCAACGCGATTCAGAATCTGCGGGCAAAACCGTCTGTAGATCCCGATCTGGGTTCTCTGCTTGACGCTGCCGGGCAGGAACTGGCGCAATCACCGGAGGCGGAAGGGAGAGCGCCCGCATTCCGCGTGGTGGTGGAGGGACCCAGGCTGCCGCTCACTCCACTCCGCAGGGACGAGATTTATCGGATCGGCCGCGAAATGATGCGCAATGCCTTCCGGCACGCGCAGGCAGACCGGGTCGAGGCGGAAATCCGATACGACCGCGCCATGTTCCGGCTACGGATTCGCGATGACGGCAAGGGGATCGACTCGAGCATCCTGAAAGAGGGCGGGCGTCGCGGACATTGGGGCATTCCGGGTATGCACGAGCGCGCCAATAGTATGGGCGGGCACTTGAAGATCTGGAGCGAACCTGGTGCAGGCACCGAGGCGGAGTTGACCGTTCCAGCCCGCATCGCATATGAGAAGCTTTCCACGAGAAACGGCTGGAGGGCCCGCCTGGGCCGGCGATTGCGGCTGACCCCGCCCAACAGGGAAGCGTAATGGCGAATCAGGCACCGATTCGGGTTCTTGCAGTAGATGACCATGCGCTCCTGCGCAAGGGCATCCGTCTGCTAATCAGCGCGGAATCCGACATGCAACTGGTGGCGGAAGCCTCCACCGGCAGGGAAGCCTTGCAGGAGTTCCGGACGCACCAGGGAAGGAAGGCGTTTCGCCGGGCGCCTCTCGTTCGTTTCATCTGGCTACGCGGGATGCTTGCCGCCACGCTGGGCTGTTATTTAACGTGCCTATGCTTAGTGGCAAGCCAAGCCTATGCCCTCGATCCGAATAAGCAGATCACTCAGTACATACATTCCGCCTGGCGAGTGCGAGATGGTTCCTCGCTGGCCGTCGGTTATGACATTGCGCAAACCACGGATGGTTTTCTGTGGCTCATATCCGGCGACATGGCCACCTTCGACGGTGTTCGCTTTACTTCCTGGGACGGGCCGCCCAATGGTGGTTCGATCACCAAAGGCGCTTCCTTTGGCCAAATCGTAAATGCCTTCGGCGACCACGCGGGAGGGCTCTGGGTATTGGGGTTGCACGGGATCGTTCACTTAAAAGGTCGCGCGGTCATTTCTCAGTTCGAATTGAAAGGGCTCCGGACTCTTCAAAACTTTAGCGAAGACAATGACGGCTCCATCTGGGTGGTGCGAGGCAACAACAGTATCTCCGACTTGCCCTTATGCCATGTTAATGACCGCGCAGTGAAGTGCTTCGGAAAGGCTAATGGAATACCAATGGCCCCGGTCAATTCTTTGCTGGCTGATGGGAAAGGAGGGTTTTGGCTCGGAGGACAGACTGCCCTTGTCCACTGGCATGACGGCGTCTCGGAGACCTACCCAATTAAAGGGCTGAAATCGAACGTAGGACAAACCGGCGTTGCGGGTCTGGCGCGTGGTCCCGACGGGTCCCTTTGGGTCGGCATTCTCGTGCCTGGTCCTGGGCGAGGGCTTGGACGTCTGATAAACGGTGTCTTTCAGCCATTTGTGACGCGCGGCTTCGACGGCAGTAAACTCGCGGTCCACAACATAATCTTTGACCGTGACGGCAACCTCTGGGTGGCCACCGGCGGCAACGGAATCTTTCGTATCCATGGAAACGTTGTGGACCACTATGGACGGGCGGACGGCTTGGCCGGTGATACCGTGGGAGCTCTGTTCGCGGACAGAGACGGAATGCTGTGGGTGGCCACACCGGGAGAAGGGCTGGACAGGTTTCGCGACCCGCCTGTCGCGAGCTTCTCGACTTTGGAGGGCCTGGGGAATGCCTTACCGCAGGGAGTTCTGGCCGGCAGAGATGGCACAATCTGGGTCGCGAACCTTGGCTCTCTCGATCACATTAAGAGAAATGGGAGCGTCTCGTCCATTCGCGCCCGAGATGGTCTTCCGGGGAATCGAGTCGCGTCCATGCTGGAAGACCGCGCCGGGAACATGTGGGTCGGCGTGGATGACGGACTATTTTTATTCAAGAATGGACGGTTCCGCCGCGTGCCCGGAGCAAATCGGGAGCCGCTGGGTCTTGTAGTCGGGCTTACGGAAGACTTGGATGGAAACATCTGGGCAGAGTGCTTCAGCAACCCGCCGAAGCTTGTGCGTATCCGGGATTTCCAGGTCGCCGAAGAGTTCCCTGCGTCGCGAGTTCCGACAGGCCGTACCCTCGCGCCGGATCCGCACGGAGGAATTTGGATAGGCACTCTGAAGGGCGACCTTGCTCTATTCCGCAATGGCATGGTGAAACAATTCTCACTAGACGCTAGGGGCGACGTCGATATCCACCAGATTATTGCGAACGCGGACGGCTCCGTCCTTTCGGGGTCCGCTGACGGGCTGGTCGGGTTACGGAACGGGACGGTCCAGCGCATGACAACGAAGAACGGACTGCCATGCGACTTCGTGACATCTTTCATTGAGGACAGCAAGAGAGATTGGTGGCTCTACACCGATTGTGGAATCGTGGAGTTGCCGGATTCCGAGCTCAGACGATGGTGGACCAACCCGGAAGCAATTGTGCAGATCCGCGTTTACGACGAATCGGATGGGGCCCGGGCAGGACGCCCGGTTTTTAATTCGTCGGCATACTCTTCGGATGGGCGCGTTTGGTTTGCGCAGGGAAACGTCGTACAGATGGTGGATCCGTCCAGGCTTTCGCAAAAAGCTCCGCCTGCGATCACATACATCCAGTCGTTAACGGTCGACCGGAAGGAATTCGCGTTAACCCACAATCTCAAGCTCCCTGCGCATCCCCGCGATCTGCAGATTGACTATACGTCACCCAGCCTTCTGGTTCCGCAGAAGGTGAAATTCCGTTATCGCATCGAGGGCTATGACCGTGATTGGCACGACGCAGGCACGCGCCGACAGGCTTTCTACACGGAATTGCCGCCCGGGGAGTATTCTTTTCGCGTAATCGCATGCAATAGCGACGGCGTCTGGAACGATAGCCCTGCGACGCTGGATTTTTCCATCGCTCGGGCGTACTACCAGACGAATTGGTTTCGGGCATCCGTGGTCGCGGCTTTCTTTGCAGGGCTCTGGGGATTATACCGACTGCGCTTGCATCAACTTGCGCGGGAATTCAACGCACAAATAGAAGGACGCGTTGACGAGCGATTGCGCATTGCACGCGATCTTCACGACACGCTGCTGCAGAGTTTTCAGGGATTGATTCCCGTGTTCCAAACAGCGCGTAATCTGCTTCCCCTCCGAGCAGATCGGGCAGCGGAGGTTCTTGACGAAGGTCTCCACGACGCGGCGGACGCAATTGCCGAGGGCCGCAACGCGATTCAGAATCTGCGGGTGAAACCGTCGGCGGAGCGCGATCTGGGTTCTCTGCTCAACGCCGCCGGGGAGGAACTGGCGCGACCCCTAGAGGCGGAGGGGAGTGCTCCCGTATTCCGCGTGGTCGTAGAGGGATCGCGGCAGCCGCTCGCTCCACTGCTCCAGGACGAGATTTATCGCGTGGGACGCGAAATGTTGCGCAATGCCTTCCGGCATGCGCACGCAGGCCGGATCGAGGTCGAAATCCGGTACGACCGAGGCATGTTCCGGCTACGGATTCGCGATGATGGTAAGGGGATCGATGCGAGGTTCCTACAAGAGGGCGCGCGTACCGGGCATTTCGGTCTGCCCGGCATGCAGGAGCGCGCCAAGAGTATGGGCGGGCACTTGAAAATTTGGAGCGAACCGGGCGCGGGCACTGAGGCAGAGTTGACGGTTCCAGCCCGCATCGCGTATGCGAAATCTCCACCGGGGACGACGGATCGGCCCAGTCCCGTCGGCGATTCAAAAGCTCCGCAAAATGGGGGAGCGTGATGCCAATTCGCATCCTTGCCGTCGACGATCACGCGCTTCTGCGTAAGGGCATCCGTCTGCTGCTCAGCACGGAGGCCGATATGCTACTGGTAGCAGAAGCATCCACGGGCAAGGAAGCCGTGCGGGAATTCCGGACGCATCGGCCTGATATCACGCTTATGGACTTGCAGATGCCGGACATGGGTGGCGTCGAAGCCATCATCGCCATCCGCGGCGAGTTTCCTAACGCGCGAGTCATTGTGCTGACAACTTATGCGGGAGATGCGCAAGTCCTCCGCGCATTGAACGCAGGAGCGCGGGGGTATTTACTGAAAGGGAAGATCAACACGGAACTGCTCGAGACGATCCGCGCCGTCCACGCAGGGCAAAAGCGAATATCCGCCGAGGTGGCAGCTGAGTTGGCCGAACATGCCGGCGAGGAGGGGCTGAGCGAGCGTGAACTGGAAGTGCTGCGTCTGATCGCCAGCGGAAACTCCAACAAGGAGATCGCCGCTCAGCTTTCGATCGGCGAGGATACCGTCAAGCGGCACGTGTCGAACATTCTGAGCAAGCTCCAGGCCAACGACCGCACGCATGCCGTCACGATTGGGTTGAAACGCGGAATTATTGAGCTGTGACTACCACTAAAGTGTAATCGGCGGACGCCAGTTTCGGCTGTTCCCTTGTTTTCGCCAGTTCCCTACGCTATAGAAGGGACCTTGTGCAAAGACTATTTTCGAGCTTCGCCGACGGTTGGCCCGGAGCAGGCCTTCTGTTGCTCCGGCTGCTGACCGGCGGTGGCCTGCTTTATAGCGGAATCGCCGCGGCGTCGTCTACTCCTTACCTTGCTATGGCCCCGCCCATCATTGCGGCCGGCGCCGGCGTCCTGCTCCTGGCGGGGTTGTATACGCCTGTAGCGGGAATTGTGGGGGCCTTGGTCGAGGCTTGGATTGCTTTCTCCCACCCCGGAAATCTCTGGGCGCTGATTGGGCTGATGGGTCTGAGCCTTAGTCTGGCGATGATTGGCCCCGGTGCCTGGTCCATCGATGCTCGGCTTTTTGGCAGGAAACAGATCGATCCTTCGAACTTTGAGAGGGAGTCCGATCGCGCACTAAAGTAGTAGAAACGCCCTTCACCATCCAACCAGCATTTAGCCCCCCGATCTGGGTTTGTCCGCAGACGGAATTCAATCGACAATCGAGCAAGAGAAACAACCAATGGCAACCGTCAACTTGGTATATGCAGGTTCGGTTCAGAGGCCGGAAAGGAGCAACGTTATGGGGAGTGAAAGGGCATGGCTCGAATACCGTTTGGACGTCGTGAGTTCGTGGCCCCAGGGCACGCGCCGCGAGGTGGCGATTGGCGGAATACTGGCAAGGATGCAGGCGATGGTGGAGTTGGATCGCGCAGTGGATAAGTGGAACCAGGGACATGGGAGGGAAGCACAATGACAAGCGTAGTCAACATCGCGTCGGGCGCTGGTGTGGCACCGGCAAAAGAAACCTATCACGGCGATCTCTGGGCCTTCCGCAGACAAAAGCTCCACGTCTTACCGGGCGCCGGCGCGGAATTGCCATGGGCGGACGAGCGCGACCGCATGCATGCCTTGTTCGATATCACGGACGCGCTCCAATCCGGGCGACATACTGGTGAACTGTTTTCGTCCATCTCGGAACGGCTCAGACCGGTGATCAACCACGTATCAGGTTCAGTCAGTCTCTTGGATAAAGCCACCGGAAAGCTTCAGATCGCGGGCGTAGATTCATCTTTAGGGCGGGAACTAAGAATAGACGAAGAAGACAGCAGCTTCAGTCCGGAAGGTCTTCCGATCGCTGAAGCGATGAGCAGCGGAAAACCGGTTGTCACGTGTGGTCTCGACTTCCAGCGGTTTCCGTCGCCACTCTACCGAAAATATGCCGACCTGTTCTCCGCATCCGGTTGCTGGACTCCCTTGATCGGCAGATACGGCAGTTTCGGCGCCATGGCGATCCATCGCGAGGAGCCGTTCACCGACGACGAAGTGAATCTCCTGGTTCATGTGTCTCGCCAACTCGCGCTGGCAGTGGAGAATTCGATCGCGTACGGCGAGCTGGCTGCGATGAAAGACCGGCTTGCCACCGAAACGTTGTGTCTGGAGGAGGAGAGCGATCAGAACGTCAGTGGCATGGTCGGCGAGAGTCCGGCATTTCAAGAAGTGCTTCGAAACATCCGCGTAGTTGCTCCGACGGGCGCCACAGTGCTGGTGCAGGGCGAAACCGGCACGGGCAAGGAACTGATCGCGCAAGCGCTCCACGAATTGAGCGACCGAAGCAAACAACCGTTCGTCAAGGTGAACTGCGCCGCGATTCCGGCCACCTTGCTGGAAAGCGAACTGTTCGGACACGAGAAGGGCTCATTTACAGGCGCATTCGCGCAGAAGATCGGCAAGTTTGAGATGGCACACAAAGGCACGCTGTTCCTGGATGAAATCGGGGAAATGCCGCTGGAATTGCAACCGAAGCTTCTGCGTGCCATTCAGGAGCAGGAGCTGGAGCGTGTCGGCGGGAATCGGACCATCCATGTGGACATCCGGATCGTCGCAGCCACCAACCGGGACCTGAAGCAGATGGTGGAGGAGGGTAAGTTCCGGAGTGATCTGTATTACCGCCTGAACGTCTTCCCACTGACTGTTCCTCCACTGCGGGAACGCCGCGAAGACATACCCGTGCTAACGCGCTACTTCGTCCAGAAACATGCGCAACGTATGGGCCGGAACATCGAAACGATTGCTGCCTCTACCCTGGAGGCACTCACAAGGTATGATTGGCCGGGCAACATCCGCGAACTGCAGAATGTGCTGGAGCGCGCGGTCATTCTGACTCAGGGGACCAGTCTGCAGGTTGGAATGTCGGAGTTCGTGGCGAAGGCCGATACGCTGTATCGGCGGACTTCGGAAGCGTCCCAGGCCTCGGAGCGCGAGCGGATCCTGAAAGCGCTGGAGGAAGCCAACGGCCAGGTCGGCGGTCCGGACGGCGCGGCAGCCCGTCTGGGCCTGAAGCGAACCACATTGCAGAATCGCATGCGGAAGTATATGATCGCACGCCAGTATCTTTGATCATGCAATCACCTCGAGGCCTGGAACGAATTCCTATTGCTGCGCCGGCTGGCCGCCATCGTCCCGTTCGTACAGCTTTTTCAGCTCCGCGGCGCTCGGCGTGTTCTGAACCATTTCTTCTGCGTCGTGCGCAAACTTCCGCATGATCTCAAGCAGTTCCCACTCCCGCCCTACTGCGGTGTACATGTCGACACCTGCGAGAAGCATCGCAAGGCACTCATCTCCGCGCTGCCTTACGTCCTCATACAGCCGCCGGAGCCCCATTATCGAGTCAGGATGTGGTGGTTGACAAACCATCAGGTCTTGCCTCCGGTCGATAGCATAAGCAAAATATCAACCGCACTCAATAAGATTATATGAGTCCTTCAACATTGATAACAGGCGTAGGTGCTTCCATTTTCCCGAATCTGTTCAAAGCCTCGCTGGCGGCGGTGCAAGATCAACTCTTTCGGCAAGGGCGGCCGGACGTTTAAGGTAAACGAGATGAGTGAAGTTCGCTGTGGGCGTGGTTGCCACGCTGACGAGTTCCCAGCCGTCTTTCCCGGTCTCGTTCAAGAACTCCTCGAGTAGCAGGATCTTGTCGGAATCCTGAACGTTGAATTCCCTGACTATGTACTCCCACGTCATACTCTCATTCCCAAGCTTGTAAGCCAAATAAATCTATGCTTGCACACCACATGTCCGTGTGAGCTGCGCTGGATCAAGCAGGTTTACCTTAGCCTGCTAGCATCATATTTTATCAGTGTTACCTCTTGACAACAAGCTCAATCTTGTGGCAATATTCAAGACGGAAAACTTCTCTGAGAGGGTTGGGACGGACGCTCCCGGCAATGGCTGTGAACAGTCGACCCTGGAAGCTCTGAGAATGGCTTCCTCCTGCCGTCGCGAGCCTCGTCCCACCTTCTCACCCAAAGAACTAACGAATTGAGTCTAAGGAGATACCAATGTTGAGCACACTGTTCACCAATGATGTTCGGCAGACGTTGGACCAATTCCGCCGCTCTGTCGACCAGATGTTTGACAACTTCTATGGCCAGGCACAGCCGGCCAGCTCCACGGCGAGTGGAGATCGGACCTGGACGTTCAGTCCGGTGGTCGAGTCAGGATGGAACGATCATTTCCTGAACCTTCGGGCGATTCTTCCCGGCGTCGCCGAAAGGGACGTTCGCGTGAGCGTGCAGAACAATCAACTCCTCATCGAGGGCGAACGGAAGGCGCCGGAAGGCTTCGACAAGAACGGCTTCACGCAACTCGCCTATGGCAAGTTCTACACCGCGCTAACGCTGCCGACGGGTCTGGACGTGGATCATGTGAGCTGCCGCCTCTGGAACGGCATTCTGGAAATCCAGGTACCGATCACGGAAGCTAGCAAGCCGAAGCAGATCCAGATTCAGACCGGCGAAGATCGCAAGGCGCTCCACGCCTGAGTCAGGCGACGCGAGGCGGTGCTCCTGGTTGCTAATACGGCGCCCTACGCAAAACGCAGATTGATTGCTTGGTCGCAGTGAACGCGTCCGCGCAGGCCGGGAAGCACCGCCGAAGGAGAGTGAGAATATGCGTGCGGTATTTTTCGTCGCAGTTGCCGCTCTCCTGACCGCAGAGCAAGCGAGAGGCTCGAACCGTTTCTTGTTGTGGTGACTCGTCCCCGAATGAACTCAGAAACAGCCGGAAGGCCCTCCACTGCTATGACTCCAGAGCCTGTCCACGGACGTGTGCGGGTTCCCTTATTGCCGGCTTAACGTGTTCCCCATCGCGCTTCCACCGCCGATGCTGGTAGCTCATTCAGGCATCCGTCAATTTGAGTTCAAACCAAATTGGGTAGTGATCTGACGCGTTGACGTCCTCACATACGCCGCCAGAGATCGATTCGACGGGTCCCGCCAGGTACACCCAATCGATAGTGCGCCTGTGACGAAAGATGCCACGCGCCGTAGTTGTGTGCGAGGAAGCCGGCAACGTAATCACACTGTGAAATCCGGACCGTTGGAGCACAGCTGCTGAGGCATACGAACGGTTCAAGTCGACGTTTAGATCGCCGGCTAATACGACGGGATCGCTACCGATGTATTTCCTAGCATCCCCTACCGTTTCGGAGAGCTGCATCATCCTAAGATGGTCGTCCGCGCGGCTTTCCAGGTGGAGATTGTAGATCATGAGCCTGCGGCCGCTTACATCAACTTCGGTAATAAGCGCGATACGCCCGCCGCGGCGCAGCTGGAAGGGTTCGGTGCGCGGTAAAAACCATCTTGGTTTCCAGAAGTTGGACTGTTGACGAAAATGGAGTACCCGGGAATCTCGGAGCGGCCACGAGGAAAGCGTGGCTTGACCGTGGTATGCGGGTGCACCCTGGCGCCCTTGAGTTAGTTCCTCAAATTCGTAGCCGAAAGCATAGTTCATTCGAAGCGTCTTCGCGATTTCCCCGGCGATGTTACGGAATCCAGTGCGGCGGGCATATAGATCGGCTTCCTGAAGAACCAGAATGTCGGCCTTTTGCGCTTCGAGAAACGCGATAATCTTAGCGAGCTGTAACCCGCGATCGATATTCCAGTTCACCACACGGATTCGATCCGGCGCCCACAACGTCCATCGTGGGGCTGCGAAGCTTCCCGAGAGAACATCGCGCATAGCGGTTATCTACGCTGCGACGTCAGACGTTACCAGCTTCGGAAAGACATATAGTCTGGCAAACGCGAGATCCCCGGCATCATCAATTTCTGCCCAGGCACGGCTTCCGGTCTCCGTGTAGCCGACGAGAACGCCATCATCAACAAGGTGTTGCACACCAACGTTGAAGAAGACATCTTTCCGACCCTGACAAACGAGGCGGTCGATCTCCCTCAAGAAGCGGTCAACAATTCGCGTGGCAAAAACGGTAATCCCGATGTACGTTGCACCGAAGTCTTCGTGAGTGATTTGTTTGCCCATGTGAATGATCCGGTTCCCGCGGATAGCAACCTTCATTGTTTCGTCGCGCCAGGCGCGATCTACAATCATGGTAATCGGAGTGATTGAAGAGAGCGCAGGAACCAGAATTTCAGACTCGAACGCAACATCGGCATTCAAAGCCACGAAGGAACTGCCCTTCAGCCACTCGCACGCGAGCCATAGCGAGTAGATGTTGTTGGTTTCGGCGTAATGCTGATTTTCAATGAATTTAAACCGGTGGAGTGAGCCCCGGTGGTTTTTGGTCACATGCCGTACGATCTGGTCCCTTTCGTATCCGACCGCGATTCCAATCTCAGTGACCCCGGCGCGGAAGAGGGCACATATTTGTTGATCGAGAATCGTCCAATCCGTGTTGTTAAAGGTGATCAGGCACTTCGGACGTTCGCCATGGACCGACCTGATTCGTGTCCCTTGGCCGGCTGCTAATATGATTGCTTTCATACCATCTCCTTAAGTCGTGGACTGTAGCGGTTCAACGGCCGCGGTCCTGTGCTTTCGCGTAAATCTCGAAGTGAAATATAGAGCGATGGTCCAGGTGAGATTTGCAGAGATTGCAGCGAGCCGCAGAAAGATCTGCAGGCCGCCGACAACAGTAAATAAGAGAACGTAATGTACCGCAACGCCTTTCTTAATGAAGATATGAAGTTGGCGTGCTATTCGCGACAGCGGGTTCACATCTGTTTCCATCAGGCGATTTATCCGAGCCGAGTATTCATTCGGCCGGTCCGGCGGCGTCAACGCTCTTCTTTGCATCGCGACTACGCAGACCGATAACAGGCATCCGGCGATCAGCGCGATTCCCCAAATCAGCTCGCGTTCACCATACTGGCGATAGAGGCCGGCCGTGATTCCCGAAAACAGCAGAAGGTAAGTCGCATTGTCCACGAATCCTTCGAACCACGTTCCAAAAACACTCTCGCGAAAGGTGAGCCTGGCGAGCATGCCATCCATTTCGTCGATCAGCCCTGAAACAAAGAAGAGGACTGCGCCAACGACGGAGGCCAAGTAGAATCCTCGCGAATACATGAAAGCGGAAATTATGCCGACCACGAGCCCAGCCAGCGTGACCATGTTCGGCGTGATGCCGGTATGAGTCAGGGCGCGGACGAAGGGGCGCGACAATTTCCGATTGAAAGTCGAATAGATTCCGTCAGTCGGTTTACCGGATTTGGCTATTAGAAACCGCTCGGCGCTTCGCACGTCTTCACGCGAGTGGATGCAGACGCCTTCGATCTGCGGAACTGAAATCGCACCACCCTGTTTATTCCGGCCGAGTAGCTCCTTCGTAAGCCGCACTGGTTTGCTCCAGATCGAAGGGAGGGTTGTTGAGAGCTCAATCGCCGCCAGAATGCGGCTTGAAGTTACAAAATTCCAAGGCAGCCAAAGAATGTCGTGCTTCAGCAAGGCGCGGATTGCGTACCAACTGCGGATCCTCTGGGGATCGAATGGGAACGAGTCGAGCTTTACCGTTTCGAGGCCGCGCAAAAGTGGCGACTCCGCAGCTTCGTCCCAAAGCGCGGGATCTATTTCGCAGGGCCAGAACAACACCAGCTCTCTGACGCCGGCCCGCATCGCCGTTGCGAGAACCCGCTCGAGCAACGGGATACCCGCGACGCGCTGCGTCAACAACTTCTCGGATCCTCTGGGAATCACCATCACAGCTTGCATTCGATTGCTCCTCTCCATGTGGGGGCGTCTTCGCAAGTGTGGGTCCGAGAGGCGAGCCACACTAGACCAGCGAGGCTAAAAATCATATCTCTCAACCGGCGCGCCAGAGCCAGCGCCAAACCCCCAGCGGCAGGCAGTCCTAAAGCAATGAAGGCCGCAGCCGCTCCGCCTTCATCGGCTCCTATCCGCGCCGGCATCCAGCCTCCCAGCATCCTTACGGCGCGGCCTGCCGCCTCGATGGATAGGACCGAGCCTGCTCGCACGGGCAGGTGTAGCGAGAACAATCCAATCGCGACTTCGCCAAGGAGGAGCGCCTGACATGCTAGATCGAGCAGGAACATGCGGCGAATCGTGGCCGGGTGAGTTTCGGCAAATCTGCGAATTTCTCTTTCGATCTCCGCCCCCTTCATCAGCCATCCCGGGGCACGCTTTCCAAGCCGAGGGACAAGCGGAGCCAGAATCGCCTCGGGCCTGACGAGAAAGTACAGACCCGCCGCGACGAGTGTTGCGAGAAGAATCGAAGCGCCCCGATCATGCGCAAGTACAAACGTGGCTGCAATGGATCCGCAGATCAGGACCAGTCCCGCACTCATCCAATAAACGCCGGTATCGACGAGTGTCGGAGCCGTTGTCGAGCGATGATGATGCTGGAGCAGCTTAATTTTAATAGGCTCAGAAGCGGCAGGCCCGAGGACCGTTAGATAGCCAATCCCTTGCGAGGCAAGCCTTAGGAACATGAGCTCAATCCTGCTCGATTCAATTCCGTCTTGTTTGAGCGCGAGCGACCAGGACTGTGTTTGCAGAAACAAGCGGATCAGGCTGAGGGCGAAAATCACGACGATCGCACTGCTCATCGCTTCCAGCTCGCCGCGAACCTGGACGGAGCCGATTCTTTCGACGGCGAACCCGAACAGCGCGAGGCCCAACAGCAACACGCCGACTCTCCAGACTGCCTTCATGGCAGCCTCGCTTCTTGGAGAGCGCTGTTGTTCACGGCGTAATCGAGGTAATCGATCCGCAGTTCAGTGGGACCGAAAAGTCGGACATCCGTGACCGAGCTGTCTGATGCTGCCAGCCAGAACGGCCCCACCTTTTGGTACTTGTGACCGAAGTGGACGCTCTTGATCCAAAACGAAGGGTTCTTTGCGGGCTCCCCGTCCATACGAACGATCGCGAAATCCTCCGCGTCCACCCAGATGGTTCCGCGCATTAAATACTTCTTGTGCTTCTTCGGAGCAACTTCAAGTACGTATGTCTTTCGCCCGTCGACTTGGTCCACGCGCAGCATCGCGAATGAATAGTTTTCCGGCGTCATGCGGGAATTTTCAGGGCTGCCGGGACACGATGCTTCGGTTTCCGCTTCGAGCAGCCTGGGAAACACGTGCTTTCGAACCCCGCCCCAACCGGTGGAAGAGACTACCTCGAACTCCTTCGATCCGTCCGTGTGGTAGACCATGCGTACGATCATTTCGGCTTCCTTATGGTGCGTCGAATTCGACAGCACATAGCGACGGACGCCGGTGTATCCCGAAAGAGCCGCTCGCCGTTCCTCGTCGCGCTGGACCATCTTCGCGACGATCTCATCTGCACTCGGAAGCACGGCCGTATCGGGCGCATCCTGAGCAACAAGCATTAGTGCAACAAGCGCTGGCAGCATGACTAGAACTCCAGTACGAATTTTCCGCGCCAGATACGACCAACGCCGTTGAACATCGCGTCGAAACGATCGCTATTGATGTCGCTCTGTACGTCGCGCGGGTTGAACCGATTGAGCAGGTTGAAAACGCTGAATCCTACGCGGGCCTTCAACCTCTCTCGGGCAAACGGAAGTTTAATTGGGCGTGTGACTTGAAGATCGAGCGAAGCGAAGCGAGGAAATCGCTGGGAGTCTCGCGGGCCGACGAATTCGCGTTCCTGGTTGATAAGCGAATAAGGGAATCCAGTGTGAACATCGAGAACGGGAAGGACCGTTAGCTTAAGAGGCGCATCGAACTGCCCCCACGCCAGGAAGCGGTTCGGCGCATCGAAAGACAGCCGGCCCTGCGCATCTGGATTGATCACCGCGATGGCGTTATTTCCGAAAAACTGATTGAAGTCGTTCAAGTTTCCAAACGCCTTGGAACGCACGTACGAGGCGTTGAGAGTTCCGCGCCGGACCTTATACTGGCCGGTGAACTGGAACTCTCGGTAGAAGCTGCGGCCATTGTTCGACAGTGATAGAAGGCCAGCATTCGTCAGCGGATCGAGCACAAAATCGCGGCCCGTGTTGCGTTCCTGGAATCCGGCGCGCACAACAAGAGCCGATGTCAGCTGACGATCCAACTCGACGTTCCACCCAACACTGCGGGGATTGCGAAGCCCGCCCGGCACTGCGTTGACCAAGCTTTCGGTAGAGACGATCGCGCCGTCCGGGGAAAGCATCACCATGGTCCGGCCGGGCAGAAACGGGAAGGAGGCAACGTTGAGCGGCACGCGGTCGTAGAACAGACCTGCGCCGCCTTTCAGAACCGTTTTGGCATCATTCGTCAACATGAGAGCAAATCCGGCTCGTGGCGCCGGGCTAACGGAATCCGTGATCGAATCGCGATCAAACCGGAGGCCGAGATCGATCGTTAGGCGGTGAATCGGTTGCCATTTGTCGGCCACAAACCAGGCGACCCCATTTTCATGCACGCCGAAACGCGAGGCGGGTCCGAAGTTGATTTGCTCAAGCGGGAAGTTTGAAACACCGAGTATTGTCACCGGCAGGAGCGCTGTCCGGCCGTCGTAGTTGTCGTGGACGTAATCCACTCCGAACTTCAGTTCATGCGAGCCCAGGAAACCATGCCGTTCGATTTGATAAATCTCCTGCCATTCTGTGTGTTCACCTTCCCGGGCCTGCCGGTTCCAAAACCCGCCGCTTGTCGTTTCGACCAGCAATTCATAGGGAGCCGTACTGTTCGCGGTCACGTCCGCGTCGAAGCGTTTGTGACTGAACTGCGAAAGGAGCACTGAATCTGAATTGATCGTGAAGCGGTGTTGCAAAGACGCCATGTACCCGCGCTGGTGCAGGTCCGGCGTCGAAGGCTGAGGAGTAAACGTATTCAAGCCGAGGTAGTTTAGCTTCTGTGGGTACAGGTTGAAGGTTGCGGTCATGGATTGCCGGGAAGTAAGATTCACATCCACTTGGCTGAAGGAGGTGACTCCCTCAAATTTCATGTCGCGCTCCAGCGGCGGAAGACTGTTCACTGGTGTTCGAACAAAGCGATACTCAAATGATTCGGTAAAGGCGACCTTATCCCTTATGATCGGCCCGGTAATTGTGGCGCGAGGCGTCGCCGATTCGATTCCTACGAAGTCGCCGTCACGGTTGCGAGGCCTCGGCAAGAGATTCTGCATCGAGAAGTGAAAGTCGTCGAAGTTGCTTGTAGTGGTCTCGGTTTTTGAAACTGCTCCGGTAAGCCGCCCATACTCGGGGTCATAGGGATTGGCGATCACCGTCGCCGATTCGACGACATCGATGGGAAGACTCATTGCCGGGTTGCCCGTCACCGGATCGACGACGCTAGCGCTATTCACTAACGCTCCGGCCTGAGAGGACCGGGCGCCCTTCATGTTGATGAGGCCGTCCGGTCCTCGAACGACGCCGGGTATCAGCGGGAGGAGAGTATCCGCGCGATCGTCCTTGGTCGGCGCGTTAAGAATCGTCGATCTTTCAATTTCAGTTCGCTGTTCGGGTTCCGCTGAGATGGCCGGTGCGACGTTCCCATTGACGGTGATGGACAATTTAACGTCCTCAATGGTCATCGGGATTTCAACGTCCAGAGATTGACCGGCTTCAATTTCGGCAGACGCTAACCCGACCAGCCCCGGCGCACTCGCTCGGATCTGGTATCGGCCGGCGGGCAAGCCCGCGAAGGTGTACGACCCTGTGTTGTCGGCCATCGTCTGTCGAGCTACTTCGGCACTTTCGAGCACTACCGTTGCGCCTGGAATCATCGAACGGGAACCGTCAGACTCGATGGTGACGATGCTTCCGCGAATCTCTCCGGGGTTGTTCTGCGCGTTGGCAACACCTCCGGCGATGATAAGGAGCGTCAACAAGTAGCAGGCGAATTGTCTCTTGGAGATCCGTTGACTTGAGCTCCGATGTTTCATGCCGCTGGAATCTGCAACCCCGTATCCATCCTGCAACTGCCTTCTCTCTACGGCGATTCAGTGATATAGCCGGTCTGCTGAGCCAACGCCCCGGCAGTTCGCTGCCGAACTGCCGGGCAAGTGCCCGGATATAGCGCGTCGGCATCAAGGCAGTCACATATTTCTAGCTCGTATGACTTGCAGACTGACTTAGAACAACAGGGTTAGGATCAAGCTCGAACCATTTGGAGCATCAAATGTCTCGTGGTGGCGAGTTCGTTACTTCGGGCTTCACGCCACGCGCTGGAGCTGGCATAGAGGCCGCCTGGCAGCGGTCCGGATCGTCATGACTGGCGTCTTTTGTGGCTCCGCGGTCCATGGCACTTCGTACTGGCGCATGCACGTCCAGCAGTGGTAGTGGCCGTGAATGGGCCACGAAACTGAGTCGTGCATCAGGCGGCACCACATCCTTCCAATCTTGTCGGTCAGCTCAATAGATTGGCGGATCATTATGGATCTCCGTTTGCCCATTCTCAGTCTCGTATCAGCAATTTGTGGCCCATGCCTTGAGTCGACCCGCACAACGGGATCGACCTAGTATTTGTAAGAGCCGGCTTGAAGAGCCTTTTGGGTCGACGAAGTTTGGTTCATAAGCTGCAATAGAAGAGGCATGTTCAAATGTTCCTCTCGTACGCGCTCGCGGCGGATTTCAGTCCTCACCGGACGCATCTGCTCTTGGGGAAGAGCTGTTCTCATCCTTCTTATGATTCAGCATCTGCCTGCGAGCGACCTTTCGGTAAGGTCGCAATCCCGGCCCGAGAGCGTCGCCTTCGCTCGATACATCGCTTCGCTCGAACAAACTGATCCCTTCACCGAGGCAGGGCCGGTTGCAGTGTTGATCGAATCGTCTTTGCCACACCTCTATAAAGATGCCGAGTTGCTGGCCATCAGAAACACCGGCGAAGACGAGCGAAGCCAATATGTCATTCTTGGCATCGTAGGTGACGGCGCCGCTGTAGACGAGGTGACGACGCGATACTTCGCACTCCGGGAGGAGATCGAAAACCTGCCCTTATCTTCTATCCAGATCTCTCCGGCAAACTATAAGTTTCGTTTACGGGGTCAAGTGAAGACAGGCATCGGCAGCGCGTATGTGTACGACATTACGCCGAGGAAGCATCGCCCTGCCCTTTTCAAAGGACAGATCTGGATCGAAGCCGGCACTGGCGCAGAGGTTCTAGTTACTGGCCGTCTCGCCGATCCTCCCTCGATAGGCGCCAGTGTCGATTTTGTGCGCGAGACGAAGCTCGACGGAGCGAGCTATGCGCGAGTAACGCACTTGGGCTTTACAGTTCCTCTATTGGGACGCAGTGAACTGGTTGTCACAGAGCGTCCACTGGGTGGTCAGGATGATATCGAAATGCCGCGAGGATCGTCAAAGCACGAATCGAGCACGCTCCATCTGCCTAATGTAGGAGTGCGACAAGGCTTCAACTAGAAAAAATCAACCCTTCGCGGATTCGTGCGCCACGTTTCGTTGGACTGCGACCGACGGTGCGCAGGGCAGACGAAATTGATGACACGGTCCAGCTCCCGCTCGAGACAACTAGCGACCCTCTGACAAGTGCACAGTTGGCCCGCGGCTCTGCCAACACAATGACAACATGGTCACGCGCAAGTTCCGAAAGAGCCGCTGCGGTGTCCAGCACTGTAGCGCTTCCCAACCTTCAGGAGCGCGGTTCCTGGAATATGTCCTTCCGCCATTCCCCAATTCAGAATCTCAGGCGTGCGATCCGCCAGCACCCAAGACATGCGGGTGCCGTTCACGTGGGCATTTGATTTAACAAATGCCAGTCGTGAATGGTCCGTCGTGCCACGAAACTACTGGCTTTGTGGAATGGAATGGAAAAAACCAACCGCGCGCGAAATGGAACGAAAGTTGCATCATCCTTACTCGTAAGTAGGAGGCACGATATGGTGCGAGTCAATGTTGCTCTTGATCCTTTGAAGACCGGTGGGGAAGCGGCGGTTCTCGAGAGGGATCTGCGAAAGCTGGTCGTCGGTCAGGACGAAGCGGTCCACCAGATCGTCAACGTCTATCAAATGTATCTAACTGGAATGAACCCGCCAGGGCGTCCGATCGGAAATTTTCTTTTCCTCGGACCTACTGGCTCGGGCAAAACGCGAACAGTGGAAGCAACAGCGGAAGCGCTCCTGAAGAATCCCCGGGCCGTGATCAAGATCGATTGTGCAGAATTTCAGCACAGCCACGAAATCGCGAAGCTCATCGGCTCACCTCCCGGATACCTCGGCCATCGCGAAACGCATGCTTTGCTCAGTCAAGAAGTCCTGAACCAATATCACACCGAGACTACAAAGATCAGTTTGGTTCTTTTCGATGAAATCGAAAAGGCCAGCGACGCGCTGTGGAACCTGCTTTTGGGGATCCTGGACAAAGGGGTTTTGACACTAGGCGACAACAGAAGAGTGGACTTCTCTAACTGCCTGATCTTTATGACGAGCAATCTCGGCGCGGCTGAAATGTCTGCTCTCTTCACTCCCAGACTCGGGTTCGGCGCGAACGCGCGCGCCCGGGAGATGAGTTCCGGTCTGATGGATGAAAATATTCGCGACAAAGCGAGCCGCTGCGGAGTGGAAGCCGCACGCCGCAAGTTCACACCCGAGTTCATGAACCGGCTTGACAAGATTGTCACATTTAATCCGCTTGGCACGCAGCAGTTGAGGCAGATCCTGGACATCGAATTGGACGGCGTACAACAGCGCATCTTCGAGGTGTCTCCCCAACAAGCCTTCGCGTTCACGGCCACCGATGCGGCAAAGGAGTTCCTGCTGCGTGAAGGCACTGACGTCAAATATGGTGCTCGCCATTTGAAACGGGCCATTGAGAGGCTCGTAGTTCAACCACTCTCGAATCTGATTGCAACCAGTCAAGTGCGAGGCGGGGACTGGATTCGAGTAGACCACGACGAAAGCCGCCCCGGAATGACCTTTCTAAAAGAAGCTGAAGGGCTTCCGCTGCATGCCATGACGGCGGTGTCGGAGCAGTCGAGCGCGTGGCACGATCGTGTAGTTTCGGCAAGCGTTGCGTATCAGAGCGCAAAAACTCAAATAGCGGGACGTATTCGAAGAAACTAGCCCCGCCGGGGAAAGGAAAAGGATCATGCACATGAATCTCAAGTCGGTTCGACAGCTACTTGAATCCCGATTGAAAGAAGCCACTCAGACGGAAGGATCACTGGAATCAATTCGCATCCAACAAGTTGCGGATCCCGTTGATATGACCTTGCAAGCGGCGGAGAGGGAGTTGGCGATGCGAGGCCTGGACCGCCGCGCAGGGCTGATGCGGAAGCTTCGCTCAGCGATCGATCGGATTGAAGACGGCACGTACGGCGTTTGTCTCGAATGTGAGGAAGAGATCGCCCCAAGACGGCTGAAAGCGATTCCGTGGGCCGAGCTGTGCATTCAATGCCAGGAAGCGGCGGACCGGTCGGCTCGGAGAGAACGGGGCGTCGTGATTCACAATGACTACAGCGAAGCCGCCTAGCGACTCTCGTAAAGAACCTCACCAGTCACGGCGAGCAATGTGACCTAACGACGAGCCGAAAACCTTTGTTGGGATACCCATCCTCAGCCATCTTGTTCACCAGCAGCTGAAGCGGAGTTAGCGTGATTTTGCGGGGGGAGTATTGGCCGAGCACTGGAAGCACGTGCTTGTCGAACAGGTACTTCATGTCCTCTCGCATCTTCTTGCCCCAGGAGCCCGCCTTTACTGCAGCGAACGCCTTCCAAAGCTCAGCAAAACTCTCGATGGATTCTCCCTGGTGGATGAGCTTGCCTGTGTACTCCTCGATATAATCGGCGAGCTTCTGCTGGGCCTCGTGCTTCGGCATTGTGGCGGGGCCCAGCGTCTTCTCCTTCTTTCTCCGAACGGCCCTGCCGGAGGGATCCGCAACGTAGAGATGGAAAAAGCCGACCCAGACTTTGCCTTCGCGCGGGCGGTTAATCCTCTTGATCCAGCCCTCCGGAGCCTCACTACCAGTCAGCTTCTCTGGCTGTGGCGTGCGACCGATGTGGCGAACGTTGAACTCGATGACGGGAGCGAGTGCAGGGCGAGAATCGGCAGCTTGGCCGGCGGAAGAAGGTGCCGGTGAGGGATGCGTGGCCGCGTTCTTCGCTCATGCGCAGTATAGGAGCGAACGAATCCGGCAGCAACTTTGGAACTGGGTGGGCAGTTGGGTGGGTTGTTTGTTTGGTCGTCCAATCCCTGCAAGTTATTGAAGGAATTGGTCGGGGCGAGTGGATTCGAACCACCGACCTACTGGTCCCGAACCAGGCGGCCCTTCAATACAGGTTCGCCGAGCTTTGCCTTTGCCTGCTCTAAAAGCAGGTGCGTACAATTGAACCTCATCCAACGGAATCAGGGACTTCGAGGATTGCTGGTACGTCACCTTTTCGCAGGGCTCGACCTCGCGGGAATCTGAGCTACTTCGATCGATCCAAGCGCTTGATAAGATGGGCTTGGAGTTTTGGCACGGTTTTGCACTGGTGGCAGGTTCTGTCACGGTTTTGGCACGGTTGCCTGGGGTGAACCCTTCCATTGAGACAATCTGCGGTTGGCACACTTGCCGTTCACTGATTTTTCCTTCTCAAGCTACCTCATTTCCTCCAGAATCGTCGTCAGCCGGTGAAGCGGAGGC
>Ga0335085_10000785_pt1 | contig 80172 bp, 61 predicted proteins | sample Lox_Sample_45_FD_206712 | JGI IMG/M metagenome (GOLD analysis project Ga0335085, IMG submission 206712) | Soil microbial communities from Loxahatchee National Wildlife Refuge, Florida, United States - Lox_Sample_4.5 | ecosystem: Environmental > Terrestrial > Soil > Wetlands | place: USA... | reverse complement strand
AATGCGACTTCCTTTCGGGAGCTCAGCAATCGTACGGGCCATCGGCGGTCCTCCTCTCAAGTTAATGAGAGCAGAATACCGCACAAACCGTTAAGTGAACAGTATTGGGCTTCAGCCCCGCCGAATCCTGCGAATCGTGGCTTTTGTGTTCCGCTCTCGGCGCAGCTTGCTGCCGGCAAGCTGCGCCGAGAGCGGAACACGTCAAATATCAAACCGACGTTGTAACGGCGGGGCTGAAGCCGGCTGAAGCCCCGCCCTTTTCGAATCCTGGTGAGTCGTCATGTCGCTTCGCGACACCCCCCAGGCATGAAAATGGCGCTATCGAGGCGAAGAGACGCGCGTTCGAAAACAAGTCACTTAGCGCCTATTTTCGGAACAGAAATGCAGGTTAGGTCACCGAATTTGTGCGGTCTTTCGCTGCCCTTCGACGGGCTCAAGGGTGAGGACCAAGGAGGAATCTTCACGGCCGGTCCGGTTCACCGGTCACTCGTATCGTAGCGCGACGATGGGATCGAGGCGGGCTGCCTTGAGGGCCGGCCAGAGACCGAAGAACAGGCCAACGCTGGTGGCCACCACGAATCCTGCCACCACGGACCAGAGCGGCACTGTGGAAGGCAAGCTGGGCACCAGGATTCTGATCGTCAGGCTGAGCATCCATCCGATGGCGATGCCGATCACGCCCCCGGAACCCGTCAGCGTGATGGCTTCGAGAAGGAACTGCCACACGATGTCACCCCGGCGCGCCCCGATAGCCTTGCGGATGCCGATCTCGCGCGTGCGCTCGGTGACGGACACCAGCATGATGTTCATCACGCCGATGCCCCCGACGAGCAATCCGATGGACGAGATCACCACCATCACCAGGAACACGGTGCCCACGATCTGGCGGAATTCGTTGATGATCGACTCCGGCGACGAGATGCCAAAGTTGTCGGGATCGGCGGGCTTCACGTGCCGGCGTTGGCGCAGCACTCCGCGAATCTCGTCCTCGGCCTGGGCCATGTGGCCGCGATAAGCCATGGCCGTGATGAAGTGGTCCTTGGCGTCAGGATAGAGCTTTTTGTAAGTCCAATAGGGAATCAAGATATCGCTATCGTCGGGATTGTCGCCCAGAAATCCCTTGTACTTCTTGAGGGTGCCGATCACTTCAAAGCTGTGGCCGTCAACCTGAATGATCTTCCCGACGGGGTCCTCGTGCTGAAACAGCCGTTCCACGACGTTGGCGCCGAGAACGGTTACATCGCGGCGGTGGAGGTCGTCCGTCTGTGTATAGAAGCGCCCATCCGCCAGGGTTGAGTTCGAAAGCGCGAAGGTGCTGGCATCCGCGCCAAAAAACTGCGCTGCCGACATGTCGCGGCCCTTGTAGCGCGCGGTGGAAGGTGGCAGACCCATATCGCCCATGGTCCGAAAGATCGCCGCCGAGATGTCCTCGACGGCAGGGCACTGCTCCTTGATCGCTTTGGCGTCTTCAAGGGTAAGGGGCTTGCGCAAGCGCTCCTCTCGCGAGAGCCGGTGTGGCGCGCCCATTTGCAGCTTGTAAACCCAGAGGACCTTGGTGCCGTATTGCTCCGCCATCTCCACCAACTGAGTATCGAGACCGGCAATGATGGAGGCGACGGCAATCACCGTCGTGGTGCCGATCAGCACGCCCAGCACGGTGAGGAACGAACGGAACTTGTGCGTGCGCAGCGTATCCAGCGCCAGCAACAAGCTCTCGCGGATGTGGGAAGTCTTCGCCATGGCACTTTCGAAACGCGAAATGCGAAATTCGAAACTAGAAACTCGAAGGTTGGAGCTCGACGAGCGAGCGCCGATTTTCGAGTTTCCAGTTTCGAGTTTCGAATGTCAGATTTCGAGTTTCCATCTTCATTTCTCAGTCCGCAGCGCCGCAATCGGGTCGAGCGCTGCCGCGCGCCTGGCCGGGTAAATCCCGAAGAAGAGCCCGACGAGTGTAGAAAGCGTAAGCCCTACAATCACGGCGCTCACAGGCACTGCGGCCGTAAAAATGATGTTCACCAATTGCGCGATCAGATACGCGATGATGACGCCGATGAGTCCGCCCGCGCAGGCCAGAACGGCGGCCTCAATCACAAACTGCCACAGGATGTCGCTGCGTCTCGCCCCCACCGACTTGCGCAACCCGATTTCGTGCGTGCGCTCGGTGACGGTGGCCAGCATGATATTCATAATGACGATGCCGCCCACCACCATGAAGACGGCTACCACGCCGATGGTGACGGCAAAGACGCTGCCGGTGAGGTTTTGCCAGGCGCTCATCAGGGTATCGGCAGCGTTGATGCCGAAGGTGTCGTCCTCGTGAAAGGGAATGTGTCGGCGGGCGCGCATCAGTACGCGAGTTTCGTCCTCCAACTCCATCAGGTGCATCGAGTCAGGCGCCTTGATGAATACCAGCAAGTCCGGCCGCACCATGAAAGCATTGCGAAAGGTACTGAGGGGAACAAACACAAAGTTGTCGCGACTGACGCCGAAAGCGGAGCCCACTCTCTCGGCCACGCCGATCACGCGGAAAGCCTCCCCGCCCACGAACAGTTCGTGACCGAGCGGGTCCACAACCGGAAAGAGCTTATCCACAATGTCTTGGCCAATAAAGCACACATGGGCGTTGTGCTGGTAATCCTGGTCGCTGATGTAACGGCCATCTTGTACCTTCTCGCGCCCGATGTCGGCGTGGCTGGGTGTAACGCCGATCAGGGTGATCTCTTCGATGTAGTGGCCCTGGTAGCGCGCTTCCGGACCGGGGTCAAGTTGCGCAAGGGCGCTGATAGCCTCGTATCCCGGCAGGTCGTCGCGAAGGTATTCATACTCCTCAAGACGGATGGATTTGTTGCGCCGCAACGCCTTCAGCATGTCATCGTACGGCTGAGCCCAAAGAAACTGGTGCAGCACGAAGGTGTTGGTGCCGAGGTTGGCGATCTTGGTGGCGATATAAAGATTCATGCCGTTGACGACCGACATGACGACGATCAATGTTGTGGTGGCAATCACGACGCCGAGCAGCGTGAGAAACGAGCGCAGCTTGTGGCTATGCAGTTCCGCGAGGGCAATCCAGAAGGCCTCCCGGGCCGCGAACCCAAAGCTCGCTTCCCGGCGTTTTCCCTTGGACTGTGGAATGGCCGCTTGAGCTTGGGTGAGAACAGCCACAGGACTTCTCCGTTAGCAGTACGGCCGGAACCGATCGGAGGTTACAGTATAGAGTGGCGCCGGTTGCTAAGGAAACCGTTGGGTGATCCGAGGTCCGTGATGGTGGTGATGAGACAGAAATCCCGCGACGAAGAACAGAAGCGCCGGTGCGGCAACCAGGAAGACGAAGGGGCCTTGGGGCAAACGTCCGGCACCGACCGAGTCCCAGGCGTAAAACGCGACAAGAGACGCCAATGCCAGAGCCCCGCCGCTCTCCTCGTGATGCCAGGCCACAATCAGCCCGAGAACTACCCCGATGGGCCAGAGCGCCAGACCAAGCCACTCGCTGGGCGTCGGTCCTCCAGGGCCGGCGCCGCCCAGGATTTCGCCGACGGCGAACACGCCGACAACCATCAGGCTGAGCGCGCTCCAGATGCGGGCAACCCGCCTGATGCCGTGAACGAAGGAATCAGTCGTCATAGTTCCCTCCGCGGACGGAACAGTTTCCCGGTTCCCTTTGTCCCGCCCCCTCAATTAGATTGTCTCGCAACGTCGAAAGGCTCAGTGACGACCGTCACAACTGACGATGCTCTACAAAAAGAGGGGCGCAGCGGAGATTTGGATTGAACCTAGTGTGGTGCCCCGTCTAATGTTTGACAACCCCCTCACCCCCGGCCCCTCTCCCCCAAAAGGGGCGAGGGGAGCACGCTTGGGGACTTAGATTAAGGCATCAAACGAATTCCCCTCGCCCCTTTTGGGGGAGAGGGGCCGGGGGTGAGGGGTTGTATTGTCAACAATTGCGTGGGACAGGATACTAGACGCGAGGAACCGGCAGTTCGTGTGAGCCGATCTTCCGCAACCTCGCAGCCCAGCGATGTATAATGCGTATCGCGCTATGAATCGTCATCAATTTTTGCGTCACTGGCCATCACGAGCTTTTTCGAGGAACGTTCCTATTGCGATCCGGGTTGTGCTCATCGCGGCGGGACTGACGGTGCTCTCGGGGCGGCACTCCTCCGGCGAAGCCGCAGCCACGGGAGACACCTCATCGAACGGCATGGCGGCGGCGCAAGCCAACATAACAAGCGCCGAGGTTCAACGCCTGCGCAACCTCGGCAAGGCCTACTACGAGCAGGGCAAGTATGACGATGCCGTGGCACAGTTTGAGAAGGTGGTGGGATCAGGAAAAACCTTTCCTACTGACCATTTCAATCTGGGCCTCGCCCTCCTGCAAGATAACCAGCTCGATCAGGCTCTCGGTGAGCTCACCACGGCCTTGCAGATGGAGCCGAAGCTCTTGGCCATCCATTACAACCTGGGCGTTCTTTATAAGCGCGAGCTGCGCTATCCGGACGCCGAAGCTGAGCTCCGGCATGTGACGGGAGCTGACCCGACTGACCCGGCGGCCTGGTTCAACCTCGGCACCGTCTGCTTCGCGGAGAAGAAGCTACCGGAAGCTCTGGACGCCTTCAAGCGCGTCACCGACATGGGCTTTGGCCGCGGGCAGAACTTTTACGTGGCCGCAACCTTTCACGTCTTCACAATCCTCACGCGCCTGAAGCGGCCCGACGAGGCGCAAAAATACCTCAAGATAAACCAGTCGCTTCGTGACAAAGTACCGAATATTTCCATCCAGTATCCGGCGCTCGAGGCGGGCCGGTACGGCGCCATCATCGTGTCGCCGGCGGCGCCCGAATCTGCTGCACTGGAATCGAACGCCGGGAGCATAACGCTGACAGACGTCACTGCACGCCTGGGGATACGCGCTTCCAGACGGCCCATTTCTCCGACCGCCTCCAGGATCAAGGCTGGCGAGTATTCGCTGGATTTTGCCCGCCGGGTCATTCTGCGAGTCTTTCCAGAGTTCATTACGATTGGCGACTATGACGGCGACGGCCACGCCGACATTTACGTTGTGCACCCCGGGGGCCGCAATCAGTTGCTGCACAACAACGGAAAAGGCACGTTCACGGACGTCACCGAAAAGGCCGGAGTGGCCGGTGACGGAGGCGGCGTCTCGGCCGTGTTCGCAGACTACGACAATAGCGGCCACCCCAGCCTGCTGGTCGCCGGTCTGGGTGGAGTCACGGTGTACCACAATCGCGGCGACGGCACCTTTACCAACGAAACCGCCAAGGCAGGTCTCGAGGCAAAGCCCGGCGAGCTTGACACGCGCGTGGTGGCATTCGACTCCGACAACGACGGTTTTCTCGACGTCGTCACTACGGCTTACGCGAACCTGAGCGAACCGCCGCACAAAGCTGTGTTTAGTTTCCCGCAGGACTTTGAGGGAGCCGCCAGCCATCTCTACCGCAACAACGGCGATGGCACGTTTTCGGACGTCACCGCCTCTGCCGGCCTAGGCGCTGCCCGAGGCAAGATGAGAAACGCGCTGTTTGCCGACCTCAATGACGATGGGTACGCCGATTTGGTCTTTCTGCGCGAGGGAGCGCCTCCACTGCTCTACATCAATCGGGGTGAAGATCACTTTGAAGATGCAACGGCGGCGGCGGGCGCGGCCTTCGGCAAGCTTGCCGCTGTGGAGGGCGAGGTCGCGGACCTGAATCACGACGGCATCTTCGATCTCGTCTTCTGGTCGCCGCAGGGCTACAGCGTGCTCTGGGGCCGCGGCGACGGGCATTTCGAAGCGGCGGACTCGCTTCCGGAGCTCCCGCTCGGCCGGACACAGCCGTTCGGCACGCTGGGAACCTTGGCGGATCTCGATGGGAACGGCTTCGATGATCTGATTGCGTTTGATGATTCCGGCCATCTGCACGCGGCTCTGAACCAGGGTGGCCAGTTTCGGCAGGCTATCGACGTCAAGTACGGGGGACCGTCGCCGGCGGCTTCGGCTCCGGCCGCCGTATCCGTAGCCTCGCTCACGGACCTGTCGAAGCTCGATCTCGTGATGGCGGCCAACGACGACTCACTCCGGGTACTGGAAGGCCCGCCGGCCCGCTGGTCTGCGGTGATGCTCGACGGCTACAAAAGCAACAAGCAGGGTGTAGGCAGCGTGGTGGAGTTCAAGTCTGGTGACTTTTACAAAAAGGTGCTGGCCACGGGCGGCCCGGTCCGCATCTTTACGGGCAAGATCGACAAGCTTGATGTGGTGCGCGTCACCTGGCCGAATCTCATCGTCGAAAACGAAATTGATACCGCCACCGATAAGACGGTTGACGTGCGCGAGTCCGAGCGGCTCGCCAGCTCCTGCCCGTTCCTTTACGTCTGGAACGGGCGCCGGTACGTCTTCCTCAGTGACATCATGGGCGTGGCGCCGCTCGGTGAACTGGCGCCGGACGGCACCCGCGTTCGGCCCGATCCGGATCAGGTGGTCCGGCTCGGACAGGCGCCGCGCGCGGAGCACGGCCGGCTCACTTTCCAAATCACGAGCGAGATGAGGGAGACGGACTACTTTGACCAGCTTCGGATGGTAGCGGTTGACCACCCGGCCTCCGAATCGATTTACGCCAACGAGATTTACTCGTCAACGCCTGCGCCGGCCGAAATTTACGCTGTGCACGGCGAACGGCCGCCCGTCTCAGCCGTGGATGATCGCGGCGATGACGTACTCCCATTGATCCGCACTGTCGATGGCCGTTACCCCACCGCTTTCCGGCGCAATCGCATTCTGGGCTTAGCCGATCTGCACGCGGTCACGCTCGATCTCGGCCACTTTCCGGCCTCGAGTGATCCAGCGTTGTGGCTTTCGGGCTGGGTGTTCTGGACGGATTCAAACGCCTCGCGCGCGCTGCTAAGTAATAAGCGTCTAACGATGGTTTCACCCTACCTGCAGGTGCTTGACAAGAGCGGGCGATGGGTGACGGCGATACCCGACATGGGCCTGCCCAGCGGAACGAACCGGACATTTCGCGTGGACCTGGCAGGCAAGTTTCTCTCCGCGGACCATCACGTGCGCATCGTCACCAATTTGTGCGTCTACTGGGATCGGATTGCGCTCAGCCTGAATGATCGCCGTCTGGAGAGCATGTTCAGTGATAACGGCGATAGACGGGGCGGAAGCCAGGTAGCTGCGCTCAACGCTGACGGCGAATTCTCGTGGCGCGCTGCCGAGCTGCCGCTGGCCGTGGCCGATCTTCACTACCGCGGCTTCTCGATTCCTGCAACCGACTCCCATCATCTGAAGCCCGACGATTTCGACTACACCCGTCGCCTCGCGAACGCCCCGTGGAATCCCTTCCTGGGACACTACACGCGCTACGGTGCGGTGGAAAATCTCCTGACCGGCGCCGATGATCGCTTGGTGGTGATGGCCGCGGGCGACGAAATGACGGCGAGCTTCGATACCAGCGGGCTGCGCGCGCTTCCGCGCGGCTGGCAGCGCGACTACTTCCTCTACGCTCGCGGTTATGCTAAGGATGGCGAGCCTAATACCGCCGACTTCCGCACCAGTGAGCCGCTTCCCTTCTACGGGATGTTGAACTACCCTTACGCACCCACTGACCGGCACCCGAGCGGTTCGGCGATGCAACAGTATCTTGACACTTACGAGACCAGACCGGGCCATGACTTGATCCCTCGCCTTGCGCCTGTGCGAACGGCGTTGAGCGGCGAGTAAAGCAAGCGACAAACTTCCACTCGGCCTCTCGCAACGGTGAGGCAGTTTACCAACGTAGTCTCAATGCCAATTGAAGCTCGCGCGGCTCGCCGGGGCCGCCGGAAGCCAGGCCTGCGTACGGCTGGATGGTGTTGAAGATCTGGCCGAAACTGGGTGAAGCCACGTCGCGCTGCGGAATATCGAAATTCGCGCGATTGAAGATGTTGAACATCTCGGCGCGAAACTCGAGACTCTTGGATTCAGCCAGACGGAAATTGCGCATCACGGCGAAGTCGCAGGTTCCAAGGCCAGGTCCCCGAAGGATGTTGCGTCCGGCGTTGCCGAAGGTGAAAGGCGATGGAGTGCTGAATGCCGAAGTGTTCACCCAACTTGTCGGCGTCTGATGCGTGGGATAGAAGGACGCACCGGTAAGGTTGGGACGGTCCGTACCGTTGTTTGTACCGGTGATCTGAGACTCGTCGGCGCCGCTCACGCCGCCGCTAACGAAAGGCGTGAAGGGCGGCCCCGACTGGACGGTAAAGACGCTCGACACCTGCCAGCCTTCAATCAGGTAGTTCGTGTGAGGATTATCGAGTTTCGCCACGGTGGCGCCAAAAGGCATCGCCCAAACATAGGCCACCGAAAGCCGCTGCGGGAAATTGAAGTCTGATACCGCCTTTTCCGCCGCCACATTGTAAGAGTTCTGCGGGAAGTTGGCGTTGCGAGAGTCACTGAACGGTCCGGAGGCAGTGTCGATCGACTTCGAGTAGTCGTAGGATCCGAGCACTGAAAGCCCACGCGAAAACCGGCGCTCGACCTTGAACTGCAGGGCGTGGTAGATCGAGCTCCCCGATGACTGCGTGTAGGAAAAGCCGGAAAGGTAGGGATAGGTTCGGGGGCATCCCGTACTCTGGCAGGCCGCGAGCGTCGCGGGCGCATTGCTCACGCTGAGGTTCATGGGCTGGTTTGGATCTGTTTCCTGCACCAGGTGCAGACCGCGCGTGCCCACGTAACCGAGGTCAAAGAGCCACGAGCGCTTGACCTGCCGCTGAAAATCCAGGGTCCATTCCTGGATGAATGCGTTCTGGAAGTTGAGCTGGAAAGGACTCAAGGTGGGATAAGCCGTGCCCACAATGCCTGTCAGAGCGTTTTGGATGATTTCGCCGGAGCCCGGCAGGAAAGTGCCGGACTGGATCAAGGGCAGAGCCGATCCCAGATTGCCGGCATCGATGGCGACAAAGGGCGGATTGTTAGCTTTTTGAAAGTAGACGTCGCCGAACGTCTGGTCATAGAAAATGCCGTAACCGCCCCGGACCACCGTGCGCGCATCTTTGAAGGGCTGCCACGCAAAACCGATGCGCGGCGCGAAGTTGTCGCGATCGGGATACTGGAGTGACCGGTTCCGCGCCGTGCTGCCCAGGTTCAGTGTTCCTGCCGGGATGAGATCGATGGCGCCCGTCTCCGGATTGGGAGTGGGGCTCAGGAGCGAAGCGGCGCTGGTGCCTGCCACCATGATGTTGCCGCCGCTGAAGTCGAAGTTTGCAAAATGGTTGTTTTTGTCGCTCACCAGGGACTTGTATTCGTAACGCAGCCCGAGATTCAGCGTCAAATTGGGGCGCACGCGCCAATCGTCCGAAACGAAAAAGTCATTCTCGCCAAAACTGCCCGAGATATACTCCTGGAAGCCGTTGATCCAGTACTCCGGCAGGCCCAGCAGCGCGTCCGCGACGCTGTTGCCGACAGTGCAGGCCGGAGGCGCGCAGCCAATCAACTGCTCAAGGGGAGGGCTCACTTGCCCCAAACCGCCGGTCACCAACCCCGTAAAGTCGAACTCTCCTCGAATGATGTTGTTCACCGAAAAGTTGCCGCGCCGCACCAGGCGAATGTCAGCCCCGTAACTCAGCGTGTGGGTGCCGCGCACCTGGGTCAATGTGTCCGCAAGCTGAAAGGTGTTCACCGCGCCACTTTGCGGCACGCTTTCATCGGCGCCCAAGCTGGCATACTGCGCGAAGTTGAGGTTGGGCACTCCGGCAGGGTTAGACCCGATGTTCTTCACCCCCATAATGCCCAGGTCGGTCGCCAGCGAGCTTCCCAGGTCTTCGTTATATTCTCGAAGCTGCCAGCGGTTGTAACCCAGCTTGAACTCGTTCACGTACCGTGGCGTGAAGATGTGCGTCCAGTCCAGTCCCGCCATCTGGTAGGAATTGCGCGCGGAGGTTCCGAAGCCCGGAAGCGTGGTGGTGCTTTCCGGAACCGTGCCGGTCGGCAGGAATTCGCGGGCAAACACGAGATTGTAACGAACAAACATTGAGTCCCGGTCATTGAAGCGGTGGTCCACGCGGGCCGTTGAGGTGTCATAACTCACGCGCCGGTTCACCAGGGCGGTGTAATTGAAGGCGCCGCAACTGGCATTCGAAATGTTGGGCGCCGCGTATTCATTCACCAGCGCCTGGCCCACGGGGTCGGGCGCGGGCAGCACCTGATTAATGTTGGTGAACTGCAGAAATTGGCCCTGGAATAAGGCAAACGGATTCAGCAGCAGGGTCCGCGAAGGACAGCTCGGGTTGAGCAGATCCGTGAAGTCCCCTCCGCGCTCGGCCGCCGTCGGCACCAGAAAGTTGTCATAGAAACCCCGGCTCTCCCGCGTGCCCTCGTAGGCCAGGAAAAAGAAAGTGTGATCGTGCCCGTCATAGACGTGCGGAATCACCACCGGCCCTCCCAGGGTGCCGCCGAACTGGTTGCGGTGAAAGGGCGGCACGCTGGGATCAAAAAAGTCGCGGGCGTCAAAAGCGGAGTTCCGCAGGTAGTCGTAGGCCGTTCCGTGCAGCTCGTTGCTGCCCGATTTGGTCACAATGTTCACCTCGGCGCCGGCGTGCGCCCCGAACTTCGCCTCATAGACGCCGGTCTCCATGCGGAATTCCTGCACGGAGTCGATGGGAGGGGCCACGGTGAACTGGCCGACGCCGATGGTGGTGTCATCAAGGCCGTCAAGCCAATAGGAATTCATTGAGTCGCGCATCCCGTTGACGTTGATGGCGCCGCCCCGGTCACTAATGCGGGTGCCTTCGGTACCCGGATAGACCCCTGGAACCAAGAGCGCCAGTTCCAGGAAACTGCGCCCGTTCAAAGGAACCTGCGAAACCTGCTGCTGGGTAATGGTAGTTCCCACCGATGAGGTCTGACTCTCGACGGCCAGCGGCGAAGCCTCCACGGTGAGCGTGGCGGATTGAGCCCCGATCTTCAGCGTGAAGTCCACCCGAGGATGCTGATTCACCGTGAGCCGGATGGGGCCCTGAACCGCCTTCTCAAAGCCGTCCTTTTCCACCGTCAGACGGTATTGGCCGGGAGGGAGCAGAGGAATCTTATAAGTTCCGTCGCGCTCCGTAACTGCGCTCCGCGTGTAGCCTTTGCCCTGTTCGACGGCAACGACGGTGGCGTTGGGAATAACGGCCCCGCTGGGATCCGTAACCGTACCCGTAAAGCTCCCCTGGAAGGTCTGGGCCCATGCGGCAACGCTCCCGCCGAGCATCAAGAGGAATGTAAGTGAGGCCGCGGTGAGCGAGGGACGTCGGCGTAAAGGTCGCATTAGTGTCCTCCCCGGGCAATATAAAATGGTCACAAAAGTCCGTCTTCAATCAGATGTTGCCGGCCCAGCGCCCACAGCGCCTCCTGTTGGCGAGTCTAAGAACTAGGAGACATCCTGTCAAGGCCACAAGAACTTCGATGACTTTGATGCGGTCCGCGACATGTTAGTCTTCCAGTTGGCTTTGGCCGCAGGCGCCCAGCCGAGCTTATCAAAGCAACTCGGTAAAGGACTTATCCGCATGGCCTCAAGCCGGTTCGGCTTTGGTTTTGCCTCTGCGAAGCCAACCGTAAAACCAGCGCTCCGGGGGCGGCGCGGCAGAGGCACCCTGCCGACTTCGGCAGCGACCTCCTCGCGCTTCGACCCGTGGCCTCTTGGCTTTAAACGAATAACTCCCTTAGTTTCAGATACCTTCTGGCTTTGAGGCCGGTGCGAAAAGCATTGTGGCCTAGCCGTGGAGGTAACCCATCGTCTGTAAAATGGGCTGCGCGGCCTCAGCGGCAAGCCGCCCAGAATACAGAAGTTGTCCCATGCGTCAGCCTGGCGGAGTAGCTTAAACCGGCGTAGCGGAGCGAAAAGCCCACGGACCTCTGGGCCGCGAGGTTCGCACTACCTTGTTTGGCGTACTTGAAAAACCGGACACGATGCGGCGGTGATCAGGCCAGGCTAACGCGTGCTATAGTGCCATCTTGGCCGGCACTTCTTTTCATCTCGTCTCACGCCGCGGGCTCACTTTGCTCGAGTTTACCGCCCTCGCAGAGTTTCCGTGGTTGGTTCACGCCTTCAGTACACGCCGGGCGGCGGAATCGTTGCAGGGCGCGAAGGAGACCGGTGGCATGCGGGATTTTCACCTCGGCCACGCGGGCGGCGCCAGTCCCCGCCAGGTAGCGCAGAACCAGCGGCGATTTCGCGAAGCTCTCGGCGGCCGTTGGGCGCCGGTTAGCCTGCGCCAAATCCATTCAGCCCTTGTTTATGAGGCTACGCACGTAGTCTCTTCACGGGCGAGCGGCTCGCGAAAGGGTAGGCCGGCGAATGATGAGGCACTCGAATTCCGTGCCGCGGGATGGCGAACGCCGGAGGGTTCTGCGGGCGGCAAGAGCCGGCCGCATTCCGATCTAACCCCTAAAGCTGACTCGCCAAGAGTGGAGCGTCACAACTCTCCAGCCGGTGATGCCCTCGTGACCTCTGAGCCCGACGTTCTGCTCTCTGTTCGCACAGCCGACTGCCTCCCTGTTCTGGTCGCGGATGTGAAACTCCACGTTATAGCGGCTGTGCACGCGGGCTGGCGCGGCGCGCTGGCCAGGGTGATCGAGAAGACGGTCGGCGAGATGCGCCGGATTTACGGGTCGGCGCCGGAAAACCTGGTGGCCGCCCTCGGTCCCGCGATTGGCCGTTGCTGCTATGAGGTGGGCGACGAGGTGGTGGACGCATTTCGCGCCCGGTTTACTGAATGCGACGACTTTTTTTGCCCGCCGCCGCTGGAGCGCGACACAGAACGCGCCCGCTCACGTTACTCGCTGCTGTTTCACACGCAAGCGCCGCCCGGGCATCGCGGCGAGCGCTCCAGCCTGCACCTTGACCTTGTGGCCGTCGCACAGGCTCAACTCACGGCCGCCGGCCTCAGAGCTTCGGCGATTCATGATTCCGGCTACTGCACAGCGTGTCGCAGAGATCTGTTCTTCTCCTATCGGCGCGAAGGTTCCCAGGCCGGCCGGATGATGGCTGTGATTGGGGTGCGTGAGTAAGCTTGGCGCCATCTGGGTTGCCCGATGACTTTTTTGTGAAAACCCGTGGATTCCTGCCTGCGCGGGAATGACGGCGTTGGGATGGAGCGCCTGAATCAAACGGCGTCACCCCCGCGGAGGTGGGGGGCCATCGTGGGCACGCACCGAGCACGAGTTTTCGCGCAGACTCTGCGCTACCAGGCCATTCAGTTTCGTCCCGCCAGGCTCAACTGCCCGCACGCGGCCATGATGTCCTGCCCGCGCGAGATACGGATGAATGCCGGGACGCCCTTTTCGCGCAGGACATGCTCGAAGCGATAGACGCTCTCCAGGGGTGAAGGCCGGTAGGAGAGAGCGGTGCCGCCATTATAGGGGATCAGGTTCACGCGGGCCGTGAGGCCGTTCAGCAGGTGAGCCACGCGAACGGCGTCGTCTTCGGAGTCGTTCACTCCGTCGAGCATGACGTACTCGAAGGTGAGGTGCTCACGCGGCCGCAGCGGATAGGCCCGGCAGGCGTCGAGAAGGACGCGCAGCGGATACTTGCGGTTGATGGGCATGAGCGCGTTGCGCTGCTCATCGTTGGAGGCGTTCAGCGAGACTGCCAGCTTGGGCCGCACGGGTTCGCGCCCCAGGTCACCGATGCGAGGCACGATGCCGGCTGTCGAGATGGTAATGCGGCGAAGGGGAACGGCGCAGGCATCGGTATCGGCAAGTATCCTGACGGCTTTCATGACGGCGCTGAAGTTCAGCAGCGGTTCGCCTTGACCCATGAAAACGATGTTGATCCGCCGCGCTTTTGGGGCCGACTGATGAAACAAGCCGCGGTCACGGGCGATGGCCAGCACTTGCCCAACGATTTCACCCGCCGTCAGGTTGCGCCGCGCGCCGAGCAGCCCTGTAAAGCAGAAACGGCAATCGACAGCGCACCCCACCTGCGACGAGATGCAAAGCGTGGTGCGGTTGCCGTCGGAGGGTCCATCTGCCGGCTCCAACTCCCGGCCTGAAGGCGTGGCCACCGGCCGCCCGCGACGCTGCTCCAGGCGCCAGGGCATGTAGACGGCCTCGACGGCTTCGCCATCGGCGAGGCCCAGAAGGTAGCGGATCGATTGGTCCTTCGACGTCATCTGGTTCACGATGCGGGGGTAGACGATAGCGTGCTCGGACGCCAGCTTCTCTCGGAGAGAGCGGTCGAGGTTGGTGAATTCATCGAAGTTCTGGAGAGCCCGCGCATACAGGCCGCGATAGAGCTGCCTGCCGCGGTAACGCTGCTGCCCGCTGGCAACGGCCAACTCCTCAAGCTCAGTCCGGCTGAGACCCAGCAGGTTGGGAGGTGCCTTCGACATGGTGGATCAGGTCCGTGAGTACCTTGTGGATATCGTAGCAGTTCAGCGCGCGCTTGGCACGAGGACGCGTTACGACTTCGAGCCGTACGTCCAGAGTGGGGGGTGAAAACTCGTGGATTCCCGCCTGCGCGGGAATGACGGTGGAGTGGAGCCCGCAACTTCTAGACGACGACGTCATTCCCGCGCAGGCGGGAATCCATTGGTTTTCGCAAGGACTCTTCCGGCCTCACCCTTAGGCCTCGGCGATGACTTCTTACGCAGTTAGGATCGTGCTCGCTCGCTCAGCGGCCTGCCGCCGGGTACTTCTTCGTCTCACCCGTGCGGCTGTTGGTGACGCTGAATGAGCCGTCCGATTCGGCGCTCAATTCGATCCAGTAGCCGCGATCCTGCTTGGGGTCCGCTTCGGGGTTGGCGATGAATTGCTGAGGTGAATTGTTGGCGTCGCCGCCGGCTACCGCATAATGGAGCTGCCAGAGATTCTCAATGCCCGAGGAACTGTGCATGGCTTGCCACGCTTCGGTACTCCCGCCTTTGGTGGCGCCGTTGTTCATGATCGCGACGCGTGGATGCAGAACGTGGACGATTTCGGGTCCGCCGGACTCGTTCAAGCCGTGATGCGTGCTCAGGTACACGTCCACGGTCCCAATCTTGTTGTTGGGGCAAACCAGTTCGTACTCTTTGTTCCAGGTCAAGTCACCCAAGTCGATCATGCGGAACTTGCCGAAGGTGATCAGCGTACCGACGGACTGCGCATTCTCTGAAGGGTCAGTCTCACGAAGCTTGACGGCTGCACAGTAAGGATTCGCGGCGCCCGCACCCGGCAGCGGGCTCGAAATCTCATTGCCGGCGGCGGTCAGGATTTCAACGTCAATGCCGCGAATAGGAATCCTCTCGCCGGGGTGTGCAAGGATGTGATGGCCTGACTCTGTCGCTTGCGCGTACGCGGCGACGAGCTCGTCAGCCTCTTTGCCGTGCTCGACGCTGGGACCGTGATCGATGAAGTTGCGGATGGGGATTCGGGCCGCAAGTTGGGGAACGCCTCCCACGTGGTCCATGTGGTAGTGCGTGATGAGCAGGTAGTCGATGCGGCTGAGGCCGGCGTGCTTCGCGGCGGCTACGATCCGGTTAGCGTCGCGGCCGTTGAAATCGGGCCAGCCGGTATCCACCAGCATGCTTTCACCCGAGGGCGAGACGAACAGCGTTGATTGGCCGCCCTCGGTATCGATGAAGTAGACGTTTAGTGTTTGGGCCGCGCGCGCGGGACCTGAAGCCACCAGCAGAAGAACAGCCAATAGGAATCCGTTCATAGTTGCCCTTTCGTAACGACGCGCGAAGTAGGGCCGGAGCTGCCACGGCCAAGGCCGACCCAAGGGTCGGCCCTACGACTACGGCAGCGGGAGCTAGGGGCTGGCCGAAGCAGGAGTGAACGTAGCGGCCACTCCCCCGCCCTGCGTGAGATGCACCGTGAGATGGTCGGCAGCTCGGTAAGCGCCGTTCCGAATTGTCAGGTCAGTGGCGTTCTGGGCCGCATTCGGGCCGTCTTCATAGACGCGAGCCTGGTACGACCCTGAGCCCAAGAAGCTCAGCGGAATGTCGAGATCTCGTGGCGTCCAGTCTGTCATAGCGCCCAGATACCAGGCGTCACCCTTCTTGCGCGCGACGGCGATGTACTCGCCAGGATCGCCCAGCGGCACCCGAGTTTCGTCCCACACGGTCGGAACCTGGTCAAGAAAATCCATGCCGGGATTGTGATCGTAGCTCTCCGGGTAATCGGAGAGCATCTGGAGCGGACTGAAGTAAACCACGTACATGGCGAGCTGGTGGGCTCGGGTGCCCTGGCACATCGGGTTCACGTTTCGCGGTTCGAATTGATCGCGCGTGGCGTTGTTGAAGCAGCCGGGGGTGTAGTCGAGAGGCCCGGCCAGCATGCGTGTGAAGGGCAAGATGAGGTGATGATAGGGCGTATCCCGGAAACTCCACTTGTTGTACTCCATGCCGAGCACGCCTTCGCGCGTGAGCTGGTTGGGATAAGTGCGCCGCATCCCCGTGGGCTTGAAGGCGCCGTGAAAGTCCACCACCAGGTGATACTTCGCGGCCTCGCGCGTGACCCGATAGTAAAAGTTCACCATCTCCTGGTCATCGCGGTTCATGAAATCTACCTTGATGCCGGAAACGCCCCATTTCTCGAAAAGGGGAAAGGCCTCGATCATCTGTTTCTCCACCGATCGCCAGTGCATCCAGAGCAACACCTTCACGTGCCGCTCTTTGGCGAAGGCGATGACGGCGGGCATGTCAACGACATCGCCCCAATGGGCGATGTCGGCCTCATCCGCGTTGTGTCCGCTCTCGGAGTGGCGGGCCCATCCGGCGTCAATGAGCATGTAAGGCAGGTGGTGATCGGCGGAAAACTGGATGTAATGTTCCAACGTCTCGGTATTCATTCCAGGTTTGAAGTCAACGCCGGTGGCGTAGTCGCCGGACCACCAGTCCCACGCCGTCTTGCCAGGCTCGATCCAAGAAGTGTCCGCGAGCGCGCATGGCGGATTGAGGTTGAGGACGAGGTCGTGACTTTCAATCAAGCCGCCCGGCTGCGCGCTCACCACGAGCACGCGCCAGGGCGAGGACTTGGGCGTGGAGGCCACCACGGCCTGCTGGGGATGATCCAGCAGCGGCGAAAGCCTGGTAGCAAGACCATTGGGCACGTGCCGGGCACCGGTGAGGTATGTGCCGGCATAGTCCTCAAGATCGGCTTCGGTAATAGCCACCCAAGGGCCACCCTGAACCTCAGCCAGCAACGGCATACCGACGAGGGACGAAGGGTTGATTTCGCCAAGCGCCATCTTCTGAAATTCGTCCTAGTAAGCGGTGGTGAAACTGTCAAGCTTCAGGGCGAAAGCCGCTGCGGGGCGCGCGAAGTAAAATCCGGTGTCTTCGTTGCTCAACACGAAATGCTGCAACGCCGGCTGTTGAGGCAGAAGGTAACGAAACGCGATGCCTTCGTTGTAGGCACGAAAGACGATGTCGAGGCGACGTGCTGACGCACCCTGGGCTGCTTCCTCGAGGTGGACCGTCAGCTCATTATAGTGGTCGCGCACGGTGTGGTTGTCATTGATCCGGTCTTCCCAGGACGAATCGTGCGAGTCTGTTGAGCTGCTTTTGAGGGTAAGATCGTGATCGAGAGCGGGCGCCCCGTCAAACACGAGGCCGAGAGGCGAATCGGTAAGCACGTCGCGGCCCTCAAACGACACCCGATAGTATGGCCGCTCGCCCAGCGCGTACGGGGCGGGAAGGCTCTTCATGCCGAAGCTCATGTCCAGTTTCCCGTCCGGCGACTTCACGGTGAGCACTTGAGCCACAGAGTCCGAAGCGCCGACCCCACAGCAAAGCACGTAGACCGCAGCCATTGTGAAGATGAAGTGGTGATACCGCATAAGGCCAACTCCCTTCTCGCGAAGCGTCCGGAATCGAGAGCTGAGACCCCGCAGCGCACGACTCCACTTCGTGAGAAGGGCATGGTACTACAAGTCAACTGAATGGGACGCTGTTATAATGCAAGGCGACGGGCCAGAGACGTTTCGTCCTGTGATAGTACGGCCGCCATCTCGCAAGTTCGTCCAGCGCTGGTTGTGGGCCCTCGCTCTGTCTTCGCTCGGTTTCGCTCTAGGCCCACGTCCGATGCGACCGGGCCAAGTGGAGGGCGGCACCAGCCCGCAGCATGCGGCGCCCATCGTGAACGGACCGCTGATTCAGGATCTGGCATTTATCTCCGGTCATTGGCAGGGGGGCGTTACGGGCGGGATGTTTGATGAAGAGTGGAGCCCGCCTTCCGCGGACAGCATGATGGGCATGTTCCGTTATACGGAAAGCGGTGCGGTGAAATTCTACGAATTCATGGTGATTGAAGCCACGCCCGCCGGACCGGTGCTGCGCCTCCGGCATTTTGATCCCGGCCTCATCGCCTGGGAGGAGAAAGAGGGCGCGCTGAGCTTGCCGGTCGCGAGTTCCACCGAAAAGCAAGTTGTCTTTTCGAATGCCGATGGTTCTGTTCGGCTCACTTATCGGCGAACTGCGTCGGATATGCTAACCGTAATACTCGAACGTAACGCTGGAGGCCATAAGGGCAGGCAGGAATTCGATTACAGCCTCGTTAAGTGATCCCTCCCTTTTCGTCGCGTGGCTCATCAACTTTTCCATTTTCTCTCCTGGCTTTTTGCGCGCTACGGCTACGGCGCGGTGTTCTTCGGCGTCATGCTCGAGAACGCCGGTCTGCCTTTGCCAGGCGAGACGGTGCTGCTGTTCGGCGGCCTTCTGGCGCACCGCGGAGTACTGGATTTGAAATGGGTGATGGCGGCTGCCGCAACCGGCGCGACGCTCGGCAGCGGCGTGGGTTACGCCGCCGGATACCGCTGGGGAACGCCTCTAGTGCGGCGATTCAGCAGGCGCGCCTTCGTTCCGGACCACCGGTTCGATCAGTCTGCCAATGCTGTCGCGCGGTACGGCGTTTGGGCTGTGTTCGTCTCGCGCTTTGTCATCGGACTGCGAATGTTGGCAGGGCTGCTGGCCGGCGCTTTCCACCTGTCCTGGGCAGGTTTCATGCTGGCGAACGTCATGGGGGCGTGCGCCTGGGCGGTGGCGATGGGCTCGGTGGGATACGCGCTGGGTTCGAGCTGGCGTCGCTTGCTGCACTTCACCCGAACCCTCGATTGGATTGCGATCGGGGTTGTCGTTTTGATCTTGCTTGTCATCTTGCTCCGCAAGCATCGAGCGATGAGGCGAACGTGATGGCTTGTCGCGGCAGCGAAACCGGGTGATCTTCGGCGTCAGCCGCACGACACCCTTACTGACTTGGAGTCATCTCGATCATCGCCTTGATGACGCCGTCGCCATAGCTCGCAACCAGGTCAAAGGCTTTTTTCGTCTCGGTAAGAGAGAAGCGGTGTGTCACCAGTGGATCGACTCTGACAGCGCCGCTTGCGATCAGCTCGATGGCAGGGGCGACGCAGTTATTCTGACGCCGCACGCTCTTCACCTCGAGTTCGTGGCGGCGCAACAGGTGGGGATCGAGGCTGATGCGGTCGACCTCCGGGATGCCAACAATCAGAAGCGTGCCGCCCGGTTTGAGCAGGTCGGCGGCCTGATCAAGCGTCTCCTGCTGACCTGCGCATTCGAACACAACGTCTAATCCTAGCGGTTCACGCGCCGCGATTGCGGCCCGAATATCCCCATGGTGCGGATTGCCCCACCAATCGGCTCCACACTGCCGCGCGGCTTCGACACGCTCATCCATCAAGTCGGTAACGTAGATGCGAGAGTCCAAGTCCTTCAAGGTCGCGCGGCAAGCGAGCAGCACCAAGAGGCCGATCGGACCTGCGCCAAGAATTGCGATCCTCGTAACCGGCTTCAAGGGCGCGAGTCGCAGGCTGTGGAGCGCAACCGCAAGAGGCTCTACCATCGCGGCCTGTGCGGCCGACATCGACTCCGGGACCGGGTAACCGCAGCGGGCGGGAATCACCAGGTATTCGGCGAGCGCGCCCGTGGCCTGTCCAGGACAGCCCAGAAATCTCTGCCGCCGGCACGTGTGCGGGCGGCCGGCTAGGCATTGGTCGCACTCTCCGCACGCAAGCAGCGGGTCAATCGCCACGCGCTGGCCGATCCTGAGGTTCAACGCAGCGTCTCCCGCGACCGCTACGGTTCCCGAGCACTCGTGCCCGATGATTTCGGGAAAGCTAACAATCTGCGAGCCGATGCGGCCCTCAGTGTAGTAATGAATATCCGAACCGCAGACGCCGACTGCGTCGATGCGCACCATCACGTCCTCCGGGTTTCGGAGTGTGGGCTTGGGCGCGTCGCGAATTTCAATCTCACGAATTCCGGTTAAAACGGCCGCCTTCACCTGTGCCCTCATCTCTGGTTCGCTGGCAGAACTCTACCTTTGCTCGAAGCCAAAGGTGCGGCCGCACTGTCCGTCTGGCGTCGCGGACGGGCCGACTTTTGACTGCAAATCCGAACGAGACTCAACCTCAAGCAGTCTATGATAGAGCTTCGCGCCGTTGGGGCAAGGGAGGTGTCTGGCGTGGGTGACAATCGTGAAGCTCCTCAGGAGGCATTCGGCCGGCCCGGGATTCCACCGCGCTGGACGCACGGCGCCAAGGACGGCGTGGGCACCTCGTATTCGACCTCCAGCCGCATCTGGTTCACGGCCTGGAACGGCGTCCTCACCGAGGTCTATTATCCCACTGTCGATCGGCCTCAGCTCCGCGACGTGCAGTTTCTGATTACGGACGGACACACATTCTTCCATGAAGAGAAGCGCCATTTACGGTCGCGCTTTTCGCGCATTTCAGCACACACGCTCGGATACCGCGCCGTGAACTCTGATCCCGATGGCCGCTACGAAATCGTGAAGGAGCTAATTGCTGATCCACACGAGGCCTGCATTCTGCAGCATATCCAGCTTCGCGGCGATGAGGGCTTTCTTGCCGGGCTGCGGCTCTATATACTTTGCTCACCACACCTGGAAATGGGCGGCTGGGACAACAACGGCTACGTGACAGAGGTCGCGGGACGACGCGTTCTGACCGCGGAGAAGCAGGGAATCTGGCTGGCGCTGGCCGCCACCATACCGTTTTCCCAGCTCTCCTGCGGTTACGTAGGCGCGAGCGACGGTTGGACGGACGTGCACGAACACCTGGGCATGAAATGGGAATTTGATCGCGCTCTGGAAGGCAACATCGCCCTCACGGGCCATCTCGAGTTGGGCGGTCAGCGCGAATTCACAGTCGGTGTCGCCTTTGGCGATAGTCTCCCAAACGCTACCTGCACCCTGCTGCAATCCCTTGCCGTTCCCTTTGTCGAACATCACGATCGGTACGTGCGGCAGTGGGACCGCGCTTGTGGCAGCCGCATATTGCCGCTGAACTCGGTCGCAGGTGACGCAGGTCGGCTCTATCATGGCAGCTTTAGCTTGCTGCTAGCCCACGAAGACAAGTCCTATCCTGGCGCCTTTATCGCCTCTATGTCGATCCCTTGGGGCGAATCCAAGGGCGATGAAGACATGGGCGGCTATCACCTGGTGTGGACTCGCGACATGGTGAACAGCGCCACTGGACTGCTGGCGGCGGGAGATAAAGACACTCCGTTGAGGGCTCTCGTTTACCTCGCCGTCTCCCAGCAGAAGAACGGCGGCTTTCCCCAAAACTTTTGGATTGACGGCCAGCCTTACTGGCGTGGCATCCAACTTGACGAAGTGTCGTTTCCCGTCATGCTTGCGTGGCACCTGCATCACGCGCGGGCGCTCAAGGATTTCGACCCCTATCCCATGGTCTTGCGAGCCGCGAGCTTCCTCGTGCAATACGGTCCGGTGACGCAGCAGGAGCGCTGGGAGGAGGCCAGCGGCTACTCGCCTTCCACACTGGCCGCCAACATTGCGGCTTTGATTTCGGCCTCGGCCTTCGCGCGCACCCGCGGAGATGGCGATACAGCCCGCTTCTTGGAAGAGTACGCCGACTTCCTCGAATGCCACGTTGACGATTGGACGGTGACCACGCAAGGCACACTCGTGCCTGGCGTGCCGCGGCACTACATTCGCATTCTTCCTGCTAGTGTCGATGACCCGTCGCCCGCGGAAGACCCGAACAACGGCGTGCTGACCCTTGCCAACCAGCCGCCCGGAGGACCTTACGAGTACCCTGCCCGCGAGATCGTGGACGGGGGATTTCTGGACCTGGTGCGTTTTGGGATCCGCAAGCCTGACAGTGCTCTGATGGTGGATTCGCTTGCGGTGGTCGACGCCGTGTTGAAGGTGGACACGCCGGCCGGACCCTGCTGGCGACGATACAACCATGACGGCTTCGGCCAGCGTGATGACGGTGAGCCTTATGAAGACTGGGGTAGGGGACGGGCTTGGCCGCTCCTGACGGGCGAACGCGGCCACTACGAGCTTGCCGCCGGCCGCGACCCGGGCCCTTATATTCGCGCGATGGAACACTTCGCTTCGGATACCGGATTGCTTCCCGAACAGGTTTGGGACGCCCCTGATTTGACCGAGGCTCACATGTTCCTCGGCAAGCCTACAGGTGCGGCCATGCCGCTGATGTGGGCGCACGCCGAATACATCAGGCTGCTTCGGTCGTCCTTTGACGCCGACGTGTTTTCCAAGATTCCTGAAGTAGCTGATCGCTATCTTGGAGATCGCCGATCGGTGTGCCCAATTGAGGTCTGGAAGTTCAATCGCCAAGTGCGAACCGTGAAGCGTGGCCGGCGGTTGCGCGTGATCACGGGGGCGCCATTCGAGCTGCACTGGACCTTGGACGAGTGGACCAACGTTCAGCAAACCCGCTCGCAGATGACCGCTCTGGAGCTCGAGTGGGTAGATATTCCCATTTCCGCTCAACAGCAAGCGCCGGTGCGCTTCACCATCTACTGGACCACGGCTGATAAATGGGAAGGGCAGAATTTTGAAGTGCGGGTGGTGCCCTAATAGTTTTCTTTAGAGGGGTAAAATGCGATGGGGCAGAGTGTTCGGTGTCTCGCGGATGGGAAGATGAAGGTCCTCGTCACCGGTTCAAGCGGACTTATCGGTTCTGCTCTTGTGCCCATTCTCTCGGCGGAGGGCCATCAGGTCACGCGCTTGGTGCGGCCGAACACGCGTCCTGGCCCCGAACAGTTGGTTTGGGATCCCGCTGCAGGCCGCCTGGAGGCCGCAGGCATCGAAGGCTTCGACGCCGTCGCACATCTTTCGGGTGAAAACGTCGCAAGCCGGCGCTGGACCGCCGAGCAGAAGAAGCGGCTTTTTGAAAGCCGCGTGAAGAGCACCCAACTTCTGGCCGGAACGCTTGCCCGGCTCTCGCACCCGCCGCGAACATTGGTCTGTGCTTCTGGGGTCGGCTACTACGGGGATCGCGGCGACGAGTTGCTCACAGAAGACAGCGCGTCGGGTTCGAATTTTCCGTCCAGAATGTGTCGCGAATGGGAAGAGGCCGCCGAGCTCGCCACGAGGAACATTCGCGTGGTCAACCTGCGGATCGGTGCCGTGCTGAGCGCAGCGGGCGGTGCGCTGGCCCTGATGCTTCCCCCATTCAAAGCCGGCCTGGGAGGGACGTTGGGTAGTGGCCGTCAATACATGAGTTGGATTGCGATCGATGATGTAACCGGCGTGATTCAGCACGTGCTTTCCAACGAATCAGTAAGCGGACCTGTGAACACGGTAGCGCCGCAACCTGTCACTAATCGCGAGTTCACCAAGACCCTGGGTCGTGTTCTCGGCCGCCCGACGTTTTTGACGGTGCCATCCTTTGTGCTTCGGCTGGCTGTGGGCGAGATGGCTGAAGCGCTGCTCCTCGCGAGCCAACGAGTTATTCCGGCTCGGCTTCAGTCATCCGGCTACACCTTTCGCTACCCCGAGTTGGAAGGCGCGCTGCGGCACCTGCTCGGGAAAGCTGCTTGATAGGCTTGCATCGTTACGTCAATCCTTCGATCTAAAAAGCAGTGGCTAGTGGTCAATGGTTAGTGATTATGCGGCGCAGCCGCCGTTTTTGGCTTGGCACTAACCACTTGCCACTAACCACTGCTTTATGGAACGTCGGCACCAAGTCGTGATTCTGGGCGGCGGTTTCGCCGGGCTGAGTGCGGCACACACTCTGCGGCACGCACCGGTGGACGTCACGTTGATTGATCGCCGCAACTTTCATCTCTTTCAGCCCCTGCTTTACCAGGTAGCAACCGGCGGCCTTTCGCCCGCCAACATCGCGGCTCCTCTGCGCGGCGTGGTCAAGAAATACAAAAATACCCAAGTGCTCCTGGGCGAGGCGATTGATATCGACGCCGGGAAGCGGCGCGTCATTTTGAAAGACGGCGCTGTACCCTACGACACGCTGATTGTGGGCACCGGGGCGCGCCATCATTACTTCGGGCATGACGATTGGGCCCAATTCGCACCCGGACTCAAAACCCTGGAAGACGCCACTGCGATTCGCCGCCAGATTTTTTTGGCTTTCGAAGCGGCTGAACGGGACACCGATTCCGCGAAGGAGCGTGCCTGGCTCACCTTTGTGATTGTTGGCGCCGGGCCCTCGGGTGTGGAATTGGCTGGGGCCCTGAGCGAGATCGCGCACGATACCCTCAAGCACGATTTTCGGCGCGTCGATCCATCCCAGGCGCAGATTATTCTGGTTGAAGCGGCAGATCGGGTGTTGCCCTCGTATCCGTCCGACCTTTCGGAACACGCTGCGGAGTCTTTGCGACGCCTACACGTCACTCTCAGGACCGGAGCTACCGTCACTGAGGTACGGCAGGGAGCGGTCACTTTGGAGACCAAGGCTGGCAAAGAGTGCATTGCGGCCCGCACCGTCCTGTGGGCGGCCGGCGTACAAGCGTCACGACTGGGGCAGGTGCTCTCGCGGGCCGCTGGAGCCCAAATCGATCGCTCAGGAAGGCCGCGAGTAGCGCCCGATCTCAGCTTGCCGGGCCATCCCGAGATTCTAGTGGTCGGCGACCTCGCGAACTTCAGCCACCCAGAAGGCAAACCGCTTCCGGGCGTCGCCCAGGTTGCCATACAACAGGGTCGTTACGCAGCCCGACTGATTCAGGCACGTCTGCGCGGCGCGACGCTTCCAGATTTTCACTATCAGGACAAGGGCAATATGGCCACCATCGGTCGCGCCGCGGCAGTGGTGGAGTTGCCATGGCTGCACTTTTCCGGTTACCCGGCGTGGCTCGCATGGCTGTTCATTCACTTGCTTTACATCGTGGAATTTCAGAACCGCCTGCTGGTGATGGTTCAATGGGCATGGAACTACCTCAGCTTCAACCGATCCGCGCGCCTCATCACCGGCGAAAGCCCTTTTCCACTCGATCTGTGAATTGTGCTGGAATAGCCTATTAAGCCAGCCACTTATCACTAGCCACTAACCCCTAACAACTATCTTCACGTCTCAACCGAGACGCTCCGCGCACGGACGCTGGCGGGTACGGAGTTGAAGAAGCGGCGCAGAGGAATTTGCAGGAGGGAAAGCGAACCCATGTAGAGGTATCCGCCGAAGAACAACATGAGGAACGGCGTCACGAGGTAATCCTCAACGCTGAAGGAGTAGGCTGTAGTGAAGAGAAAATATCCGGCCAGACCAAGCTCAACGAAGGGAACCCAACCACTTTTCCTGGAGTACTTTTTGCGCTCCCAGGACGTGCCGCTAGTCTCCACACGGTACTTCGGCGTTCGAACGAATTCGGACTTCACGCCCAGCAAACCTTCCAGCACGACCTTGGCGTTCATTACGGAAAGGCCGATGCCGGTGGCCATCAAAAAAGGCAAATACTTGATGCACCGCTTCCAAGTGTGCGGATGAAGCTCCCGCTGAGCCACCATGTAGAAACTCGAAACGGTGCACGTGGAGGCGAGGAACAGCGGCAAATCGATATACAGCATCTGAAACCAGCCCTGGTAGAAACGCACGATCATCGCCGGCAGCAGAATGAGCGAGAAGACCACCATTAGGGGGTACGCCAAACTAGCCGTCAGATGAAACGTGCCTTCCAGCTTCACCTTGAGGGGTTGGTCGCTGCGCCACAGGGTAGGCAGAATCTTGCGCGCGGTTTGCGTAAGCCCTTTGGCCCAGCGTGCCTGCTGCGACTTGAAGGCGTTGACTTCAACCGGCAGTTCAGAAGGGCATTCGATGGTGGGATCGTAAATGAACTTCCAGCCTTTAAGCTGCGCCCGGTAGCTGAGGTCAGTGTCCTCGGTAAGGGTATCGTGCTGCCAGCCGCCGGCCTCGTCGATTGCGGACCGCCGCCACATGCCCGCCGTACCGTTAAAGTTGAAGAAGCGGCCTGAGAAGTTGCGCCCGCCGTGCTCGATCACAAAGTGACCGTCCAGCATGATCGCTTCGACTTCGGTCAGCACGGAATATCCCCGATTGATCCAGGTCCAGCGTCCCTGCACCATACCGACGTGAGGGTCAGTGAAATAAGGCAGCATCCGGCGGAGAACGTCCGGGTGCGGCACGAAGTCGGCATCAAAAATGGCGATGAACTCACCCGTCGCTGCAGCCAGACCGGCCTCCAACGCCCCGGCCTTGAAACCGCGACGATGGTCGCGGTGGTGATAGGTTATGGGAACTCCGGCGCGCGCGTATTCGCTCACCAGACGCGAGGCCACAATCCGCGTTTCATCGGTGGAGTCGTCCAGCAACTGAATTTCCAGCAATTCGTGCGGATAGTCGATTCGCGTCACTGCCTCCAGCAGGCGCTCCACCACGTATCGTTCGTTGTAAATCGGGAGCTGAACGGTGACCCGCGGCAGGGTTTCGAAATCCTTCGCCGGCTTGGGAGCTTTCTTTCGGTGGTGCAGGTAAGTCCAGGTCAGGTGGTAGCGGTGAAGGCCGTAAATCGAGAGAATGATGAGAATGGTGAAGTAAGGAATCAGAATTGAAAGGTCGAAAGCGTTGGGCTGGTAGAGACCCTGAAAGGGGTCCTTTTGAAAAATCCTCTGAGCATACTGCACGAAGGGATTGGGCGCCGCGATCAGAGCAAGTGAGATGAATAGGCTCGACATATGTTCTGTAGTAGATGCCCGGCGTCCCGCAAACTGGACGACTAGCGGGCGCCGATGGCGTATCGATCGTCAGTGAAAGTGCCAGCCGGAGTCAAACGAATGTCCGGCGAAGAAAGTTGGCTGTCAGTGCGGGTACTGAGGTCGAACGGCAGTTCTTTCTGCCATAGGTGACCCGACGCTTTATTTTAGCGCACTTGCCCACAATCGCAAGGGCTTTGCGTCCTGCGGCATCCTGCGGCCCAGTTTATTTTATCGGCATCATAAACGCTTCAGTTGAAAGACCCTCCAGCCGGTCCCGACGATCACTGATCGGGGCTTCAGGGACGGAGCTAACTCAACCCCGCAGGATTGCCTCGTAAACGGCTGCGTCCACATTCCCGCCGCTGATCACGCAACACACACGACGGTCTTGGAAGCGGCCGGGTTCCGTGAGCAACGCGCCCACGGACAGCGCGCCCGTGGGCTCGGCCTTAAGGTTTGCAAACTCGAACAGCAACCTCACGCCGCGTGCGATTTCGGTCTCGGGGACTTCGACAATGCCCGCCAAGCCGTCCTTGAGAATAGCCCAGTTGTGGCGGCCCAGGCTCACAGTCCGGGCACCATCGGCGATGGTTTGAGGCTCGGCGTCATTCGCTACGATGCGCCCTTCGCGCAGCGACCGTGCTGCGTCATTTCCCAGGGCCGGCTCCGCGCCGATAACTTCGACTGATCGTCCTGCGCTGCCCGCACGGCGCAGCCCGATCACGATCCCCGAGGTCAGGCCACCGCCGCCCACGGGCGCCACGACGCAATCGAAGGGCTTCTCGGCTGCGAGGCGACCTAATTCCTCGCCCAGGCTGCTGTTGCCCTCGATCACCAACGGATCATCGTAAGCGCTGGCGATGTAGGCTTTCGGATGCTCTTGCGCGAGTTCTTCCACTCGCTCGGCGCGCGACTTCGAGCGCACGTCCACAAACTCCACCTCACCCCCATATTCGCGCACCGCGTCGACTTTTACCTTCGCGCTTGTCTCGGGCATGACGATGATCGCCCGCTTGCCCACGAGCGAGCACGCATAGGCGAGAGCCTGACCGAAGTTCCCCGAGGAAGCTGCGATAATCAGCGGATTCGATACGTGCGAGGCAAGATGATAGGCCGCACGAAACTTGAAGCTACCTGTGTGTTGAAAGGTTTCGCTGGCCAGGAGCAGATTCGCGCCCAGATGCTGTCCGAGGCGGGGCGCTTTGATGAGCGTGGTCAGATGCCAAGGCTGGTTCATCAGACTCCTTTGTCCACTCGTTGCAGGCTCTTCCCTGTCGCCTCGGATAGTGCCCCCAGCATCTCGTGGGCGGCCTCGAGGAGGCGGCCCTTGTCAACCGGTTCCGCGGTGACAGCCCCGGCGAGTACCGTCGACGCTAGCTTCAGGTATTTCACCGATCTTTGGAGGCGATCTGCGCTGTCGACCGGGAGCGGCCACCGCCGGATTGCCACTGTTGTCTCTGAGAGAAGTTCAGCGCAGAACAGAGCCGCCACGTCGCGCTGGTCGCGCTGAACGCTCAGCAGAAACTCTCGCGCCTTCGTACGCAGCGCCTGCAGGCTTTCAGCTGCGTTCGCCTGCCGTATTGCTGCACGCGCCTCCTTTGCTGCTTGTTCGGCACCACTGGCCCTCCGCCATGCCAGTACACTGATAACCAGGCCTGCCACTGTGGCGGCGTCCGCCAGATACCCGAAAAAAGCGGCCCACTCTTGCTGCACGTTAGCCTCTAGCGGCACGCTAAGGATTTCGTCTTAGGCCTGTCAAGACCTTTCTTGCATCATGGCGTGAAGGGATGTAGAGTTTAGTCGTAAGGCCTTTGGAGACTAACCGCAATGGCCGTGAAGGTTTTCTGCAACACCATAGCGCTACCCACATATCGCGACAGCGTCCGGGGCGCCGTGCTCGAAGGCATTGGGGAGCGTCCGCCTAATGAAGATTGGATGATCTCCATCTTTGAACCGCAAGACCGCCCAGACTACATCGTAAAGATCGAAGGCCCTAACAATTTCAGGTGGGAGCGGGACTTCTTCGGCCCGACAGAGCAGACGCCCGAGTTCATCAAGCACTCTGTCAAGGAAGCTATCGCCAAGCCGGCACCGGTCAACTATGAGCCGGTAATTGAGCGGTTGCTGCAAAGGTCTGAGGAGGGAAAGGTACCCTGGGAGAAGGCCGGATCTCTCGACAATGAGTTCGTGTCTACCCTGGAAGTTGGGGGCGGCCGAACATATCGATTCCATATTAAAAAGGTCGATGGCGCGTATCTGCTACGAATGACGGATGCAGAGCAAAACGAGATCTTTTCACTCAGCGCCGAAGCAGAGATCCTTTTCGGTCCCTGGCAAAAACAGGCACGGCTCAACCAACTTCGAGAGATCTTCGAACTTGCCCGGAGGAAGGTATTTTCCGTTGACCAGAAACTTGCCGACGTCGTGAGCCTCTTGGACGCCATTTAGCTCGCCCGCCAAACTAATGCGTCTGCCCGGAACATATTGTGGATCTCTTCCAGATCGTCCGCGAACTTGTCGTCAGGACGGGGCAGGCTCTTCCACCACTCGGCAAACTCGCCTGCTGTAACCGGCTTTCGACCCTTAATGGCTTCAATCCGGCACACGGGCTCATGGTTGCGCTCCACCACGAATGACTCGCCGCGATATTTCACGCGATTCAGAATCTCCGAGAAATTGCGAGCCGCCTTCGCCGCCGATATCTTTTGTACTTTCATAGTTCTGATTAACTGATTTTCTGATTGACAACGCAAGAGGCCGCCAGAGCTGTCGAACCTCTGAAGCCGCAACACTACTAGACCTGCACTCTAAAGGTGGATTCCGTCCGTGTCACGGGCCGGTAAAGCGTATCGCGCTCGATAGGCTCGCGGCCGGCGTCGCGAATGAGGCGGGTGATATCGTGCCGGGTCAGCGCTTGCGGGGTTCCGGCGCCGGCGTCGTGGTAAATCTTCTCTTCCACCACGGTGCCGTCCAGATCGTCGGCGCCGAAGCGCAGCGCCACCTGGGCCACGCGCGGCGTCATCATGATCCAGTAGGCTTTGATGTGCGGGAAATTATCGAGCAGCAGCCGGGAGACGGCCACGTTCTTCAGGTCCATAAAGCCGGTGGTTTCGGGGTGCTCCACCAGCTTCCCGAGCTCTGTGTTGGCCGGATGAAACGCCAGCGGGATGAAGGTCTGAAAGCCGCGGGTCTCATCCTGAAGGCCACGCAGTTGCAGCAGGTGGTCCACGCGGTCTTCAGCCGATTCGATGTGGCCGTAGAGCATCGTGGCGTTCGAGTGCAGGCCCAGCTCGTGCGCGGTGCGATGAATCTTCAGCCACATGTAAGCGCCGATTTTATGGTCGCAGATCACCCTCCGCACCGCGGGAGCGAAGATCTCGGCCCCGCCGCCCGGCAGCGACCCGAGTCCCGCTTCCTTCATCCGCTCCAGAACCTCGCGGACCGATAGCCTCGTCATGTGGGCGTAATAGCCGATCTCGACAGCCGTGAAGGCCTTCAGATGGACAGTAGGAAAGCGGTCTTTCAAGCCGCGCAGCAGATCAAGGTAGTAGTCGAAAGGCAGGTCGGGATGCAAACCGCCCACAATGTGGAACTCGGTGATAGCCTCCGTCCACCCTTCGCCCGCCCGGCGGAAAGCCTCATCGAGCGCCATGCTATAAGCGCCGGGCGCGTCCGGCTTGCGGCCGAAGGCGCAGAGCTTGCAACTGGCCACGCACACATTTGTGGGATTGATGTGTCGGTTGACGTTGAAGTAGGTGGCGTTGCCGTGCAGCTTCTCGCGGACGTGATTCGCGAGATAACCGACCGCCAGCAGGTCATTCGACTTATAGAGCGCAACTCCGTCATCGAAGCCGAGTCGCTCACCGGCCAGCACCTTCTCGGCGATGGGCGCCAGCGACACGTCACTGAAGCGTAAATTGGAAGGCAGCATAGGAGACCCAAGCCACCATTTTAGCAAGCTGGGCAGAAACTCGTCCAACCTATCATTTCTCGGTAGTGTCCGGTTTTCGGACACTACGCATTTCTCCTGTAGTGGTCTCATTTGCTGGCGGAACCCTCCGAACGCAGTCATTCCCGCGAAGGCGGGGAATCCATTGTGGAAGTCCTCGGAAACAAGGTATCAAGGAAGTGGATTCCCGCCTTCGCTGATTGACTGCGCCTGAGAGCGCACCTACCCCTATCTGCGTTCCGGGGCGTTCAAATGACACCGGTACTATTTCCCCTGGCATTGCTACGTCGCAGCGTCTCCCTCACGAAGCGGTAGCAGCCGCCGTGGCCGCTACGACGGCCGCCTGGTCCCGGCGCACCTTCTCGGCCAGCGCATCCTGTCCGGCCGCCGATGCGATGGTCACGAGGCCCAGTCCCATCCCCTTCAGCGGATTGTTCCACCGAATCTCGCCGCTGGTTGCGCTCAGGCAGAACACCTGCCCGCGCGTGGTGGCGTAAACGCTGCCGTCTTCCACAACCAGGTTCACAAAGTCTGACCCGGCCAGCCTCGCCCGCCACACCTCAGACCCGTTCGACTTGTCGAGCGCAATCACCGTACCCTTGACCCCCAGAAATACCAAGCTGGAATTCGCCATAGCTCACCCCCATCTCCATTGAAGCAGATTATCATCCCGGCCGCCCCCCTCTTCCCTTTCGCCTCCCAAACCCAAGCCGGTTGGGACCTCTGCCCTCCTCCCCCAGTGTGCATTTTTGGCACGCTCGCCCGCCAAGCCTCCGCCCGGCGGCGTAATCCACAGGCAAACCTCAAGAAAACAAAGGCCAAAATTAATCCGTCCCAAAAGTCCCAGCTTTACCCACTGTCCCATTTCATTTCGGTATCACTTGATATTGGGCGATTCAGCGCCAGATTCAACTCGATATGCGGCGTAGGGGCGGGCCTGGTGCCCGCCCGTGGGCGACCACAAGGGTCGCCCCTACGTGCTGCGGAATTCGAAATTGGGAACTGTACAGAGCGTCATAAGTCAGCACCCTGGGAGCGCGGGCGTCTCGGCCGCAAAGGTTGGAAGAGAGAGCGGGGCGGGACGCCCGCGCTCCCAGGGCACGTCGCCGATTCTGACGCCGGAAACTTAACTCGGACTTTCAATCCAAAAAAGGAGAAAGACATGGCAAGCATAGAAAAGAACGTCACTGACGAAGTTCGTGAAGCTAACCGGGCCAACAGCGCGGCCTCCACCGGGCCTGTCACCGAGGCCGGCAAGAAGCAATCCAGCCTGAACGCTTTCAAGCACGGCCGATACGCCAAACGGCTTGACCCGGTCAAGCGGCTGCTCGAAGACCTGAGCCAGGAGGAAGAGGCGGAGCGCGAAGCCCTATGCGCCGATGCCATCGAGCGCTATCAGCCGCCCGACACCTTTGCCGAGCAGCAGGCCGAGGAGTTGGCTCACTTGCAGTTTGAGCTGCTCCGCCTGGAGGGCGTGAAGCAGGCGATCTGGCAGCGCGAGCGCGAGCTGCTGGAGCTGGAGCAGCGGCGCCGGGCCTTGCGCCTGAAAGAGGAGGGCGTGAAGGCCCGCTCCAACGAAATCTACGATTGTGGTTTGGTGAGCCAGCCGGACTCGCCCGGCAAGTTTCGTGAGATGCTCCGCATCCTGGAATCGCTGGTGCACGGGGAGCAGGATCAAAATATCAAGGACGTGCGCACGTGTCTCTATCAGCTTTATGGTGACTCCAAACGCGCTTGGCGGGGCGTCCGCCTGAGGTGGGCCGTCAACCGGGTCGAGAAGGCTGAAAGCGACGAGGAAGGCGAGCGGGCCAGCCGGCAGTTTGACCGGGAAGCGGAGCAGGAAATTGAGCTCGTGCGCGAGGAGCTGGCGATCTGTGAGCTGGAGCAGGGACCGCTCAGCCAGGCCGGCCAAGCCGCCCGGCTGCTGGAGGTGATGAGCTCGCGGAAGTGGTCATGGATGCGGCAACAGGAGAATTTCCTGATGCGGTCGATTGATCGCAAGCTGAGGGTGCTCATCGACCTGCGCCGCGAGCACGACGCCGCAGAGCGGCGCGCCGCAACGCAGCCTCTGTCGGGCAAGAGATCTGGCGACGGCAGCCCTCCGCAAAACGCCACAGGCAACGGCGACGCCGGCTACGTTCAAATGCCGGAGCAAGTGGAGAGCGCACAGGGGTCTGCCGGGCCAGAAGACGCCAAGCCCGCAGTCCCGCAGCCTAACCACCCGGTGGGTAGCGCTTCCCCCAAGAACATCTCTGAAAAAAGTGAGCCAAACAAAGGAACGAAGCCACTAAGTGATTTGTTTTCAGCAACAGCTTGGGGAGCGGTGGAGTTGGAGCCATTCGAGTTGAATGCTCTCTCGGCGGCTTTGGCATGCCTCGGGAAGCTGGATTTGGACATTTCGGCGTTCGCCTCGCCACATCTGCTCTTCGTGAATTGAAAATTGTGTGCTCTTTCGGCCGTTCGAGGCGGAGGTTGGGTCGGCCCTCACCCTCAATGCGGCAGTCTCGTACGGTCTTAGCGCAAGTGTCTGGCCTTGGCCCGCTGTGACCGCGAAGATTTCTTGAATCTTGAATATCTTGAATTCTTGAATTTTCTTGAATCTGTAATCTGCAATATCTGCAATCTGTGATCTCAAATCCACCTGCCCTGGTGTTGAAATCACAGAGTGCTTCGTGCTGAACCACATATCACGGCTTCGTCCGCGACCGCCGCCACTCCAGGCGATACAGCGCCACCAGAAACACAATCGCGCTCGCCGCAGCGGCAATCTGGAAACCCAGACGAAAGGCGGCCCTTCGGGTAACGTCGTGGCTGCCGAAACTGTGCCAGGTGACGTCAAGATTGACGGTCAGAATCCAGGCCGCGATGAAGGCCAGGGCGGCCAGCAGGATGGAGAGAAGAATGTTGCGTACGGTTCGCACGTCGCCTCCAGTTTCGCAGAAGCCATGCCGCGCACGAAGTCCCAATTTTATCCGGATTAGCCGATCGCAGGTGCCGGTGTTAACCTGAACGCTCCATACGCAGTCACGCGAAGGCGGGAATCCATTTCGAAATTCTTGGAGGCATAAAAGTGGATTCCCGCCTTCGCGGGAATGACTGCGTGTGGGAGAGTTCCGCCCAGCAAATGAAACCAGTACCCGATCTCAGCGCCGCTCGACTTCGCGCGCGCTTTGCGGTTAACCTAGTTCTTTGGGTAGTGTCTCAGTTTGAAGTGGCATGGCCATCTTGGCCATGAAATAACACGGGCAGGATGCCCGTGCCACCTCAAACTGAGACACTACCGTTCTTTGTATTCACCTGCCGCCGATTTCCATTGTTTCGGTCGTACGAGGGAGACCACCTGAAGTCAGGGGTTCGGCGCACATCATTTGCCGGAGTACCGCGGACATTAGGAGGCGGAGGCCCGCCACGCAGCTTGCAACGTTTGGATCTGGCTCGCAGGTGTCCGACTGCTGTGCTTACCGGGGAGGGGAACATGTTGGGAGGTCTGCTCTTCATTGTCTGTGTCATCCTGCAGTTTCACTATCACGACTCGATTCCCTGGTACATCTGGGCCTTCGGAGTTCTCGCGCAGCTTGTGGCGTTCGGCGAGCCGGCGATGAGATCGCCCAAAGCACGGAAAAAGGGGAGTGACGCCGCGACGGGCGGGGCAAGCTAGACAGGACGTCGGAAATCGTTGCCGAAGCCGCAAGCTTGTCATTCGGTTGAGATCAGATTTATAAGCTCTATTACAGAGCGCATTAAGTCATGATACATGGCGCGGCCCGTAAGGGCGCGGCTTGCCCCGCTCTCGAGTTTCTACATGTCTGAGGCCCCAAGGGCCGCTCTATCAAAGCCCTGGGCAACGCCCGGGCAACGCCCAGGGTGAGTGATCAAGGGGTATGAAGAACGTAGCCCTGAAGGGGCGAACTAAGGGAAGTATTGGAATGGGTCAATCGCTCTCCCAAATCTACGTTCACCTGATCTTCAGCACGATCGACTATTCTCGAAGCGCTACGGGCTGGAATATGACGAAAGTTATATGTGGGACTGAACCCCGCGTTTAGGTCGCCCTTTCAGGGCTCAGCGCTCTGAGGGTACCTCGATCACCCTGGGCGTTGCCCAGGGCTAGGTTAGATCGGCCTTTCAGGCCTGTCAAAATCTAAGGCTGAAGCGCCTGAACACTTAACTTTCGACTGTTGACTTTCAACTGTCGACTTTCGACTCTCGAACACACGTTGAGGTGACGTACTCTTGGAACTCGACCTTCTTGGAACCAGGCAACGCACTCACTACTGCGGCGAGCTTCGCCCCACTGACGCGGGCAAAAAGGTATTTCTGGCCGGCTGGGTGGCGCGGCGGCGCGACCTGGGCAACTTGATCTTCATCGATCTGCGCGACCATACCGGCATCACGCAGGTGGTCTGCCGTCCTGAGATGAGTGCTGGCGCTCATGCCAAAGCGGAGCAGGTTCGATCCGAATACGTGCTTGGGATTGAAGGCGAAGTAGCGATGCGTGCGCCCGAGACAGTGAACGGAGACCTCACCACCGGCGAAGTGGAAGTGGTGGTGCGGGAGCTTCTGGTGCTGAACGAGGCCCGCACTCCGCCGTTTCCCATCGAAGACGAAGGGCGCATGAATGAAGAACCGCGCCTTCGCTATCGCTATCTCGATCTGCGCCGCAGCCGCATGCAGCATCATTTACGCCTGCGCCATCAGGCCAGTCTGGCGGTGCGCGAGCACATGGGCGGCCACGGATTTATCGAGATCGAGACGCCTTTCCTGACGCGCAGCACTCCCGAGGGCGCCCGCGATTATCTGGTGCCAAGCCGCGTCCACGCCGGCCATTTCTATGCGCTGCCTCAGTCGCCGCAGCTCTTCAAGCAAATCCTGATGATTGCCGGTTTCGACCGCTACTTTCAGATTGTCCGCTGCTTCCGCGACGAGGACCTGCGCGCCGACCGCCAGCCTGAATTCACCCAGATCGATATCGAGATGGCGTTCCCAACGCGCGAGGTGTTGTTCGACATTATTGAGAGGCTAATCGAGAAGCTGTTCGAGCTGATTGATGTGAAGGTCGAGCGGCCTTTCGCCATTCTGCCTTACGACGAGGCTATGGAGAAGTACGGCTCTGACAAGCCGCATCTTGGCTTCGATCTGGCCTGGAAACGGATGGAGCTTCCGCCGGGCGCGCGCGGCAAGATTCATGTGGCCGAGCCCGTGAAGATCCTGCGCGTGCCCGGCTGGGCCGGCGCCTCGCGCGGCCAGCTCGATAAGCTTCACGAAATCGCCAAGGCGGCCGGTGCAGACTGGTCGTCTTATATCAAGGTTACGGATGCCGGAGCGCAATCGCCGCTCGCCAAAGTGGCTGGCGAAGCGGAAGTGCAGGAACTGGCGAGCGCCGCCGGCGCCAAGCCAGGCGATCTGGTCCTGTTGCTCAGCGTCAAGCAAGAGCCGGGAGCTGGTCATTCGCTCAGCGTGGAAGCTCTGCGCCACTTGGACGAAGCCTCGGGCGAGGTGCGTCTCGAGATCGCCAGGCGGCTCGATTTGATCAAGCCGGGCACCTGGAGTTTTGGCTGGGTGGTGGACTTTCCCATGTTCGATTACGACGAGAAGGAGAAGCGGTACGCGGCCATGCACCATCCCTTCACCTCGCCGCGCGAGGAGGACCTCGACAAGCTCGAATCCGACGCCTCGGCTTGCAAGGCGCGCGCTTATGACCTGGTGCTGAACGGCTCCGAGATTGGCGGCGGCTCCATTCGTATTCACCGCCCCGACATCCAGAGGCGCGTGTTCACCACGCTCGGCATTACCCCCGAGAAGGCAAAAGAGCGCTTTGGCTTTTTCCTGGATGCGCTCGAGAGCGGCGCCCCTCCCCACGGCGGAATCGCGCTCGGCTGGGACCGCATCAACGCCCTGATGTGCGGCGAAACCAACATCCGCGAGGTGATCGCGTTTCCCAAAACCGCGAGCGCTGTGGACCTGATGTGCGACGCGCCTTCCACGGTAGACCCGGAGCAGCTTAAAGAGCTGGAGCTTGAAATCAAGACCGCAGAGAGTTTGGAGGCAGTGCGGTCGCGTCTGACGACCGAGTCGCCGCGGACGGAATAGAAAGGTGCTAGGGCATATAAAGGAATGCCTAGACTCGCACTCAAGCCCGACTCGAGTTTCTTTCGGAAGATTGCTATCGGTGCCGTCGGTACCAGGGGGATATGCGCAGATCTGTCTTCTCGCAGACACCGGATGGTAGAGCTGGAGCGCGGCTCCACAGATACCAAGCTCTGGAAGGAGGTGAAGCGCAAGCGCGTTCGAATTCCTGACCTTGTTTGCACGGCGTGCGGCCAACGCGTCGAAAGCAGGGCAAAAACAAAGCCTGAACTATCCATGTCGCACAGCGTGACCGATCAGGAGCGTGCCTGGGACTTTGGAATGGTTGACAGCGACTACATCGGATTTCCGGTATGCGAGGCGGTCGACGAAAAGTACTGGAGCGCCGGACGTCTTCAGGGAGGGAATTCTTACTGGCACGAGCGCAATTGGGTACGTTGGCAGCTCAAGGGGCAGGTTAACTATTTTCGTGTTTCCACTTTCCGGCGAAGCAAACACACAAAAATCAGCACTAAGGGAGTTACAGAAGGATCCGAAACCAGTGTTTCTTGGGATTCCATCTTTGCTTCACGCGAGGGGACGATTGAGAGGCTCGAAGCGCGTAAGCTGACCATACGCCGTGCCTCTGACGGGCATCGTAGCACGCGGACGATTCCAATGAGCTACCAATTATTTGTGAGGGAAGGGGATGCAGTTGGGCTAAATCAGGTCATCGCAGGGTTGATCGAACCGCTTGCGGCCGAAGAGCTCAACTGCCCGGGCCATTTGCCTTCCGGATACATCTTCGAGCTGCTGAGGTCCAGGGAGCGCACACAACGATTCACCGGCGTCAAACTCGCACGCCTCCGCAAAGATACACAGTACCGAAGGCTGGTGCGAGAACTGTCAAACGATCCGGAAGAGGATGCTTACATTCGGTTGGAAGGTCTGTCTTATCTCACTGCTGTCTGTGGCGTGCCTGCGCACGACCTGTTCAGGACCTATTTGCAGATCGGTGACCCGCAGCTTCAATTGGAGTCAGTAATAGCACTGGGTGAGGCAGCCAATCCCACCGCTCTTGGGCTGCTGTCGGAAATCTTGGATGATCCGCAGGAGCCATATTTCATTAGAAGTGCAGCGGCTTGGTGTCTGTGCCGCGCAGGATCGGAGGGGAGCGCCAGGCGTCTGGTGAAGGCCTTTGCTGATATTGATCACAACATAAGGGAAGAGGCGCTGGACGGCATCGTCTCTATCGGCGGCCCAGCGATTAGGTGGCTCATGAAAGGGCTGCGCGAATCTAACCCTGACATCGCGGCAGGTTGTGCCGAAGCGCTGCGCCAACAGTACCGAACGCTACCCGAGGGCGTGATTCGTAGCATAAGTACAGAGACCACGAAGTCAGATGGCTCACCTTCTTGGGCTGCCTGGCTGCTTGGACAGTTGCCTCGAGAACAGGTCATGAACACGATCGCCAACATTCAGGATTCGGCTCCAGCGCTCCATTACGCGTTGAGCCTTCTGTGGGCGTTCACAGAGAGCTGGATTGCACGACGCTGGGAGCTGCACTGCGATGCGGATCTCTCAAATGAAAGGGATGTTGCCCGTGAAGTTTGAGCTCCCTTCAGCAGTAAAAGTCTATGACACTACCTACGGCCTGCAGGTCTGTGCCGACAGCCGGAAGATACTCGAACTACTTCCCGACGAGTCTGTAGATCTGATAATTACGAGTCCGCCGTTCGCTCTTCTGAGGCAGAAGAGCTACGGCAATGAGGGGCAAACTGAGTATGCCGCTTGGCTTGCCGAGTTTGGCGACAGAGCCCATCGAGTTCTAAAGCAGACCGGTAGCTTTGTACTTGACCTTGGCGGTGCGTATGAGCGCGGTAAGCCCGTTCGCTCTCTTTATAACTTCAGGGTCCTTCTGGATTTCTGTGACCGCCTAAAGTACAACCTTGCAGAAGAATTTTTCTGGTACAACCCCGCAAAACTTCCTTCTCCCATCGAATGGGTTAACAAGCGGAAAATCCGGGTAAAGGATGCGGTTAACACGATATGGTGGTTTTCCAAAGGGAGCCAGCCTAAAGCAGATGTAACAAGAGTGCTAACACCTTATTCTGAGCGTATGAAGACGCTGCTGAAGAATCCAGGGAGGTTTTACAGACCAAAAGAACGGCCATCGGGTCACGATATCGCCGCGGCATTCAGCAAAGAGAACCTGGGGGCAATCCCGTCCAATCTTCTTCAAATAGCGAACACCGACAGTAACTCGCATTATCTACGTACATGCAAACTCCTCGGCAAGGATGGTCATCCTGCGAGATTTCCCCCGGCGCTGCCGATGTTCTTCATCGAATTTCTTACCGAACCCGGCGACTGCGTAGTGGACATCTTCTCGGGCTCAAACACCACCGGCGCGGTCGCGGAGCAACTCGCCCGGAACTGGCTAGGTGTTGAAGTAGATCGCGATTACGCTGTCCTGTCCGCAATCCGTTTTATGGAAAACCATACCGAGCGGGAAATCATACAAGCGATGAAACTGCTCGAAAGCCGGCAGTACTTGAGCCTCAATCGCTCTCGTCCCGTCGAGGAGGACCGCACAAACAATGTTCATGTAATGGAAGAGAGTCAGCGCCAATTGTTCACGCAACCTCACGCTGAGACGAAAGGGAACTTCGGTCGTTAGTCCAATCAATCGATTGGCCGATCACCCGATTAACCAATGTCCGTAATTCACATCCTGTCTGACCGCGTCGCCAACCAGATCGCCGCTGGCGAGGTGGTGGAACGGCCGGCTTCGATTGTCAAAGAATTGCTGGAGAACTCGCTGGACGCGGGGGCCACGCGCGTTGAAGTCGAGGTCGAGGCTGGGGGTAAGCGGTTGGTCCGAGTCACCGACGATGGCTGCGGGATGGATCGTGACGATGCCGTCCAGGCTTTCGAGCGCCACGCCACCAGCAAGATCCGGCAAGCCGAAGACTTGCTTGAGATCGCGACCCTCGGCTTTCGCGGTGAGGCTTTGCCGTCTATCGCCGCCGTGTCGCGATTAGTGCTCGAAACACGCCTCCAGGCCGAAGCCGCCGGAACGAGGGTGGAAATCGCAGGCGGAAAGCTGCGCGACGTGCGCGAGATCGCCTGGCCGGGAGGCGCGCGCGTGGAAGCGCGCGATCTCTTCTTCAACACTCCGGCGCGGCGCAAGTTCCTCAAGTCGGAGTCTACCGAGCTCGGCCACATCGCAAGTTTCGTTACTCACTATGCGCTGGCGCATCCGGAGAAGAGTTTCAGGCTGGCCTCGCTCTCCCACGATATCGTCAACGCCGCGCCGGCTCCCGACGCGCGCACCCGCGTTTACCAGCTTTTGGGCGGGCAGGTGCTGGAACAGCTTATCGAGATGAGCCCGGTGGAGCGCAGGCTGCCCGTATCGGCCGCGTTTGGCGAGCTCGAAGAGAATGAGCTGCCGACCTCGCCTGGAGTGGTGCGCCTTTCAGGTTTTGTGTCACGGCCCGAAGTGCAGCGGCTGAATCGCAACGAGGTCTACTTCTTTGTGAACCGGCGTCTGGTACGCGACCGCCTCATTCTGCACGCCATCCTCGAAGCCTACCGGAACATTCTGCCGCCTCGTATGTTTCCGGTGGCGCTCGTGTTTCTCGAAATTCCGCCCCAAGAGGTGGACGTGAATGTGCACCCCTCGAAGACCGAGGTTCGCTTTCGCCGTTCGAGTTTCGTGCACGATCTTACGCGCGATGCCATCCGCCAGGCCCTTATCGCCGCTCGCCCCGTGGCGGCCTTTCCTATCCGGCGTGACTTGCGCGAGAGTGCCGTCGATGACGTGGAAGCCTTGGAGAGACTAGGGGAGGAATCGCGGCCGGAATCGCACTCGCCGGGAACAGGTTTTCAGCGTGGCGGAACGCAGGGTGCCTTCGATAGGGCGGGAAAACCGTGGCCTGAACCTGCCGTCGATACTGCAGTAGCTTACTCCCGGCTGCCGTTCTCGCCGGCTGGCGCGGCGGCGCCGTCCTCGCCCGCATCTGCGCCGCCGGATCATAACGGGTTTCGGCAGCCCGACTTTGCACTCTCTCCGCCAAAGCCCGCGCCTGTAACGGGGAATCTGCCGCTCGACGTTGCGGCAGTCGCTGCACCGGTTCGCCCCTGGTCGCATGAAGCGGCAAGCGGTTTCGCGGCTCCGCCGAGATCTGAAGGGCACGCCGACTGGGTTGCTCCCCCCACGCCGTCACCGACGTCCTGCGAGCCCTCTGATGCTGCTGACTCTGGAGCGATGGCGCAAGTAAGCGGCCCGACCAGTCATCGGGAATCGCACTCGTCGTCCGAATCGGCGTTTCCCGCAGACCTCCGCCCGCTCGGTCAAGTGGAAGCAAGCTACATCGTGGCGACCAACGCCGCGGGCCTCTGGATTGTCGATCAGCACGCCGCGCACGAGCGCGTTCTGTTCGAAAAGCATCTGCGCCAGGTACGAGATCGGCAGGTGGAAGCGCAGCGCTTGCTGCTGCCCGCCATCGTCGAGTTGAATCCGCAGCAGCAGGCGGCCTTCCAGGACATCGTCGACGAACTCGGTGCGAACGGCTTTGACGTGGAGCCTTTCGGGCAACGTACCGTCGCGGTGAAAACCGCGCCCGCAGAACTGGCAGCCGGCGATGTGCAGTCCCTGCTCATTGAGATTCTCGACGGCGCAGGTCAGGAGACGCGCGGCGTCACACTTGCTGTCCTGCGCGGCCGCATCAGCGCTTCGCTGGCTTGCCGGGCAGCCATCAAAATCCATATGTCGCTCGACCGCGCCAAAATGGAATGGCTGCTCACAGCCTTGGCCGGGACCGAGTCGCCGATGGCATGCCCTCACGGCCGTCCGGTGATGCTGAGGTACAGCATCCGGGATTTGGAGCGAGCGTTTCACCGGACGTAGCGTATTTAGGTAGGCTATCTAAGAACACCCAGAGTGCTAATCGCACCCATGCGGACTCCTTTGATTATCGCTATTGACGGGCCGGCCGGCGCCGGCAAGAGCACCGTCGCCCGCATGCTAGCCTCCCGCCTGGGGTTGCCCTATGTGGATAGCGGAGCCACCTACCGCGCGGTCGCGCTCAAGGTGCTGGAGCATGGTGTCTCGCCATCCGACGAGGCCGCTGTCGTGCGGCTCATCGACGGCGCTGAGATCGGATTTGCGGGGGGAGCGGAAGAACGGCGCATTCTGCTGGACCAGCGCGACGTCACGCACCTGATTCGCACGCCTGAAGTGACGCTGGCGGCGGCGCAGGTGTCGCGGCTCCCAGAGGTGCGGAAGAGGCTTGTGGCCTTGCAGCGCAGCTTGACGGGCGAGCCCGGCGTGGTGATGGAAGGGCGCGATATCGGCACTGTGGTTTTCCCGCAGGCGCCGCTCAAGATCTTTCTCGAAGCAGACCCTGAGGAGCGAGCCCGCAGACGATTGGGACAGGAGGATGCTGACGGACGGCGCGCCAGCCTCGCCCAAACGGCTGAGGAGATTCGGCGCCGCGATCAGTTGGACGCGGAGAGAAAGGTGTCACCGCTCGTGCCGGCAGAAGATGCCGTGCGCATCGACTCCACGCAGTTTGCGGCAGACGAGGTCGTGGAAAGGATTCTGAATGTCGCACAGGAGAGAAGGCTGATTTAACGATGAACACAGAACGATGAATGCTGAATCAGCAAGGCAAAAGCTTGAGTGGGGGCCGTTGTTCCGTTCACGCCGGGTGTTTGAGGCGAGGAATCATTCGACGGTCGTTCATCATTCAGAATTCATCATTCAGCATTCGCCTCATCGTCCGCCGTTACTCATCGAAGCCAGAAAGTCGCCGTTGCTTTTCGATTTGACGAGCTTATCGATAATGAGCTCCATGCTTTCCACGGGTGAAAGCGGGCTAAGAACCTTGCGCAGCACCCAGATGCGATTGAGCTCGTCTTTCGGCACCAGCAACTCTTCCTTGCGCGTCGCCGAGCGATTGATGTCAATGGCTGGGAAGACGCGCTTGTCAACCAATTTCCGGTCCAGATTGATTTCCATGTTACCCGTGCCCTTGAACTCTTCGAAGATTACGTCGTCCATGCGGCTTCCGGTGTCAATCAAGGCCGTGGCGATGATGGTGAGACTTCCGCCCTCCTCGATGTTCCGGGCGGCGCCGAAGAATCGCTTGGGGCGTTGAAGGGCGTTCGAGTCGACACCGCCGGAGAGGACCTTCCCCGAGGGCGGCACAACAGTATTGTAAGCCCGCGCCAAGCGGGTGATGGAGTCGAGCAGAATCACCACGTCGCGCTTGTGCTCCACCAGGCGCTTCGCCTTCTCGATCACCATTTCCGCAACTTGCACGTGTCGGGCGGCGGGTTCATCGAAGGTCGAACTGATCACTTCGCCCTTCACCGTGCGCTGCATGTCTGTAACTTCCTCAGGCCGCTCGTCTATCAACAGCACGATGAGCGTGACTTCCGGGTGATTGGTGCTGACCGAGTTGGCGATGGTCTGCAGCAGCATGGTTTTGCCGGTGCGCGGAGGAGCCACGATCAGCCCGCGCTGTCCCTTGCCGATGGGCGTCAGGAGATCCAGCACGCGAGCCGAAATGTTATCTTTGACGGTTTCGAGCCGGATGCGCTCCTGCGGGTAGAGCGGAGTCAGGTTGTCGAAGAAGATCTTGTCCCGAGCCTCCTCGGGAGGTTCAAAGTTGATGGCCTCGACCTTGATGAGCGCGAAGTAGCGCTCACCTTCCTTGGGCGGCCGGATCTGGCCGGACACCGTGTCTCCTGTGCGCAGATCAAACTTGCGGATCTGGGAGGGTGAGACGTAAATATCGTCGGGACCCGGAAGATAGTTGTAGTCCGGCGCGCGCAAGAAACCAAACCCGTCGGGCAGGCACTCCAGCACGCCCTCCGAGAAGATCAGGCCGCTCTTTTCGGTCTGAGCCTGAAGGATCTTGAAAATCAGTTCCTGCTTGCGCAGAGTGCTCGCGCCCACCACCGCCAGATCTTTGGCGACCTGCACCAGGGTGGTGATGTTCATCTCTTTGAGCTTCGCGATGTCGAGAACCTCGCCTTCCTTCAGCTCGGCGATTTTCTCCTCTTGCACTTCTTCTAATTTCTTCACAGGCATTTCAGTCTCTCTCTTCTTGGTCCGTTCGCGGGCACGAAACGGCGAGCCCCGCTGCGGCGCGGCCTGAGGGTGTTGGCCCTGACCGTTCTCTTCAAATTCGCTCCGGGTATTGGAAGACACGATGGAATGTACACCAGGGAAGCCACGCTCCCCGCAAGAGGACCGCATCCCCACGACGCGGCCGCTACAGCCTGGCTTCAAGGCGGAATTTCGACAAGGTCCTTGGGGCTAGCCGGGAAGCCTGCGTTAGCTCACCCGGCGGTTTCGCGAACCGCCCAGTCCGGCCACTTTGATGCTCTCCCGGGCCTTCAGGTTTCCGCCCGAAAGCCGCTCTCTTCGCCGGACCCAATCAACATTTCGACATCCGCTGCTCTAGTTTGTCAGTTGCTCGCGCTCAGGTTCTACTGGCGCCTCCAGCTTCGGCCTGGCATCTGTCGCCGCTTCCAGCACAGGTTGCTCCGTGATCTTGCTCTCCAAGGCGAGGTCCAGGACCTCATCCATGGTGTCCACGAAGCGTAGGGCGATCTCCTGCTGGATATTCGCGGGAATTTCCGGCAAGTCTTTCTCATTGTCGCGCGGCAGGATCACCGTCTGGATCCCGACGCGGTGAGCCGCGAGAACCTTCTCCTTGAGGCCACCGATCGGCAGCACCTTGCCCCGCAGGGTAATCTCGCCGGTCATGGCTACGTCCCTACGGACGGGGATGCGGACCAGTGCGCTGATGATGGCAGTCGCCAGGGTGATTCCAGCCGAGGGACCGTCCTTGGGAATGGCCCCTTCGGGGATGTGGACGTGAATATCGTAGCGGCGGTAGAAATCGGGATCGAGACCGAAGCGCGCCGCTCGCGAGCGTACGTAGCTCATGGCCGCCTGGCCGGATTCCTGCATCACCTCGCCCAGCTTTCCGGTGAAAAGCGGCCGGCCCTTGCCCTGCATGATCGTCGCTTCGATGTTCAGAATCTCGCCGCCCACCTCAGTCCATGCCAGTCCCACGGCCAGGCCGACCTCGTTCTTTTCCTCCGCCCGGGTGTCGCGGAATTTCGCCACGCTCAAGTAATCGCGAAGGTCTTCGGGCTTGACTTCAAGCTGTAGTTTCGGCCCCTCGGCCACCACCTTGCGCGCAACCTTCCGGCAGATGTTGGCCACCTCACGTTCAAGGTTCCGCACGCCTGCCTCGCGGGTGTAACTGCGAATAACGCCCCGAACCGCGTCGTCGGTGAAGCCCAGATTCTCCGTCTTCAGCCCGCAGGCCTCGCGCTGTTTGGGGATGAGGAAACGCTTGGCGATCTCGAGCTTCTCGGGCTCGGTGTAGCCCGACAGACGCAGAATCTCCATCCGATCCTGCAGCGGCTGGGGAATGGTGTGGATTACGTTGGCCGTGGTGATGAAGAACACCTTGGAGAGGTCATATTCGACGTCCAGGTAATGATCCATGAAGGTGGAATTCTGCTCCGGATCGAGCACTTCAAGCAAGGCTGCGGAGGGGTCGCCCCGGAAGTCCATGCTCATCTTATCGACCTCGTCGAGCAGAAAGACCGGATTTACCGTTCCCGCCTTCTTCATCATCTGCAGGATCTGACCCGGTAGAGCGCCGATGTACGTACGCCGATGTCCGCGAATTTCGGCCTCGTCGCGCACCCCGCCCAGCGACAGACGCACAAACTTGCGACCCGTGGCACGGGCAATGGATCGGCCCAGCGACGTCTTGCCAACGCCCGGCGGACCCACGAAACAAAGGATGGAGCCCTTCGGGACCTTCACCAGTTGGCGCACGGCCAGAAACTCCAGGATGCGCTCTTTGATTTTCTCCAGTCCGTAATGGTCTTCTTCCAGAATCTTCTCGGCGGAGCTGATGTTCCGGATCTCTTTCGATTTCTTCTTCCACGGCACCGACAGCAGCCACTCAAGATAATTGCGTGACACCGTCGTCTCTGCTGACATGGGCGGCATCATCTCGAGACGGTTCAGTTCCGTGTTGGCCTTCTCGCGGGCGTCTTGCGTCATGCCCGAGGTATCGATGCGCTTGCGCAGCTCCTCAATCTCGTTCTTTTCGTTGCGGCCGAGCTCCTTCTGAATCGCCTTGATCTTTTCGTTCAGGTAGTATTCGCGCTGGGCGCGCTCCATCTGCCGCTTCACGCGTCCCTGGATGGTGCGATCGACGTTCAGCTTCTCGATTTCGATGTCCAGAATGTCCGCGACTCGCGTGAGCCGGTCCACCGGATCGAAAATCTCCAGCAGTTCCTGCTTCTCCTCAATTGAAATGTTCAGATTGGCCGCCACCGTATCCGTAAACTTGCCGATATCGTCCGACTTCACGGCCGCGATCATCGTCTCGTAGTTGAGGCTCTGAGAGAGCTTCACGTACTGCTCGAAGAGTGCGGTCACCCGTTGCTGCAGCTGCTCCAGACTCGGCGTCGAAACCGGACGGTAAGCCGTGGTCCGCACCGTCACCCGGAAATAGCCTTCATCACTGGCCACTTTCAGAATCTTGCCGCGGTCGGCGCCTTCCACCAGCACCTTGATGTTTCCGTCGGGCAGCTTCACACTCTGCACGATGGTGGCGATGGTTCCCACCTGGTAAATCTCGTTCGGCTTGGGCTCGTCCACTGAGGCGTCGTGCTGGGTGGCGAGAAAAATCTTCTTGTCGGCAGCCAGCGCGTCTTCCAGAGCGCGAATCGAGCTCTCGCGGCCCACCACGAAGGCTGACATCATGTAAGGAAATATCACAACGTCGCGCAAAGGCATCATCGGCAAGGCGCGAGCGTCCGATTTTTCCCGTCCTGAGAACAGGGATGAGCTCATTCAGTTTCCTCGAACCTCAGAAGTTTGGAGCAAGAATTCCAGAATCGCGGCTGCATCCTGTGGGAATGGGTTCTGCATTCTGACTCCTGACTTGTATTATCCGACCTTCTCCAAGAGCGACGAGCTGAAACTGATCTCGCGGCTACGAACCATTTCCTCCGTCACCACAAACTCGCGGAGTTTGCGCTGGCTGGGCATGTTATACATCAGATCGAGCATCAGGTCTTCAAGGATCATGCGCAGGCCGCGGGCCCCTACCTTGCGTTCCAGCGCCTCGCGGGCCACCGCGCGCAACGCGCCGTCCGTGAACCTCAGCTTCACATTTTCAAATTCGAACAAGCGCTGGTACTGGCGGGCCAAAGCGTTCTTGGGCCGGGTCAGGATTTCCACCAGGGCGTCTTCGTCGAGGTCATTGAGCACGCTCACCACAGGAAGCCGCCCGACGAATTCCGGAATTAACCCATACTTGATCAGATCGACGGGCTGAACCAGGTTCAGGAGCTCGAAATTCCTCCGGCTCGTCCCTTTCTTTTGATCCGTGTGGAAGCCCACGCTCTTGCGGCCCACGCGCCGCTCGATGATTCGCTCCAGGCCTACAAACGCGCCCCCGCACACGAAAAGGATATTGGTGGTATCGACCGGTGTAAACTCCTGGTGAGGATGCTTGCGCCCACCCTGAGGCGGCACGTTGGCCACCGTCCCTTCCAGAATTTTCAGAAGCGCCTGCTGCACGCCTTCCCCGGAGACGTCGCGCGTGATCGATGGGTTTTCGTCCTTCTTCGAAATCTTGTCAATCTCGTCGATGTAGATCATTCCCTGCTGCGCACGCTGGACGTCATAGTTCGCGGCTTGCAGCAGTTTGAGGACGATGTTTTCCACGTCTTCCCCAACGTAGCCCGCCTCGGTCAGCGTGGTGGCATCCACGATGGCGAAAGGAACGTCGAGCATGCGCGCCAGGGTCTGGGCCATCAGCGTTTTGCCGGTGCCCGTAGGCCCGATGAGCAGGATGTTTGACTTTGTGAGCTCTACTTCGTTGCGCTGGCGGCTCATCAAGATGCGCTTGTAATGATTGTAAACGGCCACCGCCAGCTTTTTCTTCGTGGTTTCCTGCCCCACCACATACTGCTCGAGAAAGACCTTGACGTCGATCGGACGCGGCAGATTCGTGGTCTGAAGGGTGGCTGCCTTCTCCGGAGTCTCGTCCTCCAGAATGCTGTTGCACACCGCGACGCACTCGTCGCAGATGTAAGCCCGGGGGCGTTCGTCCGGCGAAGAGATCAGCCGACGGACTGATTCCTGGCTCTTACGGCAAAAAGAACAACGGAGGGGTTCTTCGGGGCCCACTTTTTTCAATTTAGGCTCTCTGGGCTGCCAAGTCCTTGAGGGTAGCCACAGCGTTCATGGTACTTAATCTTAGTGATTCCAAGTGCCACTCAGTATCACACAATCTGTTGCTTCACCGGCCTACCATGAACCATTAACAGCAAATTATGCTCCAAAGCTTACTTGTGCTTGTAAATGATTTCGTCCACCATGCCATATTCGAGCGCCTGCTGAGCGCTCATCCAGAAATCCCGTTCCACGTCGTGCTCGACCTTCTGCACGGACTGCTTCGTGTGCTGCGCCAGAATCTCGTTAATGCTGGCGCGCAGCCGGAGGATCTCCCGGGCATGGATATCGATATCGGTGGCCTGGCCGGAAACGCCGCCGATCCAAGGTTGATGAATCAGCACCCGCGAATTCGGCAACGCGAACCGTTTCGCGGGCGCGCCCGCACAGAGCAGGACCGCTGCGATACTGGCAGCCATGCCGATGCATGTCGTGCTGACGTCCGGCTGAATGAACTGCATCGTGTCGTAGATGGCCATTCCGGCCGATACGCTTCCGCCCGGTGAGTTGATATAAAGGTGAACGTCCTTCTCCGGGTCCTCGGCCGCCAGGAACAAAAGCTGCGCCGTCACCAGATTGGCGACATTGTCGTCGATCGGAGTCCCGATGAAAATGATATTGTCGCGCAGCAGCCGGGAGTAAATGTCGTACGCGCGTTCCCCGCGGTTGGTCTGCTCCACCACCATGGGGACAAGCGTCATTTGAGGCCCGATTTTCTTCATGGAGTCTATTTCCGCGCGCCCGTGCTCAGACTGCACTCACTGGGTCACCGAATTTTCACTCTCAAGCGGACTGGATGCGGGCGTTTGAGGAGTGATCTTAGCGTTGTTGTAGATGAAGTCCAAAACCTTTTGGCTGAGGCGACTAGATTTTAGTCTAACGAGTCCGTCTTCGCGTGTCAAGCGGCTCTTGAGGGCCGCCGGGGTTTCCTGCACCTCTTGCGCTAACTCGCGCACGGCTTCATCAATCTCCTCGTCAGAAACATCGATGTTTTCAGCCTCCGCGATTTTCTGCAGAACCAGGGTGCCACGCACTTCGCGCTCGGCATCCACCCTCATCTCGTCGCGCAGCTCTCGCCAATCGATCTGTAAGGTGCGTGGGTCAACGCCTTGCGCCGCCATTCCGGCCGCGGCGCGCTCCAGCTTGCGTCGCAGTTGGGCTTCCACCACAGTTTCCGGCACCGGGAAATCGTAGCTGTCCGTAAGCTTGTCGAAAAGCTTGCGCCGCGCAGACTCCTTGACGCCGCTCTGCTTCTTGCGCTCCAGGTCCTTGCGGACGTCTTCTCGCAAATCAGCGAGCGTCGAGAAATCACTCACGGACTTAGCAAGCTCGTCATCGACCGGGGGTAACACTTTCTGTTTGATGCTCTGGACCTCAACACGGTATCGCACGCGCTTGCCCGCCAGACGTTTGGTGGGAAAGTCGTCCGGGTAGTTGATCTCAAATTCGCGCACGTCACCGGGGCGGCTGTCACGGAGATTTTCCGTGAAGGCCGGCACAGTCCCCTTCCCCCCCAGGTGAATCAGCCCTTCTCTGACCTCAATCGGCTCAGAAGCGGAATCCATGAGGTCTTCACCCTGATAACTCACCATTACGTAATCCCCGTCAGCCGCCGGACGGTCCTCAATCACCTCAAAAGTGGCGGCGTTTTGACGGAGGCGCTCAAGGGCTTCTTCGACGTCAATCGAGGTCACCTCGGCAGAGTCCTCTTCCACTTCCAGGCCCTTATAGTCTTTCAGCTCGATTTCCGGGTAAACCTCGAACGTCGCCTTGGCCCGGATCGGCTGCCCGTCCTCAAACTGAAGGTCTTCGAAGCGAGGCTCGCCGGCGATCAGAAACTTTTGATCGCGAATGCTCTCCTCAAAGTACTTCGGAACCAGCGATTGCACGACCTCGCCGCGAATCTCCTCGCGGTATCGCTTGCCCACCAGCGCTCGAGGGGCATGCCCGGGCCGAAAGCCGGGGATTCGCGCCACGCGGGCGTACTCGCCGGTGATCTTCGCGGCCTCGCGCGCAACCACTTCTTCAGGAACCTCGATGATGAGCTCTTTCTTACAGGTCGGCGACTCCACAATTCCTCATTGGTTGACTTGGAGATGAAAGCGGGGCAGGCAAGATCGGAGCCCCAGGGTCTCAACGGAAGTCAAGCTCCTACCCAAAACGCCATTGTAACAGATGCGTTTCGGTTGTCAATTTCGCGTTCTGGCTGGTACCGGTGTGATTTGCTGAGCGGAACCCTGAGGCGCAGTCATTCCCGCGAAGGCGGGAATCCACTTTCTAGAGACCTTCTATTTCCGCGGACTTTTGCAATGGATTCCCGCCTTCGCGGGAATGACGCCGTTCGGAGCGTTCAACTGACACTACTGCCCTCCGGCTTTCAAGTGGCACAGCACGTCACAACGCTGATTCGCCGCTGCTCAGGAACTCAGAAAGCGGGTTGCCACTGCCCTTGACGGTCGGAGGCGCGCCATGACTCAGGAATCACCGCGATCCCCGGTGGTATCCACGAACAGGAAGCGTCAGTGCCCGCCTGACAAGCGGCAGGCCTAGATTCCACTTCGCGCGTGAGCCCTTCCAAAGCGCTCAGGCTGTTCGCAGCCAGGATAGCAGCATTATGATCGTGCGTTCCGCGCGAGAGGTGAAGAATTCGCACGCATCGGGCTGTCTTGGTGAATTGAAATGGCAGATCGATGGGCTTGCGCGAGCGCTTCACCAGTTCCTTTTCATGCATCTCGGCCGAGTCAAAGACGACGCGGACTCCACCTTCCCGCCGAGGCTTCACCTTGTAGAGGGAGACCCCATAGCCGATCAGGTTGGAGTTGGCGGAGACGACGATGGCATTGGTGGCGCTTGGAGACCGGCGCTCGCTTGCCTCGCCATCGGTTGTCTGCCCTAAGATGGGCGTGGTCTTGACGAGATAACCGCCTCCAGCCACGACCGGCGTGATGACGCGTACGCGCCAGCCGGGTTGCAAGTCGATCCACTCGGATGAGGTATGGTCAACCGGCGGGCCCGGAATCGCAGCTTTCGGGTGGGCACAGCCCAAGGTAATGGTGACTGAAGCGAAGAGGAAGATTCTAACCCCAACATCGACGCAGCCCAATCGAGTTGCAGGCGGGGTCCCCATCATGGCGATGTGAGCCGCTGCGCGCAACTGAGGCCGACTGCGTACTGCCGCTGGCAGGTATGCGCAACGCATGGCACACGCACTGGGATGCTGCGTGCCCGCCACAAGATGTAAGCTACCTCGCCGCCTTTCAAGCGACCGCTGCCAAGCAGTGCCTAACACCAGAAACAACGCCCTGCCCTCGGCGCATTTTCTCTCCCCGCTACTTCTTATAGTAGTCGGCGTTCACCGGGGTGAAACTCTGCCATTTCTCAGGCAGGTCATCCACGGGGAAGATGGCCGAAACGGGGCACACCGGCACGCAAGCTCCACAGTCAATGCATTCCACGGGGTCGATGTAAAGTTGCTGGACGTCCGCGAAGTTGGCTTCGTCCTTGCGGGGATGGATGCAATCCACCGGGCACACGTCCACGCAAGCTGTATCTTTGGTGCCGATGCAGGGTTCTGCGATAATGTAAGCCATGCCGCTTCCCTCCTCAAAGGTTGCCTGAAGCTTTAGTTTCACCTGCCCATCGCCGCCGCGCTACGACTTAAGTCGTGCCTTTTTCCTCCCGGCCAGCGCCGCTTCTCCGACGCGAGGAGGAGGCTGCTCGCGTAACGCGCCACTGGGAAGTGGCCTTGTGGGACCCTGCTGTTTCATAGAGGGCCATCTGCCAATGAGTAGCCTCGCCGCAGTTCATTGTCAGCATAGGCGCTTTACCGGCGACTTTGATTGCTCGCGGCCAAGGAGTGAGGATCGCAACCTACATTCGCCGGCAACGCAGCCGACTGGGACGACTTATCTTCTCGCGCGAAGCCTTGGGATTGCTGACCCAGCTGAGTGGTGGGAAGGCGATTTTCCAACACTTATGCAGGATACGCCGCTTCGGTGCCGACAGATGGCGTTTTGCTTGCCGGTCAGGACCTGGATAGATCGTGCTTGTTCCCAACATTCATCGTTTCTTCGGTGGCGAAACCCGCGCGCTTGATGCTCGGCACTGTTAACTGAGGTGCAATTCTTGTACCATAGGCGGGTTCGGGCAGACTCGGATCCGCCCTCAATCATCCGAACATCTGCACCATTCACGACATTGACGAGTTCGAGGATCGGCCCTTCATTGCTATGGAGTTGTTAGAAGGGGAGACATTGCGGGAGCGGATTGCAAAACCTCTCACCGCCAGCCCCTCTCCTGACGGGAGAGGATGGCCCGCAAGGCCGGCTGAGCGGGCAAGTGGCGCGGCCGTGCCCATTGACACCTTGCTCGATTTGGCGATTCAGATTGCCGACGGCTTGGACGCGGCTCACTCCAAAGGAATCAGCCATCGCGATATCAAGCCGACGAATATTTTCATCACCACGCGCGGCCAAGCAAAGATTCTGGATTTCGGTCTAGCGAAGTTCACGCTAGGGGCGAGCGGCGCTCGGCCCCACAGGACACACCGACGGTCTCCATTGATCCCGACCATCTGACGAGCCCCGGCACAACCCTAGGCACGGTGGCCTACATGTCTCCCGGACAGGCGCGGGGCGAAAGCCTCGACGCGGCCACCGACCTGTTCAGCTTCGGCGCGGTCCTTTATGAGATGGCGACAGGTCGCATGGCGTTCACGGGGAATACCCCGGCCGTCGTCTTTGATGCCATTATGAACCGGGCCCCTGTCGCTCCGGCTCAGTTGAACCCCCGTGTTCCCGCCGAGATGGAACGTATCATCGATAGAACGCTGGAAAAGGATCGCAACAAGCGCTACGCGAACGGTTCGGCATTGCTCTCGGACCTTAAGAGTCTCAGGCGAGGCATCGACTCCGGTCGGCTGGATGCAGCGCCAAGCAGAGGCTGGGGCGTACGACGCCGCTCGTCAAGCAAGGCCTTTGACTCGCTAGCCGTGCTGCCGTTTGAGAACGCAGGCCCCGATCCTGACGCCGAGTATTTCAGCGACGGAATTACGGAAGGCATCATTCACAGTGTCTCGGAATTACCCAAGATCCGCGTCATGGCGCGCAGCACGGTGTTCCGTTACAAGGGCCAGGCGGCCGATCCACTGGCAGTCGGGCGGCAATTGAACGTCCGGGCGGTGCTGACCGGAAGGGTGCTGCAGCGCGGCGACAATCTCATCATCGGCACCGAACTAGTGGACGTCACGGACGGCTCCCGGCTGTGGGGGAAGAGCTTCCAGCGGCCCGTCCAGGATGTCTTTGCCGTCCAAGCGGAGATAGCCCGGGAAATCTCCGACAACCTGCGGTTGAAGCTGACAGCTCGGGAGAAGAAACGGCTGGCGAAACGTCCCACGGGAAGCCGCGAGGCCTACCAGTTCTACCTCAAAGGCCTCTTCTTCTGGAACAAACGAACAGAGGGGAGTATCAAGAAAGGGATCGAATACTTTCGCCAAGCGATCGAAGTCGACCCGACTTACGCGCTGGCGTATACGGGCCTGGCGGAATCCTATAACCCTCTCGGTTACTGGGGATATCTCCTGCCGTCTGAGGCTTTTCCCACAGCGAAGGCATGGGCGTTCAAAGCCCTCGAGATCGACGATCAGCTCGCCGAAGCCCACTCGGCCCTTGGCACCGTCCTCGCTGGTTACGAACGTGACTTGGAATCCGGTGAAAGAGAACTGCAGCGAGCGATCGAGCTCAACCCCAACTATCCGCGAGCCCACCAGGTGTATGGAGAGCTACACACATGGCTCGGGGAGTTCGACGCGGCGGCGAGCCAACTTCGCCAAGCCCTTGAACTCGATCCCTTGTCTGCAGTACTCCACAGCGTCGATGCCTACACCTCCTTTCTCGCCCGGCGTTACGACGAGGTTATTCCGAAGTGCCGAAAGGGCCTCGAGCTTCAACCTGGGTTTCCTCCCGCCCACTACGCCCTTGGGCTCGTTTCTGAACAATTGGGCCGGTTCGAGGACGCTGTGGAGCACTTGCAAAAGTCGCTTGAGACGGCGCCTCAGAGTGCAATGTTTCAGGCTGAACTCGGGCGTGCCTACGCCCTCTGGGGGAGGGAGGCCGAAGCCAGAAGCGTTCTCCGGGCCTTGGAGAGAATGAGTAAGGAACGCTACGTACCCGCCTACTCGTTTGCCGAACTCTACGTGGGCCTAAGCGACAGGGAGCGCACTCTTTTCTGGCTCGACCGAGCGAATGAGGAGCGGTCAGTGAGGATGGCTTTGCTGAACGTGGACCCAGCCTTTGACGCCCTTCGCTCCGACGCGCAATTCCGCGAGCTGTTGCGTCGTGCGAAGCTGCCGGCCCCAGGAAGGACTCATGGATACTGAGACTTACCGATTCAAGATCGGGGCTTTTCATTGTCTTGCGGTGAGCGACGGAACTTTCGTGTACCCAACTGCCATGCTTTTCGCAAACGCCCACAACAGAGATTACGAAGGGGCGCTGCGGGAACAGGATCTTCCGCTCAATGAGGTTAAGACGCCCTACATCTGCCTTTACCTTGATACCGGAGGGCACCGCGTGTTAGTGGATACCGGCGCCGGCAAGCTTGCCCCGACAACGGGCAGGTTGGTCAAGAATCTGCAGCGCGAAGGCATCGATCCTGCAAGCATTGACACGGTAATATTGACGCACGCCCACCCCGACCACATTGGCGGCAACGTGGACTCGAACGGCCACCTGACATTTCCCAATGCGCGTTACGTGATGTCAAGAGGCGAGTGGGAGTTTTGGATCTCGAAACCGGATCTTTCGAGCTTGAAGTGCGACGACCACCTAAAGGCACTGCTGCTTCGATGCGCAGCCGACATGCTGTCCCCAGTCCAACAGCGACTTGAGCTCGTGGACGACGAAGCCGAGGTTGTGCCCGGAATTCGCGTCGTGGCCACGCCCGGTCATACTCCCGGGCATATGGCCCTCGAGGTCAGGTCGCAAGGAGAGACGTTTATTGACGCCGTTGACGCAATAATGCACCCCATTCTAATCGAGCGGCTCGACTGGTATTCGGTGGTGGACCTTCTTCCCGAGAAAGCGCTCGCCAGTCGCCGTCGTGTTCTTGAACAGGCTTGTGACGCCGCGGCCACCGTCATGGCTTTTCATTTTCCGTTTCCGGGTTGCGGTCGAGTGAGGCGAACGCAGGAGGGATATAGGTTTACGGCTATGGAGTGAACCGAATCGAGCTGCGGGCGAGTCGCACCGCTATTCGTAAGCGACAGCCGCCTCAGGCAGATGTAGCGCCGGCGCCCGAGGAAACGTTGAGGGAGCGGCTAGCATACTCTCGAACGCTCGACAGGCGGCCTACGATAGCGGGGAAAACGCTGCGGGCTTCAGTCATATCGATGGTGTCTCCCTGGGCGGCGCCGAGCATGATTGCGGCAAACGACTCCGAGAGCGAGTCCGTGGCCGCCGCCTTCTGCGCACGTAGAGCCTCTTCCGGCACATGATCGACCGTGAAGGGGCGGCGAGCTATTTTCTCGAAAATCCTTACCACCTCGAGCGGGCTCAGTGCTTCCGGGCCGCCGAGTTGTATAACCTTGTTGCGCACGGTCGTGTTTTCCACGCAGGCTGCCGCGAAGGCAGCCACATCGAGGTAGGAAATCCAACGAATCTTGTTTTGGCCCGATCCGTAAATCCTCACCTTTGCGTTGGCAGCGTCAAAGCCTAGCGTCGCGCTCAGCCACACCTCATTGAAGAATGTGGGCCACAGGATGGTGTACGCCAGGCTGCTACCCCTAAGGCGCTCCTCCACCTCGCGCTTGGCTCGGTCAAGCGGAAAGTCCAGTCCCATAGGCGGAAACGAGACGAAGATGAAGTGGCGGACGCCGCCGGCCCTCGCGGCTTCGAACAAATTGAGCTGACCCTGCCGGTCAACTGTTTCGATGGAGTCGCCAGCCTGCCGGGACAGCGTTGACGAGGCGGTGGAGATTACTGTGGCGACGCCGGCACAAGCCGCCTCGAGCGTCGCTGGCTCTTTCAAGTCGCCCTGGACGAGATCGACCTTTTGGCTCTTGAGCACCTCAATCCTGCCCCGGTCGCCAGTGGGCCTCACCAGGGCCCGGACACTCTTGCCGGTTTTGGCCAACTCAAGACAGACGTGGCCCCCAACTAGACCCGTCGCCCCCACTACGAGATTCATGGCGTAGCCTCCTACCTGTCAAACCGTATCGCTTCGGTGACAAAACAATACTAACCCCAAGGAGACATTAAGTGTTGAGAACAGCCCTTGTGTGAAACAACGCGCCGATACCGCGTCCAATGAGGTGCGAGTTGCCAGGGGCTATGAAGGGTAATTAAATAAGTGGGTGGTCCTCTCGGCTGAAGCAACCGAGTAAATAATCCACTTGTTCCCCGCCACACGCGGCGGTTTGTTATTGACTTAATTATTCATGTTGTGTACCGTACAGTTATCCGGCAGTAGCGCTCATCACATCTCGTGTTCGTGCGCCAGGGGTGTTTGCCGGGGTCGGGTTAGCGGACGCATGCCACTGCGAAAGTCACCAACCATGACCGAAGCGCGCCTCGAAGCCAACCGGCGCAACGCGAAGAAGTCCACGGGGCCGCGCACTGCCACGGGGAAGGATCGGTCGAGGATGAACGGCCTACGATACGGCAACCGGTCACCCGAGTTTAGGGGCGTCGCTGAGGCCTTGGCGTATGCATCGCCGGGCGCAATTCTTCGCATGGGAGAATCCTGCTTGACTCGCGCCCAAAAGAGCCACCCGGCTTACGTTGAGCTGGTGGAGTTGTTCAGGGAAGCGGAAATCCAGACAGTAGAAGCTTGGCGTGAGTCGGACCGGCGGTCTAAAAAATTTTTGAAACGCACGACCAAAGCCAGAATGTCCTTTAGAATCAGTAAATCGTTTAGCTAACCCACGATGTTATTGATAACATGCAACTTATTTTTGTATAGCCACGATATTTAAGATAACACATGACTTAACATGAAATCAGTTTGGTTCGGCTGACGTGTGTGCCAAGCGGCGCAGCCAGCCGCCACCCGCGCAGGGGCGCATGGCGATGCGCCCCCACATCCCTTCGAGCGCGATCATCGAGATCAAGAGATTTGATTGGTGTCTCCAAGACCTACCTGATAAAAAGACGTACACGCAGCAGGCTTTCCGGATTGCTTATCGGGGAACGGGCATGGAAGTGATTCAGTTTGGAATTTGTGACCGACACCCCGGCCTTCGGCCACCCCTCCTCATCGAGCTCATCGAGGGGGGAGCGTCCGACAGGTCAGGACCAGCAGCGAATACCGGCTTAAGGAATCGAGGCTGACAACTCCCCTCCTCGGTGAGGAGGGGTGGCCGAAGGCCGGGGTGGTCGGACATTGCAAACTGTACCACTATCACAGGCACATCAGGCACGTAAGGCAACGTAAGGCACGTAAGGCATCGTGTCCTTGACGAGGACCTTAACCGCACGGTATCGTAGAAATCCGTAAGGCCAACGACGGTCAGCAGAGCTGCTCACACCTGAAAATCATATCCTGGAGGTCCGATGGACGCTAAAGCCGTACTGGAGTTTGCAACTGCGAACAACGCCAAGATGATCGATGTTCGGTTTACTGATTTGCCGGGACTGTGGCACCACGTCTCCTTTCCCATTCACCAGCTTGATATGAGTTCGTTCGAGGATGGCTTTGGCATGGACGGTTCCAGCATCCGCGGTTGGGCGGCCATTCACGAAAGCGACATGTTGCTGGTGCCGGACCCGAACTGGTGCATGATGGATCCCTTCACCGACACCCCCACGCTGGTGTTGATCGGCGACATCATTGATCCGCTCACCAAGCAGCACTATCTGAAGGATCCGCGCAATGTCGCCAAGAAGGCGGTGCAGTATCTCCTCTACACCGGCGTCGCGGATACTGCTTATTTCGGTGCTGAATCCGAGTTCTTCATCTTTGACAACATTCGTTTTGATCAAGCACAGCAGCACGGATTTTACTTTATCGACGCCGAGGAAGGCCGCTGGAACTCCGGGCGTGAGAAAGACAACCTGGGCTACCGCCCGCGTTACAAGGAAGGCTACTTCCCGGTGCCTCCCACGGATCAGTACCAGGACCTGCGCTCTGAGATGGTGCTGACGATGGAACGCGCCGGTATGGAGATCGAGTGCCATCACCACGAGGTGGCTACCGGCGGCCAATGCGAGATTGACCAGAAGTTTAATCCGCTGGTGACTTCGGCGGACTGGATGATGATCTACAAATACATCATCCGCAATGTGGCAAAACAGTACGGAAAGACGGTCACCTTTATGCCCAAGCCCATTTATCAGGACAATGGCAACGGCATGCACACACACCAGAGTCTCTGGAAAGACGGAAAGCCCCTGTTCGCGGGTGACCAGTACGCCGGGTTGAGTCACTTGGCGCTATGGTACGTTGGCGGTCTGCTGAAGCACGCGCCTGCACTCGCAGCGCTCATCGCGCCAACCACCAATTCATACAAGCGGCTGGTGCCGGGATTCGAGGCGCCCGTGAACCTGGCGTACTCGCGCCGCAATCGGAGCGCGGCCGTGCGCATCCCGATGTACTCGGCCAGCCCCAAGGCGAAGCGTCTCGAGTTCCGCCCGCCTGATCCGTCGTGCAATCCTTACTTGGCGTTCGCGGCCATGCTCATGGCGGGACTCGACGGCGTGGAGAACAAGTTCGATCCCGGTGAGCCGCTCGACCGCGACATTTACGATCTCGGACCCGAGGAGATCAAGAAGGTGCCGTCGCTGCCAGGTTCGCTTGAGGAGTCGCTCCGGGCGCTCGAAAAGGACCACGAGTTTCTGCTCAAAGGGGACGTGTTCAGCGAAGAGCTCATTGAAACCTGGATTGACTACAAGATGAAGAACGAGGTCCAGGCCATCAACGCCCGGCCACACCCGTACGAGTTCGCGCTGTACTACGATATTTAAGCGCAGCTCGCACGCGACAGCACGGATTGGAAATCCGCGCCTGCACAGGCTGGAAGCCCGTGCCGAGTGGCATGGCCATCTTGGCCATGCAGTGAACCAGAAACACTAGCCGGCGGTCGGAGACCGCTGCTACACGGGCTGAAGTCTGCGCCACGTGGCATGGCCATATTGGCCATGCGGTGAAGCAGAAACACCAGCCGGCGGCCGGAGAGCGCTGCTACAGCACGCGGTTTTCACACAGGCTGAAGTCTGCGCCACGTGGCAGGGCCATCTTGGCCATGCGGTGAAGCAGAAACACCAGCCGGCGGTCGGAGACCGCCGCTACAGCACGCGGTTTTCACACGGGCTCCCAAGCCCGCTCCTCCTTCGGAACGTCAGACTGCGACAGGTGCGCCCGGATGCGCCCGGCCTTTACCCAGGCACCGTTTCGCGATTCGCGCAAGGCTCAACAAAACTGGCTCAAGCTTGAACAGCAATTGCCAGCGGCCCTCACGAAGTCTCTTTTCTCTCTGCTCGCGCAGTCCCCTGATCCTGACGGTGCTCTGAATCTGCTGGAGCGCTACGCTCAAGCCGCCTCACCGGCAGTGCTGCGCGATCTGGGTCGCGGGCCGGCCGCGCTCACTTACCTCGTAGCAGCGTTCGGGTTTGGTGGCCTGCTGGCTGAGGCCTTTCTCGCTGAGCCGGGCCTTGCCACTCAATTCGCCCGCGATCGAAACTTCACGCGCCTGAGATCACGCGAATCCTTGCTTGAAGACTACGCGCGCTTCGCCACTACGCAATCCGGCCTCGAGCCCGCGGAACTACTGGCGCGCTTCAAGCGGCGAAACTATGTGCGCATCGGCCTGAAGGACGTGCTGGGCCTTGCCACTTTGGCCGAGACCACGTTGGAGCTTTCCTGGCTCGCGGACGTGATCCTCACTGAGGCGCTTCTTGACGCCGATCAAGAGCTCGCCAAGCGCTACGGCCAGCCGCAATACCGCGACGCGCAAGGACGCGTGGTGCACAGTGGATTCAGCATTGTTTCACTTGGAAAACTCGGCGGCGGAGAGCTGAATTACAGCTCCGACATCGATTTGCTATTCCTATATTCTAAAGACGGCGAAACATCCGGCACCGGTGCTCCGGAGTCGGTCGTTTTCAACCGAGAGTACTTCATTCGCCTGGCGCAGGCCATCACAGGGCGGCTGACGCAGGCGACGTCCGAGGGCCAGGTATTTCGGGTTGACCTGCGGTTGCGGCCCGAGGGGGATCAAGGCGACTTGACGCTGTCCATCGGTTCGGCGGTTGACTACTACGCGCGGCGGGCGCGTGACTGGGAGTTGCAAATGCTCATCAAGGCGCGCCATTCCGCCGGCGACGCCCGGCTGACGCGCACCTTCCTGCGCGGCGTGGAATCGCATATTTACAGCTCGCCCGGGCATGGGGCGGCCATCACCAGCATCCTCAACAGCCGCGAGCGCATCACGCGCCGTCTGCGTGAAGGCCGCGGCGAGACGCTCGACGTGAAGCGCCAGCCGGGCGGCATTCGCGACATCGAGTTTCTCGCCCAATGTTTGCAGCGACTGTTTGGCGCCCGCGAGTCTTGGGTGCGATCGGGTGGTACTCTTCTGGCGCTGCGCAAACTGAATGAGAAGGCGCTGCTCTCGGATCGTGACTTTGCCCGCCTGACTTCAGCATACGAGTTCTTGCGCACGGTCGAGCATCGCATTCAGCTCGATCGCGGCCAGCAGAGCCATCGCCTGCCGTCAAACCCTGCTGCGCTCGATCGGTTGGCGCGCCGGGTGGGGATAGACGCAGAGGCCGGACAGACACCGGGAGCGGCACTCGTGGCCCGCTTGCACCAGACCCTTAGCCGGGTGGACGAAATCTATCACCGGCTGATCCAGCCCGGCGATGGCACCAGATCCGCGGGCTCGTTCGAGCTCAAGCCGTCGAATGCTGGCAGCGATCCCGGACGGCACTCTTACCCCTCAATGCTTCGCCTGCTAGACTCCCAGGCTCCTGACCTTGCCCGTCGGCTGCGCGAGGCCAACTTCCCCGCAAGGATCCGGCCGCGAGCAGCGCGGTTTCTGGCGGCCGTGCTAGCGGCGTTTGAGACGCTCGAATGGGCCAGCAAGCATCCGGCGGCATGGGAGCGGGCTCTCGAAGTCTTGCGAGCCAGCGAGTGTCTATCGGACTTTCTCGTCCGCCACCCCCAAGACTTGGCGGCGCTCGACCCCACGACGCCCTCCCAGGTTTCTACGAGCCAAATGGACCTGAGCCTCGACATTTCGGGGGAAACCGCCGGCGAAGCGGCTGGTGGCGTTGCGGAATCCTCAAGGCGCCTGCAGCCGGACTTGCGGCCTCCTACCCCCTGGGCGTGGGTGAACGACCACGACCTCCACATTCGAGAGAAGACAGAGCGGCTGCGGCAACACTTTCGCTCTTCGACGCTCAGCCTTGGCGCCCGCGATTGCGTGCAGATGCCTGACGTTTTTGATTCGCTTGGCCGCTGGTCTGATCTGGCCGCATGCTGCGCCGCCACCGCATACTCAATTGCTTGCGAAATGGTTTGGGGTTCAGCGAGCAGCGCCATCCATGCCGGGGAGGGAGCCGGCGCGTCTCACCCACCAACCGACGGGGACGAGTCTGTTCCACTGACTGCTGTGCACTCCGGTATGGACCAGCGCGATCCTCCCTTTGCCGTCCTTGCCCTCGGCCGGCTTGGCCTTGGCGAGTTTGATCTCGGCTCAGACGCAGACTTGATTTTTGTCGCGGCCTCGCGGACTTCGCCAGAAGACTTGCTCCGAGGGACCCACTTGGCCGAGAAGATGATCGATACCCTCGCCACCTACACTCGGGAGGGCGCCGTATTTGCCGTGGATACACGCTTGCGGCCTCGCGGCTCGGAAGGCGAACTGATCGTTACCGAGGACGCCGTTCTCGACTACGCCGGCACTGCCACCCAGCCTTGGGAGGCCCTCACCTATCTGAAACTTTGTCCTGTTGCGGGAAACGCTGAGCTTGGCGAGCGCGTGACGGCACGGGCGGTGCAACGGCTTTTCGATCGGTTCACTCAAGACCCTTGCCTGGCTCAATCCCTGCAGGAGATGCGACGCCGGCTTGAAAAGGAGTCCCGTTCTCGCGCCTCGCTCACCAAGACCGCGCCCGGTGGCTACTATGATGTGGACTTCGCGGTGTCGTACCTTCGCATTCGGCACCGCCTGAGCCTCGCGGCCGGCGCCAACATGCCCCGTCAGGTTGCGGCCTTGGTCGCGGCTGGGGCGCTCCCGGCGGCCGAGGCAGAAACGCTCACGTCGGGTGCGGCCTTTCTGCGCGCCACGGACCACGCCGTGCGGCTTGTCACGGGGAGGCCATCGCGCAGCTTCCCGGAGCGTCCCGGCCAGGCCGACAGTGTGGAGTATCTGCTTCGTCTCTGGAATCTCGTGAGAATCGACGAACCCGGCGACTCTGTGCAGGCGCAGCTCAATCAAGTACAACAGGAACTCCGAGGCGTTTACAACCGCGTGCTCGCGGCTGGATGAAACTGGACGGTGCTCGCATGTCATCATTCCATAATCCTTACAGTCCCGGCGGTGGCGGACCCTTCGCAAATGTCGAGACCCAGGTGCGCGGCTTTTGGCGGCGCGTGAGCGACGGGCTGGAAGTCCACCAGCTTTGGGAGCAATTCAAGGCTGATGCCTGGGCCGGGTACGGCTGGTATTCCAAGGAGGTTGAGTGGAAGCCCGTTCCTGGCGAGCCCCACTGGAAGCGGTATTGGCGAATCACCAGGGCAGTGTTCTGGGCTATGGTGATGAAGCTGTCGCCTGCGCGCCGGGTCTTGTTGATCATCGCGCTCGCGCTGGTGGTGCTCGGTATTTTCGGTACCGAGGTTCAAGTGTCGGACAGGACGGTCATCAACCTGGGAGGAGGCCAGGCCATCCTGGGAGCGCTCGCCCTGCTGCTGTTGTTGGCGCTGGAACTTGCCGACCGGGTCACCATGAAGCGCGATCTTGAGATTGCCAAGGAAATTCAGCGTTGGCTGGTGCCCGAAACGCCGCCTCAAATTCCCGGCATCGAAATCGCCTTTGCCTCGCGCGCCGCGAACACGGTGGCCGGCGATTACTACGACGCCTTCCTGCGCCCCGGTCCGTCTGCAGCCGGCGAAGGATCGGAAAGCTCAGCCGCCGATTCACGCCGGTTGTTACTGGTGGTCGCCGACGTTGCCGGCAAGAGCGTGCCGGCCGCGCTGCTCATGGCCACTCTTCAAGCGAGCCTGCGCACGCTCGCCTTGGCTCCTTCACCGCTGCCTGAGCTTGCCGCGAATCTCAACGCCTATGTGTGCGAGATCAGCCAGGCCGGCCGGCGCTTTATAACCGCCTTTCTCGCTGAGCTTGACCTCGCCACTCACAAGCTCACTTACGTTAATGCGGGACATAATCAACCGATGCTGGTTCGCTCACCAGGTGTTTCGGGTATGCTCGGCAGTGTGGAGCGCCTGAGCGAAGGCGGTCTTCCGCTCGGAATCACGCGACACATCCGTTATCAATCGGGCGAGGCTAGCCTTGCGGCCGGCGACCGCCTGGTGATCTTTACGGACGGCGCCGTTGAGGCGGAAAACGAGGCGGCTGACGAATTCGGCGAGGGGCGTTTGCTCGTGGAATTGCAAGCGGGACGCGGCGCTCGCGCGGCCGATGCGCTCAAGCGCCTTATGGTCTCGATCGATGCCTTCGTCGGCCGCGCGCCTCAACACGATGACATCACTTGCCTGATTCTCGATCGTCTGAGATGAGTTGACCATTCGATCACAAGTCGGCGCGCCGCGAGTATCAGTGCGCTGCCGCCAAGCTTCGTAGCACCGTTTGCAGGATGCCTCCATTGCGGTAGTACTCGACGTCGACCACCGAATCAAGCCGCGCCATCGCACCGAATTGCTTGCGAGAGCCGTCCGGCGCACTTGCGATGACCTTCAACTCCTGCCGAGGCCGAAGGTCGCCGCCGATGCCCTCGATGTCAAAAGTCTCGCGACCGGTGAGGCCCAGGCTGCCTGCGCTTTCGCCCAGCTTGAACTCGAGAGGCAGCACGCCCATGCCCACCAGATTGCTGCGATGAATGCGCTCGAAAGTTTCGGCGATCACCGCTCTCACGCCCAGCAGTAGCGTGCCTTTGGCCGCCCAGTCGCGCGATGAGCCCGCCCCGTATTCCTTGCCCGCGATCACGATCAGCGGCACGCCCTCAGACTTATAGCGTTCGGCGGCGTCGTAAATGGTCATCGGCTCGCCTTCGGGAAGGTGCACTGTGACACCGCCTTCGGTGCCCGACGCCAGAAGGTTTTTCAGGCGGATGTTGGCAAACGTGCCTCGCACCATCACGCGGTCATTGCCGCGGCGCGATCCGTACGAGTTGAAGTCTCGCTTCTCCACACCATGCTCCCGCAGGTACTCTCCGGCCGGACTATTCAGCGCAATGTCTCCGGCGGGCGATATGTGATCCGTGGTCACCGAATCACCCAGCAGCGCGAGCACGCGCGCTCCACGAATGCAGGCTATCTTTGTAGGCTCTGATGTCAGGCTCTCGAAGAAGGGTGGCTCCTGAATGTAAGTCGAGTCAGGCTTGAAGTCATAAAGATCGCCGCCGCTCACCGGAATGGCGTTCCAGGTCGGGTTGCCGTCCCAAACGTTGGCGTAACTGCGGCGGAACATCTCCGGCTTCACGGCACGGCTCATGGCTTCGCCCACTTCAGTCTGAGTAGGCCAGATCTCACGCAAGTAGACAGGGTGGCCGTCGCGGTCTGTGCCCAGCGGCTCGCGATCGAGGTCGATGTCAACGGTTCCCGCGAGACCGAAGGCCACCACGAGCGGAGGCGACGCCAGGTAGTTTGCCTTCACTTGCGGATGAACGCGGCCTTCAAAGTTGCGGTTTCCGGAAAGCACCGCCGCCGTCACCACCGGGCTCTCGGTCACCGCCTTCGCTACAGGCTCGGGCAGCGGACCGCTATTGCCGATGCAGGTGGTGCAGCCATAGCCGACGAGATCAAAACCCAGTTCTTCGAGCGCGGGCAGCACCCCGGCTTCACGCAGATATTCCGTGACCACCTTCGAGCCCGGAGCGAGGCTGGTCTTCACGTAAGAAGGAACCTTGAGTCCTCGCGTGACCGCCTTCTGCGCCAAGAGTCCCGCGCCGAGCATCACCGACGGGTTCGAAGTATTGGTACAACTCGTGATGGCGGCAATCACCACTGCGCCGTGATGCAGACTTTCGCGTGTGCCATTGGACTGCACCGTCGCCGTCCGATCCAAGTCTTGAGCGCCGAGCCCGTATCCACGCTGCTGAGCGGGCGCAGTCAGCGAATTGCGGAAAGACTCCTTGAGGCGCGAAAGCGGCACCCGGTCCTGCGGCCGCTTGGGACCTGCCAGCGTGGTCTCGACGGAGCCGAGGTCGAGCTCGAGGGTGTCGCTGAACACTGGGTCAGGCGTGGCGTCCGTGCGGAACAATCCTTGCTCCTTCGAATACCGCTCCACTCGGTCGACTTCCTCCTCGGCGCGGCCGGTGGAGCGCAGGTAGCGCAGCGTTTCGTCATCGACCGGGAAAAAGCCCACGGTGGCGCCGTATTCGGGGGCCATATTCGCGATGGTGGCGCGGTCGGGCAACGTCATCTGCGAAAGCCCGGGCCCGTAGAACTCCACAAACTTCTCTACCACTCCTTTCTTGCGAAGCATTTCGGTAACGGTCAGGACGAGGTCCGTCGCGTTCACACCCTCTTTCAAGCGGCCATGCAGCTTGAAGCCCACCACTTGCGGCGCCAGCATGTAGTACGGTTGGCCCAGCATGGCCGCTTCTGCTTCGATACCACCCACGCCCCACCCCAGTACGCCGAGACCGTTAATCATGGTGGTGTGGGAGTCGGTGCCCACCAGCGTGTCCGGAAACACTTCCCATTGCCCAGTCGCTTCGCGCAACACCACCACCTTGGCCAGGTACTCGAGGTTCACCTGGTGAACAATGCCGGTGGCGGGCGGCACGACACGGAAGTTGCGAAACGCTTGCTGACCCCAGCGCAGGAATTCATAACGCTCGCGATTCCTCTGGAACTCGATTTCGGCGTTTAGCGCCAGCGCCCGCGGGGAGCCGAAGGCGTCTACCTGCACGGAGTGATCGATTACGAGATCGACCGGCACTAGAGGATTAATGCGAGCAGGGTCACCGCCCAGCCGCTTCATGGCGGCTCGCATCGAAGCCAGGTCCACGACCGCCGGCACACCCGTAAAGTCCTGCAAAATAACCCGGGCGGGGCGGAAAGGGAGCTCACGTCCGGCGGGGCGAGCGGGATTCCACGCCGCCAGCGCCACGATGTCATCCTCGGTGGCGATACGGCCGTCAAAATTGCGCAACAAAGATTCGAGCAGGATCCTGATGGACACCGGCAGGCGCGAAATCGCACCCGCACCGGACTGCTCGAGGTTCGGAAGGCTGTAGAGTGTGGCCGAGCCTTGGGGCGTCTTGAACTCTTTACGAGAGCCGAAAGGATTGGAATGGGTCATTTTCGGAGATTCCTCCGGTGCCGTTCATTAGGACTCGCGAAGGATGGTGGCGCTCTCGGATGTGGAGGCGGAGGCTAGGGCAGACACCAGCTTCTGCGAACATCGATAGTATGGCACGCCCCGGCGGTGCCTTCAATCGTCCGGCCCATTTGGCCTACATGTCGTATGGGGTCTGTGGTCAATTTGAAATTTGAAGTATTTGAAATCATTTCAACGGCCGCGCCCGCATGATTCGACGGATCGAGAGAGCCCTCCCGCTAGCCGGATCGACCTCAATCACCACCGCGCTCAGCCGTACGTCACCACGCGCCACCTCGAATTTCGCCGGCATTTGCGTCAGAAACTTGTTGATCACGATTTGTTTCTCGATTCCGATCACCGAGTCGTACGGTCCACTCATGCCCACGTCGGTGATGTAAGCGGTGCCTTCGGGCAGCACGCGCTCGTCCGCGGTGGGGATGTGCGTGTGGGTTCCCACCACGGCCGTCAGCCGTCCGTCAAGATACCAGCCGAGCGCCACCTTTTCGGACGTAGTCTCGGCGTGCATGTCGAGAACGCGAATCTTGACTTCCGCGGGGATGCTCTTTAGCAGGGCGTCCGCGGTGCGGAAGGGGCAGTCGATGCTGCTCATAAAGACTCGTCCCTGAAGATCGAGTACGGCGTAAGGCACACCCGCTCGCGTGCGGCCCACGTACACGCCGCTGCCCGGCGCCCCGTCCGGAAAATTCGCAGGCCGAATCAAGCGGCCGGTGGAATGTTCGGCGAAGTAGGGAATGATCTCCTTGCGGTCCCAGATGTGATTTCCTCCAGTGAGCACATCGATGCCCAAGTCGAGCATTTCATCAACCTGATTCGGTGTGATGCCGAATCCATGAGCGGCATTTTCGCCATTGGCGATGATGAGATCAGGTTCAATCTCGGCGATCAGCACCGGCAGTAGTTCCTTCACAACTCGCCGGCCGGGCTCGCCGAAGATATCGCCGATGAATAGGATGTTCATAGTCTCACTGCAAGCGGATCGGTGACGACAGCAAGTGAAAGGCTCGCTGAATCTAAAGGACTTGATCTCTTCACCGTAAATCAAGCTCGGGTTCGTTTAGGTTCGTTTGGGTTCGTTTCTTGCGACCTTTTATTGATTCTAAAGTACTTGCTGGGTTCGTTTTTGCATTTAAGGCATACCCCCCCGGGGGGTAGCTTCCGGACGGCCTGACGGAAGCCCTCGAAGCCCACATTTAGCTGGTTTGCGAGCTTCCAACTCGCTGGCCGTCCCATTTTAGACATGGCTATTATAAATAAATCTAACAATAACGCGCTCAATATATGTGCTCGTTGTCGTGTGAAGCTGTGCGAGTTGAACGTAAGCTTTCGGACAAGAACGCACCAACGGGGCCGTGCCGCGGCAAAACCCAAGCGACGGTCGGAAGCTACCGGCCGTTCCCGGCGCTCACGCAACGTCGATCAGGCGGTCAAGAACATCAGCGCATTCGGCCACCCGTTTCTCCACCTCGGCAACTTTGGCCCGGAGTTGGTGACACTCGTCCGCGATGTTCAGGGCGGCCAGCACGGCTACTCGCAACGAATCGACCGTGCGGGTGCGGTCGGCCACGGTGCGCATCTTGCCGTCGACAAACTGGGCGAGCTTTCGGATATATGCAGGGTCGAGGTCTCCCCGCATGAAGTACGCCTGATCGTAAATCTCAACCCGGATGCCTTCTGGAGCTTGGTTCACGTTCACCTCAAGAAGCAGTGGGCAGTGACAAGTGACGAGTGACAAGTGACGAGCAAGCGGCCATTCATGGCCACCCGCTCATTCGCCCGCGTCCATCTTGTCCTCTCCAGCGCTGTGACGCCGCCAATGCGAAAATGCCGCGGGAGCTACCCCTCCGATTCTGCTGTCAAGGAGTCGATCTGGTCGAGCAGTTTCTCAACGCGCGTCCGGACTTCCTCGCGCTCGCGCCGCAAAGCCACCAACTCTCGCTCCTGAGCCTCACAGTCTCGCGAGCGCTCCTTGGCCGCGGCTTTCACCCGCTCCAGTTCCTGCTCCAATGCTTTTTTTTCTGATTGGAGGCGCTTCACCCCTTCAATCGCACGTGCAATTTTTTCTTCGAATTTCTGAAAAGAATCTGCCGATTCATTCATAGTTGTGAGCTTTCTCTTACCGTCCGCAGCCGGTCAATGCCTGGGAGCGCGGGCGTCTTCGCCCGCCGTTTCAAACTCGCTTCGACTGCCTTCAACCGAAATGCGGGCGGGACGCCCGCGCTCCCAGGCATTGTTTGCGGTAGTCAGGCCGATCGCAACTGAATACCGAGCGGCCGCAGGGCATCGAGTACCCTGTGGCTCATGGCATCCGCTTCTTCGCTCGTGAGCGTGCGCTCCGAACTTTGCAAATGGATGCGAAGCAGCAGGCCATAGTGGCCTGGCGGGAGCGCGCCGCCCTCAAAGCGATCGACGGCACCGAACTGCTGCAGCTCTTCGATTTGCAAACCGCTAAGCGCCTCCTCGATCTGCCGATAACGAATCGGCAACGGTACCACCAAAGACAAGTCTCGCTGGACTGCCGGGAACTTACTGAAAGGCCGGAAGCTAAGATGCCGAAGCGGATAAGCCATCAACCGCTCGAGGTCGACTTCTGCGATGTAGACAGGTTGACGCAATTTGTATTCTCGCGTGACTTCGTGACTCACCTGGCCGAAGTGCGCAAGATTACCCTGTTCGGCCGCGAATCGGCCTCCCAAATCCGCCTCGTGATACGAGCATCCCGACTTCGCGAAGTCTAGAATCACCAGGTCGAACAGTCCGAGCGTCACTTCGAGATCGCCCTTGAGGTCGAAGACGTCAACGGGACGACGTTTCGAATGCTCGCTGTCATGCACTCCCGCCGTGGCCATCGAGCCCGAGATGCCCATCGTCAACACCCGGCGTTCCGCCGGAAGCCCCTCATCGGTTCGTGTCGAAGTTGTGTAGACCTTGCCGAATTCGAAGAATCGCAGGTCATCCTGGCCCCGATCAAGATTCCACCGAAGGGCGCGCAGCATGCCCGGCACGGGCGTCGAGCGCATGGCAGACGCATCCTGAGTGAGGGGATTGAGTAGACGCACTGGCTGCTCGCCCGTGAAGCGCGCGTTCTCCTCAGGATCGACCATGGTGGGCAGGATGATCTCACGATAACAAAGTCCCGTAAGAGCCGCTGACAGGGCAAGCTCCTTCTGGCGCCGCAGATCGTGCTCCGGCGAGGGAGGCGCCGGCCGCACATGCGCGGGCAATCGGTCATACCCGTGTAGCCGCGCAATTTCTTCGATAAGATCAACCTCACGGCTGACATCAACGCGGTAGGATGGCGCTGTGACACTCCAGGAGCCATCAGAGTGCGGTTCAACCTCGAAGCCGAGAGAAGTCAATATCCGCGAGACTTCGTTTCCGGGAATATCGGCGCCCAGAATCCTCCGAATTTCAACTGGCCGCAGCGTGATCGGGTGCCGCTCGCGGCGAGCCGGATAAACATCGATGACACCCTCAAGAACTTGTCCGCCGGCAAGGTCGACCATTAGTGCTGCTGCGCGATCGATCGCCAGGCGCGCCATTTCGATGTCCGCACCGCGTTCAAAGCGATGTGACGCCTCCGTGTGCAGGCTATGACGCTTCGCCGTGCGGCGCACACCCACAGGCTCAAACCCCGCACTCTCCAGCATCACTGACCGCGTGGAGGCCGAAATCTCTGAGTCCTCACCACCCATCACGCCGGCCAGAGCTACAGCACGATCCGCGTCAGCAATTACCAGGTCTTCAGCCACAAGGGTTCTGTCAACGCCGTCGAGGGTTCGCAGTTTTTCGTTCGCTGCCGCACGGCGGACGATGATCCTCCTGTCATGCAAGCGCTCCAAATCGAAAGCGTGCAACGGATGGCCCAACTCCATCAAGACGTAATTGGTGATGTCGGCGATGTTGTTGATTGCTCGCACGCCGACGGCCTCCAGCCGCCGGGCCAGCCAGTCGGGGGAAGGACGCACTTGCACGTTTTCGATCACTCGGCCGCAATAACGTGCGCATCCAGCGGGGTCGGCAATCTCAATGGAGACAGCCTCGCCCGCCGTCTTGTTCGCCTCACATACGCCAAGCGCCACGGGACGCAGAGGGCTTCTGAAGGAGGCAGCTAGTTCACGGGCCACGCCCAGATGACTGAGGCAATCGGGTCGGTTGGTAGTGACCTCGAGGTCGAGGACGCGATCATTGCCCACCGCCACCGAAGACGCCACGCCAAGACCAAGCATGGTCAGCCGCGCTTCGAGCTCTCTGTGGTCGGGCGGCAGTTCGACAAATTCGCGCAACCAATCTAGTGAAATCCGCATAACAAGGTTCGGAGTTAATCAGTTCGGAGTTTCTCAGTTTCGCGCCAGGCAGCGCGTTCCCCCAAGTCCGATCTCCAACCGCGCAACTCCGAACTCCGAACTGGGTAACTCAGAACTGCCTTAGGAACCGGACATCGCTCTGGAAAAAATGCTGAATTTCGCCCACGCCGTACTTGATCATCGCGAAGCGATCGATTCCCAGGCCGAACGCCCAACCCGAATACCGATCGGGATCGATGCCGCCGTGGCGCAGCACCTCGGGGTGCACCATGCCGCAACCCAGCAGTTCAATCCAGCCACTCTCCTTACACACCCTGCAGCCCTTACCGTCGCAAGCGGAGCAGGTAGCGGCCATCTCGCCGCTGGGTTCGGTGAACGGAAAGAAGCTGGGCTGAAAGCGCGTGCGCGTCCTCTCGCCAAAAAATTGCTTGGCGAAGTAATCGAGCGTCCCTTTAAGGTCGGCAAAAGTGATTTCCGTATCCACGGCCAGGCCCTCGATTTGATGGAACATCGCCGAATGGGTCGCGTCCGGGTTCTCATTCCGGTAGCACTTGCCGGGCGTGATGATGTAGAGCGGCGCGCCGTACTTGCGCATAGCGCGAATCTGTACCGGCGACGTGTGCGTGCGTAGCAGAGTGCGCGAATCGATGTAGAGCGTGTCCCAGTCATCCCGTGAAGGGTGACTTTCCGGAATGTTGAGTGCGTCAAAATTGTTGTAGACGGACTCGATTTCCGGCCCGGTCTCGATATGGAAGCCGAGGCCGAGGAAGATATCTTCGATCTCGCGCTGAACTCGAGTCACGGGGTGAATGGAGCCAAGCTCGCGTTGGTAGCCGGGGAGGGTGAGGTCGACGTGCCGGGCACGATACGCCGCGACCGCCTTCTTGACTGAGCGTGCGTGCTGAGCGAGTTGCTCGATTTCGACCGCTTTTGTATGGAGTGAGTTGAACTCGCGACCTACGACCGGCTTCAGCTCTTGACGCGTGCCTTTCAGCCAATTGTCCCCAAGAAGGGCTAGAAGACCGCTCTTGCGCCCAAGCCACCGATCGCGAAGCTGTTTCAGCGCACCTTCGTCGGCATCGCGAGCCAACGGCTCTTCCGCGTCAAGAGCTGCTCTGACTTCAGCAAACAGCGCGCGAACGCCCGCCTCATCGTCGATGCCAAGTTGGGCGAGGGTTTTACCGGCCTTTTCTTCGATAGTCATGAGGCGGATTGCCGGAAAAGCGGCTTATTGATTATAAAGGAGATAGTGGCTTCGTTCCTTAGTTTCGGGACCCCGGAGTTCGATACTCGGGGCTCCGGCATTCGGGCCAGAAGCGATACTCAGGGTCCGAACACCGAAAACCGAACACCGAAAGCCTCTGCTGATTCTAAAGCAGATAGTGGCCTCGTTCCTCGTTTCAGGCCTCTTTTTCCGGCGCGCCCTCTGGCGCAGGCGCAGCCGACCCGGCTGAAGCTGCCGGCGCAGGCAGCACTTCCTTGACCTTGGCCACCAGTTCAGCAAAAGCCGGCGCGTCCTGGGCAGCCATTTCAGACAGCATCTTACGGTCAAGCTCCACGCCTAACGTCTTCAAACCGTGAATGAGCTGGCTGTAAGTGAGGTCGTGCAGACGGGCAGCGGCGCTGATGCGCACGATCCAGAGCCGGCGGAAGTCGCGCTTGCGGCGGCGGCGATCCCGATAGGCGAACCGGCCGGCGCGGTCTGCGGCCTCGCGCATGGACCGGTAGAGTTTGCCCTTGGTGAGGAAGTAGCCCTTGGTGAGCTTGGAAAGCTTCTGACGGTTGGCGCGGCGCACAGTACCGCGCTTGACTCTTGGCATGGGTTTACTCTCCTTTACTGGAATTTACGGGGCGGCGTGAAAGGCAGGGAGTCGCGAATAGGGAGTCGCGATTAGGGAAAACCAAAGAAGTTCCCTATTCCCGACTCCCCACTCCCGATTCCCTCCCGTCGAAGGCACCCTGCCAGAGGCCTTCCCGCACCCTTTCAGGTGTCAGGTGCTAGGTGCCAGGTGTTAGGTTGTAAAGCACACCACCTGGCATCTGATACCTGACACCTGGAACCTGAAACCTAGAACTTAGCTCCTGCCGTAAGGCAGCATCGCATGCACGCGCGCAACATCAGCCGGAGACACGGCGATGCTCTCGCCCAGCTTGCGCTTGCGCTTGCTCGGCTTCGAAGTCAGAATATGCCGGGCGTAAGCATGGCCCCGCATCACCTTGCCGCCGGCGGTGAGCTTGAACCGCTTGGCGGCGGCTTTCCGAGTCTTAAGCTTGAGTTTCACTTGCTTTGCTTTAGGCAAAACAGCCTCCCAACGATATATCGGTTAACGCGACGGGTGTAACGGACTTACAGCGCAGCCCTGATCTATGTTCCCCGCCGTCTGTGGCCGTTCCGAGGGCCCCGCCCGCGCAAGTATTCATCAAAGCGGGTGATCATCGCGTCCAGGCGCCGGATGTCTTCGCTGTGCGTTTGCAGCGCTGCCGTGACAGTGGCATTAAACTCCGAGGCGGCCTGAATAAACGACGTAGTGTGCGTGGCCAGTCTTTCCACGATGCCTTCCAGACGCGAGAGTCTCTTTTCGATCGTCATGATCTCAACCAGCAAAGCGTTCCGCTCTTGATACCCCACCGCAGGGCGCGGCCTGCCCCGATCAAGGCCGACCCAAGGGTCGGCCCTACGAGCAGCCGGAGAAGACCTCACTCTCCCGGCGTTTCCACAGGACTCGCAGGTGCAGCGGACACCGGTGTTGCCGGCCTGGGCGCTGGAGTGCCGACCGGTCTCGATGCGGCCGCAACGCTTGCCTGACCGGGACCCGTGACAGTTGGTGCGACAGGCCCCTGACTCGACCTTTGACCGGGCACTGCGCCCGTAGGCGCCGCGCTCTGCACCGGAGGCTTGGGCGGTTTAGCTGGCGTGCCGGGCTTCTTGGGCGCCAGAATCGTAGTGAGGTTCGGCCCTTCCTGCTTGGGCCTGATCTCGACCACCACCAACTCGCCGAGATCCTTCACCAGCCGGTCCATCATCTCCCAGCCGAGATTGCGATGGGCCATCTCGCGCCCACGGAACATCACCGTGGCCTTTACCTTGCTGCCCTCTTCGAGGAAACGCGCAATCTGGTTGCGCTTGGTGTCGAAGTCATGGGCCCCGGTGCGCGGCCTGAACTTAACTTCCTTCAGCTCGATGGAGCGCTGGTTCTTGCGAGCTTCGTGCTCGCGTTTGCTCTGCTGGTAGAGGTATTTGCCGTAATTGATAATCCGGCAAACGGGAGGATTGGCCGTGGGCGAAACCTCCACCAGGTCAAGACCCCTCTCTCGGGCAATCTTGATGGCCTCATACGGGGGCATGATGCCGAGCTGCTTGCCCTCGTCATCCACCACGCGAATCTCACGGGCGCGAATCCTTTCGTTGGTTCGGATTCTGTCGGTTACTCGACGGTCAGCAATAGGCCTTCCCTCCGGGCCCTCGGGCCCTTTCACAATAACGGTTCACAGCGCTCTAGCACAGCTTCGCACAGGCAGAACGATTTTGCCACCGTTCCGCGTCGCGCGTCTCTGGTGAGATTATCCAGGAAAGCACACAGGCCTTTTAGGCTAAACCCAACTCCCCCTCGATCCGCCTCAGTAAATAATCTACCATTTCACGGCGCGGCTGTCGATAAGCTTGCGGACTTCCGAGGCAAACGTCTCAACTGGGTATGCACCACTCTCGCCCGAGTCTCTCCGTCGGATATTGACGGTTCCAGCGGCAGCTTCTCGCTCGCCTACCACCAGCATGTAGGGGATCTTCGCAAGCTGGGCGTCGCGAATGCGGGCGTTCAACTTCTCGTTGCGATCATCGAGCTCCACGCGCAAACGCGCAGCCTTCAGAGCACCCACCACTTCCCGCGCATAGGCCTGGTGTTTTTCGCTGATGGGTAGCACGACAGCTTGGACCGGCGCCAGCCACAGCGGGAAAGCTCCGGCGTAATGCTCCACCAGCACTCCGAAGAACCGCTCCACCGATCCCAGCAGCGCCCGGTGGACCATCACGGGCGTGTGCTTGTTACCATCCGCGCCCGTGTATTCCAGCCCGAAGCGCCGCGGCAGGTTGAAGTCAAACTGGACGGTGGTGAGCTGCCACGGGCGCCCGATGGCGTCCACTAGCTTCACGTCGATCTTCGGCCCGTAGAATACCGCCTCGCCCGGCATGTACTTGAAAGGGATGTCCATGCGGCGCAGGGTATTCATCAGGGCACCTTCGGCGCGATCCCACTCTTCCGCCGTGCCGGCGTAATGCTCGGCATGGGCGGGATCGCGAGCGGACAGCTCCACCTGGTACTGGTCAAAGCCAAAGGTCTTCAGCACCGCGAAGGCGAACTCCACGCAGGCCTGCACTTCATCCTCGAGTTGTTCCGGGCGGCAGAAGATGTGGGCATCATCCTGGGTGAACCCGCGCACACGCAGCAGGCCATGCAGCACGCCGGAGCGCTCGTAGCGATATACGGTGCCGAGCTCGCCATAGCGGATGGGCAACTCGCGGTAGCTGCGCACCCGCGACTTATAGATGAGAATATGGCCCGGGCAGTTCATGGGCTTGAGCTGGTATTCATCTTCCTCAACCGTCATGGGGCCGAACATGTTCTCGCGATAAAAGCCCGTGTGTCCGCTGATTTCCCACAGATGCCGCCGCATGGTGTGAGGCGTAAACACCAGGTCATACCCGCGGGCCAAGAGCTCTGCGCGCAGCCAGTCCTCGATCTCCTTACGAATAATTCCACCTTTGGGGTGCCAGAAGATCAGCCCCGGTCCGGCGTCGTCTTCAATGCTGAAAAGGTCAAGCTCACGGCCCAACCGCCGGTGATCGCGCTTCTTGGCTTCTTCAATCTGCGTCAGGTAAGCGTCCAGGTCCTTCTGCGAAAAGAACGCCGTGCCGTAAATGCGCTGAAGCGGCCGGCCGTGTTCGTCACCTTTCCAATGCGCGCCGGCGACGCTCATCAGCTTGAACGCCTTGATGCGCCCGGTGGATGGGATATGGGGCCCGCGGCAGAAGTCAAGAAACTTGCCCGTGCGGTACGCCGAAAAGACGTTGTCCGCCTTTTCCTCGATGAGCTCGCACTTCAGAAATTCGCCCATTTGCTCGAAGAGCTTCAGGCCCTCGTCCTTAGGGAAGTAGACGCGCTCGAAAGGCAAGTCAGCCTTCACCAGCTCCGCCATTTTGGCTTCGAGTTTGGCGAGGTCATCTTCCGTAAACGGCTTTTCGCGGTAAAAGTCGTAGTAAAAGCCGCTTTCGGTGGGCGGCCCAACGCCCGGATGCGCGTCGGGAAATAGCTCTAGAACCGCTGCAGCCAGAAGGTGGGCCGACGAATGCCGGTACACCTCGAGCGCCTGCGGACCTGAAGCGGGAGTAATGAACTTGATCGGTCCGCTCGATTCAATAGGTCGACTGAGGTCGATTAGATCGCCATTAACCTGCGCGACCAAGGCCTCTGAAGCGAGCCGCGGCCCGATGGATTTGGCTACCTCAACAGGCGTCACGCCTACGGGATATTCCTTGACGGCGCCGTCAGGAAAAGTTAACTGAACGCTTGACATACACAATTCCGGGAGTATTAAAAATACCAAAGGCGAAGCAGATGGTCAAACACCGCCGGGCCTTCAGAAACGCCGTGCGGGTTCCGTGGCTGCTCTCCTTGAGCAGAACCGGCCTAGAGGAGTGGGCTGAGATGGGTCTGCGGATCTGCTAGTCCGGTCGGACGGTGAACCCATCCAAGCTTGCCCGCGCGCGCGGGCGGGTGGAGGCGGGCTGACGTAGGGTTTATGGGTGTTACACCCTTAGATTGACCATCCTGGGCGCGCCGCCGCGGTCTTCTGACCACGATCCGGCAGCTTTGAGCCGCACCACGGGGTGCGAAGATGTGAACAAATCCGGTTCGCGGGCTGTAGCGGCGGTCTGTGACCGCCGAAGCCATTCATTCCTAAGCACGGCGGTCACAGACCGCCGCTACAGCCCGGATTTTTTCACATCTTCTGGCGCCGGTTCTTTGCGTCCCGTTGGCACTTGTGGCCGTGAGCCGCATACTGCGCGCATTGTTCCGGTTCTTTACACTTTGAGCGCCGGGCAGTGCGTCAGTTTCAATTTTTGTCTCGACACTTCCCACCTGTCATTCCCGCGCAGGCGGGAATCCAGACTTATGGATCACCTCTATTTCTTATGGATTCCCGCCTGCGCGGGAATGACGGGTGGGAAGTGCCGAGAGGATTTCAAACTGACCCCCTACCGAGCGCTGAGTCTGGAAAGGGGCCAGCCGGCGAAGTGGTCGTGGACGGATATGGCGGGTCGGCGCCGATCTTGATCAAGCCCGAACCGTCGGTGAAGAGTTCCGCGCCGTGTCTTGCGCCGTGCATCGGGCCGGAAAACGTGATGGCGTTGCATGCGCCGTATGGCACGGTGATCTGGTACTATATCGATCGCGGCATGCCGCTCAGGCAGGAAGGCTCGCTGAAGCCGGATGAGGTCTACGCGCTAACGGCGCTTCTGCTTTACAAGAACGGCGTTATTGAGGAGGACGAAGTCCTCGATCAGACAACGTTGCCCGAGGTGAAAATGCCGAATCGGGATGGATACGCCATACCTGATTGGAAGCCCCGGATGCCACGACCGTTTCCGAATCAGCATTTAGGGTTGAATCACAAGCCAAACAGAGGAAGCAGCAGCGGGTGACGCCTACATCAAAAAACGACGTAGGCGCCACCCCCGCGCGTGGGGATCGCAATGAAGCGCAAGAAGAAAACACCGTACGAGAATGGGATTGCCCACTGGTGCGTAATCCGAGAGGAAGGTAGCGGGAAGCTGGTCAATAAGTACAGCTTCGGAACGCAAGAGGAGGCAGAGGAAAAGAAAATCGAGCAGGAGGAAGCAGCCAATCCTCCAGGGGTCGTTTGGGAAGTTTTTGTTGAAACGAGCGTTTTGCCTCATGAGCCCCCGATTTTTCTGAAGGGGAAGCGGTAATGGCGCAGGTATTTATAAGTTTCATCCATGAGGAGGGATATGTAGCCGAAGCTGTTGAAAAGTTTATTCGTGGTGTTTTTTGTAATGAGGTCGCGGCATTCTTATCCTCTGATACCGGAACCGTATATGCCGGTGAACGATGGATGGATCGTATCGTCGATGAGTTGCGTGAGGCGAAAGTTGTTATTTCATTGCTGAGCGAAGAATCCGTGAAAAGGCCTTGGGTGAATTTTGAGGCTGGCGCGGCGTGGATTAAAGATAGCGTTTTGATACCGGTGTGCTACGGAAACATGAAGAAGGAAAATCTCCCAAAGCCTTATTCGAGCCTCCAGGGAGTAGATATAACATTTCCGGCGGACCAATACTACCTCGTTTACTCAATTGCTCGCTATCTGGGAATGGCAACTCCTCCAGAACCATTTGAGAAAGGAAACGAGAGATTTGCGGCGCCCTACGCGGAACTCAAAGATTCTCTAAACTTTTGGGGGGTTGACTAGTCGCCGGCTGGCGCAGACCTGTGCCTTTTGAGGTCCGCGATAGCCCGAAGGGACACTCTCGAATGAGTGTTGGCGCGGCCACGCCCTGCCTGCATGCCGGCTCGTCAGTTGGGATTGCGGTTGCCTCCGAACGTGCGCGGGAAGCAGGCGGCACTAGGAAGTCGCTTCGCGAGATCGCAGACTTTACAAAGCAAGGATCTGCGATATGCTTGTCCTTGGTCTGAACAACAAATGATTACTCGTGGGAGTAAATCAGGGAATGCAGGTACACTATGGCTATGGAGAAGACACTCCAGGCCGTCTACGAAGGTGGGGTTCTGCGCCCGCTTGAGCCTGTACCGCTTGAGGATCAGCAGAAAGTAACCGTGACCGTGACGATCTCCGAAGAAGGGAACGCCTCTCCTGACCATCCACTCTTAGCGTCGCCGGACGAATGGGCGGCCGCCGCCACGGACGACATCAGCCTTGACGAAGTGCGACACGCTCTGTCCACGATTCGCAGCTCGCTATCCGAAACCATCATTGAGGAGCGGCGAGACCGCTAGTGCCGAGATACTTCCTCTACACGAGCGCTTTAGCGAGAGTCTACCGGAAAGAGCTTGGCAGCGACCTCATGGACCGAATCGTCGCTGAGCCTGGCTCACATCGTTTCATTTCCCGGTTCACGATCCTCGAAATAGAATCGGTTTTGGCGCTCAAATTCCGGACGGGCGAGATTGATGAGCCCTCCCTCCTGATCGCACGCCGGCGACTGGAAGCTGATCTCGGAAAGCCACGCCTCAAGAGAGAGACCCTCCGCCGCGGCTTTCGCCTTCAGCACCGCCGCCTGCTCGTCAGGAAGCTCTATCACCGTCATGAGGAATCTCCCAGCCCTTTATGATAGCGCTCATCTTAGGCCATTTGAGGGGATTTGTCAGCCGGCGGGAAAAGAATTAGGCGGCGTCAGGCCGGCGCAGACGTTGTATTATTGTGATACCTGTCCCGCTACGCAGGATCGCTTCCTCTCCTACCCTACCGACACCCGCGAATTCGTTGTAAGCTTATGAACATCAGATACTTATCCCGTTTCTACTGTTGCCGTGAAGGCGAGCGCCCCTTTCCAAACGTCGCTTGACTCATTCTAAAGCACTTACAGCAGACGTAGTCCCTACCTAAAGTGTGAAGTATCTTTACATTTTGGCCTAAAACAGCCTCAAACACCTGTTTGAATTGCAATCAAACGATTTAGAACTCGGTGCCAGCCAGAAAATGCACCCGCCAGCCAATAGCGGGCCGCGATAACGTTATGGCATCCTGTTCCGTGGGTTCCGCTGCGCTCCACCTACGGCTACTCACGGCGTTGCCTTTCGGGCAACATCGGCCGAAATGCCGGGCAGGCTGGCGCACAACAAAGTTGTGCGAGTTCTGTCTGCGAAAAATACCTTGTCCGCCCTCGTTCGCGGAGCAGGCGCAGACCCTCGTCAGCGCACACGGCCGAGTTGCCGGCACGACAAGCAACGTGCAGCGCAGGCCAAGGCGGGTGCGCGACATAAAAGTGGAAGTCAGGCTGCCCGGCGGCTCTCCCAGTAATCCTCGAAGCGGCCGTTGAGACAACAGCAGCGCAGGGCCACGATGGCGTTCGCTCCTCGGACGGTCCAGAAC
>Ga0335085_10000784_pt1 | contig 80207 bp, 116 predicted proteins | sample Lox_Sample_45_FD_206712 | JGI IMG/M metagenome (GOLD analysis project Ga0335085, IMG submission 206712) | Soil microbial communities from Loxahatchee National Wildlife Refuge, Florida, United States - Lox_Sample_4.5 | ecosystem: Environmental > Terrestrial > Soil > Wetlands | place: USA... | reverse complement strand
CACCGCAGGACGCCCTTGTGCTCCCTGAGCAGGTCGCGCACGGCCAGGGCGTTCTTGTCGGCCAGGGAGTCGCCGTAGCTGGTCAGGATGATCTTGAGCGACGGCGTGCGATCGAAGGCCCACGCCGGCCCCCACTGGGAGGCGATCAGCGACTTGCCGTACCGGGCGGGGATGTTCCATATCTGGCGGGGCGCGCGTCCTTCCACTGCGTCGGCGAAGCGCTGGCCGAGCAGGGCGAAGTACGGCCACAGGCGGATCCGGCCACGACTGAGGTGATGGGCCATGGTGGCTGGAGTGAGCCGCCATTCCTCATCCTTCGGCACAGGGGCGAAGGCACGGTCAACGTCTTCGAGCGCCCGGTCGATCGCCCGCGACCAGACCGATTGGTCGGCAAGGGTCAACTGGCAGCCTTGACCGCGGTCAGGTGCCTACGCACAACACCCGGCGCCATCTCCCGTTGGATGTCGCTCAGTTCGAGGTCGCTGAGGATGCGAAGGATTACCTGGGCCAACAGCGCGCCCTCACGCTCGGCCAGCTCGACCTCCCGTGCTGCCAGGCCACAGGCGATGGCCGCTTTGGTGACCTCCACGAGGTGCTTACGCTCGGCTTGGTAGAGCCGCACCCACACGCTGAACCCTTCGCCGTCGGACAGGTCCAGCGGGTCCAGATCGCCAACTAGATCGCTCAGCCAGGCGACATGCCCGGCGGTGCGGTGCACCTCTTCCAAGAGCGCCTGTTGCGGGTCCACGTCCCGCGGGAGGCCCAACGTGGCGACGGATTGCTGGGCCATGGCCTTCCGGGCCGCGGCGACGTGGGAAGGCGTCGAGCCGCCGTGGAACTTGCACCTGCCGATGCCTGCGTGCTCGGTACCCCAGCCGGCCGGCTTGATGCAGGGGTCTCCATCGCGGGTGTGCTTCGCACCACACGTCGGGTAATCCGGTTGGGCCGACATGCCGGGAAGGCTAACGCTCGGACCGGACGCGCTTACGGGCCTCGGCCAAGAGGGCGGCGATCCGGTCCTCTGCAGCTTCGCGTTCGGCGGCAGCTCGTTCGGCCTCGCGACGGCGAGAGACGGCTTCCTCGCTCTGCGGGCTGCGCCGCGGCTTCGGGCGTTCACCCATCGGTGGCACCCGCCATCTCCAGCGCGTCCTCCAGCTCGGACAAGGGCAGTTCAAGGGCATTCTCGTCCACACCCCACTTGGCCCGGCGGCGGCGCATCAGGTCAAGGTACGCCTTGTAAGCGTCGCTCTTGTGCTGGGAGAAACCGAGCCCCTTGCCCCAGTAGTCATTGCGCAGAAGGGACTTGCAGACCCGGCGCCAGCTCGGGGCCTTCCTCGCCGCTTCCAGTTCATAGGGTGCCTCGTCGGGGATGCCAGTGGCGAAGCCACGTTCCTGCCACCACTTGATGTGCAGCAGGATCTTGTCGCGGTAGTGGCGTTCCATAGGAGGCGGCATCGACGAAAGAAGCAATTCGGCAAAGGACCGCCAGGAGTGGCCTTCGGGCTTGGTGATACGGCGGTACCCGTTGATGCTGCCCCATTCCTGCACGTACAGCGCCCCACCATTCGCACCATTGACTCGGGCGACTACGCGTGCCCATGTCTCCGGTTCGATGATGTGGAACAGCCACAGTCCCCGCCGTTGGTCGTCGCCGTACGGCTGGCAGATGCGTTGATGGGCCAACGGGAGCCCGGCTTTGTGCATCAGGTCGTACAGGTGATTGTGCTCGGCCTCGGGGTTCTTCGCGTGCCACGTCCAGATGTCCTCGGTGCGCCAATCGTAAATGGGGTAGACATTCACCACATTCGGCGTGACCACGGTGGTCCATTGCCTGCCATCGCGGCGCACCTTTGACGAGGACGCGATCGTGCGGTACCGGTTGAGGCTTTCGTCGGAACGGATGCCGACGAGGCAGGCCGTCTCTTGGCCGTCGGCGTACCACTCGCCGAAGAGGGGCACGAACTCCTCGAACTCCATGCCGTCGCGGAAGAACGGGAAGAAGGCGGGATCGGTGATCGCGCCCTCGGGAGGCTCCCTGATCCACGACTCAGGAACGGCGGCGTCCCAGCACTTCCACTTCGGTTGGAACACCGACACGGCATTGCGCAGGGCGATCGGCAGGCACACCCAATAGGGGTCGATCACGTCCGAATAGGCAGCTATCTGCCGCTGGGCATGGTCGATCGTGAGCCGGTACTGGCCTTCCAAGTCGATCAGCAACACCCCGAGACGGCGGTCACGACGGCGGGCCTCCCGAGCCGCAAGGTGAAGAAGCACAGTGCTGTCCTTGCCGGCGCTGTACGAAATATAGACGCGCCCGAACATCTCGAATACCCATCGGACTCGTTCCTCAGCCGCGGTGCAAACGTCAATCGGTAAATAGCGTTTGGGCATATCGCCATCCTCGGTGATAAGCGTCGGCGATCTCATCGGCAATGGCATTGGCCCTGGCCTGTACCGCATTGGCTAGGCCGCCCCAAGCCTGCTTTGTCTCGTCCGCGGTGGCACCGTGGGCATAGCAGCACGACGCTTGGCCGATCCAAGCTCGGCGGCCGCTCCACATATGGTCAAGGTTGTGGCGAGCTGCGTGGGGCCAGGTGCGCACCATCTCGTGGCCGACTTCTAGGAAGGTGTCGGCGTCGGCGAGCAGGGCAAGAGAGGCGACGATGCTCTCAGCGCGGACTAGGCGGCGGGCATAGAGGCCAGCGTGCCAATCCTCCCAATCAGCCCACGGCCGAGTCGTCGAGGTCATCCTCCTCCACCTCCCATGCCAGTGAGAACTCCCGATCGGCGAACACGTCAGCCAAGCCACCGATCTGGGAGAGGCGCAATACCTCGTCGGCGTCCATGCCCAGGTTTTTACTGATCTTCGCGTCCGACCAGTTGCGCCGTTTCAGTTCGAGGACAATGTCGGTCATCTTGACCACTTGGTGCTTCCCGCGCGCCCGGTTGTGGCGGATCGTGGCGGCGATGCGGTCGGAGCGGTCGGACGACTCGGCGCGGATACGCACGGCAGGGAGGAAGCCGAGCAGGCTGTCAGCCACTTCGGGGTACTCACGGGCGACACGGTTGCGGTGGAAGCCGTCGACCACCTCAACAGTGCCCGAATCGTCGAGATAGGTCACGACAGGCTGTGTGTAGCCGTCGTGGTCGATGGAGAGACGGAGCAACTCCATCTCGGGAGGTGCCACGGCGTTGGGGTTGTAGTCGTTGGCTTGGACCGTCTCAACGGGCACCCATTCCACGAAATCCACCGGATGGTGGGCCAGCGGCGACACCTCGTGGAGGGCCCGGCGCACGGTGTTCAGCAGCCGCACGCGCTCGCGCTGGTCCTGCACACCCGCGAGGGCGGCGACCAGCGCGGCCAGGGCTCCGTCAACATCGGGCGCCGTCTCCCAGGACGACGGATCGAGCAACGTCATGGATCAATCCTAACCTATGTGAAGTCTCTAGGTCTAGCCCGAGGTTCCTAACCCCGGTGTTTGATCGCGGCCACCGAGTGGGTACAGCCGCGCCGGACCCGGCCCAGACCCCGCCAGGAGGTGCCATGCTGCGCGACGCCGACGGCCTCACCCGCTGCCCTGCCCATCACCCGCAGGTACGCCAGCCCTGGGGCACCCCGCTCGGGTGCGACCACCCACGCGACCACGCGCTGCCCCATCGCGGCGTGCACTACACCTGCGAGGAGTCCACGGATTTCGCCGAGATGGTCGAGTGGGACTACCCGTGGGTCTCCTACCGCATCGAAGATGAGGAGTGGTGGCTGGTGGCCTAAGCCGTCTCGCTCCACGGCGCCAGCCCGCTCGGACGGTACTTGTCGAGATAGGCGAGGCGGATGTTTGTAAAGCCATCCAATCCACCGGGAGGGCACGAGAGCAACTGGAACAGGCCGCAGGCACCGCTGAACCGGTTGACTGCCAATGGGTTGCCACCGCTCTCGCGGCACATGATCTTCTCCATCTCGGCGATGGGCCAGGGGTAGGGAGCAAGTTGCGGGTACCAGCGGGCCACCATCTCTCCGCACGGGACCATGGAAGGGTCGGGGCCGGTCTTGGCGAGCAGGAAGGCGCCGAAGGTCGGGTGACGGGCTGCCAGGCAGACGAACACCTGGAAGGGCGAACCCACACAGTGGAAGTCGTCCAGCTGAGGACTGCCATCGGTGACGAAGCCGTGGCAGTCCACCGGGTGGCCTTCGGGGTCGAGCGCCGTTGGGCAGGCGGGGACGAGCACGGCGGCGGCATTGATGGCGAGGGCTGCCCGGGTGGTGCGGTGGGCGGTTGAGGTGTGAGTGGGCGCGGGTGATTGGGCACACCCGTAGGACAGGACAAGCGCCGCGGCCAGGCCGACAGCGCCGAAGGATCGCCACATGGACGACTCCTTTCGCTTCAGGCTCGACCCTTTTGGACGGGTTGATTCCGAGCCATGGACGGAGGTGGTCTTACAGGTGGACGCTCTCGGCTAGCTGCCGGGGGCGACCGAGGGCTTGGTCCCTAGGCGCCTGCCTTGGCCGCGGAGCGGGCCGTCACGGACGAGGGAGCGTAGCGGGCACAAGCGCGTCGCGGGCGGTCCAGTAGCGCTGGCGCTCCGCTCGCCTGATCGCGTAGCGCTCGCGGTTATACGCCCGGATCGCCTGCTTGCACGGCTCGCACCGACATCCACGCTCGTACGCCGCCGACGTGCCACACGGCTCCAACGGACGACGGGGTCGCGGTGGGGGCGGCTCGGGTCTTACATTGAGCACGAACGTGCCGCCGATGCACCACGGGGCATGACCGCCCGAGCGGGCCCACGGGAAGCCACAGGTACGGCAGGCGGTCATGCCGACAGCCTCCGATGGCGCATCCGGCGCCGCTCCACCTCCATGTCCACGCCTCCCCAGCGGCCCTGGTGCTGGCTGCGGCCGAACTCGGCGCAGGGCTCGCGTACGGGGCAGCGGGCGCAGATCGACTGGGCACGGTCGCGTTCCTCGTTGGTGCCATCGAACCACCAGCGGGTGGGCTTGCCCTTGCAGGCGGCCAGGGCGCGCCAGGGGGCGTCCCCGAAGAACCACGACTGTGTGGTCATTCGCGACGCCAGGTGGAGAAAGTCGGGTCCTGAACTGGCGGGAACGAAGGCCCGAAGGCACCCGGGTCGTACCGTGGAGTACTGGGATCGAATGTGACAACGCGCTCCCCAGAATCGTCACATACGGGAGTCACATCCCATAGTTCCGAACCGTCCCCGACCAGATCGTCCTCGACTGGGTCGTGCGCGGCGGGACAGTCGTGCCCATCTGCGTACGGGAACCCAGCCGGGCACAAGCTCCGCTCAAGCCACCCCTCGACAACGACATGGGCGATCTCGACCGTTGCTTGTCCCGGCCCAGGTCGCAGCATGACCTCGATCGCCTGTAGTTGGTTGATGAGTTCGGCATTCTCGTCCATCAGGCGGAAGCACCGCTCCTGCCAGTATTCGATTTGCGCCGCCCAGTCTTTCTCGGCCTCACGCGTCACTTGCTCAGCCATCACTTACCTCCCCAATCCGTGCTCGGCGAGGAAGTCGGCAAGCGTGATAGGCATGAAGGCAGCCGGCGTTGGCGCAGATGCCCGGACCGCCCGGCTCGGCATCCAGGGACACAAGCTGGAGGTCGCTGTAGGCGTCGCCGTGACGGCATTGCGGCACCCATAGATCCTCGTCCCACCACGCAGGTCGGAAAGCGTGCCACGGACCGCCCGGACGGATGCGTCCCCATGCGACGCTCCCAGCGAACACATCACGGAGGTCGGCCGCCTCAGTCGCCGGCATCACTTGCCTCCCCGATCGTCACGCAGGTACGACCGCATAGCCCCTTCACCGTCAGCCCAACCGTCGTCGCACGCTTGACGCAGTGCCGCCCGCAGCCGCTCGTTCTCGGCTAGCAGCGTGTTGATGTCCGTGATGGCGGTCTTGGCGATGATGAACGCCGCACCCAGCAACGACCCCTCGCCATCGTCCGAGGACAATCGCTGTTCGTACCGCGCCCACTTCTCACGTAGTTCACTCAGTTGCGTCATCGTCACTCACCTCCCTCGTTTCCTTGACATCGCCGCCGGCCATCAAGGTCACAGCGACGAAGAGCCGACGCTTTGCAACGTCTCCGCATTCAGGGCAAATCCTCGGTTCAGGTGCTCCCTCGGCCGTCACCGCGGCCCCCGGTACGGCCTGCCGCCGAGCATCACCACGAGGTGCCCGGCCTTGCGGGCGTCCAACGCGGCGCCGGCCAGGTCATCGCCTCTGGGCGCGGTGAGGCCGCGAGCGATCTCGTTCGGCACCTCGCCGATCACCGAGGACGGGTCGCTGGCCATGGACCCCCACACAATGGCGCCGTCATCTGCCCGCGAGTAGGGATAGAACACGGCGCAGTCGACGTGCACGTTGCCCTGGCGATGGGCCAGGCCCCACGACAGCACCGCCTCGGTCGCTTTGGGGTCGTCCCTCGGTGCGCCGCCCTCCGCGTAGGGGAACGGCTCGTCAGCGGCAACCGTGCGGGTGAACGAATCGAAGCTCACCACCACGGCATCGGCGCCGACGCGGCGGGTGTAGTCGGCCAGCCATTCCCATCCCTGGCCCCATTCGTCCTGGCGGCAGACCCCGAGCACCAGTTGGCGCTTGCCGTTGCGCAGGAAGGCGGCCAAGGGAAGGGCGTCCTGGCCGTGGCTGACCGCCATCACTAGGGAGTTGAGCTGGGCTGTGGACTCCGAGCGCACCTCGGCCGCGGTGGTCACGACTTGGGCCGGGGGACATCGAAGCAGTACACACCGCGACGGCCGAGGGTTGACGAGATGACCGCCAGATCGTGCCCGAAGATCGACGGCGGGTCACACCAGCCGATCTCCTCGGCCGTGTCGACGAGGGCAAGCGCGTCGGTGAGCCACCAGTCGGCTCCGATTCCACCGAGACGGCAGTGGATCCGCATTTCCTCCTCGGACACCGGATCAAGCGCGTTGACGTCGGGCCACGCTCGCTCGCGGAGCAGACGCTTGGCCTCATCGGCCCTGACGAGCCCGTCGCGCTTGGCTAGCCCAAGCGGGTTCGGCAGCGTCTGGTGCATGGCGCCGATCACGGCCTCCAACGCCTCGAAGCGCAGGAGCGTCTCGTAGTCCACCTGGGGTGCAGCCAAGGCGAGGGCGTGGCGCAGGTCGGCCAAGTCCTGCCAGGTGCAGGGCAGATGAACCGTCTGTTCGGTCATGGCCTAATCCTAACAGAATGTAGGAATCAGGGCAAGGGCCAAGTCTCCAATGCCGCCGCGTGGGCCGTGGCGATCTCTGCCCACCGTTCCTCCATCGACCGCAGGTCGGGGGACGCGGCAAGCACCAGAAGGACGGCGCCGAGGAGGGAACCGGCGGCCACCAGGATGCAGGGGGACTCCTCCAGAATGGCGACGGCCCGCGTGTAGTCGCCGTGCACGGCCGCGGTGACGGCAGCCATGGCGCAGTCGTGGGAGTCGCGGCCAAGGTCAGGCATCGGGTGGTTCACGATGATCAACCGATGAAAAACTGTCGCTGAGCAGCACGATCACTACCGCATTCTGGTACTCGCCGCTTTCCCTTCCAGTGGCGAGGGGATCAATGTCCCGGAGCGTCCCATAGCGCACGCCCATAAGCGAGCCATCACCAATGCGTTTGCCATCGATCTCAACCCATTCCTGGAACAACTCAACTCCGGGATCGCCAATCTTGTCGACCTCAAAGCCAGCATTCTTGGTGATCCGCTTCACCCCTACCCGCACAACGCTCACTGGCTCAATCCTCGCTCATGTCGGTCACTGGTGGCCTTTGACGATGCGGTTAACAAGCGAATCGGCGATGCCCGTAAGGCGGGCGATGTAGGCCTGGGAGCGCCACGGGCGCCCGGTCGGGTCCGCGGACGACAGCGACAGGATCAGGGCATCGCGTTCGCCGCGGAGCAACGTCGCCAGGGCGTCCACCTCGCCGAGGGCCACCACGACCGTCTGTAGGGCCGTCTCCCACGCGTCAGCCGGTGCAGAGGCGCTACCGGCGCTCAGGAGGTCACAGACGGCACCTGAGGCAGCACAGGCCCGGTCTACGGCATCGGCGACCTCCTGGGCCACCCTGGCCGTCTCTCGTCGGGTCCTGGGCGGTGCCTCGGGGACGAGGGATGCGCGGCGGCTCACCAGTCGTCGCCTTCTCGTAGCGGCGGCGAATCGCACAGGGGGCACTCCTCCACCGGGCCCGATGCGTGCTCGCCCTGGCCGTGGCCGACGTAGAGCGATTGCTGCTCGTCGCTCATGTCCTCGAACGGCACCACGTCATCATCGCCCGACGATGCCGCGAACAGCGGCACGATCCCGGCCGCCTCGTCGAGCTTGCGGCGCACGGTGTCCTTGGCCCGGCGGAACAGCGGGCCGATGTCGCTTTCGTCTACCTCGAATGCGTCCTGGGCGGTCAGCGTCTCCACCCGGCGCAGGTCATCCGAGCCCGGCTTGACCTCAACGTGGTTGACCTTGGTGACGAGCGTGCGCAGGACCAGGAAGACCTCGTCGCCGTGGTGGTGGGGCACCTTGTCCACCTTCAGCGCGTCGGACAGGCCGTCGCCGGCCTTGTTGACGATGATCGCCATCTCCCGGACCTCCCGGCCTTCGAACGACGGCAGCCCCGAGGGGATGGGGTGGCTAGACACCTGCGCCATGTGAGGCTCCTTCGGTCCGTGGGCCAAGGGCCCATCGTTCGGGTTCGGGTAGATAGGCCCACGGGCGGGCGAGCACGTCGCTCACGACCTCCCAGTCGCGAGGACGGGCGTACATGGCCACGCACCCGGGCATGGCGGCGAAGCCGTCAAGCCACAGCGCCTGTTCCTCAGTCGGCTTCTTCGCCTCGGTCTTCAACTCCAGCGCCACCATCACCGGCGGGCGCAGGCAGAGCAGGTCACAGAACCCCAGGCCCTCGCGGTTGACGTTGGTCAGCCAGCGGCCGTTGGAGAACTGGCCGGGGAAGAAGTGCACCATGAGCCGGTAGTGCAGTTCCCGGGCGCGGCCCATGACCTTCTCCTGCCATTTGCGCTCGCTCAGGGCCTTGTCGAGTGCCCTGCGGGCGGGCGGGCGCGGGTCGGGCTTGGAGCGGTAGTCGTCTCCGGTGAGCAGGGTGCCCAAGGCGTCACTGCCAGCGCCGGGCGCGCAGGGAGGCGCGGCGAGCGGCCAGCACCGTCTCCCGCCGCGCCCGCATCGACTCCAGGTCCGGGTCCCTCATCACGAGCCCGACGACCCAATTGGCGCCCAACAGCAGGGCGACGAAGAGGACGACGAAGGCGCAGACGAAGATCACGAGAACACCCGCGCCCCGTCCAGCCAGGACCGGACGCCCTCATCAGTGCGCATCCACGCGATCTCCCCGTCGCGGTGGGGCGTCATCAGCGCCGGGTCGGTGTCGTGGCCCTCTTCGAGCAGGCAGATGCGCACCACGTCGGGCGCGTGCTCGGTGCGGACCGTGTCTCGGCATAGTCCAGGCATGACTCCAATCCTAACGGAAATCAGGATCGGGGGTCAAGCAACACGACCGGCACCGCGGCCGGATCGTCCCACGACCTGACCAACAGGCCGCGGCGGTAAGACTCGGCCGGGTTGGCGTGGACCCGATCGTGGCAGGCAGCGGAGACGGCGAGCAGGTTGGCCTCGTCGTTGCCGCCTCCATGCGCCCGTCTGAGGCGGTGGTGGACGTGGGAGACGGGCCCGGAGCACGCAAGGCCTCCACAGGCCTCGCAGGTGCCTCTGGAGCGGCGCAGGACGAAGGGCCGCAGCGCGGCGAACTCGGCGTTGTAGGCCGCCGTACGCGCCGACAGCCGCGGCATCCGTAGCCGCGCCGTCTTGCCGGGCGCTGACGCCTTCAGCCTTGACCGTTTGAGCCCGGGGGTGACAGTGCGCAGCGGCGTCCGGCGTTGGAGTGCCGATCGCTTCACAGGAAGTCGCCCACTTCGACGATCTCCTCCTCAGGGCGCGCGTCGAAGTCGAGCGCCAGTTGCACCTCGGGCGAGGTGAACCACGCCACCAGATCGGCCAGGGTCTCCATGGGGTCCACGACTAGAAGTCCTGCACCGGGTCGGGCGAGGCCCGGGGGTAGGCGACCTCCCACGGCCAGTACCCGCCGCGACGGACGAAATAGGGCCAGTCGCGGCCCTCGTCTCGCGCACCCCGCCACGGCTTCAGTTCCCAGGTCCCCTGGGAGTCCTCACGGCGTGATTGCCGGATCCCGAACCCGAACTCGGGCCAGCGCATCCACAGGGAAGCGCCGTAGGGCCGCAGCGTCCGTTGGCCGTCCTCGCCGGTGGCGTGCGGCGAGTGGGCTTCGATCATCAGGCTGCAGCCGAACTCGGTGCGCAGCTCGTCGAGGAACTTGGCCACGATCCCCGCCGGCTCCTCGTCGGTGGGCTTGCCGCCGATCATCTTGTAGATCGGGCCGGTGACCAGCACATCGACTGGCTCGGGCTGGGCGGCCAGGCGGCCCGTGAGCCAGCGGCGGTCCTCTAGGCGCAACAGGTCCAGCCCCTGAGGGTGGACGCGGACGCGCAGGGTGCCGGCGTCGAAGCCGTCGTCGGTGTCGGCGAACGAAATCTGGCGCTCGTTGCGGGCCAGGTCCAACAGCGCGCCGAGCTTGCGGGCCACCTGCCCGGGCCCGTTCTCCAAGTCGATGATCAGCACATGCAGCGGGCGGATCCGGGCGTGCGACCACGGGTGCAGGCCGATCGAGAGCTGCATCGCCAACTGGCGCAACAGCGTGCTCTTGCCCGCCATCCCCTCGGCGCCGGTCCATAGGAAGCGGTCGCAGCGTTCGATGAGCCCGGGCACGAGCCAGTCGTAGGACTCGACCCGGCTTCCCACGTAGTCCGCGGCGAGCATGTCGGCACCATCGGTGGCAAGCGGCGCCGAGATGTCGCGAGCAAGGGAATCGGCGGTCGCGGCCAGCGTGGCGACGGGCACCGACCGATCCGCCGCTTGGCGCATCAGGTCGGCGCCTCTGGCCATCACCCGGCGCCGCACGGCGTCGTCGGAGACGATCTCGGCGTAGGTCGCGGTGTGGGCGGTGGAGGGCGTGATGGCCTGCAGATGGGTCAGCAGGGCCGGGCCGACCTGGGCCAGCGTGCCGTTGCGGTTGAGCCAGTCGCCCACCGTGAGGGCGTCGCTGGAGCCGCCACGGTGGCGCAGGTCTTCGATCGCCTCGGCGATGCGCTGGTGGGCGGGCACGTAGAAGTCGGCGGGGGCCACGTTGGCCACGAGGATGTCGGCCGCCGCGCTCGACAACAGGGCGGCGCCGAGCAGGCATTCCTCCACCTCGGCCGAGTAGGGCACTGGCGCGCTAGCCATACAGCGCCATCCGTCGCAGCTCGTCGGCGCTCAAGGCGACCGGGGCTGACTGCGGGCCAAGCTCGGACCAGTGCTTGGCCAGGGCCTCGGGCGAAAGGGTCATGCGCGGCCAACGGTCGCGGTAGCGCTGGGCCCGCACGGCAATCCCCCTGGCGAGCCTCATGGGCTCGGTGGGCAGGCCGGCGGCCGTCGATTGCTCGACGATGTCACGCTTGCACTTGCCCAGCCGGGAGGCGACGGACTTGGCGGCGATCGAACGGGGATCGATCCCGCACACCTCGGCGATGGCGTCGAAGACCGGGTCCCGGGGCCTCATCTTGGCCGCTCGGGCCTGCGTCACGATCGCGCCGTTTGGGAAAAGGCACGCATCGGGTAGCATCTCGGTTGACACGGGAGCTAGCACCTCCTGTGATCTGAAGTCGCAGGGGCCGGCCTTCTCGGGGTCGGCCTCTGGCGCGCTAACGGATGGGAGCCTGACGGTACACGCGACGGGCGCCCGCATCCACCTTCACGTCGATCCTTGCCAGGACCGGCGCGCGAGGCGTACGGTGCCCGTCCACATGCGACGCAGGGCGAGGACGCGAAGAGGGGAGGCGGCTGTGTAGCCAACCTCCCCTCAGTCGCGAAGCAGGATCGTTTCGTAACTGAGGTTAGCACCGGGCAGCGCCCGATGACAACACAAAGCCTCCCTCCTAGTTGAGGGTGGGGCATGCCAAAAAACCAGACCGGGGTGACGACCCGAACCTGCGACCGTGCCTGACCTTGGTCCAGGGATGAGGTCCCGCTGACAGGAGCGGCCGGGAGCGCTGGCCCAGCGAAATGGGCGGGCATGATGGCGATGCCATTGGAACGGGAGAGGGAGGCCACCCGTAACGCTTGATCGGCTACAGGCCAGAGGGCTCCTCTCACGGCTATCCCGGGAGGAACTTGGGGCCTTCCGCGGTGTCAGTGCCTCTTTGGCCGTTGCGCGGCCTTCTTGCGGGCGATATGGGCGTCCAGAGCCTCTGAAAGCTGCCCAGCGTTCCACGACGGGTCCACCGGCATCTTCCAGCGCGCCGCCGCCCACAACTGGCGCTCCGTGGGCTTGCGCTTGCGCCAGGGGGCGTCCACGGAGGTAAGGGCCACGGTGCCGCCGCCCATCTTGCGGACGTAGTCCTCGCCGACGCCCTGGGCCGTTTCGAGGGTGACGTCCATCATCAGCGGGCGCCGTTTGACCGAACCGTCCTCTTGCTCCCATTCGATGAACGCCGACCAGGAGTCCTCGCCGAGCGCCGCCTGGCGCAGAGTGACGCGCTCCCGCTGCTCACCGCCGAGCCCGATGGTGTACCAGCCGATGGTCCCGGCGGCGTGCACTTTCACCCATGCGAGGCCCTGGGACCGCATCTGGTGGAACAACTCCACGTCGGCGGCCACGATATTGCCCAAGCGGATTTGTTCCCGTTCCTGTTGGTCAATTGCCTCGGTGACCGTGCGCTCATCGTCTTCCTCGCGCCCTTTGCGCTCAATACCGAATAGCGATGGAATGGTGATCAGTGAATGCTCGGCGCTCGCACCCACCACATCGAGCACGAGCAGATGGTCCTTATCGGGGTGGCGTCGCGTGCCGCGCCCGATCATCTGCGTGTAGAGGGCGCGCGAGCGGGTCGGTCGGGCGACCACGATGCAGTCCACCCTGGGCTCGTCGTAGCCCTCGGTCAGCACCGCGCAGTTCGAGAGGACGTCGAGACGGCCGTCGCGGAAGGCCGCCAGCGTCTCCCGGCGCTCGTCCATGGGTGTGGCCCCCGATACCCACCCGGCGGCGATCCCGGCGAGCCGGAACTTGTCGGCCACCGCCTGGGCCATGGCCACCGTCGGCGTGAACACCAGCGTGCGCCGCCCGGTCGCCCACGACCGCCATGCCGTAACGATCTGCTCGGGCGCGCCGGCCTGCATCATCCCGTCACCCGCCTGGCCCTGGTCGAAGTCGCCGTGGGTCACGCGCACGCCGCCGAGGTCGAAGCCTTCGATGCCGACGCGCTTGCCCTTGACATCGGACAAATAGCCCGAACGGATGCCCCACAGGATGTCGTAGTTCCAGACGATCTCGTCGAAGAGGTCGTTGAGGCCCTTGCCGTCCCCGCGATCGGGCGTGGCCGTGACCCCGAGGCAGAGCGGGCCGTCTGCTGTCCCGACCCCGAGCCCGTCGAGGATCCGGCGGTAGGAATCGGCCGCCGTGTGGTGGGCCTCGTCCACGATCACCAGCCGGAACGGGCGCTCGCCGAGCAACTGTGACGCCTGGGCGTCGACCAGCCGCGCCAGGCGCCGGGAGCGGGCCAGCGTCTGCACCGAGGCCACGACCACCTCGCCGTGCACCTCGTCACGCTCGGCCTTGACCACGCCCACATCGGCGCCGGGCCAGACCTCCCGGACCTTGCCTGCGGCCTGCTCGATCAACTCGTCCCGGTGGGCGAGGATCAGCGTGCGGGCCCGCATTTCGTGTGCCAGGGCGCAGAACATGACCGTTTTGCCCAGCCCGGTGGCAGCCACGCCGAGCTGCCGGCTCACGCCCCGGCCCTGGGCCGCCCGCATCCGGTCGATCGCTTCCCGCTGATAGGGCCGAAGCTCGAACCGCAGGGCAGGATCGGTGGTGGTGGTCATGGGGGGCCAATCCTAACGTCGGTTAGTAAGGTTCCTCCCCCTCGGGGTAGTCGAGCGGGTTGGCCGCCTTCATCTCGGCCGCGTCATCCAGCCCTTCACAGATAGACCGGGCGATCCGGACGACCAGTTGGTCCCCAGTGCCTAGCGGTTCAAGCCCCATGGCGTCAGCCATCTCGCTCAGGGCCTCCATGCTCATCTCTTGGAGCGCTAGGTCCCCGCGGCCAACCAAGAACTCGCTTGCCCGTGCCACAGCCACGTGGTCCTCCCGTTCCGCCACCAGAGGCGCCTGTGGGGCCGCAGGAGCCGACAGGGCCTCCTTGGCTGCCGCTAGGGCCTCCCGGGCCACAGCAAGGCGCCTGGCCTGCCTCTCAGCGATCTCAGGGGCCACGGGCTGGCCGGTGCGGCGGGCGAGGCGGATGGCGGCCTCGTCGGAGCGCTTCTGGCGTGCCTCGTCCTGGCGGGCGACCTCCTCGGCGGTAACGGCCTTGGCCGGCGCGTCCTCCGAGGGCAGCACGACCACTGGCTGGCCCACAGGCCCACCGGAGATGGGGTCCTCCACGACCTCGGCCTCGGGGTGCAGGCGCTGGGCCAGTTCGGCCGACAGGGCGCGCCACTGGTCCTTCGACCAGCCTGACGACGGGATACCGTGCTCGGCCATCCACAGCTTGAACGCTGCCTTGTCGTCCTCGGTGAGCAGGGCCACGCCGTCCACGATCTCGGCCTTGTGCCGTTCATAGTCGGCCAGCCCGGCCCATCCGGCGCTGCGGGCACGGTCGTCGGGGGTGTCCATGGAGGTCGGGGCGTAGGGCTGGCCCACGACCTCGCCCGTCTCCGGGTCGATGTCGGCGCCCAGCTCGTCCGGGGTGTAGCTGACGCCCATGAGCACGTCGGGGAAGGACTGGCGGGCTAGCGCCGAGACGGCCCGGGCCCACAACATTGCTTTGGGGTATTTCTTCCAGTTGTCCTTGTTGACCAGTTGTGCCTTGGTGGCTTCTTCCCAGGTGAAGGTTGCCGAAAGCTCCTGGCCGTCACGGATGGCGTGGGCGGTGGCCTTGGTGGCGTCGTTGGCGGGGTCGGGCCAGATCCGGTAGCCGGCGCGCAGGATGAGCGCCACCATCAGCTCGGCGGCGATCGACGGCTTGCCCTCGATCACGTTCACCCGCTGCAGGGCCATGGTGGCGCCGATGCCGAGGTCGCGGCCGGTGAGCAGGATCAGGAACACGTCGGCCGGCTTGCCCCACAGCGTCCGGGGCACGAGGTTGGACATGGCCAGTTGCTCGCTCATGCCCTTGAGGGCGGCGAACTCGGCGGGCGACGGGAGCCCGAGGGTCTCCATGACCGGCGCCAGCGCCGCCGCCTCCCGGGGTTGTTCGGGCAGGTGGACGACTTCGGCGCCGGGGTGGTCGATGGCCTGGGGGTCACTCATCGGTCGCGGCTCCATTCCTGGTCAAGCAGTCCCATGGACGACCGGGCGATCTCCTCGTCCCGTTCCTCGTCCGACCAGCACGTCTGCGCGCCATCGTGGTAGGCGTTCTCGTGCTTGGCCGCGGCAGTCTCGCTCGTGAAGGTCTTCCCGTCGATTGGATCGTGGCATCCGCTGGCATAGCACCGGTAGGTGGTCATGCCTCCAGTGTGCGCCTATTCCTAACCTTTGTCAAGATCAAATCCGCACGTCAGGTGCCGTCCAGAGCCCGAGCGCTGTCCGACCGCTGTTCGCTTCCTTGAGCACCTCGCCGATCGGCAGCCGACGCCCTTGTTTCGACCTCGCGGGCATGTCAGGGCGCGCCCTCGCCGCCGCCACTAGGGCGATGTAGCAGCCATCACAGCGGGTGCACCAGTGCCCGTGGCTGTTCTGCTCGGGCAACTGGCAGGCCCACGGCCGCCCTCTCGGGTCGGCCATGTCAGGCGGGTGGGTCGGGTGAAGCGGCCCGACGTTCAACTTGGCAGATTGGGCTTGACCGTCGCGGTCACACGCCCGGGCTCGACATCGACGCCGGGGATGGCCTCACCGTCGGAGGTGATGGCCATGGCGCCCTCACCGAAGGGTGACGGCACGACCTCGGCAAATTCCCGCACCTTGGATACCAACGGCTTGACCGAGAGCGCTTCGTACCGTCCTGCGTCCAAGAGCCATTTCGCCAGTCCGTCCGCATCGGTGACGACAACCTGCGGTTTGACCGATCGCGTGGTGATTGTCCCATTCGGCAGGTTGAGGGTCTTCACGTCCGGGTTGGCCTCGCGCAGGGCCAGCACATAGCGCTGGAGCAAACCCTCAAAGTATTCGGACGATTGCACATCAGCAGCGCTCACTTGGACGAGCCACGCGTCCACCTTTGCTTTCCATTCCTCGGCCTGGCGCTCAAATTCGAGCAACCGCCGATGAGCCATGACCAGTTTCGTCATCGCCCACTCGGCACTCCGAAGGTCTCTTATTTGGAACGGCTGGGGTGGTTCGTCGGCCGTCATGAACTCCTCAAGGCTGACATACGTCGCCGCATCCTTATCTGTCCCTGCCGGATCGCCGCGCATCGTCGACATTGTCTCCATCCTTTGTTATATGCGGTGTTCTCGGGCGTGAACTCGTGGCCGTACTTGCAATGCGTCTTACGATTATTCTGGCCTATGAGCCCGTTACCACGCCGTAGGTTCTCGGCCATAGTCGTCGCTTCAAGATGGGCCGGGTTGCAGCACCGCCGGTGAGGGCAACGCCTCTCCTCAATACAATCACGATCGGCATTGTGGCAGAGGTGGTCAATGACCAACCCGTCTGGGATGGGTCCGATATTCAGTTCATAACACCATTGGTGCGCGTAGCGTTGACGACCTCCGAACGTCAGCCGCCCATAGCCGCCATCAGATATGGATCCGGTCCAGAGCCAGCATTCATCCGGGCTGGCAACACAAACGCGCGCCCAGAATGCTTCCTCAGCAGACCTGTAGACGACTAGACGTGTCTTACCGACGAGTGGATCGCCGTATTTCCGCCATTTCTGCCAGTGGGCGAAGCACCAGCCTCGTGCACGCACGGGCCGAGGACAGCCAGGGACGCGACAGAGACTTTGACCGATCAGACCTGATGGCTCGTCCTGCACTCGTCGCCTCCTTCGGGGGATGGGGCCCGTCCTCCTCCGACGGCCTTCCCCCTTGCAGACGGAGGAGGTGGGCGCCCAGACAGGAAGAATGCGCCCAATGGGACGGGCCTGCCCGCAATCCTAACCCATGTGAAGGTCCATGGCAAGGGCCCAGACGCGCCGAGGCCCCGGCTACCTGCCCGGGGGGGTGAGCAGGTACCGGGGCCGTCGGCATTCCCCCGCTGGGATCAGGGATTGACCGCGACCACCAACTGGTCCGCGGGACCGGCGACGATGGAGAACGGCGCAGGGTCGGCAGTGATGGGGTTGCCGTTGGCGAAGTCGGCCGGCGACCCATCGGTGTTGGTCACCGTCACAAGGACGTTGGCCGAGCCCTCGGCGACCGGGCTGAGCACGCCCGAGGACGGGTCGATGGTGGCCACGCCCGCGTTATCCGTGGAGAACGTGACCACGACCGGGTTGCCGTCGTTGCCGGTGGGGGCGGCGGCGTCGGTGTCGCCATGGTCGTCCAGCCATTCGAGGCTGGCGGCTCCGGTCGTGTCGTCGATGCTGATGGATGCGGGCACGGTGCCTCCTGTGAAGGTGATTTGAGCGGCTACAGCGGGGCTCGCGGGCGGTCCCACGAGTGCGGCCAGTATGGCCGCGACCCCGGCGTCTACGTCGGCTTTGAGGTCAGTAAGGGCGGATTGGAGCCCGGCCACCTCGGCGCCAAGGGTGGCCACGTCGGCCTGCATCTGGCTGATCACGCCCAGCTCGGCCTCTTCGTCCTCGGCCAGGCGCACCACGTCGTGGGCCAGTTGCTGGGCCTGGTGGTAGAGCACCGTGGCGTCGAAGGCCACGTCGGTGGTGAGTACCGAGAGCATGGCTTCGATGCGGCCGTCGTCGAGCCCGAGGTCTTTGGCCAATTCCTTCAGCCTGTCGGTGATGCTCGGCGCCACGGGCACGCCGCGAACCTTACCCCTTGCCCCCGTTCTTCACTTGAGTTAGGATAGATGCATGACCAGGCTCGTTACCATCTGCCGCGCGGGCCGCCGCCGTCCGTTGGGCCGGGTAGTTTTCGGTCCAGTTTCTCGCCCGGTCCAGATGGCCCGACCGAACTGGATGACGGCCACCCGGCGGCGGCCTGCCTGGAAGGAGGGGCGATGACCACCAGCGTTCCCGTCCCGGGCGGTCCCAATGACACCGAGTCTGGTCGCTGAGGGTTAGGAGAGGAGACGAGTGCGTAAGATCCCGACGCTGTTTGTCCGCGACCCGGAGAACCGCAAGTACGTGATACCCGAGGTCAACCCCGGCTGCGAGTGGGTGCTCGCCGGGGAAGGCGTCCCGACCCGCAAGTTCGACGGCACCTGCGTCCTCATCCGCCGCGACGGCGTCGCCGTGAAGGCGTACGCCCGTCGCGAGGTCAAGCCCGGCAAGATGCCGCCCGCCAACTTCGTCGAGGTCGAGCATGACGAGACGACCGGCAAGACGGTCGGCTGGCTCCCAGCCGAGCAGTCCGGGTTTGCCATATGGATTGAGGAGGCGCTGACCGACCGTGGCGATATCGAGCCTGGCACCTATGAGCTGTGCGGCCCACGGGTCAACGGCAACCCCGAGGGTTACACCGTCCACTCGTTGATTCGTCACGGCATCGCTGAGATCACCGAGTTGCCGCGCGATTTCGACGGCCTACGTGACTGGCTGGCCGACAGCGACTTCGAGGGGATCGTCTGGCATCACCCGGACGGCCGCATGGCAAAGCTCAAGCGCCGCGACTTCCCCGTTGGGGAGAACGTGACCGAACGTGATTGAGGCGGTTCTGACCCAAGCCGCCCGTGAGCGGGCAGCAAGAGACCTCCACCTGTCGTGGTGCCAGCACGGTGTGCTCTGCACCCGCGACGACTGCGAGCCGGGGGCCTACGACTACGCCAAGGTCGACGTCGTGCTCAACGCCGTCCGGGCCGAGTGGGATTCGGCCATACCTCTGCCGCACAATCCTGAGGCGCTCAAAGCCCTTCTCCGGTGCCCGCACACCGAGGCGTACGAGTACGAAGGGTGGTGGCGTTGCGTTGCTTGTGACACTGACCTCACCTCATCATCATCGTTCGAGGTCCTCGTCGACCCCGAGCGGAGGAGGTAAGTGATGGGTGAGCAACACTCGGACGACGCCCCCAACTGTCCGAGCGTGAAGCCAGCAGGTACAGGAACGCCCCGGTGGTGTGAGTTCCCGGTCGGACACCCTGGCAAGCACGGAACAGCGAGCGGATGGCGCTGGGCTGATCGGGCGCCTTCCGGTTCGGACACCATTGACAACACCGACCAGCCCATCGAGCAGGTTATCGGGGCGGCTTCTGACGTTCTAGGCCGCGAGTAGCGCCGGCAGGCTCGCGCTGGCGCCGATGAGCAGCGTCTGGCCCGTGCCCGACGCGAGGGCCGGCAGGCTCACCACCACGGTGGTCGAGTTCGTCACGCTGGCGATCGCGGTGCCGACGACCAGATCCGGCGAGTAGACGAACTTCCCCACATCCGCGCCAGTGAACGAAGCGGTGGCGCTGGTGAGTGTGGTGGAGCTTTCGGCGATCACGGCGTCAGTTACGGAACGCGATCCTGCTGGCACCGCGGGCACAACGATGTAGCCCGCTGTGCGCGGCGACCCGATGATGGTGACGGTGCAGTAGTACTGCGAACCGACGGGATTGGTGCCAGTGTCGTTGTCCGCGTAGACGGGCATGGCCAGGTTGCCGTTGGCGTCCAGATAGGCGAAGTTGACGATCTGCGCCGCTGGCTGCGAGGTGTTCACCAGACCCTCAGTGAGGCTCGCCACCACCGACCCCGCCGCCGGTGAGCCGTCGGGCTTCTGCCACTGACCGGTGAGCACGATCGGGGTGAAGCTCATGCCGCATCACCGCCCACTGCCTGCTTCTTGTGGTGGGACCGTGGCGGCGTCGGCTCGGGGTGTGTCAGCGCGCCGTGCTCGGGGTGATCGGCGGCATGCTCACCCGTCGCCGCCAGGTGGACGCGCGCCATGTGCTCGGCCATCCACCGGTTGTGCTCGGACTGGCGGGCGAAGTGCTCGTGCACCGGCTTGAGCTTCTCATCGACGAAGCGGTGGATGGCGTGGCGTGTCGGCGGCCAGAGCAGCATGGCGACTACGGCGGCGATGGCCCCCTGGGCGAAGCCGGCGACGATGTTGCCCGGGCACTCCCGGGCGAACCACCCGAACGGCCCCGGCCAGGTGTAAGCGCTGAACGGGTGATCGAACGGCCACATAGGGCTACTCGCTCGTAGCGAAGTGGCGCCCCGCCGTCGGCGCGCCGTTGCCGATCCGGGTCCGCATGGCCGAGAAGATCGACGCCGTCGGGTTGTCGCTCGGGACGCTGATCAGAGGCGCCAGGAGGGCCTGTAGGGCCGCCGCCGCTGCGATCAGGCCCGCAGTCGCCGCCGCCTTGGCCGTGGCCAGAGAGAGCACGTTGGCGCCCGCTGCCGACACCACGCCGACGAAACCGGCAACGAAGGTCAGCACGACGACGTGCACAGCGTTCTTCAGCCAGGCGATGCTGAACACGGCCTAGCCCTCGGCGCCCGGGACGGGACGGATGGACTCGTTCACCACATTGCCGTCCAGATCGCGCCGCACGGTGGCCTGGGCGCCGCTGACGTTGTCCTGTTCGACCGACCCGGCCACCTCGTGCACGACCGTGTGGCCGGGCTCGGTCACTGAGTCGATATGGCGCTGAGCGGTGCCGGGCCCGAAGGCGGGGACGGGCTCGCCGACGATGTAGTGCTCCACATCCTTGGCGATCTTCTCCACGTCCTCGATGACCGCGTCGATCTCCTCCTCGATGCGTTCGAGCAGGCTTGGGTCGGGCGGCGGTGCCGGCTCTGGGGGCGGTTCGGGAGCCGGAGGAGGCTCAGGCGTGGGGGGAGGCTCGGGTGCCGGCGGCACCGGAGCGGGAGGGACGGTCTCGCCCCCGGTGCCGCCGAGCGCTTGAATGTCGCCGAGCAGCGACGGCTCGAACTTAGCGAGCTGCTCTTGGGTCGTAACTATGAGCCACGACTCGTCAAGGCAGGCCGCGGTCCACGCTGTGGTCGATAGCTGCACGGCGCCCCAGGTCACCCATGCGTCCTGCTCGGCCCCATCGGCGCCAATTTTCACAATGCAATGGCCCAATGCACTGTCCGGCTTCGGGTCGCCTTCCGATCCCCACGGGCGGACGCCGAAATCGGCCTCGTCCTGATCGGTGAGGTTGACGCCGCAGTACAGCCCGTGGCCCATCTCCATGAGCCCGTCGCAGTTGGCGCGGCTGGCGTGGTCCACCGGCGCGAAGGCCAGGATCTCGCCCTTCTTGTAGAGCCAGAGCAGGAAGTCGGCGAGCACCACGCCCGAGTCCTGGCCGCCGGTGTAGGCGAGGTACTCGTTCACCGCCTGCTCGGTGCTGAACTGCGGCGTCGGCACCCCGGCGCCGATGGCCGTGGCCATTTGGACGTGGAGTTGCCCAGCCTCCCCGCAGTCGCCGTAGGTGTCGTTGCCGAGCATGCCCCAATCCTTGAGGCCGCCCGACACGTCCACCGGGTAGTTCGGCACCGGAAGGGGAACGGTCAGGTACTCATGGGCCCAGCGCAGGGGGAGCTTGTCGGCTCCCTCGCGCTTGGGAAGGCGGCCCCGTAGGCCAGCGGTCGGCATGGCACCGGATGGTACGCCATGCCATCTGCGCCGCGGCGGTTAGCCGGGCGGTGGGCGTCTCACGGTGAAGGCCACCGGGATGGCGCCCCAGCCCATGGCCATCAGGAATAGGCCGGCGGCCAGGAGGGTGAAGAAGGCGTCAAGGTAATGGTGGCCGAGCAGGGTACCGCCGCCCCAGTGGATGGCCGCCAGGATGAACGCCAACAGGAACAGGATTGCTGCCATAGAGCCATCTGTACCCCATTCGGGGCGCGCCCACCCGTCAAGGGGTGAATGCCGGGCAGAACGCCGTAGCGGGCAATGCAGCGGGCACTGAGGGCACGGCAAGGTGCACGACCTGCGCGATGTCCTCGCGTAGCCCGCAGTTGGGCTCGTTGACGACCCGCGTGATCAGTGACTGCGCGGTGTTCACCTGCGCAGATGAGGGCGTCGTGGCCTGTTGGATCGCGATCAGCGTCCGGTGGTTGTCGCGTTGGGTGGCCCGCACGCTCACCATCATCACGACGCCGACCACGCCCACGGCGATGATCACCACGGCCAGGACGACGGCGAACACGGCCGCCCACCGCCGCCAGCGGCGTTCCGAGGCCAGTTCCTCCGTGGCCCGGTCACTGGCCGCCCGTGCCTGTTCTGACTCTGCGATGGCGGCGTTGATCCGTTCGATCAGTTCGGGGATGTCACTCAGGGGTGGTGCCATTGCGGCGCTCTCCTTGCTCCTGCTGCAGGTCTTCGATCGCCCTGCGCACCTCTTCGAGCGCGTTGTGCATCAGCGCGGCTGCCGTCTCCTGGGCGCGGATGGCGCGCTCGTCACGATCGATGACGTGCTCGATCTCCCGTGGTGGCTGCGGTTCCCGGTGGCGGCGCAGGCTCATCCCGCCTGCCTTTTGACCTCCAGCACGACCAGCACGTCCCTGAGCACAGCCGCTGTCTCTCTCAGCGCCGTGGCGTTCTCCTCGCGTCTGTCTGCCGAGTCGATCAACCGTTCCCGCAGGCGGTCGTTATCGGCTGACAGTTTGTCGTTGATCTGGAGCACACGCTCGTACTCCCTACCCGAAATGATCTTGCCCCCTAACCAGAACCCGACGAACGAGACGAACAGCACGCCCACGACCCCGATGCCGAGGGGGTCATAACTCGCCGAGCCCACCTGGGCGACGAGCGCGATCACCCCAACCTCACCCGCAGCCGCACGGCGATCACATCGGCGAGCGGGCCCAGCCGATCGGTGGCGACCCGCTCAAAGGGGACGCCCCACAGCGCCTCGTCGAGCGCCTCGTCGATATCACGGTCGGTGACGGCGTCAGCCATGGATCGCGGCAAGACGGAACGGACGAGGAAGCAGAAATCCGCCCTACGCTCCTCAAGGGACGGGACGTAGGCCATTGCGGGCTAACCCTACTGACCGTCCCTCTCCGCGCGCGGAATGGCGTCAGGCAGGGAAAGCGTACCGTTCCGCGACCGTGTCAAGGACAACGTACAGCTTCTTGGCCGCCACCTCGGCATCGGTGAGCGCGCCGAACCGGGCCGCTGTGCGCCCGGCGAAGGCGGGCAGGGTGTTGGCGCCTCCGGCGTACTGGGCATTGCCCAAGGTCCAGATCGCGCCGTCCTGGGTGAGCAGCAACGCGCCGGCCGGGAAGAACCCGGTCATGTGCCAGTCCACCAGCGGCGCCGTCAGGGTGGGCGACGGGTAGATCGCCGGCGGCACCGTCACGGCGGGGGCCGCACCGCCGGCGAGATACAGGATGGCGCCCCGCTGGGCCTTCCTGACGTCCCCAGGGCACTGAAGGTGGCCACCCCACGCTGCGCCGCCCATGCCGTGCCAGCCGAGCCCGGGCTGCCCTGGCACCTCGGCCACGCGGTAACCGAACCCACCGAGCCCGGCCGCGGTTTCCACGAACCGGTAGACGGCGGCAAAGGCCAGCACCTGGGCATCCGATAGCGCCACCTCAGGTACGCCGTCGGTCTCCACGCTCACGTAGGAGTAATTGCCGGCGGCCTGTGCCCATGAGGCCACTTCGAGCGGCAGGAACTGCACGATCTCCCCGTTCTGGCGCAGCCAGAAATGCGACGAGGCCTGATTGATCGGCTGGGAGAAGTACGGGCCCGGGTCGGCCCAGTTGGTGGTGACGTGCTCGACGATGCCGTTGTGGGCCGTCACTGGGCCACCATGGGCGCCGTTGTCGAATGGGCCGCGCTCAATGGTCACCCCGGGCATCCACGTCTCGGTCACGTCCAGTGATCCTAAGCCGCCTGCATACGGATCTCACCGACGATGAAAGAAGGAACAGAGGGCGCCGGGGCTGGCGGTCCTGATCCGACGATGACGAACAGACCGAGCTGAGGCGACCAGGCAACGTCATAGACGGTGGCATACGGGTTGGCTGTCTCGAAACCGGTGACTGAGGCGGTTGTGCCGTTGGTGCTCGTCCCGACACGGTTGCCGGCCGCGGAGGACTCCGGGGGCGCCTTGCCCAACATGACGATCTTCGCGAGCGAGGGCGCATAGTCCAGCGCGATGATGTTCCCGAACGTGGCGCTCAGATTGTGCGCCGACCACGTTGCGCCACCTGCTCCGGTGAGCGTGGCAGCAACGACGCCAGACAGGTTCGCTGTCCCGACGCCAACGAACCCGATGGTCCCACCGCAATACGCGCAGTCATGCCACACGTCACTGAGGCCGAAGTCATTGGTCGAATTCCACGTCACACCGCCATCGGTCGAATAACCGGTCGCCGAGTTTGACCCGCCTCCCGATGTCTGGCCCATGCCGACGACGTAGGTGGAACCGTCCGTTGCCAGCGCGTTGAAGTGCGTGAACTGGAGGAGCCCGGTCAGGTTGGCGCTCGTCCAGGTGAGCCCATCAGGTGATGTCGCGACCACATTACTGCCATTAGAGGAGAACACCCACTTGCCCGAAATTGTCGAATAGATCAGTCCGGCCGCGGCGGTTGCTATCAGCCCATGGGCATCAGTGGCCGAATACAACGTCAGGGTCACCCCATCATTACTGCCGTAAATCGTGAGGGGACCTGACAGGCTGAAATCTGTGATAAGTGCTAAGGCCGAGCCAAGGCTGAGCCCAGGGGAGGGCACGCCGATGGCCTGGGGGTTGTCCGTGGTCGGTGGTCCTGTTACATCGGTCCAGTTGATGCCATCAGTGCTGCGAGCAAGGTGGAGGCCGGTCGTCGTGCTCGTCGTCGTGGCAGCCGCGACGAACTCTTGCACCGTCCCGCTGCCGTTGGTGTAGTTCGCCCATTCCACCGTGACACCGGCACCGGTGGTGGCCCAACCGGCGGGCGTGCTCCGCTGTGTCCATGTGGAACCGTCAGGGCTCGTCCAGATTGCTGGCCCAGTAGGAATGAGGACATGACCGACGGCGACCAATAAACCTAGGGACGATGACCAGGCAATCCCGTTCCAGACCCCAGAGTCGCCGTTGTCCCGCCGTGTCCAAGTCGCGCCGTCAGGCGATGTCAGGACGACTGCGTCACCCGCACCATCGCTGCCAACGACTGTCCATAGGCTGAGGGCAGACGACCAGACGACATCCTTCAGCACGGCGCTGGTGCTGCCATCGATCGGAGTCGACTGCTGCGTCCATGTGTGCCCGTCCGATGAGGTCAATAAGACTTTGCATGACGCGCCCGTTAGCCCGTTCGTCCCGACAGCTACCCATCCGGCGCCCGATCCCCAGGCGATACGGTTGACGACGGCGACCGTGCTTGAGTCCCAGGGAGAGGTCCCTGCTGACCATGATCCGGAGGGGCTCGTTGTATAGATGAACCCGAGACCGGTGCGGCTGCCATTGCTGGCATTGACGGTCCCTGCCGCGGCGAACGTGGTCCCGTCGCACCCAATGGCCGTACCGAGCGCCTGGATCGAGCCCGGTGCAGAGGCCGTGTAGTCACCGAAGGGCGAGTTCGTGACGGAGTTCGCACCGAAGGGGGAATTGGTCGTGTTGGCGGTCCACGTCCCCGTGGCCACCGATACGGTGTAGACCGTTCCCAAGCCGCTGATTTGCACTGGCCCGGTGAGGCCGGTTTGGTTCCGCCCAACTGTGCAGAGGATCGACCCGTTGTCCACCGAGTCTCGGAAGGTGTGGCTTCCCGTCGATCCGCCCGTGTAGTGGGCACGCGATGTCGTCGTGTGGCCATCCGATGTTGTGGCGATCATCGGCGTGATGCCACCGGTGCCGTTGTTGTTCGCAACGAGAAGCCCGAACAACGGTGAGTAGGTCACACGCTGCGTAACATTTGAGAGGCTGGTCACGTTGCTGACCAGCGTCCAGGTCACACCATCGGTTGAGTAAACGTTATTCGACCCGCTTGTGGTGAACACCCCAGATGAGGGGTCCCATGCGATCGAGGTAAGTGCAAGTCCTCCGCTATCGCCAGGGCCAGCCATCAACGTCCAAGTGACACCATCCGGTGATGCATAGATTTCCGAGTTCGCCGTCATTAGAGAATGGTGAGCGTCATCACCAGCCCGGCCGCGCCAGTCCCCGCCGTCATCACGTAGAGGTTGATGATCGTCGCGTTCGGCGTACCCACACCGAGTACGGGCGTGTCAAGCAGCAAGGGCGTCGTCGGGATGTTCTGGCCAGCGGCAATCGTGCTCGACCCGATCACCGTGGTGTGGTTGATCGACAGGATGACCGTGGTCGCCGTTGACCCGGCCGTGGTGAGGCGCAGGTCGAGGCGGATCATCGTCCCCGAGCGCGGCGGCGACCAATCGTCGGAGGTCATCACCGTGAGCGAGCCCGGCATATGCCAGACGTTCTGGATCCCCTGCGTGGTGGCCGCAGGCGGTGTGGAACCGGAAGCCGGGGCGGCCGACTGCGCAGTACCCGCCAGCGTGCCGGCGTTCATCCGCTGCAGCCACGATTGGATGCGCACGTCTCGGATCTGTTGCTGCGTGCCGACCTGCACCGGGTAGATCGGGTTGCCCTCCTGGTCCTCCTGCACCTGGATCGTCTGGACGCGGAACACGTCCTCTTCGAGACAGAGGTCGGGCGCAGTGACGACATCGCCCACGTTGAAACCGACATACGGCGTATCGCTACTCCCTGCGGGCTGAATGGTGCCCGTCTGCGTGAGCTGCACTGATGCCTGATCGGCGAGCACTGCGTTCCCCAACGTGATGGCCGTGGCCTCGTCGATGACGTTGCCGAGCGACAGGAACCCTTCGATCACGCCGAACGACGCGATCCCATCGGCATCATCGACCGAGGTGAACCCGCCGGCCCATCGGATCAAGAGGCTCGTCAGAACGTTCTGTGCTATGTCCTTCCCCTCCTCGCACGCCACGTCAATCGGCGACAGGCAAGACAATGGCGGTAGCCATCGCTCGACGGAGTCACTCCAATCATGGAATGACCACGTCGACAGGTGTCCTTCAGTTCGTAGGCATCAACCCCACGCCGAACGTTCTCCAGGTGAGTGACGGCCTCTAAGTGCGATGGACGCACACAACCAGGGTTTCGGCACAGATGATCCAACTCAAGTCCCTTGGGGACTGCTCCGTTCTCCTGCTCATAAATCCATCGGTAAGCAGGAGCGGATACGCCCGCGACAGGATGGAACAGTGCATAACCGCCATGTCCTTTGCCTCCTGTCCATTCGTAACATGGTCCTAGGTCTGGACGGAACGGCGGGATACTGCCCTGCGTGGTGACCTTCATCCAAAACCGTTGCTCTACAGTCAAAGGCTCCATCGGCTGCCATTCGGGACTATTGCGGTACTGCTGATAGTGACGACCGCAAAGACCCCGCGCGAGCACCGGACGACCACAATCGGGCTTGAGGCATATACGCTTGACCATCTCGGACCTCCAGCAAGGTTCGGGCACGTCCCCGGCTGCGCCAGCAGCGCGGGGACAACGTCGTTCAAGCATACCGTTCTGGGCCATTTAGACCGCGCCATCCTGCGTCCAGTCGCCCAGGTTCACGCCGCGGGAGAAGGTGGTGCTCACCGAACTGCCGCGCGTGTTGTAGGCGAACAGGACGGGCGTGCCGATGCCCATGGCCACGTCGCAATAGGCCGAAGCCAATTGCTTGATCGTGGTCAGCATGTCGTCGCCCACCTGTATCGGCACCTCGGCCAGCGTCGCCCAGGGAACGCCGTTGGAGTCGTTGGTGTCATTGAACGAAAGACTGATCCCTGATAGCGTCCCCCGCGCCTGGGCCTCTTCGGTGAGGATGCGCAGGATCTGCCCCACGGTGTAGCCAGGCGGATTGGGCGGATAGGCAAGCATCTTCCATGACGAGTCGGTGTGGGCGATGAGGCCGCCCAGCGAGCCGTCGCCATTGGCGACGTACATCGAGCAGATGATGCCGGCATAGTTCGTGCTCGACGAGGCCCGCGACAGGTTCGTGCCCTTGATCGCGACGAGATGAGTCCCACTGTCGAGGAAGAGATCGACCTGTCTGGTCACCCCCCACAGGTACGCCTCGGTGTCGCTCTGGAGCAGGCCGCCGTCCACGTACAACTCGAAACCATCGTCGGCGGTGATGAAGAACCGCACCACATCGCCACCGGAGGGAATGGTGATCTGCTTTCGGAAGTACACATTGCCCGTCGGCCAGGGCGTGGCGGAAGTGACCGCGCGGTCCCAGATCCAATAGGCGTTGTGGTCCGGCCAGTCCTGTGGCGCCCCGTCCCACGGCAGGCCCGAGGTCGGGTCCGATTGGAGCTTGACTTGCACGGCCGAGGCCCACATGGAGTCATCGAAGTCGATCGACGCGTAGGAGAACAGGCGGGTGTCGGTGAAGGGTTGGCGGCTGAGGCCGTTCTCCGGGTAGCAGACCGCCTCCTCGAACAGCGCCAACGTCCCGCGCCCGGACAGTTCCAGCGTCTCGTCCACCTCTTCGCCCTGGGCGACGAGCTTCTCCACCATGTGCTCGATGATCGAGGCGTAGCGAGGGATGGTGTCGATCGAGAAGATCAGGATAGAGCGCCATGGGATGTCGCACGACACGATCAATTCCGTGGTCGGGTCGAATATCTGCACCACCGCCGAGCCGGTGCCCTCCACATTGAGCTGGTCCTGCCAGTGGCGGTTGTAGGAGTTGGGGAGCGCCTTGAGCAACGTCCCCGAGCGGTCGTAGACCCCGCAGGTGATCGCCGGTGTGTAGACAGGCGGCGGGGTGATGCCGCTTTGGGTGATCGTGGGCCCGAAGGCCACCGCGCCGGTCATGTCGCCGTCCCGATCACGTAGGAGGTCGGCGTCACGACAGTCGGCCCAGGCGTGGCGCTGAGCGCACCGGCAGCTACGGCCGCTGTGGTGGAGTTGGGGCTCGGTGGCACTCCGGCCGCGGCTAGAGCCACAGCCGGCGCGCCGGTGACGGTGTCCAGTGCGGCGAGGGCGATAGGGGCCGCTGCAAGGGCGCCAGAGGCGGGCGGGTAGACGGTGTTGACCGTGTAGCTCGACGACGAGATGGGGGCCTCTGTGAGGCTCTGAGCGGGCGCTGCGGCGACGGTGGAGGACGGCATCGCTAAAGAACGAACAAGGTCCCGCCGCTCGGGAACGTCATCGATCTTCCCCGCATCGGCAACCGGGACAGTGATAATCGTCAAGACGAACGCCGTAGGGATGCCCGCCCTTACCGCTCTTGTTCTTCCAGAGCTCTAGATTCTCTGGACGGTTATCCGCGCGATCGCCGTTCTTGTGGTGAACATGCTCGGACGGGAGAAGTGGTCGCCCAATTATCTGCTCCATCACGTATCGATGCTCTAGCATCCAATGCTCACGACGATATTTGCCACCTGCCCCGCCATAGCGGCCAAAGGGGAGCTTGATTATGGTGTAACCGGTTCGCTTGAGTAACCGGACGGACCCAACCGGCACCTTGTGGTTGTAGTGGCACTCCTGCGAGCAATATTTCCCATGGCTGTTTGCCACGGTAATAAACACACGTCCGCACTCGATACAGGTGCGCGTCCCGCGCCGGCACTTGTAGCTGCAATATTGCTGCCGTGTCGTTGATGGGGTGAACACCGTGTTGCAGGTCAGGCATGTACGTCGCCAGCATGCCTCCGAACAGAAGGGGCTCGCCTTTGTTGACCTGCACACGAATTGCTCACCACAGGTGGAGCAATTCCGTATCACAGCGCGCTGCCGAGCACCGGTCGCCGTCTTGTACCACCACTGCCCATGCTCATCCTCGTAAACGAGCGGAGATTTGGTTCGCATGGACAACATCATAGCAAACGAGGGCGACGTCATAGTATAAATAAGGTCCCCCCACTTGGGAACGTCAACGTGATATCTCCACCATTGGTGACGATGGCCAACGGGAAGTTGGTGGCGTCCTGGTCCCACCACACCAGCAGTTGCGACGTGCTGCTCGATCCCGTGTCGCGGTAGAGCCACAACCCGGCGATGGTCGAGCCCGCGCCGACCGAGGAGAACACCACCGGATCGGCCGAAGCGTTGCCGTCGGTGGGGTCGGTGCTGGTGAGCGCGGCCGAGGTGGCGATGATGTCCCCACCGGAGATGGCCGACAGGTAGTGGTCGCTCGTGGAGAACGAGTAGCCCGAGGACACCGCCACGATGCGGAATGTGTCGGACTGCCAGTTGGCCGCGGCGGCGAGGAACTCCTGCCTGCAGAAGGGTGTTACTTGGTTGATCGCGGGTCACCCCTTCCGCGCCTCACGTCAGCATCCCTCCAGGGATGCTGATCACGAGCACGCAGGGCCAGGAGATGGCGCCGGCCATCGGCCCGAACTTGAGCGTCTCCACCGTCACGTCGCCCGAGCGCGTGGTGGTGTCAGGCATGGTGAGCACGGCCGGGCGCGTGCCAGGGTTGGAACCGACGGGGGCGACGACGTTGTCGAGCAGGTACGCCTGGTTGACCTGCAGCCCGACGAAGGGGTTGTCATAGATCGACCCGGCTTGGTCGACGTAGCCCGAGATGACCATGGGCAGGTTAATCTTCGTCACCGTCCAGCGGCGCTGATAGGGGATCACGCCAATGACGCCGGGCAGGATGCGGTCGGTGCCACGTACATCGGCCGAGTCCCACAGGGGCCGCAGGTCGGTGATCGACCAGGCATAGGTGTTGACCAGTTCCACGCCCGAGATGGTGAGCGTGCCCATCGACAGGTCCGGGCACAGGCGGCCGCTCGAAGGCGTGACCGATCCGGTCGTGCCGGTCGCACCGGTGGGGCCAGCCATGTCAGCGGCCTCTCTGGACCTGCTCGGCGCGCAGGGCCAGGATCGACTCCGTCGTCGAAGCCTTCAGTGCCTGCGTGTTCTGGGTCACGGCAGCGTTGGCGGTCAACGCCTGCTCTCGGATGAAAGCGAGGATCTCCTTGAGAATGTCATTGGTTGTCATCGTGGCCTTGGTCTGCGTCGCCAGCGCCGTTGTCGTCGCGGTGGTCGCGGCCGTCGGGCCTGCCGCTGCGATCGCCGATGGCGTCCCGAGGCCGACCGGCGCGACAGTGGGACCGCCGATCTTCACGCCGGCCAACGCCTGTTGCGGCAGGTTCGCCTTGTTGGCGATGCCGAGCGCCAGGCCCTGCACGATGGCCTCGCCGACGGTCGTGAAGTAGGGCGACGGTGAACCGATCAGGCCACCGACGATCGGGATCTTCTTGATCGGCCCGAGGATCGAATCTTTGACTTTCGACTCCAGTTTCCCGGCCTCGTTGCCGATGCCCTTGATCAGCCCGTCGATGATGGCCTGGCCCACCTTGACGAGCCATGTCCCCGCGTCCTTGAGCAGGTCGAGGATCTTGCTCGGTAGGCCGGTGAAGAACCGGAACAGCGCGGGCACGGTGGCGATAAGCCCGTTGCACAGACCGGTGAGGATGTCCATGCCGACGTGCACGAGCCACAGCGCGGCATTGCCGATGAAGGTGAGGATCTCGCCCGGCAGGTCCAGGAAGAACTTGGCCACGGTGGGCAGCGCCGAGATGAGATCGGAGACGAACCCGACGATCAACTTCACCCCGACACCGGCAAGCCACACAGCAGCATTGGCGGTCCATTCGAGGATGAGCAGCGGTAGCTTCACCTCGAAGAACACGGCTACGTCAATGAGCAGGCCCGGTAGCCCGGTGACGAGTGCCACGATGCCGTTCTTGAACGCGGTCAACAGGGCGCTGCCGAGCGTCTTGAGCCCAGTCACCGCATCCGCAGGTAACCCCTCAAAGAACCGGCCGATCGCGCCGCCGAGAGATTCGATCCCGCCAAGCACCTGAGCGGGAAGGCTCTCGAACAGCTTGACGATGTTGCCCACCGTATCCCGCACGTACTCGAAGAGTCGCTTGGGAATGTCCTCTAGCGCCTTGAACGCTGCCGACCACTTGCCTTGGAAGACATCAGAGAAGAACTTGATCAGGTCGGTGAACACGGCGACGACCGTCTCGATCTCCAACCGCACCTGACGGAACGCGAACACCGCCACGTCCACGATGACCTTGGCAACGTCCTTCACGATGTCGCGGAAGATCACGAAGTGTGTGTAGGCGTAGACGAGGCCGTAGCCCACAGCGGCGGCAGCGGCACTCGCGGCGATGAAGGGCGCAGCGGCGGCAATGGTCGCGGCAGCAGCGGCACCCGCGGCGGCAGCCCAACCGACAAAGGCCGGGATCACTGCGCTGAGGACAATCGCACCGATACCGGCGAGCGCGCCGAGCACCTCGGCCTTGTGGGCACGGATGAAGTCGAAGATGTCGCGGGCCGTGCGGCCGATCTCACCGAATACCCGCACGAACCCAGAGGCGGCGAGTGCCTGGCCGCTGAAGCCGCCGACAAGGCCGCCGATAGCACCCTTGATCACATCGACAGTCGTACGGATGGCGCCCGGGATCCTGTCGGCAAGCAAGTTGGCGAAGTCGACCACCTTCATGGCGATCGGCTCCAACGCGGTGAGCGCGGTATTGCGCAGGATCTTGAACTTGTCACCGAGGGTCAAGGTGGCATTCGTGGCCGCTTCGATCCCCCCGCCACCGCTCGTAATTGACGCAAGCGTGGCGCCGAAGTTCAGGGTCCCCGCCCGCACAGCATCGACCAGCGTGGCCGCCTGGCGCGCGCTCACGCCGAAGTTTCTGACCGCCAACGTCGCCGCGTCGGTAGCGTTCGGTGCCGCCTTGATCTCGGCGACCAGTTTGGCGATCACTGAGGTCGGGTCCTGCCCGGCCTTGGCCGCCTTGGCGAACTCCATGCCCAGGCCCATCATCACCTTGGTCGCCGGTAATCCCGCCTGGGTCAACTGGGCGACGAGCGCGGTCGTCTGGTTGATGTTGAGCCCGAGGGTCTGGGCGGTGGGCGTCGCCGCCTGCACCGAGGAGACGAGGTTGTCGATGCCCACCCCTGACTGCTGGGCGGCCTTGAACAGCACGTCCAGCTCAGCCGACTGGTTCTTTGTCGCCACCCCGAAGTTGTTGAACAGCGCCGTGACCGTCTGCACGTTCGTCGCCACCGAGGTGCCTGTGATGCGGCTCAGGTCGACGAACTTCTTGGACAGGTCGTCGAGCGCAGTACCGGTCAGATGGGTGCGGACCGAGACCTCGGAGATAGCGGTGGCCACATCTGTCATTGACGACGCGCTCTTGGAGAACACGTCCTTGAATGACACGCCGAGCCCGGCCAGTTGCAAGCCGGTCGCACCGGTGGCCACCTTGATCTTGTTGAATGCATCCTCGAACTTGGAGCCGATGTCGAACAGCGCGCCGCCCACTGCGACACCGGCGGCGGCCAAGGTGCCGATGACGGGGGCGATGCCGCCGAAGCCGGAGATCTTCTTCTTCAGATCGGACTCGAAGTTGGTCGTCTCGGGTCGCACATCCAAAAAGGCCGTGCCAATGATCGAAGGCATCTCAGGCGCTCATTCCGGTACGAACTCGATACCGACTGGCAGGGAAATGCCGAATTGTGCCAGCGCGGCGCGCGCCTGCTTGTCGTCGGCTTCGAGCTGCATCTGTTCGCCGACCTCGGGCCATTCCAAGGCAATGATGATGTCCTGGCGGTGCTTCTCCGCTTCCTCGGTGAATACCGGCTGGTCCACGAGCATGCAGTACAGCACTGAGATGAGCCGGCGCGCCGGGAGCGCCAACGGGTCGAAGCCGGCGAGAGCGCATCGGCCGTCGACCAGGAGCCAGTTCTCGACCGCCCAGCCCGTCAGGGCCTGGACGGCTGCGTAGGGCGCCCGGTCGTCTCCTCCAGCAGGTCCCGGGCGATGTCGGTGAGCATGGCCGCGGGCACCTTGCGCTCGCGCAGGAAGGCCGCAAAGCCGTCGTAGTCCTCGATCACCGCGGCGAAGAAATCGCGGGTGGGGTTGGTCGTGTCGCTCAGCTCCGAGAGGTTGAAGTCGAGCACCACCGAGGCGGGGCAGCGCTGGGGATAGGCCTTCCACGTCGTCTCGTCGATGGTGATCTCAACCGGGAGGTCGTTGGCGGCATAGGAGGCCGAGGAGTAGGTGCGTGCGGTCATCGGCCCCGAGCGTGGCACCTCGGCCGCCTTCCGTGGGTGCCCAAACGTTGTCATTTCGCCGCCACGCTTTCGGAACCTTAGGATCTGGTCGTGGGGCTGAACCCGGAATGGACCGTCTGGCTCCGCTGGCCCGACCCCGAGGATGGTCCCCTCCATGTCGGTCTGACCATGGCAGGTAGGGCGGCCGCGCTCATCGGAGTCGAAATCCGCACCGAAGCCGCCGGCTCGCTGACTGGTCTACTGCTGCCGCCAGAACCGCTCCCGGCCAGCGCCCTGCGCGATCTCCCGCTCGACCGCATTGCCGCCCAGGCACGAGCCCAGATGGCTGAGGCGCTCGAAGCCGAGGCGCTCGAAGCCGAAGGCGACCGACGAGAGGCCGCTCTAGGCGCCGTGGAGGCGCTGAGGGCCACCTGGCCTCATCGGTTCCCACGCGGCCATTACGGGGCCGTAGCGACGGTCTACAGGGAAGCCGTGGCCATCGGCGCCGACCCCTTGGCGGTGATCCGCGAGACGTGGATGACATCCAAGAGCACAGCTGCCCGATGGGTGATGGTTGCCCGCCATGATCTTGGGCTGCTACCGCATACGACGAGGGGCAAGCCGGCGGCCTAGACCGCGATTGTCGTCTCCTGGGCAATTGCCCGCACGGCGTCGAGCAGGAACGGATTGGGCTTGGTCCCGGGGTGGTTCACATGCTGGGCGAACACCACCGTGCCACCCGGGACCGTCCAGCGCAGAGCCCTGGCGTTGACGGGCACGATCTCATGCGGCGTCGTGCCGTCCGTGACCCACGAGAGCACCTGGCCCTTCTTCTCCGAGCCGATGAGGATTCGGGGATCGGTGCCAGTGACGAAGTGGACCACCAGCGTGTCCTTCAGGTGCGGGCCCTGATAGTCGCCTTCGAGGTCTTTGGACTCCGGGCACGTCTCCACCGCACGCTCGTACATGCGCATGCCGATGGTGCGCCAGCCGGGTTCTAGGCTGACGATCTCCCGCAGGACCGGCGCCGGGACACCGACGAACCGGACGTTGACGTTCGCCATCTATCGCCCGCAGCAGCGCCGGGGCAGCTCGTCGGGCGGCGGCTCGCCCCGCAGGCCCGTGGTGGTGACGAGGCCCGAGTCGATCCAGTCCTGGAGCTGCGGGTGGGTGGTACGCACGTCGGCCCACCGAAGCGCCACCATCCCCGGCAGGCCGACCCGGGGCAACACCCGCACGAAGCCCTGAGGCGGCGCGCTCATTGGAGCTGCACGGCGATTTGCAGTGACCACCCTGCCGTACCACCGCGGGGGCCGACGGGGCTGAGCGGCCCGATATGCAACTGGTCGCTGGAGATGGGTAAGGGCGCGGCAGGAGGCGAGACGCCGCCGAGGGCCAGGGCCTTGAGGGCCATCCAAAGCAATCTCCCGTTAAACCAAAGGGGACGGCGCCACTTGTCGATGATGTCGGGGTCGGTGAGCAGGCGTTCCTGCCCGGCCGCCATCGGCCATGGGTGGGCGATCTCCAGGGTGTAGGTGACGAACTCGTAGCCGAACTTGCCCGGCGAGCCCTGGGGAAAGCGGAACTGCACCGCGCCTGCCTCACCGAGGGATACGTCATCGAGCCCGAGCACGATCTGATAGCCGGCGCCGTTGTCGGTGGCAGGGATGATCGGCACCTTGCCATGGCCGATGATCTGGCGGGCGTAGACGATGCGCTCGCCTGTCTCGGGGTCGGACGCGCCGTAGGCCTGGAAGGCGGCGACGGCGGTGTTCATGATCGCCTCGGCCGTGAGGTTGAACTGGTCGGGGTCTGCCTGCTGGAGCCACGACGGCCCGTAGGGCGTCAGTGTGACGACGGTCATACCGTGTGGTTCAGGTACGTGTTGGGGCCAGCAAACATCGAGCGACGTTGGGCCTTTTGCGGGTTCTCAGCCTGGATCCACATGTCACAAATCGGGAGGCCCGTCAGCTTCTCGCGGATGTACGTCAAGGCATCTCCGACCGCGACCGAGACGCCCTCGGTGGCAACGGTGAGCACGCGCGTCGGGAGTCGGCAGTCGTTCGCGCCCGTGAAAGCGAGGCCCAATTGGATCGCCAGTTCCGCGCAGGCCATACGCCCGATCTCTGGCGGGTCAATGCCCCACGAGTAATCGATCTGCGCCGTGCCAGGCTGCGTGGCCGGGATGGCCAGCACCTGCTCCCAAGGCCAGGCATTGCCCGTTCCTTCGCCGCTTTCGGTGGCAATGGTGAGAACGAGGTCGCGGCGGTTGTAGAGCGTGTAATCGGTCGGCGCCAGCGGCTGGCCGTTCAGCAGCACCTCGTGAATAGCCAAAACAGGCGCCTGCAGTACGACGGTGGACAGGTCACTGGACTGGCCCTGCCAGAACCCGAGCCCCACCGATGACCAGGCCCAGCCCGCCGCATAGCCCCAGCCCGAGCCGTAGCCGCTCATCGACGACCACGGATAGTTGTACCACCAGCCCTGATTGGCAGGGAAGCGGGCCGTGGGGCGCACGACGGACCGGCCCGAGCGGTATTTCCTCTGCGTCAGCACATAGAGCAAATCAGTCGCCGCCGCGATCAGCCATCCGAGCGGGACATCGGTAATGCGCTTGATGCGCTCGGCAGGAAGGTCGCTCTCCGAGCAATAGGGGTGCAAAGTGTGAGTGCTCGCGGGGATGACGCCCTCTGCCTGCATGTTGCTCATGGCACCCTCGGCGAAATCCGCACGATGCCCTTCGGCGCGGCGTTGGTGAACGTCAGCGTGCCGCTCGGGAAGGTCGCCGTGAACGAGTAGGTGAAGTCGCCCGCGATGTCGGTGTCACCCGCCTGCCAGGCGTACTCCACCCGGCCCGCCATGGCGTCGAGCACGGTGACGGTGCCGTCGGTGACCACCTTGCGGCCGTCCCGGGAGGCCATGTTGAAGACGACCGAGATGGCATAGGTCAGGTCCACGGCGACGCCGTTGGAGCCGATCAGGGTGCCCGTCAAGGCCGGCAACGTATCGCCCTGGCCCATCGGCCAGGCGAACGGCGTCTCGACGATGGTCACCGCGTTCAGCCTAGACCTTGCCGCAACTGGCCCCCACAAAGGACCGGTCGGGGGCGTCAAGCAGGACCCCGGTCGGCACGACCAGATCGGGAACGAAACATGCCTTGCCCGGTGCGTCCAGCATCGTGAAGGCCGGCGCGATGTCATCTGGCGAGAACCCTGTCGGATCGGGTGCGTCGAGGCGCACGAGGGTGGGCGGGAGGACGCATTGGAGGACTTCGGGCAGGGCACCGGACGCCGCGGCCAGGGCGGCGGCGGGGACGGCCTCGGAGAGACTTTCGTTCTGCCCGAGCCCGGGAAGAGCGGCAGCCAGGGCCTGGGCCGGGACGGCCTCTCTGGTGACGGTGACCGAAGCGGTACCGGGAAGGGCGGCGGCAAGACAACCGGCCGAAGCGGCGAGAACAGTGGCATCGGCATGGACGGCGGGGGAGACAGCGGCGGCGATGGCGCCCGCAGCAGCGGCTTTGATCGTCGTGTTGACACTGGTCGGGCCTCCGGCATAGGCCAGGCCGCCATAGGTCGCACCGCCGAAGCTCATTGCACTAGCCGCCGATCAGGGCTTTGTAGCTTTCAAGGCTCATCTTGTGGTGCCTGACCGCCGGGTAATGCCAGTGGTGCCAGAAGCCGCGCGCCCGCAGGCATTGGGGCCGCATCTCCGGGTTCAGCCAAGGCATGCCCGAGACGTAGTCGCACAGGTTGTGCCAGTCCCGGCCGTAGCCCTCGGGGATAGAGGACACCGCGTCGGGCGCGGCGGCCATCAATTCCTTACGGAACCGGGTGCAGCCAAACGCGTTGGCCCATGCCTCCATGCATTCGGGATGGCACATATCGCTGTAGCCGAACGCGCACCACGGCTCAGGGCACATCTCCAGTTGCTCAATTACATCAGGACGACAGACCACATCGTGCTCAATGATCAGCAGGTCATCGCCACTATTCCAGAACTCGCACAACGTCTCCCAGTACGCGGTGGAGGATCGGGAGACATCCACCCACTCAGCGTTGGCGGGCGCGCCCGCGATCGTCTCTATATGGCGCGCAGTGAAGGGAACGAGGACGCGCATCTCATCCCGTCGCGCCGCCGCCGTAGGACGATCCACCGAACGTGGCGGCGTCCTGCGCGGTGATCTCAGCGATGATCGCCTGCAATGTGGCGTCAAGCGCTTGCAGTTCGCTCTTGATGTGGTCCAGGAACGAGGTCGGCGAAGGCGGTGGCAGTGGTGATGGAGGAGGAGGAGGAGGAGCCGATCCGGCTGGCAGGGCGATCGCGAGCCCGTTCCACGCCCCTCCCCCTGTCACCCATGCCGCGGCTAGTGCGCCAGTAACCGGTGCAACGCAGGATGAGACGTTCACCATCGGGAGCGTGATCTCGCCCGTGAAGGGTGCGGCAACATTGATGATGCCATTGCCGCAGAAGATGAACGCCGACACTCCATCCCCAGCCTGCGGGCTGACGATCACCGATGGAGGAGCGGAGGAAGAGCCGTAGGTAACAGAGTCCGGCGCGGTCGACCCGGTCCCGGTCCATTCCTGCACGATGAACGCGCAGTTGGCGATCGGACCGACGAGCGAAGCCGTAACCGTCTGCACCCCAGCCGCCGCGCCTGTCCCCTCCCACACCTCAACGGTGCCCGGGTGGTCAAAACGCGAGCCCCGGCGCGTCCAAGTTGCCCCAGCTCCAGAGACCGACGATGCCATCGGCGAAGTGGCGGTGCTGCCGCAGACGAAGGCGAGCAGGGTGGCCCCGGTGTTCTGCACATTGATCGCCTGTTGAACCGCGGTCGGGGTGCCACCGAAAGGGGTCCCGACAGTCTGAATGAGCACGGTCTCTCCTGCGATAGGGGTCGGATAGACCGGGGGCGGTGGAGGCGGCCCGCCAGTGCCTCCCAAGGCGGTGATATCGGCCAACAACGCCGGTTCAAAAGCGGCGAGCTGCTCCTCGTGGGTCACGACGAGCCACGCCTCGTCGATGGTGTACAGGTACGTCTCGTCCTTGAAGGACTCCACGTCGCCCCAGGTGATGAAGAACTCGTCGCCCCCTTGCGCGACGACCTTGGCGAGCACCACGCAATGGCCGCCGCCTTGGCCGTTGTTGGCCGTGGGCAGCCACATGCCGAGGATGATCCCCCAGCCCGCTTGGCACAGCCCGTCACGCACGGCGAGGTTCGTGTAATCAACGGGGGCAAAGGCGAGGATGTCGCCGCGGTTGTAGGACCACAGGAGCGAGTCGGAGATCCGCACGCCCGTGTCCTTGCCGCCTGTCTGAGCGAAGTAGTCGGTGATGCATTGCAGCGTCGTGAGGGCCGGCAGCGGTTGCCCGGCGCCAAGTGCCGTTGACATATAGAGGTGGTACTTCGCCGCATCAACGCAATCCCCGACAGGGTTGGGGTACTGCGGTGGCATCTCTCCGCTGTTGCCGAACCCACCCCACGCGGTTAGGCCGCTGGTGATGTCGATTGGATAGGTCGGCGTCGGCAGTGGCGTGCTCAGGTATTCGTGCGCATACTTGAGCGCGAACCGGTCGGGACCCTGGCGCTGCGGGAGGACGTGGCCGACAACGCCGCGCGGATCCATCTCAGGTACCTGCGGTGGTGTCGTGCTCGTTCAGGACGATGCGGGCCAGTCGGTTGACCTGGCGGGTCAACGCCTCCACCTGCGCAACGAGGGCCTCGAACGTCGTCGCCGGATCGGCGAGATAGGTGGCATGGTCAATGAGCCCGTCACGGACGCGCTGATGAGTCATCTGCCGGTTCGCCTCGGGCGTCCCCGGGCCGGGCGTGAAGATCGTCTCCTCGTCCCATGCGCCGTTCGGGTAGTGGGCGACGATGTGCTCGACCGTGGAACCGTCGGGCGCAGTCGTGACCTCGTCGGTCGTGACGCGGGCCCCATTAGGCAGCACTTGGCCGATGGCATAGGTGGCGGGCATCAGGCGGCCACGTAGCCGTACATCTTGGAGACTCCCGTACTGCCAACAACATTATTGACCGTGTGGGGGAATGCTGGTGGTCCGGTCAGGCCGGTGTCCGCACCGCTGACTGAAATCGACGGGGCCAGCGAGCCCGCCGCGGCATCCTGCGCCGATTGTACCCCGACGGTAGTGGAAGCGGTCATAGAAATCCCGAGATAGTGGAGGCCCGTGTAGGTCGTCGTGAAGGTCGATGATGCACCGCTGGCGATGGTGGCAATCGCGAGTGACTTCCGTGTCGTCGCCGCCCACGCCGTTGTTGTCTGGTCAGCGGTTGTCGCTAACTGCACGCCGTTGTTGTCGTACAAGCCAAACCACCAGTGCGTCGGCGTCGAGGCCGCTGCGTTCGAGACGAACGCGAGATGACCGATGGTCAGTCCTGTCGGGAGGATAATGGCGTTGAGAAAGAGGCTTTGAGTCGAAGGGGCGGTTGAGTTATCGAACCGGCCTGTACGGCGTGAAATGGTTTCGTACAGGATCGAACTGGGCTGGTAGTTCAGCTCCTGGAAGCCGAGCTGGACGAACTGCATCGCGTCGTTGGCCGCAGTCCCCGATGCCAGGTTGGTGATCTTGTGCGAGTTGTTCGACCAGTCCGCCGCTGGTGGCTGAGCAGTGGCGATCGCGTCAAGCGTGCCGGTGTGTGCGAGGACGGCGCCCGTCGTCGGGCTGATGACCATTGATGCATCGGAAGCGGAAACCGATGTGACCGGTCCAGTTGCGCCCGTCGCGCCAGTTGATCCGGTCGCACCGGTAGGACCTGTGGGCCCAGGGACCGTGGAGTTAGCGCCGGTCGCACCAGTCGGACCTGTAGGGCCTGTCGGCCCAGTAACCCCTTGGACACCTTGATTGCCTGTGGCTCCTGTGGGACCGGTTGGCCCGATATTGCCTTGGCTGCCAGTCGCCCCCGTGGGGCCGGTCGCGCCGGTCGCGCCGACGTTGCCTTGGCTGCCCGTCGCACCGGTAGGCCCGGTCGGTCCAGTTGGTCCCTGAGCGCCAACCTCAAGCAACTGCCCGAACCCGTCATAAATCTTCCAGCCGTCGCGATCGAAGGTCGCATTGCCATTGATCGGGAGTTGGAAGTGGACGATCTGATTCGTTCCCGCTGTCCCGCCGACATAGAGCGTGATGGTCTCTACATTCGTTGCCGAGGTATTCGCAAGCAGGATGTGGCTGATCTGCTGCGAGTGGGACGCGGCGACCGTATAGAGCGTCGTGGGCGTATTCGCCAACTGTCCCTGATAGAGCGTCTCGTACGTCGAAGCGCCGGAAAGCAAATCGGCACCCGAGACCGTGATGGTCACGGTGGACGCGTCTGTTGCTGCTCCCGCGAGGGAATCGCCGGCGTTGAGAGTCAGCACGCGTTCATCATCCTCCGAGGAAGAAGGCCGATGCGGGATCGCCCGAGCCCGAGGCGCCGGTCGGACCGGTCGGACCAGTAGCACCACCGCCGGGCCCAGTAGGGCCTTGCGGCCCTGTGGCACCAGTTGAGCCGCTGCCAGTGGCACCGGTCGGCCCTGTGCTTCCGGTCGCGCCCGTCGCTCCGGTGCTCCCGGTCGCACCGGTGACGCCTTGGGTGCCCGTCGGGCCCGTTGCGCCAGTCGCACCTGCAGTTCCCGTCGCCCCGGTCGGCCCTGTTGGGCCTTGCGTCCCTGTCCCAGTCGCCCCTGTCGCACCCGTGGGGCCGGTTGCTCCCGCCGTCCCGGTGGCTCCTGTCGGTCCCGTGGCGCCTGTAGCGCCTCCTCCGGGCCCCGTAGGCCCTTCGGTGCCTGTCGGTCCTGTCGGGCCGGTAGGGCCTTCTCCTGTGGCTCCTGAGGGGCCCGTGCTTCCCGTGGCGCCCGATGCTCCTGTAGCCCCGGTTGCTCCCGTGGATCCGGTCCCGGTTGCGCCTGTTGGGCCCGTCGGCCCTGTGCCCCCGGCGGTGCCTGTTGCACCCGTCGCACCGGTGGCGCCGGTCCCGGTAGCTCCGGTGGGCCCGGTCGGTCCCTGAGAGCCACCGCTACCGGTCGCGCCGGTCGCTCCTGTGGGGCCTGTGCCGCCCGTTGGCCCCGATGGCCCAGTCGGACCGGTAGGGCCGGGGAAGTCGAGCACGGTGGGGCCATGGATCCACGTCGTGGCGATGTGGGCAATGGCCGTGGGCGAGCCGCCCTGGCTGAACTCGGCGAGGCGGGTGACGGTGCCTGAGGTGCCGCCGGAGGTGAACGCCGTTAGCCAGACGATCTCCTCATTGGGCGAGTCCGGCTCAACGATGATGACCGCGTAGTCCGGCGACGAGATGGTCGGGAACGGCGGCGACGAGGCCCATGTGCACGTCGTCGTGCTGCCATCGGCCAGCGTGATCGGGTTTGTGACCGGGCTATTGGCCCCCAGCCCGAGGATTGCGTCGAAGCGGAGCCTCGCCACGCGTCATCTCAGCTCGGCGTCGTCCACGCCCAACCCAAAGCCGGCGCAGTCACCGTCGCGGTCCCTGAGACCGGGGTGAGCGAGGGCGACAGCGCGCCGAGGACCAGCACGGGCTCAGTCGACCCCGTGCCGCTCTGCGCGTCATAGATCGCGTAGTTCGTCGCCGTGAACGTGGCTGTGGACCATGTCGGCGAGGCGCTCGACCAGATCGTGATGGACTCGCCGAGGCAGGACCATGTGACGTGGTTGTCGACCACCGTCTGGCCCTGCACGCTCGGCCACGTCGGCTCCGAGCCGCCCGTCTGGTCGTCGGAGGTCACGGCGACGCAGAGGAACAGGTACCCGTTGGTGGTGATCGGGCGCACGATGTTGCCCACGGCCGCCACGGTGGAAGCGATCCAGATGCCCGAGGTGAAGTTGCCGTTGGAGACGCCGAACGAGTTGGCCGCCGTCACCGTGTGGGTCTTGGTGCCGAGGGTGGCACCACCCGTGGTGTAGCCCGAGCCGTTCGGCACCTCGTTGGCCAGGTCCGAATAGTGCGTAACCGAGGAAATGGTGCCCGGGCTCGCGGTGAACAGGGCCATCTTGATCGTGTCGGACGCCCAGTTGATATTCCCGGAAAAGGCCTGGTCGAAGGCGTGCGTTACCCAGTTGGCACTTGAGGGCACCTGTTCAGCCTCCTACGCCGTCGGCCATCGTCGGGATGATAGGGCACGGGACGCGCCCGGAGACGGTTAGGGGTGCGGGATGGCGAGGTTCCGCTCGACCGCCTCGCGAATGTTGGAGGGCAGCGCGTCCCGGGCCAGCAGTTCCCGGTTCCGGCCGTCGGACTCGGCATAGCGCCCCGTCCACCAGGCGGCGATGGCCAGCTCGAAGGCGATCAGGTGGTCGTAGACCGCGGCGTGGACGAACAGGGTGTCCGGCGGCAGCGGCAGGGTGATGGCGTGGGAGAGGACCATGTAGGCGGCCTGGTAGCGCTTGGCGAACCGGTAGTGGCGCCCGAGGTCCCAGAGCGGCTCGGCCCGGTGCGGACGGCGCTCGAAGGCGTGGGTGAGGATCACCGAGGCGGTGTCCAGGTCGTCCTCGCTGACAAGCGAGCCCCATTGCCAGTGGGCGTACCAGCCCTCCTCCTCGAACGTGCCCTCCATCAGCGCCCGCCGCTTGTACATCGCCTTGGCCGCCTCCCGGTCGCCGAGGTCGCGGTAGGTCTCGCCCAGATAGAACACCGTGCGCGGGTTGTCGGGGTCCCGTTCGAGGTCGGCTTCGAGCAGCACCCGGTTGCGGGCGATCTTGGCCATCCGGTCGCCGGAGTCGAGATGGTCGACCACGGTCAGGCACGGCCCGAGCGGCTGGGCCTGGTAGGCCTCGCCGTCGAGGGTGTGGAGGTACTCGTGGGCGGCGCCGATGAACTGCCAGCCGCGCCGGGCCCGGACCAGCTTGGCGTTGGTGTAGTACAGGCCGCCCACGCTCATCGCCACCTGATAGGCGTCCCCGCACAGGTTCGGCAGCGGCCCGGTCACCTCGAGCGTCTGCTCAGCGTCGAGCAACAGCAACCAGCCGGCGCCTGATTCCTGGCCGATGCGGAGGGCCTCGGTGCGGTTGGTGGCGAAGTCGGTCCACGGCCGGTGCTCCAGCGTTAGGGCCAGGCCCAGGTCGGCGCACACCTTCTCCACGATCTCTGGCGTCTTGTCCACCGAGCCCGTGTCCACCACCACCGCCCGCCCGCACACCTGGGCAGCCGAGGTCAGGAGGCGCTCGATGACCGCCGCCTCGTCGCGGACGATGGCGACCATGGCGATGTCCTCGTGGCGCCTGGCCTCCCACAGCGGCCGGTTGGACTCCTGGCGGGCGTACCAGTCCACCTCGTTGGCATCGAAGGACGCGTGCCCGACGTGCTCCACGATGGTCTGTGAGGTGATGACCAGGCGCCAGCCGCGGGCGCTGAGGCGGTGGCAGAGCCAGTCATCCTCGTAGCCGCCGGTGAACTCCTCGTCCCACCCGCTGACCTCGTCGAGTGCCGAGCGCCGCACGGCCAGGCAGAACCCGACCAGCCTTCCCACCTGCACGGCCTCCCAATTCGGCGCCAGGATGCCCTGTGGGCCGCTCACGTTCGTCCCGAGGGGTCCCACCGCACCCACCGTCTCGTCGGCGAATGGGAGGCACAGAGCGTCCAGCCAGCCCTCGTGCACGATCGTGTCGGAGTTGAGGAACACGACCACGTCGCTGTCGGTGAAGTCGGCGCCCTGGTTGTTGGCCGCGGCGAAGCCCCGGTTCTCGGGGTTGGTCAGCACCGACACCGGCCAGCCATAGTTGCGCAGCATCTGAGGTGTGGTGTCGGTCGAGCCGTTGTCGACCACCACCACCCGGTCCACGTCGCGCAAGGTCGGGAGCACCGAGTCGAGGCAGGCCTGCGTCTGCTCGGCGGCGTTCCACGCCGGGATGACCACCGATGCGCTCATGGCCGACGTGACGCTATTCCAATGGGTGCCGGCAGGGATGAGATGGCCGTGCTCGGCGATGGCGCCCCCGAGGCCCGAGAACCGGCTGAGGGCGGCGTCGAGGTCGACGAGGAACCCATCGGCGGTGTCTGTGGGTGACGGTTCGGGGACGGCCGCCAGCATGGGCGCGGGGCCGACCGAGATGGCAGCGGCGTAGACCTTGCCCAGAGCCTTGAGCCATCCCTTCTTGCCGTGCCGCGCCCGAGCGGCAATGGCGAGCTGGCGGCCTAGCCCGGCCCGCAGCGACGGGTTGACGAGCAGGGCTTCGATGCGGGCCCGGTAGGTCTCCACGGTGTGGCAGCGCGACGGCGGTCCAATCTCGTCGGGGTAGTAGAACCGTTCGGCTTCGGGGTCGGGGCAGAACTGCACGACCGGCACACCGCGCACCGCCATCTCCATGGCCGAGGTCGCCCCTGAGCACGGCCAGGAGTCGAGATAGACGTCCGCGGCCGCCCAGAACCCCTCCAGCGACGGCACCCGCCCGACGGCTACCACCTGCGGGTGCGACGCCCACATGCCGTCCGATTGCGGGCCCACGGCAATGAGGAGAGCGTCGGGGTCCGCGTCGAGCACCGGCGCGAGCACCTCCACGATGCCGGGGCCGTCGGTGAGGTACTTGTAGGCATCGCCAACGGTGAGCAGCACCTTGGCGTCCTCGGCGATCCCGAGGGCAGCCCTGGCCTCAGATTTAGCCGCCGGGCTAAACGGGCGTGAATCGTCGGCGGGGATAGGTAGGTCCACACAGCGCCTGGCTTCGATGCCCCGCCGCTCGGTGGCGACCCGCCGCCCCTCGGCCCGATGGCAGGCCACCACGTCCGCGATCGAGGCGCCGAGCCAGAACGCATGGTCAACATGGTCAGCCACGATCACCGACGGCCTGCCCTCCCAGGCGGCGAAGGCGAGCATCGGCACCACGTCGTAGGGATGGGCGAAGGAGACGACCAGATCGGCGCGCGAGGCCAACTGCCGCAGGCGAGCGGCCCGGGTGAGCATCGGGCCCTCGAGGCTTCGCACGTCGTAACGCATGAGCCCCTCGGGGATGCCGCCGCCGCGCTGATTCGTAAGGGCGAAGGCATGGGCATGGGCCGTGTCCCATTCGGCCCACCGCCTGGCGTAGCGGGTGTGCCCTCCCGTGCTGTAGGCCTGTGTGAGGACATGGAGGACCCGCTGGGGCGGGGAGCCGACGGCGTTGCCAACGGGCTCCAGCGAGCCCGACAGGCCCCTCAGAACAGCCTCTAGGCGCGGGCTGACATAGCGGCCCGGGTGATTGAACCATGCGAAGTGGGCGGCGACCTGCGCCACCGCGGCCGCCGCCTCAGATTGGCTGGCCCCTGCCAGCCGCTCGGCGTCAGCCTCCAGCCGCTCCAGGACCGCCGCCGATTCGGCGATCGCAGCCGCGTGATCGGTCACCGGAAGGACCGGACGGCTTCGATCACGGCGTCCACGTCCTCGTCGCTCATGTGCGGGCCGATGGGCAGGCTCAGCACCTCCTTGCCCAGCTCATCAGCGTTGGGCAGGTAGGCCGGGCGCGCCTTGGCGTAGGCCCGCTGGCGGTGCGGCGGCACCGGGTAGTGCACCGCCGTCTCCACCCCCCATCCGCTCAGATGCAGGGCCAGGGCATCGCGCCGGAACGAGCGCACGACATAGAGGTGCCAGACGGAACGCCCCACCTCGCCAGGGACGATCAGCCCCGAGATGCCCTGGAAAGCGGCTGTGTAGCGGCCCGCGATCTCCTTCCGGCGCCGGTTCCACTCGGTCAGGTGCGGAAGTTTGACCCGCAGGACGGCGGCCTGCAGCTCGTCCAGCCGACTGTTGATGCCCTGGTCATCGTTGCGGTAGCGGCTCACGCGCCCATAGTTGGCCAGTCGCCTTACCGAGTCGGCCAGGGCCCCCTCGTCGGTGGTCACCGCGCCCCCGTCGCCGAAACAGCCGAGACATTTGGTCGGGTAGAAGCTCCAGCCGGTCATCGTGCTCGGCCCGAGGCGCGCCCCGTGGGCTTGGGCCGCGTCGTCCACCACGGCCAGCCCGTAGGCATCGGCAACGGCCATGATGGCAGCGAGATCGGCAGGCTGGCCATAGAGGTGCACGGGCATGATCGCCCGCGTCTGTGGGGTGATGGCTGCCTCGATGCGCTCGGGGTCGATGTTGAACGACCACAAGTCGGGCTCGACCGGGACCGGTACGGCCCCGGTGCGCGACACGGCCAGCCAAGTGGCGATGTAGGTGTTCGAAGGCACGATCACCTCGTCGCCCGTGCCGATCCCGAGGGCCAGGAGGCACAGCGTCAGGGCGTCAAGCCCGTTGCCCACACCCACGCAGTGCCGGGCGCCGGTGAAGGCCGCGTATTCCTGCTCGAACGCCGCCACCTGCTCGCCGAGGATGTAGGAGCCGCTGGCCAGCACATCAGCCACGGCCCGGTCGATCTCGCCCTGCAGTGCCCGGTAGGTGGCGCCCACGTCGAGGAAGGGGACGCGCACGGTCAGCGTGGTCATGCGTTCACGAATTCGCCGTAGTCGCGGAAGTAGTCATCGGGGTCGTAGAGGCCCGAGCACAGCACTAGGCACACCGAGCCCGACGAGAAGTTGTAGATATCCCGCCAGATCATCCCGGGCACGTACAGGCCGCGATAGGAGCGGCGCAGAGTGACGGTCTTCGTGGATTGCCCATCGTCGAGCTGCACATCGAAACTGCCGCTCACGGCGACGATCAACTGCTCCAGTTCCTTGTTGGCGTGCCCAGCCCGGCTCTCGCCGCCGGGCACGTCATATAACCAGAACGCACGGCGTATCTCAAAGGGCACATGCCTACCGCCTTCGACGAAGGACAGATTGCCCCGCGGGTCGGCGATCTTCGGCAGGTTGACGAGGCGGCAGTCGTCAACGGTCGGCCTGTTCGTGGTGGTCATAGGCAACAGAGGTTAGGATTACGGAGCATGACGGGCGGTGACCATCATCTGGCCCTGTTCAACCGCGAGGCCTATCACGCCCGCAACCTCACCTGCGGCTCCCGCTTCCAGGCATTCGAGGCGCCTCACGCCCGGCTCAGCGGCATCCGGCCCATCGGCACGGTGACCGGGGTGCTGACCGCCGAGGGGTTCGATTCGGGCTGGTCGGCGCCCTTCGGTGGCCCCGACTTCGTCCGCGAGCCCGAGACCGTGGGCAATGTCGTCTCCCTGGTCGATGACCTCATGGACTGGGCGCGGCTCAACCAGTGGCCGAGCGTGCGCATCCGGTGCAAGCCAGCGTTCTACAGCCGCAACGAGACGGCGCTGCAGTTCGCCCTGCTCAATGCCGGGTTCTGGGTCGAGACGTGCGATCTGAACCACCACATTGATCTCGCGGTCCTTGAGACGTTCGCCGACTACATCGTCTCCCTCAAACGCGAGGCACGAAAGGCCCTGCTGCGCTCTCACCGCGAGCCCTTCGCCTTCTTCGAGGCCATCGGTGACGAGGAATGGGAACGGGCCTACGACGTGCTGGAGACCAACCGGGCACGCAAAGGGCGCCAGCTCCTGCTCAGCCGCGAATACGTGCTGCGCATGCGCGACACGTTCCCCGGCGACGTGCACATGTTCACCGTCGTGCATGGTCTCAAGCGATGCGCGGCGGCGCTGGTCTACCGCGTGCTGCCCCAGCGCTTCCTCGTCGTGTACTGGGGCGACGATGCCACCGACCTACCGTGCTCGCCGATGAACCATCTGGCCTACAAGCTCGTGCAGTGGGGCCTCGAACAGGGCGCCCTCACGATCGACCTCGGCCGGTCCAGCAAGGACGGCGTGGCCGATGCTGGGCTCGTGCAGTTCAAGCAGAGCGTGGGCGCCCGCCAGTCCCTACGCCTTGATCTGGTGTGGCGGCCATGACGGATCCCGCTAGCACGGCGAGACGCCGAGGTACGACCCTTAGTCCTGCGGAGTTGTTTGTGCTCGATCAGTGGGGTCGCCAGCTTCGTGATGCCTTCGAGCAGACGCCCTACCTCGTCGGTTCCGTCGAGCGCGGTGGCGATTGGCGTGACGTTGACGTGCGCATGCTCTTGCCTTGGGCAGAGGACGTGATGTCGCCATTCGCCGTTTATACGCTGAATGTGGCTATCAGCCTGTGGGGCCGTCATGTCACCGGTCTGCCGATTGATTTTCAGATGCAGGGCGAAGAGGCGTTCCACAGTTATGACGGCGAGACACGCAACCCATTGGGCGGCCGGTCCAAGACGAAGTATGACGGCGTGACGAAGTTCGCTCTCGGTTTACCCAGCGGGGATCGGCCATGACGGACTATTCGGACTCCTACGACCCCGATACCGACTTCGACCGCTTCTACACCATCGCCACCGGTGAGGCCATCGCTGAGCACCTCGGGCCGCGTGACCGCGTGCTGGAGATGGGCTGCGCCACGGGGCTCATGTCGTCGCTGTTCGTCGCGGCCGGGGCCACCGTGGTCGGCGTCGACCGCTCGGAGGCCTACCTGGCCCGGGCCCGAGCGCGGCACCTGATCAGTGCCTCGTTCGTCCAGGACAACGTCTCCCATTTCCGCAGCGGCGTGCCGTATGACCACGTCGTGGTGACCAACGTGATCCACGAACTGGAGCACCCCGGCCAGTTCCTGCGCCACTGCCATCACCTGCTGCGCCACGACGGGATGCTGCACCTCGCCTCGCAGAACCCGGAATCGGTGCATCGCCTCGTCGCCTTGGACCTCGGGCTGATCTGCGACTGCTCTGAGGTGAGCGAGCGCGGTCGGCAATGGGGAACGGTCCGGCTCTACACCGCCTTTGAACTGGAGGCGCTGGCCGTGAATGCGGGGTTCAGCCTCATCGGACGCCAGGGCATCGTGTTCAAGCCGTTGCCCAACGACGAGATGGCCAGACTGCCCGTCGAAGTGCTCGAAGGCTTCCGCCTGGTCGCCCACCGCTTCCCCGACAACTGCGCCGTGAACTACCTGACCTTCCGGGCATGACCATCGTCGCCGGTGACACCGTGGCCGCCCTGGTGGCAGCCGACGCGCTCGCAGAACGGGGCGAGCCCGTCACGCTCTACCTGCCGGAGCGTGGCATTGGCGGTGGCTTCGAGCCCATGCGCCTCGGGCCGTGGGACCTGCAGTTCGGGCTGCGCCTGTTGGAGACCTCCTACGGGCCCGAGGAGGCACCCGACGAACCGCCCATCTCGGCCTATGTGCCGGGCATGAGCGGTCACCGTCCCCACATCGCCCACGTCCGGGCCTTCTACCGTTCCCTGCTCGGCGATGACCTTGTAGAAGCCGGACGCCCGGAGATGTTCGTCAACGGCCGGCGCGCGCCCGACATCTACCTCACCGTGGACCTCACCCGCCTGCGGGGGGCGCTCACCGATGAGCAGGCCAGGCTCATCGCCAAAGAAGCCGACAGTGGCCGCACCCTTGCCGATCTCTGGGGTCGGTCCCTGGCAGCGGCGTCCCTTAGCCAGCATGGTCCGACGTTCCACGAGCTGCTCATAGAGCCGTTCTGTCTGAAGGTCTATCGCTGGGGTTCCGAGGGCGTACTTGCCACCATGCGCCGCAAGTTGTGGATGCCGCTGTTCCACAGCGAGACGGTCTGGGAAGCGGCATCGAACAACGCCGTCACCTATCGACCGCGGCGCCCGTTCCACACCGTCAAGGGCGATGGCGTGGTCAAGCGCCTGCTGGATCGGCTCCAGAGCCGTGCAGAGGTCATCAGGACGCCACCGCTCGTCATGCTCGATCGTGGATTTCTCCGCTTCGAGGAAGCCCGGCAGAGGCGTCTAGAGGTGCGCCTGCCAGAAGGCTCGGTGATCGGCTTCGGCCCGGAGACGCTGTTCACCGCTGCCGGCACGCCCATGCGATTGGAGCGGGTGCCGCTGACGGTCTGTTGGGTGTCGGTGGCCGAGCGCGACATCCTCTCGCTGCCCTCAACCGTGATGGTGCCCGATCCTTCCGTGACCGCCTTCCGGGTCAACGACGGAGGCGCCCACGAGGACGAACGGCTGATCAGCATCGAAGGCGCACGGCTGGCCCACGCCCAGGCCGATCTGGAGCGACTGGGCATCGTGCGCGAGCGGGCCTGCCTGGGGCCGGTGCACGAGATGCACGCCCCCGGTTTCGCCGCGCCCACAGCCGGCAACCGCTGCCGCTTCGCCGCCGCCCGCACCGAAGCCATGCCGATCCTGGAGGATGTGACCGTGATCGGCGGGGCCATGGCGTTCGGCGCCGACAGCCTCAACGAGCAGGTCGCCCAGGGCCTGTGGGCAGCGGAGCAGGTATGACCGATCTCGACGACTTCGCCCGTGGGTACTACCTCAACACGTCAGTGCCGGACATCGCTATTGAGGAGTCCATGCAGCTCGCCAGCCTGCCCACGGTGCTCGACGCCCTCAGGCCAGCAGAGCGGGTGCTGGAGATGGGCTACGGCACCGGAGCGGTCACTGCCGCGTTGATCGAGCGAGGCCTCAGCGTGGAGGTGGTCGAAGGGTCGGAGGCGCTGTGCGCTGAGGCGGCCGAGCGCCATCCCGGGCTCGTCGTGCACCACTCCCTGTTCGAGGACTTCACCCCGGCCGAGCCCTATGACGGCGTGCTCTGCCTGCATGTGCTGGAGCACGTCGAGCACCCGATCACGATGCTGCAGGCCGTGCGTTCGTGGCTGAAGCCATACGGGACCATCGTGGTCGTTGTCCCCAACGCCGAATCACTGCACCGGCGCCTGGCGGTGAGGATGGGCTTGCAGCCACGTCTCGACACACTCTCGGACCGGGACAGGCTCGTAGGCCATCGGCGGGTCTACACGCGCGACGAGCTACATGCCGATCTATGGACCGCGGGGTTCCGGCTTGGGCGATGCTTCGGCTACTTCCTCAAGGTCGTGCCGAATTCGATGATGCTCGAATGGGACCCGCGGCTGATCGACGCGTTGAGCGCCATCTCCGAGGAGCTACCGCCGCACCTGCTCGCCAACATCGGCGTCGCCGCGCACCGTTCCTGACCACTTGGCGCGGAACCGGGCATCGGCGCGCAGATAGGCGTCCACGTCGCCATAGCCGCCACGGGTGCGGTGGTCCACCCACACTGGCGCCACGACCACCCGCAGCCCGGCCGCCCTCACCTGCAGGCACAGGTCCAAGTCGTAGCCGTGGAAGGCGTCGTAGCACTCGTCGTAACGGATGCCGGCGTCAAGGGCTCGACGGCCGATGACGTGGAGCAGCCCGTCGCACACGTCCACATCGGCGTCGCCCCAGCCGAAGTCAATGCGTCCTCGTGTCTCGTCTACCGCGCCCCGCTTGACCGCGGCGTCCCACCAGTTGAGCCCGGGTGGCCGCACGGCGCCGATCACGCCGATCAGGCCCACCCGTTGCTCGCGCAGGTGCGCTCCGATCATCGGCTCGAACTCGGGATCACGGATGATCACGTCCTCGTGCAGCACCACCAGGCCGTCCACCGATGGGTCGGCCGCGTAGCGTTCGAGGACCGGGTTCAGCCCGCTCGCCGCAGAGGCCGCGCCTTCAACCGTGACGGCGGTGGCGTGCTCGGGGATGTGCGCCCCCGCCACCGACGCGTACCGCTCGGCGTCAGCGACGAGGGAGACGTAGACAAGGCGCACAGCCTCAGGCTACGCCGCTGAAGGGCTAGGCCCCAGTGGCGCCCGTCGGGCCGACGTGACCGGTAGGGCCCGTGGCGCCCGTGTGGCCCGTCGCTCCCGTGCCAGCGGTCGCACCGGTGGTGCCGGTCGCTCCACCAGCCGGACCGGTCGGCGCGATGGCACGCCAGGTGCCTGTCGCGGCGTGCCAGGCCGGGATGTAGCCATCCGACGGCGGATAGGCCGGGTCGATGAGGACTGGGTCGGGATATTCGCCCATGGGATCGCCCTATCAGCCGGTGGCGCCGGTGGGCCCGGTGGCGCCCGTCGCTCCGGTAGGGCCTGTCGCTCCCGTTGCACCCGCATGGCCCGTTGCCCCCGTTGCGCCAGTCGCGCCGGTGGCACCGGTCAGCCCGGTCGGTGAGGACGCCCGCCAGGTGTTGGTCGCCGCGTGGTAGACGGGGATGTACCCGTCCGCTGGCGCGTAGGCCACGTCCACGACAACTGGGTTCGGGAACTCGGTCGCTGACATGGGATCCTCCTACGGGACCTGGAACCCGGCCTGGAGCGGGGACGGGAGTTGGAAATCGAACATCGCGTCGAAGACCTTGGTGGTGTCCACGGCCGTGCCGCCCGAGACGCCCGAGGTCGTCCAGTCGTTGCGCGGTCCGGTGCCGAAGAGCGGGTTCTCGATCGCCCACCCCGTGAACATGTTGGTGAATTCCTTGTCCTCGATGTCGATATCGGCGTGGTACATGAAGCACCGGAAGGCGCCGAAGCGGATCCATGCCGAGGACGGGAGGCCGGTCGGGGTGCCACCGGCGCTCGGGTAGGGCGTGGTGCCCTGGTAGCCGGTGCAGCGCACGATCGCCTTCATCCAGATTTCGATTGAGACGCCGTTGGTGTTGGGCGTGCAGATGAGCTGCGGCCACTGGTAGCCGATCGAGCGGGCAGCGAGCGTGCCGAGTGTGTAGGACCCCGGACCGGTCGAACCGGTCGCCGCCGCGCTCATCACCGCGCCAGTCGTGCCGAGGATCTCTGTGATGTAGGTGTTCGCTGGCACATCGGCACCGGTGATCGTGCGGCCCACGTCGGTGGACACGAAGGACGCCGACGAGGCCGACGTGATGGTCGTCGAGTTGGTAACGACCACGCCATCAGTGAAGGTGCGCCCCGACGACGAGCCGGCGGTGAGCAGCGTGCCGTTGCCGAGAATGGACATCTTGTCCAGGTCGAAGTCGGCGAGGTCGAGCGTGACATCCCAGCGCTTGTAGTAGTTGAAGTCCTTGTAGGAGATGATCGGCACGCCGCATGCGCTCTTGGGCGTGATCTCGACGCCTTCCTCCATCACCGGCTTGGCGGTGAACTTCAGGAACGGCTTGTCGTCCTGCACGTAGCTCGTCGAGCCGATGACGGGGGTGCCATTGGCCTGCAGTTGCGTGATGGCGATCGCGCACCCTTGGATCGGGATTGCGCCAGCGTTGGCCATGGCCGTTCCTTTCTATGCCGTGCCGGTGTCGACGAGGACGGCGGCTCTGAGCAACTGGTTCGTAAGCACGGCCCAGCTCCGCTCCACGCGGATCTCGGCGAGGTTGTCGAGTGGCACGTCGGGTGAGCCCTGGCGGAAGTCCCACGGGTAGATCTGGGCCGCGCCTGCGCAGGTGTAGAGCCAGTCGGTCGCGTAGGCCCACTGGTAGCGGTTGCCGCCGATGTGGGCCTGCGACGCGCCGATGGTGATCGTGACCCCGGACTCCGATGCCGTGGCCGCGGCCGAGATGATCACGGTTGTGGAGTTGGTGACGCTCACGATGTAGGCGCCAGCCGGGATCTTTCCGTCGGCAGCGGAGATGGATGAGCCGATGTCGAAGTTCGTGAAGTTGGCGGTGGCGCTCGTGACGGTGGTGGTCGACGCCAGCACACCGTCTGTGACCGTGCGCGAGGCCACGTCGGGACCGGTGCCCGGGTAGCCGTAGCCCGCCAGGATCAGGTTGTGGTTGACCGTGTAGACGTGGCCGTCGGAGTCCCGCAGGTACGAGTACACCGACGCCCAGCGCTGCACGAGGTACGGCGTGGCGTGGATGACACCGGTGCCCGCGTCTGCGTCTGCGATTGACTGGTCAAGCGCGGCCAACGACGCACCGAGCCCGACCGCGGTCCCAAGCGTGGTCCCTGACGCGGCGGTGGGGTTGGGCCAACCCGTGACCGTGCGGTGCGGTGATGTGGTCGGCGTGCTGGGCGATGCGGAGAGGTGGTAGTTCGTCGGGATGCTGCTCCCGCTCCAGAACTCCTGCTCCACGTCCCACGACTCGTGGTTCTGCAGCGCCCGCAGGGCACGGCGCGACCGTGAGGCGAAGTCGGTGTTGGGCCAGCCGAACAGCGACCGCGAATCAAGGGCGACCACCTGGAAGGGGTCGTACCACGCGAACGCCGTCTGATTGGGCCCGACCGTCTTGATCGCGCCGACGGTGGGGTTGGTGATGGCCGGGTCGCCGTCGGGGGCGAAGATCGACATGCCAGCCGACTGGGATAACTCGGGCAGGTACTGGAACCCGTGCTCCCAGCGCTGCACCTCGGCCAGGCGCTTGTTGACCGCCGACAGCCACGCCTCGCCCTCCTGGACGCGGTTCTGCGCGGCCTCTGTGGCCTGCTGGCGCTCCAGCGTGTCGATCGACTCGTCGGCATCCATGGGCGCTTCGAGGGCGCTCAGGTCGCTTTGTGCCGACAGGACCATCTCGGCCGCCTGCTGCTGCTGCCCAATCAGGTCGTCGATGTCCACCAACGGCGATGCCAACGACAGCAACGAGAGGGGCGGCAGTTTGAGCGGCGGTCCCGGGTCCAGGGTGTAATCGACCCCAACGACGCTCGACATGGTCGGCCCGCTCATGGCCGTCTCCTACACTTGCTATAATGGGAGGGCCGGGCGGTGTTTGCGCACCCCCGGCCCCGGCCGAACCTGTGAGGAGGTCCGACATGAGTCAGCGTAACGAGGTTCTCGGCAAGGCCTGCGCCGTCATTGAGGATGGCGTCGTCTGTGGACGAGCAGCCAACGGCACCGGCGCCGAAGGCGAGCCGCTCTGCGGGAAGCATGCCCGTCGCTACCACCGATGGGGTGATCCCCTGGTGGTCAAGCAACGCGGGCGCAAACCGGAGCCGGTCCCAGTGCGAAAGATCCGAGCATCTTTCGTGATGCCGAGCGCGGCCGAAATCGCTTGGGCGGCCGCGCTCTTCGAGGGAGAGGGATGTTTCTCTAGGAGCCCTGGCCGCGGTGGGCCAACGGCGACACTGGCGATGACCGACTACGACGTAGTCGAGCGCTTCGCTGCCATCGTGCAGGTCGGCAGCATCACTGGACCGAAGGAACGGCCCGGTGGCCGCAAACCGATCCTGATCTGGCAGGTCGGCAGTCACGAAGAGTTCCAGCACATCGTCTGCCTTTTCTGGGCATGGCTTGGCGCCCGGCGCAAGGAACGGGCGCACGAACTGCTCACTGCATTCCTCCAACATGGCCCGCGCGTTCAGGGCTCCAGTTCCCGATGGGTGCACGAGACGCCCGCCTGGCAGATGTTCGGCAAGCGGCTTCGTGACCTCACGCCGGAGGAAAGAAGAACCTTCGACCGAGCCAAGTCCCAAGCCCAGCGCGACCGGCAGCGACTCCTCGATGGCCGGGAGACCACCGAGGAGTACTACCGAGGAACGCTGGCCTTTCGCCTCTTCGGCAAACGCAGCCGTGACCTGACGCCCGATGAGGCGCGCGAGTACCGACGGGTGCAGGCCGCAGAGAGCCGAGCGAGGCGAAAGGGACAAGGCGACGACTCCTAGAGCCCGTTGCCGGCCCCAAGAGTGACCGACACGGCGGCGCCGTAGCTGCCGTCTGCCGCAACCGTGTGCTCTCCCCGCAGCGTGCGAGTTCCCACGAAAGCGGGAGTCTCCCACACTTCAGAGAATTGACGGTATCGGTTCTGTGAATTGAGTATGCTATCCCGAACTAGGCCCAAATTCAGTTCCCCGGTGGTCAGCCCGAGCCACGTCCCCTCGGCCCACATGAACGAGATCACCTGCGTGCGGAACGAGGTGGTCGCGCCAGTGCCCGGGTAGTCGGGGATGGCGATCGGCGTCCCGAGCGTGGTCCCGTTGCCCGTCGCCCCCGAGAAGCCGGTGGTGACGAAGAGCTGCGAGATGTCCGTCGGGCCGTCCTGGTAGAGGCTGAGCATGAAGTGGTTGTCGGCCAGCCACCCGGCGATCTCGTCGTCGGAGAGGCCCCAGGCGTCGCCGCCACCGATGAACGAGGCGATGTAGTCGCCCCGCATGGCGTTGATCGCCCACGCCGGCAGCAGCACCCGCAGCACGGCGCTCGGGTCCATACGCTCGGAGTTGCGGTACACCGCTCCCATGTGGCCCAACTGGGCGAGCAGTTGGCGTGCCGTGCCGAACGTCTTGGCCCCGGTGAACAGCGTCGAGTAGAGGCTGATGAGGTTCAGCATCTGCGTGTCCGCGGTCCGGGCGGCCAGCGCGTCGGCGACGCGGATGTTGGCCTCCACCTGCTCGGGGAAGGTGCGCCCGGTCAGGTTGCCGAACTGCAGCGACGTGTAGACCGAATAGACGTCGTACTCGTTCTGCGTGCCGACGGGCACGTCGTAGGTGTACTTGATCACGTTCGGCGGCCCTGCGGCGTCCTGGGCGGCGGTGACGACACCAACGGCAGGCCCGAGGTTGTAAGGGTTGCGCCGCTGGATCACGAAGGTCACGCCCGTGGTGGTCGTGAGCGTGGCCGCCGACAGGACCACCGTCGTCGAGTTGGTGACGCTGGCGATGATCGTGCCCTCGGCGAAGATCGTCGGCGAGCCGGAGATGTACGAGCCGGCATCGGCGGCGGTGAAGGTGGCCGTGGCTGACACCAGCGAGGTATCGGTGTTGGTCACACCGTCGGTGTACTGCCCGGGCGTGGTGGCCGCCGCGATCGTGCCGATGGAGGGAGGCAGCGTGAGCTTGATCCCGCCTCGTTCGGCCACGAAGGTCGGCAACGCCGCCTGCACAGGGCGTGCGCCCTGGGCGATGACGAGCTGGTTGTAGTACGGCTCGACCGGTGCGGCCAACCCGCCGGATGCGACCAGGCCCTCTCCGACGTGCACGACACCGCCGCGCCCGATGGGGGCCTCACGGCCGGTCCACGGGTTGACGCCAACGGCCTCGGGGCCGATGACCGACAGCACCTTGCGGCGCAGTTCCCGGCCGTCGGTGATACCGCGCAGGTCCATCTCCGGCGGCACCCGGTCGAGCTTGATCGAGGCCAACTTGACCTGCTCGTTGTCCACACCGGATGCCCGCCCGATGGCGAGAGCCTTCTCGGTGAAGATGTCCACGAGCTGGTCCATGGTCTGGATCTCGCCGCCGAGGCCGACCGCGGACGAGTCGGTGGCTGAGACGACCTTGGCTGTGAACCGGCTGCGCTCGGCGCCGTTGGCTGGCGCCGGGGCGAGGTGGTCGGGGCGATAGCCACCGAGGTCACGGGCCCGCATGCGGGTGATCGTGACGCCAGGGGCCGGCTCGGTGACCGGGGCAGCCTGGGCGATGGCAGCGGTGACGGCGGGCACGATGGCCCGTGCCGCGGCTTCGGCACCGGCGGTGACGGCGGCCACGAGGTCTTCGCGGCTGAACGCCGTGCCCTCGGGGATGGTCTCGCCCGCACCGGGCTCGGGGGTGATCTCGGCGCGCAGGGCGGCCAGTTGGGCCTCCCGCTCGGCGGCGAGCGCGGCCGCGGCCTCATCGGCTGCGGCCTGGGCGGCCAGTTCCTCGGCCGTGGGCTCAGGGACGGGCTCGGCGGCCATACGGCGCTCGGCCTCGTCGCGCAGGGCACGAACGTGCTCGGCGAGGGCCACGGCGTCGCCCACCGGGCGGGACGGGTCGGCTTCGATGGCGGCGAACTCGGCGAGGTACGCCTGCTCCATCGCGTACAGGTCGGCATCGGCGATCGCTCCGAGGGCGCCGTCGGTGGGCCATTCGGGCAGCCCCTCGGCCACCAGGCTGGTCATCGAGCCATCGGCGGCGAACGCAGCGAATCGGTTGATGTGCAGTGCGTCCACGGGTTGTCCTCCGGTTCTGGGCGCGGTCGGAACGGGATGCGCCTGCCTGTGGCGGCGTCGGCTCGTCCACCCGGCACCTATGGACCGGAGGTGCTGCGACCGTCCAACTACGTCGGGCGGTCCCTCAGATAGATACCACAACGCGTCAATGGCGCGGAGTGATCAGGTATCGGGATCGAACCGCCCGGCGGGCACATTGAGGTGCCGGGTGAGGGCCGTGACGTGGCGGTGCACCTCCGCGATCTGGTCGGTATTGGCCTGCACGGCCTTGGTGAGGGTCGTATTGACCGCCAGTTCCGCCGCGATCCCGTCGGTGTTGTTCTTGGTGGCCACGGCGATTTCGGCCGCGATCTGCTCGCCCCGGCGGTTGGCGATCAGGAGCACGAAGCACTGCAGCCCGGCCAAGGTCGAGAGGCAGAGGTTCAGGAGGATCCAGGGATATGGATCGAAGTGGTGGCTACGCCCCGCAAGGTGGCTATTGAGCACCATCCACCCGGCAATGAATGCCGCCATGAACCCGAGCGCGGCCCAGGTCGCCAGCGCGCCCTTCATCACGTCGGCCGCCCGCTCGCCCCGGGTCAGTTGGTCGGGTCGCCGGACGGCCGGATGGGGATGAGGCCGGTGCAGTTTCACGAGGCTGGGGCCTTGCGCAGGCTGACCACGAACGTCCCCACGCCGGTCAGGGTGGCGACCACGCCGCAGACACAGGTCACTAGAGCGATCGTGTTCTGCGGGTCCGTGGGGGCCGCGTGCACCGTCGCCGGCTGGGCGCCGACCGTGGCCGTCTGGACCACGGTGCGGTAGGTGTGGTGGGCGTGGGCCAGGAGGCCGAGCGTGATCCCGAGGGCGCCGAGCAGCAGCAACGGGAGCCCGATCGCCGCCACCTTGCGCAGCGGCCAGTGACGGGGCTCACTGACTGCCCGGGTGGCGACGGCGCGCAAGGGGGTCACGACAGGCTGAAGGTCAGACCGGTCAGCGGGAATGTGGTCGCACCGTTCGTGCCCACGACCTCCACGCCGTACTCCAGATTGGTCGGGATGTCGGTGGCCTTGGCGTAGCCGTGGGCGACCTCCCACTGGTAGGCAGCGAGGATGTCCACGGAGCCCGAGGCGACCTGCGTGTCCCTGAAGAACAGCAGCTCGCCGCCGTTGTCGAGGAAGTGGTAGGGCACGCCATCGAGCGTCACGGCGATGGTCGCCTGTCCTGGCCAGTAGCCCGGGTCGCCGACCCACTGGTTCCAGATCATCGTTTCATTCGTCCAGTTGTTCGTCCACAGGTCGTAGCCCGCGTCCCACGACAAGCCGGTCGTGGTGGGGAACGCCTCGGAGAACGTCGAAGTGATGCTGGCGAACTGCGAGATGGTCTTGGTCGTGTGGCCCCCACCGCCGCCGCCGACGAAATACTCGGTGTCGGGATAGGTCTCAACCGCGCCTTGCTGATCGGTCTGGTTGGACACCGCGTACCAAGACGACGCGCTGCACACGTTGATCGTCTGCGGGCCGTGGCTGCCCGACCAGGCGTCGTTGTTCACCCACCAGTACCCGGCGCTGTCGGTGTTGTCGGTGGCCTGAGCGTCGCTGCTCGACCACACCGGGCTCGTACAGGTGCCACTGGTCGGGACCGTCGTGGTGGTGGCCGGAACGGTGGTCGTCGTGGTCGCGGGCACGGTCGTCGTGCCGCCGGGCAACGTCGTGGTTGTCGCTGGCCGAGTCGTGGTGGGAGCCACCGTTGTGGTGGTCGCGGGCGCCGTCGTGGTCGTCGCCGGGACGGCGCAAACGAGGTGGACCTCATTGGAGGCGATCTGCGAGGAGGTCAGCTTGTTCGGGCAAAAGACGTTCCACACCGCGCCTGCAGCCATGTACCTATTGGCGGCATTTGCGGAAAGAGATACGCCGACAACGGTGCCTGACACAGCCGGGACGGGCGGCTTTCCCTTCGTGCCCCCCGAGCAGGCAGAGAGGACGAGCACAGCGGCAATGGCGGCCAGTAGGAATCTGCGCAAGGGAGGGCTCCTCGCTCCGAAGGGGGCGCCGCAACGCTATGCGGGGCGCACGAGAGGGGGTGTGATGGCCTAACCCGTGGCCCCCATCGCGACCGCTGCCACCACCGATAGCCCAGCCGCCACCGCCAGTACGGCGAAGGTCTTGACGATCGATGGCCACCAGGCGCCGGGGCGCAGATGGGCAACAGTGGCGCCCACGCACACCGTGATCACGATGCAGAACACCAGCCCGGCACGGCGGTCGAAGATGAACCCGGCGATCGGCAGGAACGACCCGACCAAGGTAGCGCCGCCCATGTATGCCGCCCGCACGATCCGCCCATCGGCCTCCTCGTCGCTCAGGGCCTCACCGCCGGCCATGGACACCGCCGCGGCGATGGCGAGCCCGAGCCCGGTGATCAGCACCGTCTTGGCCCGGGCGTTGGCGAGGTAGGCGCCGGCCATCACGCCGAGGGCACTGGTCAGGCCATCAAGCCCGCCAAACACGATTTCATCGCGGTTAGAGGTCACGCCTTTGACGAGATAAGGCGACAGGGGATTTCGGCGTTCTCATCGATTATGTAACTGGCGCAAATGCGATGGTAGCCGTCGGCAATAAGCAGCAATGACCCGACCGATGTGTCGTCGCGCACAATGAGGACGGGCGACAACTTCGTCCCTCCCGCCACCTTGGCGAGGTCTTTGGCGACGTGCACATTCGTCTTGGGCAACGCGGCCAAGCCGGACGCCCTGAGTAGGTCTTTGGCCTTACGGTGGCTGAGCGGCGCCTTCTTCAGCGCCCTGACCGCGGCCTTGGCCTGCTTGGCAGGCATCATCAGGGTCAGGTAGTCGAGAGCGGCCGGATAATCGTGGGCTTCGGGCTCCGAGGCCCAGTGCTCAACGGGTTGAGTGGGCATGGCCGCGAAGGGTAACGGCAGCTTGTCGCCCGGTGACGGATCAGGCAGCCTGCTTCTCAGGCACCCCGGCCCACACCAACCTATTGGGAGTCGGCCCAGCTCGTCGGCGTGCGCCTGGCAGCATTCGGCCTTGCGGGCGGGGATGCGATGGTCGTCCGCGTCGTGAGGGATAGGCGGATTCCCTGCCTCATCGACGCGGTCGTTATCGCTCATTCCTCGGCCACCGCCTGCCAGCCATCCTCGGCCTCGGTATCGGTCATCGCCACCACCGAACAGACCAGGCCCCGCTCGCCGTCGACCTCGGAGAAATGCGCCGAGGGGATGACCCACCGCATCGGTCGCCCGCAAGACGAGCACCTCAGCTTGACCTTGGCCGCCCGGTCGATGACCACGCCCGCGTCATTGCGGGTGACGGCGTAGAACACCTGCTGCGTGACGCCGGTGTGCTCGCACGGTGGGCGCAGGGTGGGCATCAACGCGCCCTTACCCGTCACCCGCGTTTCGATGGTCACGTTGCCGTCGTCCACGCCCGGGTCGGCCTCCTCATGGCAGATCGAGCACCGGTGCTTGCCGTCGTCCTCCAACAGGATGAGCCCGACGTGACCGTAGCCCTCTGGGTCGCAGGTGGTGATCACGTCCACTTCGACGCCTGCGCCGGTGTTCACGCGGCCATCCTTACCACTGTGAAGGCGCCTACAGCAACAACCTGGGCTGGACGAAGTCGTCGCCGTAGCGGGCCAGGATCTCCCGAGCCCACGCGACCAGATCCTCTACCCGCTGACCAGCCGGATGCGATCTTGACCACAACTCCAAGTTCTGCGGGCGGTTATCGGCTTTCTGGCCATTGATGTGGTGGACTTCTTCACCGACCATTAGCGGCCGGCCGAGCATTTCCTCCATGACCCAACAATGCTCAGGCCTCGACCGACCTTTGCCCCGTCGGACCATTCGATAACCCTTCTTGTTGATCCAACCCTCGCCAGCCTTTGCATGGAAACGGCCTGCTAGCGGATCACCGTGGGCTTGATAATGCCAGTGATGCACACGGCACCAGCCGTGGGCTTCAACGATCGAGTCGCATCCTTCGATCTTGCAGATAGAGGGGCCCTTCGACCGTCGAGGCCTCGGGCTCAGATCGGTCGTCCCAGTGCTCTTGAACCTGCGGTAGTGGGGTCCGCACATACCGCGCAGGAAGGCGGGACGGCTACATCCGGCCACATTGCATGGCAAACCGAGGTTTTGCACCGTCCTTCTTACCGGGTAGGCAGGATCACCGTATTTGCGCCAACGCTGGTAATGGGCCACACACCAGGACCTCACGTAAACGGGTCTGGTGCAATCTGGCACAGAGCAGGTACCGTGAACCATGTCGTTCCTTCCACAGAGGATCGGCCAGGACCGGGGGCGTTCGCGGCGCCGCCCGGTCCATTTATATCACAGACCCGACTGAGCCCGCAATCGCTCCAGTTCGATGGGGCGTACCCGAGCCGCGAGAGACTGGTAATCGGCCCATAGAATTTCATGGGCCCGCTCCAAAGCCGCCAGTCGCTCCAACGGATCGATCCTCTGCACCACCCCTGCCGCCACAAGAGCGAGGCAGCGATCGCCGTTCATGGCCGCGATCATCGCCTCGCCATCTGCGAAAACGGGAGTCCCAGCGGCCGTCACCGCTCGGCGCGCGATCGGGAACCCGGGGGAAGGGACGCCAGCAAGCACGGCCACCAGTTCGAGGTTGCCGCCAAGGTTGCGCCAGTCCCCCGACAGGTTCGTCGCTCTGAACTCCCTGAGTTGCTCATCGGTCAGCTCCGAACGCATGGCCCCTGCGAACCAAATGCCGAAATCGTCCTCACCCACCGTCACGTCCGCAACGCATACAGCACCGTAACCGCCGTCATAGTGGGCGAGCACGTCGGGGAGCGGCGCGTACACACTGGCGTGTCCGGTCCCCATGGTCAGATTGCCCACGGGGACCTCGCTACCGTCCTCGCAGACGACAACGCCTGTGAGGAAGTAGGCGTAGTTGGTCTTGGAGCGAGGGGGCTTGCGTGGTTGGCCGTACTCGTCACGCACGCCGGCCGTATGCGCCGTCTTCCAGGCAGCAAGATGGCCCCAACAGCGCGAGCCGTCCTCGCTGACCGTGGCTGGGCACGCGTAGTCGCCAGACTTCTGGCGCACCAGACGAGGATCGCCCACATAGAACCCGGGGTTGTCGAAAGCCTTGCGAGAGGGTCTTACAGGGCCTCCAGCGGCAGTCACCGCCGGCAAGCCGGGAGGTGCCGACGCAATGGCAATGGGAGCCTCTGGGAGCGCCTGATCGGCAAGCGTGATGACGCACTGGGGATAGGCCGGGATGGGGACGATGGTCACGGCCCCGATGGTGCAGGACTGGATCCGCAGCCAGGTGTCGACCGCCACATCGTCCAGTTCCCCGAAATACCCATCGCCATCGCCGGTTGAGATCGTGACCGATACCACCTCGCCGACGAAGTCAGGCCGAGGGTCAATAGAAAGGAACCGCTGCGTCTGTTCCGCCACCATCAACTCGGCGAGCTGCCCATTCGGGTCTGACCCGAACATGCCCTCGGAGTAGATCGCACTGATAGGACCGAGCGGCACCCGTTCCATCGTGTCCACGCGGCCCGCTGTGACCGCACCCCAGTGGCCGCCCTGATCTTCGAGGAGAAGCCGGATGCTCACAGGCAGGTCAGGGAACAGGCACGCCTCCGCACACAGTTCTCGGCCATCGTCAGTGCGAATGCCCTCGACCGCGTCATAGCCGTGCCAAGCGGCAGGGACTACCTTGCCGTCCGCCCCGGTCGCCGCGGTGAGTCCCAGAGAGGCACGTAGGGCCGACCATGCCTCGATACCGCCGCGTGCCTCAAAGGCGCTCGCCACGAGAGCGGCCAACTCCGCAGGGTCGGTGATCTCATTGGACCCGTCAACCCGTCGGCGCTCCTCGATGCTCAGGTTGTGCAGCGACGGCCCTGACCGTTCCGGCAGTTCCGCCATGGCCCCGTGGGCGTGGACGTGGGTGGCGTCGCCGTTGTGGGAGTGGCTGTGGCTGTGGGTGGCGTCGCCGCCCTGCTGGCCGAACGCCGAGTGGGGATGGCTGTGGCGGCCGGTGAAGGGCGGGTGCACCGACGCGAGGGGGTCGGGGCCCATCTCGGCCTTGGCCAACGCCAACTGGGCCCGGCGCAGCGCCACGGCGGCCGCCGCGGACATCTGGTCCTCGCCGTCGTCGTCCCCGATGCCCAGTTCCTCCATCAGCTCGTCCACCGCCGCGTCGATGGCGACGATCAGGCTGGTGGCCGCCTCGGAGGCCTGGAAGCCTGGCAGCACGTCCACTGCGGCGAGGATCCTGCTCTTGGCGCTCGACTCCTTGTCGGGCAGCCACGGGGCCTTGATCGACGGGTCATCGAATTTGGCCGCCAGCTTGCGGTACCACGCTGCCACCTTGGCCTTGACCGCCGTCTCGTCGCCCCCGAGGTCGGCACCGCCGCGCGCCCCGGAAAGGACGCCGCCCACGGCGAAGATGCCCTTGGGGATGGCCTTCATCGTCCCGCCATCGTTGGCGACGAAGCCGAGCTTGAAATCTCCAAGATTGGAGGGGTCGCCGTCGGAGTCGTCTTTCCAGAAAAAGCACCGGCCCAGCTTCGTGAAATCGATCTTGTCCTTGTCACCGGAGCCATCGGAAGAAGCCCACTTCTGACAATCCTTTGCTGCCGCTGCGCCATCCCAAGCGGTATCGCGATCCGCAATCGGCCAGTCGGTGCCGCCTGAGGCCGCTGCCACCAGTGAGGCGAGGGAATGCTCACCGTGGGCGACGAGGACGTTGACCCCATCGCCATAGGCGGTCATCTCCGCAGCGGGTCGGAAGTGATCGGCTGGCACGCCCGTGTGGGCCTGCCTCCGGAACGGCCCGAAGATCGGGCGCTGCCAGCGGGACGGTCGCATCTGGCCTCCTGGGCGAGGGGTCACGCTCGGGAAGCGTACGCCGTGCGACTAGGTCAGGTCAGGAAGTGGCCCTTCCTCCGCGAGAGTCACGGTCGCTCCATAGCGGAGCTTGGCGTGCCTGACGGCCTCTATTGCCGTAGGGAACACCGCCGTCTCGCCACAGGCGTCAGTGCCCCACGCCTCGTGCATGGTTGCGAGCACTCCCGGCTGTTCGGGCGTGTGGAACACCACGATCGATGGCCGGTCGGTGGCGTGGTAGTGCTCAATCGTCCATCCTCGGAACGACGAACAGTCACGCCTGCACGGCTCAGTCATCACGCCTTCGACCGCCGCATCTTGCTCGCGCCCAGCGAGATCAGGCCCAACGCCACCAGCCCGCTACCGACCGCTGGCAGCACAGGGCTGCTCCCGGTCATCGGCAGGGCGGGACCAGCGGGTGGTTGGATGGCGAGCACGGCAGGCGCCTTGGTCGTCGTCGGAGCTTGGGTGGTCGGTGCCGCGGTCGTGGGAGGCATGGTAGTGGTCGGCTGAGGGTTGCAGGCCACCGGAGGGCCGATGCAGGTGCCCGGGCAGACCTCATCATGCGCGCAGCCCGCAGGAGGCGCCAGCGTGGTCGTGGGGCACTCGTCGTCGCAGCCGGCCGGTTGGGTGGTGGTGGTCACCTGCTCGGTCGTTGTGGTCGGCGCCTCAGTCGTTGTCGTCGGCGCGGCCGTGGTGGTGGGTGCTGCGGTGGTGGTCGTGGGGAAGTGGCAGTCGTCGCCCGAGTTGCTCACCGGGCCAGCCGAGCCGCCGCCGTCGGCTGTCCACGCCGAGGACACCGTGACCGCTACAGGCGGCCGGGAGGTGCTGAACGTGTCCGACGAGCCGCTCCAGCCCACCGTCTGGGGCGTGCCGTTGATCGTCACCGTGGCCGAGTTGGCGCCGCCCGGGAAATTGAACCAGTGGACGGTGATGGTGTCGCAGGTAATGGTGATCTGGCCGATGTGGGCAGATGCCGGGCCGGCGGTGGCGATGACCAGGCCGAGCAGTGAGAGGCCGCTGACCAGGGCCAGACGGGCGAGGGTACGGGGGAAGTGCATTGAAAGGCTCCAATCCTTGGCTGGGTGATTATGCGACTGACTTGCGCGCCATTTCCACGGCGCTTGCTGCATCGGGGCGCAGTTCGGGCAGTCGCTCCCAATGCGCGCCTTTGTGGCCGTCGTCCTCGCGCCAGACATCGACGCGTAGGCCGTCCTGGCCTTGCGGGCTCACGCGGAAGCGGTAGCCCTGGTGCTCGAATGCGAATGTGGTCACGGAGCACTGATCCTAACGATTATTAGGAATAAGTCAAGGGGTCTTACGCCGCTCGACGCCCGGGCCGAATGGCTCGCACCCGTTCGGGCAGAAGAAGACGGCGTAACCCACGGCGCCAACGTGGTCGCGCAGGGGCACACCGGTGCGGCAACCGGGGCAGATCGCCTTCGGGCCTTCCTTGAGGCAAGCGCGCTTGCCTTCGGACATATCGGTCGTGATCTGAAGTGTCATGACTCGGTCCGGTAGTGGCGGCCGGCGGGACGGGGCACGATCACGGACAGGTCCATGGGCTCCTCGGATGCCATGGCATCGTCGAGGCGCACGGACTCGGGCAGCACCGGAGCAAGGCGGTCGTCGAGCGAACCGAAGCCGCGGCTGGCGAGGTCACGCTGAGTCAGGGGGCCGTCCTGTGTGTCGAAGGACGAGTCCCGGCGGTTGAGGAATCGGGTGAGGGTCATGCCCTATCTATCGTCCGGCCAGGCGTGGACTTGAGGGGAAATCTCAGGGCACGTAGCCGACGACCACCGAGCCCACCACGGCCACCCGCGTCCCGGCCGGCAGGCCCATGGCCGCCAGGTACTGCGAGACGCTCCGGCCATCGGGGTCCACCACGCCCGGGTGGTCACCAGCCACGAAGCCCATCTGCGGCGCGCCCGGGTAGACCTGGGCCGTGTAGATCACGCCGGGGACCTTGGTCATCACCGGGTTGGGCACCGCCTGGGCGCTGGCCATGATCGTCATCGGAGGCCCGGGCTGCACAGTGGTCGTGGTAGCCGCCTGTACGGCCGTCGTGGGCGCCGCGGCGGTCGTGGGAGGGGTGATAGTCGTAGGAGGCGTTGAGACGGCCCTGAGGCGCACCACAGCCGGGTGCTGGGGCCTCACGGCGTAGACGGCGCCGAACATGAGCCCGGCCAGCCCTACGGCGATCAGGAGGCCGATGGCGACGCCCTTGGCCAGCGGATGGCGCGATTGGCCGCGAAAGTGCTGGCCAGAGCGGGGTGTGACTTTTGCCCGAATATTATTACCGGGAAAGTCACACTCCTCCCAGTAGGCGATCGTCGGTTCGTCCTGGTCGTAGATGGTCACGGTGCTCCGGTCGTGGTGGGCGCGTAGGGAACAAGGCGCTGGGGTAGGGGCTTGCTGCACGAGGCGGCGGCGGGCGGCTTGGTCTGGTCGTCCCAGGCCACCGAGACGCTCCAGCCTGTTGGTTGGACGATGCAGGCGAGCAGGGTGGCCACGTCGCCGCGCGCCTGGTCGATGCGGGCGGTGTCGGCGGCTGCCGTCTTGGCCATTGACGCCTGGCCCTGCTCCTCCAGCGCCACCGGGTCCACGCCACACGAGCGGCTGATGTGCGCCGGCCCGAGGTCGTGCGAGCAGGAGTTGATCTCCTTCACGCTCGTCGGGTCGATCGCCACCGGGCCGGGGACGGGCGCGGGCAGGTAGTACGTCACCGACTGCGGGCCCGAGGAGAACGCCGCCTGGTCGAAGTCGACCGAGAACGTCGCCGAGCCCGACACGGCGAAGTGGTGGCGAGAATGGCCGGTGGTGATCCCGAGCGTCTGGTGGCTGGACGAGACGTCCTCGGACCAGCCGTAGCTCGCCGACAACACCGACAGGTCGTGGAGGTTGCGCACCTGCTGGAGGGCGATCTCGATCTTGGTCGGCCCCTGCGTCGTGTGCGACAGCGGCGGCAGGTGGGGAACCGGGACGTGCACCGAGCCGAAGTGCACCGGGCTCCAGCCCGTGAGCTTGTCCACCCCGGCGAAGCCGACCAGCCCGGCCATCGCCACCGCGGCGACCTTGACGCCCAGGCCGAGGCCGCGCTTGCCCGCGGCGTAGGGGATCGTGCTCATCGTTGGCCTCCTCGAAGCGTGTCGCCCAGTTGGATCGTCAGGTCGCCGAGACGGCGCTTGCGGCGGTGGGCCTTGCGGCCGTGCGGCGGCGGCAGGTCGGGCAGGATCATCTCGGGCTCGGTGGGCCGGGGCTCGGGCGTGTGATGGGCGAACAGCGGCCGGTCGTCGCCGAGCACGTCGAGCGCCTCGTCGAGTTCGTCGTCGCGGCGACGGTGCTTCACGGCTGCGCCCCCAGGATCTGGCCGGCGATGCCCCGGGCGTACTCGCCGCGGCGCCCGGCCTTGCCGTAGCCCTCGTACGTCTTCTCTGCCCCGTCGAGGGCCTCAGGCGTGGCGTTGGGGTCGCTGAGCACCGCCTGGGCGGTCGGGTAGTGCAGCTCCAGTTCCGTGGCCGCACAGGCCAACTGGGCGTCACCATCGGCCGAGTCACCGCAGTGGCGTCCGTAGGCATCACGCCACTGGCCGAGCCCGTGCGCGCCCTCGCGGGGGTTGTCGGCGGCCGGCGACAGGCCGGACTCTTGGATGAAGCCGCCGATCAGCCAGGCGTCGCCCTTGACCGTGAGCGTGGGGTCGTCCACGGCCATCTGGGCGAAGTCGTGGGCGACCACGGCAGGGTTGGCAGGGTCGGGATTGCCGGCGTAGCCCGAATGGATCATGGCGCCCAGTGCGGCCACCGAGGGGTGCTCAGCGCCGAAGGTGGGCGCCGCGCCTGCCGCGACCACGCCGGAGGGGGCGACGGCAGCGACAGGCGCGGAGGTGGTCGGCGACGTGGGGGGAGGCGTCGTCGGCGGATCGACCGGTGGCGGGGCCGGTTGCTCGGGCTCGGCCACGATCTTGGGAGGATCAGGCGGCAGCGTGGCAGGCGGCAGGGCAGGGACAGGCCGCGGCGCCGGAACTGGCGTGGGCGCAGGCTTGGGGGCGATCTGAGCGGCCACGGGAGGCTTATAAGTGCTCGGGGCAAAGTTCGTCGCAGGCTGAGCGTCGAGCAGGTGCACGACCGTGCCCGCGGGCAGGCCGAAGGGCGCGATGAGCCCGGGATTGAGCTGGGCCAGGTGCCACACGGGAATGGGCCACGTCCAGTGCCCTGTGGCCGCGTCCTCCAGCGTGATCAGCGACTGCCCGGGAGTGAGCGTGATGCCCGGGCCGGTACCGACTCCGCTCGGCGCCGGTCCCGGGCAGTCGGTCACAGTCTGGCCCACGGCGAGGACGTTGGGGTCGGCCATGGCCGGGTTGGCCTGTGCCACCTGCCAGACGTCGCCCATGTTCCGCCAGTCGAGGCCCCACGAATAGACGAGCCCGGCGACCGTGTCGCCCGGTTGGGCCTTGACCGTAGTGCAGGCCGCGATCTGCACCGTCGGTGACGCGGCCGCGCCCGCGGCCATGCCGAACACGACCGTGGCAGGCACCGCGGTGGCGCCGAGGAGTTTGGCCCACGGCGACCAGTGGGCGGGCAGGCGAGAGTTGCGGCGGTCGATCTCACCGTTGGCCCACTTCTCCCGTTCGATGGCCTGGGCCGCAGCCCGCGCCTGGCGGGAGCGCTCGCGTGCTCGCTGCCGTTTGCTGTGCCGCGGCGCCATTGGCCCCCTCTCTTACCGTGGTCGTCACCACGCTCCGTGGGACGGTAACCTCGGTTAGGATGGGAGTCAATAGGCCCGAAGGACTATCCGCCTATGGCACGGAGCGGGGTCCGGTAGCCATCAACGGCGGCATCTTCGCCCCTGCTGCGTAGGCCCGGCAATGGAACGCGCATCCCTCGGCCAGCACGCGGCCGGTGGACGAGAGGACCGAATGGGTCATCCACTGCACACACCACGGGCAGCGCTTGGCGCGGCCGGGCTGAATGCGGCGCGCCACCTTGCGGCCGAGGCTCATGCCACGTCGGAGGACTCGACCTCGCCAGCCTGATCGAGCACGTTCGTGGACAGGAAGCAGCGGCAATTGCAGGCGTCCTCATCCGGCCCATCACCCGGGTACATCAGTTCATTGCCGAGCCCGCTGGTCCACGAATCGCCAGCGTCGGCGTCCACGCCGTCGAGCACCTCATGCGAGTCGCGCACCTTGTCGTCCTCTTGCGTATTCCAGGTGTGGGTGACGGTGGCGCCGAGATTCGCCTGAGCCGTCTCGCCCAAGATGGCAGTGGCCGCGTCGGAGAGGTGGGCGGTGGTGCTGGCCACGAGCTGGTCCAGCGCCTGGTAGGCCTGCTGATAGGCCGTCCCGACGGTCGGCTGGTTGGTCGGGTGCAGCGGCAACGTGGGCGCGGCGTTGATCTTCGCCCGCACGGCGTCCATGTCCACGCCTGCCGCCGTGACTGCCAGCGTGCCCATGCGCCGGGAGATGCCCGAGCCGCCCTGCATGGCCCGGTCGACGATCATGGCCGTCAGGCGGTCGACTGGGTTGGGCGCGCCCGCCACCGCCCGCTGAGGGAGCTTGCCCCTGGCCGCGTTCCACGTGGCACGTGCCGCCTTCTGCGCGATTGGGACAACCTCCGCGTTGACCGCCGCAGCCCAGGCGCTCGGATCGAACAACGTCGCCGGACTCGAACGGACCGGCGTGTCCCAAGTGAGGCCGTGGGCGGTCAACTGCTGGCCTACCGAGCGGCGCATGCGGTCGGAGGCCGCGTGCATGGCCTTGCTGACCTCGGCCGACCACTGGCCGACATGGTCCTGGGCCACGAGACGTTGCTTCACGCCACGAACTCGCGCGGATGGACTTCGGACACTGCCGAGACGACTGACCAGAAACATTCCGGGCAGATCAGTTCCGTGGTGCGTACCGGGGCCCCGTAGCCGCCGTGGCGGATGAGCACGCCCTGAATGGTGGAGACCGCCAACAAGGGGCCGTGGCCCTCGGGGCAGACCTCGCCGATGCGCACCAGTTCGCGTGAGCCCTGCCAGCGGTCGCGCTCAATGGCGTCCACATCGAGCAGCCGGTCAGGCTTGGCGCGTCTGGTCATGCCGTCAGGTCCAGTGTGAGAGCCCCCTGTAGCGCCCGCTGGCGCCTCCGGGCCATTGCCCGGTAGTGGCGGGAGGCTTTGGCGTTGGCGGCCCTGCAGCGCACACAGCGGCAGCCGAGGGCGCAGTAGGTGCGCCGCTCGCCGTGGCGGTAGGTGGCGCGCCTGCGGGCCATGCCCTCAGGCTACGGCGTGGGCGGCCTCGTAGGCGGCGGCGATCTCAGCCGGGACGCGGCCACGGGGGGAGATGTCGTGGCCCTCGGAGCGTGCCCACGTTCGGATGGCGCTGTTGTCGGGGCGTGCCGGGCGCGGGCGAGGGGCGCGGGGGGCGCGCTTGGCCACCGGGCGACCGGCCGCCGCCCACGATGCGAGCGTTTCGGCCAGGCCGTCGCCGTGGTTCTTGCACAGGTCGATCTCGAAGCTGTCGCCGTCGAAGGTGACGGCGTGGGGCGATCCTTCTTGGGCGCACAGGTCGCAACTGACGATGGTGATTTTCTGGGTTGCCATGCCCTCATCCTAACCTTTATGAGGACGAGGGTAAACGGGCAATCAGGCGAGAGAGGCGTCGACCAGAGGGGCGAACACGTCCGGGCTCGCCTCTTTGCCCTGCCCGTAGAGATGGGCGTCGAGCATGTCGGCCAGCTTGAGCGACAGATGCTCGGCCAGCCGCTTCGGCGATGGGTGCCCGGCGCGTGCCGCCATCTTCGTCACCGCCCGTGCGAACCCGTCCAGCTCGGTGCGCAGCATGGCCGGCAGATCGGTCACCAACCGCTCGACTGACGCCCGCCCGAGGACGCGGGTGATGTTCTCGTTCGAGACGCCGCCGATCACTGAGAACTCGGCCACATCGGGCTTGTTGCGCACCGCCGAGCGAACCTTGGACCCCAGTCGCTCGGCCACGCGTTCCATGAGCAGGTCGGCCGCCCCGGCGATCTGTGACGCCAGGGCCGCGGTGACGCCCTGGGGCTCCTCCGCCGGGCCAGTGGCCCCGGTGGTACCGGTGACGATGGAGGTTCCCTGCGCGCCGAGGGAGAGGTCGACCTGACCGCCGGGCAGCGGGGTGATGGTCTCCCGGATGTGGGCCCGCTGGTAGGTGTCGAGCCGTGCCGACTTCTCGTCGTCGTCCACTGTCTCGGTCGGGTCAAGCCCGTACGCCATCCGCACCTCGGACGTCCTGACCGCGGAGAAGGTGAGGTCTTTGACGTAGAGGTCGGCCAGTTCCTTGGACTTGTCCGGGTGGGAGATCAGGTCGGAAGCGTCGTAGTGTACGGCGACGGTCAGGATTTCCTCGGGATAGCCCGCCGCCTTGACGCGGTCCGGGTCGAGCCCGCGGTTCTTCGCCATTGCCGGCCACAGCACCGCGATGGTCACCGCGTCGACCAGCAATTGCACCATTGGCAGCAAATAGACCTTGAAGGTGTCCTCGCTGATCTGGATCGCATTTGTAAAAGTGGAATCTTTATGCCCTAGCACTATTTCCGGCGGCAGGTCCAGTCCCATTGCCAATCGCCCGATGGCCTCGGCGCGCTGGTCCATGTGCTCAACGCCAGAAGATTGGAATGGGACGTGGTGAATCAGGTTCACAGCCTCATCCGGGACCTGCGCGATATAAGGCATGAAGGCCGCCGGCGACGATGGGTCGTCCACTGCCTTGCACCCCTGCACGATGATGTCGGCGAGCAGCGGGTTCATCTGCTCGGAGGTCTGGCCGTCCTCCCCGGTGCCGTCGTCAATGGGCGAGTCGGCCGAGTCCGGCAGCACGATCATGCCCGACAGGCTCATACGCGAGAGGCTGGAGGCCATCACCAGGCGGGTGAGCACGTCCAGCTCCGAGAGGATCCCCAGGCACGACCGCACCGAGGACGTGGCCAGGAAGTTGTAGCGGTCGTCTGGCCGCCAGATCCGAATGGGCGTGACGTTAGGGTCCAGGGGCTCGGTGGGGAAGCCCGGCCCTCGGAAGATGGTGAAGTCATTGCCCGACCGGAGCAGTTCCATGGTCGAGAGCACCTCGAATGTCATCCCCGCTGGTGAGTCGCGCGGCACTAAATAAAGCTCGCCGTTGACGAACATCTTTTGGGCATAGGACCGCATCAGCTCCGATTGCCCGCCGATCTCTGTGCGGATGGTGGCGATGATGTCGGCCGCCTCATCCGCGATCGCCTGGTCGAGCCCTTCCACCGGCTCGGCCCCGTCAAAGGCGTCGACCACGGTGCCGTCCGGGTTGCGCTTGCCCACCTTCAGCCGTACCCTGGCCAGAGCATTTCCGACATACATGCGAGCAGCGGACAACTCGGGCACAGTGTCCAAAAATGATGTCGCTGTCCACTGCCAGGTACGGGTGACGGCATTGGGCAGCGGCGCCTCCAGCCCGTCTAATCCGCCGTCGAGCACCATGGCAGCCGCCGTCAGGCTTTGGGTGTTGAGGCTGGCCTTGAGCAGCGCCCGGGCGCCTGAGGGCTTGGTGTTGCGGGCGCTGGCGACCGCTTCGGACTTCAGCCGGGCCCGGCGTTGAAGGGGCGTCTCCGGGGGCCTGCGGGCGGCGGGACGGGCCGCGACCGGCGCGGTTGGCGTCGGGGCGCGGCGGGGCATCGCGCCATAGCCTGCCACGCGAGGCGCTCAGGTGTCAGCGAGCGGCACCGCCGGGGGTGGTGGGAGGTTGGGCTCCTCAGTCAGTTTGCGCCCCGATAGCCTGCGCCGTGGGTCCGGTGGGGTCGCGCGAAACGTCCGAGCGCGAAGGCGCCACCGGACCCGGCTCGCTGCCGATCCATCTCCTGTCGTGTTCGGCCTCACGCTGGCCCCTTCGAACTCGGCGGCCGTATGGTCACCGAGGTCGAAGTGGCACGACGGGCACTCAATGCCGACGAGGTCTGACAGCTTGAAGCTGGCGTACCGGTCCCACGCGTCGAGCTTGTCTCGGATGCGGCCGCAACGGATGGCGAACTCGCAGCCGTAACCAACAAGCGGGTACTCGCACGTCTGCATCAGCGGGCAGTCCGACCGTTGCTCAGTCATCAGCTACCTCCCCCCGGTGCTCTAGCGAGCCCGTCACATCGACCATCCAGGAGCACAACTCGTGCGGCCACCGCCACCATCGTGCGAACACGCTCGTGCAGCCGACGAGGCGACAGATGACCTTCTCAGCCATCACTTACCTCCCCGACCCCTCATGACTTCTCCATGTCGGTCTGGCTCCGCTGGCTCAGGTCGGCCATGGCGAATGGGTCCATGTCTTCCAGGTCGCTCGCGTAGCGGCCAGTAGGCACGAAGCTGCGGCTGCCGGGGCACTCGTCACGCACGGCGCCATGCTCGCCCCAGCGGTGGCCGCAGTTGGCGCAGACCTCGTCTAGCGGGTTATTCGCCATGGTCACCGACCTTTCCTCTCACGCCTCGGCCATCGACGCGAGATTGCCGACCGCCTTGGCTTGCTCGATGGTCATCACCGGCCCTTTTTCAGCCGCTTGACGCCCTCACCGGTCAGCACCAGCCCTCTGGCCTGCAACCACGCCGTGAGGTCGCTGAGCACGTCGTCGCCGTCGGCGTGCTTGCGGAAGGAGCGCTCCACGAGGATGACCATCTGTTGGGTGGCCTCCATCTTGGTCAGGGCGGCGCTGGTCACCTAGCCCTCCTTGTCTGCGGGCTTCACCGGCACGTACCGCATCGCCGCCTTGATGCCGTCGATCATCACCGCGCTGGTCGTGGGCTGAGCGAGGATCTCTCGGATCTCCCACAGCACGTCGCGGTAGAAATACTCCCCGCCCTCATGGTCGGCGCACTGATCGAGCCATGCGTCTGCAGCCGCTTCCAAGGTCGCGAGGGCAGCCTTGGCGTCGCGCAGGGCGCGGAAATGGTCGCAGGTCGGGCAGCGGTGGCGTTGCGGATGTTCGGCGGTCACCGGCTCAACCTCTCGCTCACATCGGACAGCAGCACACCGACACCGGCCGCGGCCAGCCAAGCCAGGGCCACCCATCGCCACTGGTCGCACAGTCCCGCCGCGTGCAGGAGCAACACCCCGGCGCCTGCCGTCCATACGTCGGTGCAGCTCGGGCAGTTCACCAGGGCGGTGACCCACGCCGGCCTGAGGGTGGCTGTGCCGACCACCTCGTCGCCGCGGCCGTCGCGCAGGGGCACCTCTACGGGCTTCCAGCGCAGGGCTACGGCGCGACGGAAGGGGTCGCCGATCGAATCCACGGAGACGATCATCGCCACGCGCCAGGCAGCCAGAGAGAGCAGGGTGAAGGCGAACAGAGTCACGACATCACCGCTTCGTACAGCGCCTTGGCCCACCGTGCATCCCCGAGCGCCGTGTGGCGATCAAACCGGTCTGGGTCAACGCCGACGGACGTGCTCAGATACTGGCTATCCCATGGCGGTGCCGTCCCGAGACGCCCAACCACGAGCGCCTCCACATCGATCAGGTGGTAATGCCACGATGGGACAACGCCCTCGCGGTGCATCCACCGGCGCAGGCGTTCCTCATCGAAGGACACGACGGCGCCGACGAGATGGCAGCCGTGCGTCAGGCTGGCAATGGTCTGTAGAGCCGATTTGGCTGATCCGAATCGCGGGACAGGATCCTCCGCCTTCAAGGTCTCGGCCGCGTCAATGCTTTCCCAGCGGTCAACGACAACAGGCGAGGACGCCATCCATTTGCCACCACCGTGATTGCCTCGCCAGTGCCGCTCATGGAAGCCAGAGAGGTTGAGCGCGATCGGATCGCCCACATTCGGGTCCACGTCGAAGCGCATGAGGTATTCGAGGTCGTCGATGATGAGCGCCAGTTCCCAGATGGGGTGCGCGTCGGGATCGAGCCCGACGGTCTCGGTGTCGATGAAGCAGAGCCGGCTCATCGCGGGCCGTTCGGGCCGCCACCGAGCAACTTGGCCCGGGTGACCTGGGACTCCACGCCCGTCAGCGCCTCGGCGATGCCCTGCTGGAAGCGCAGGAGCCCCTCGGGCAACTGATCGCCGAGGAGCACCTCAAGGTAGGCACGGAAGCGGAGCATCTCGATCGTGCCCTGGTCCACGCCCACGCCCTGCTTGGCCAGTCGGGCAATGCGCTCGTCGTTGTCGACCTGGAGGCGGTAGGCCTCGTCCAGGCTCACTGCGTCTCCGGACGGGTGAACCGCCAGCCGCGCTGCTCGACCGCGTAGGCCTCGTCGCGCATCTCTTCGAGGCGCATCCGCTCGCAGGTGCGCTCGGCCATCTCACGGGTGGCGAAGGCGCCCATCAGCGTCTCCCCGTCAATTTCGACGCGGTAGATCGGGCCGGGCCATTCGACGACTACATCGAAGCTGCTCATGGCTTGATCCTAACAGATATTAGGATGGGCGTCAAGCCCTCACGGCAGGCGGCGGATGTGGGCTTCCTTCTTCGCCGGGCGGGGGACGTGGGACTTCGCCTTGGCCACCTTGGGCGCTCTGGCCTTGGCGATCTTCGGCTTGGCCACCTTCTTCACCTTGGGGCGCGCTGGGCGCTTGGTGGCCATCAGTACCTCACGAAGTACCAGTCGTCACCATCGAAACGGTAGAAGCCGCGCCTGATCCACCGCATGCCGACCCATACGTCGCCCGCGGCCAGAGGTCGGTTGAGGCCCCAGCGCAGGGCGCGGTCAGGGAGCAGGAGACGGCCCATGGCGTGAGGCTAGGCCCCCTGCACCGCCGCGGCCCTCATCGCCGCCTGACGGGCCCGCCACTGCTCCGTGGTGAACCGGGCGTCGCACTGGTCGCACACCACCATCACCCCGAACGCCCCCTGTTGCTGGTGGGTCTTGCCGTGCGGGCATTCGCCGTTAGAGGCCGCCTTGGGCGCCCGTGGGGCCGTTTCAGAGCCCAGGGCGACAGCCATGGCGTCGAGGACGCCCCGGGCCTTCCTGAGCAGTTCCATGCCTCCCTTGTGGCGAAACTCGGTGGCGAGGGCCGCGCCCTTCATCTCGCTCAACGCCACGAGCGGGTGGACCGGCGCCGGGCGGTTCATGCCCGAGCGTTCCTTGGTGACCTTCTCGACCATGTCGGCGAGTTTGGCGACACGCTTCTCTGCGTCGGCCAGATCCTTCTTGAGTTGGTGGTTCTCGGCATTGACCGCGACGATCTCCTCCTTCATCCGCTTCAAGACGTCCTGGTCAGGCTTCACCGTGGCGTTGGCGGGGATGACGACGGGCGCCTGCTTCTTCGGCTTCGCCCGTTTCTCCACTGCCGCCTTCACGGCAGCGGCGGGCTGGGCTCCGGCGTCAATGGCCGCCGCGATCTCAGCCGGGGCTTCGGGATCACCCTTGAGCACCTGGGCCGCGCGGGTGGACAGAGCCTCGGGGGGAAACGCGTTTCCCCCCTGCGATTCCGCGGTCACAGTGAGGGCCAGACGGACCCGGTCGAGGATGTAGCCGGCGTTGCGCCGGGTCATCTTGAACTCGGTCTCGACGAAGGCCTCCCACGAGGAGTAGCCCAGCGCGACGTGCGCTTTCCGCTCATATGCCTCGGATAGCCCATCGGCGATGGATTCGCCCATCGCCTCAATGGCCTCCTTCAGGTACTCAACGTGCTCGCGGGCCTCCTCCTTCGTGAAGGGCGGGAACTCCTCCATCTCGCTCATTCGGGCGACCTCCTCTAGTCCTCGGGGTACATGGGCGGCAACGGTCGGCCGGCATAGGGCGCGAGGCCGAACTTCTCCGCTTCGGGAGGGATGCGGGCGTCGCGGTCCATGCGCTTGGCCTTCTCTTTGCGTTCCCGGTCCTCGGCTGCCTTGATCACCTGGCGCTCGGGGCTCAATCGCTTGGCGCGACGCGTGCGGGCGATCAGTTGGGACATGCGCAGGCGGGGCATTTACTTTCGTCGCGCTTTCACAATGCGCCGCACATAGACGGGCTTCCATTCTCCCGATTCACGCCCGCATTCGCCGAATTGCGCATAGGCGAAGTGATTGCACACCTTGGGCTCGTCGTGCCACCAACCGACCTGTTCGAGACCGTCGCGGGCCAGGGTTTCGTTGACTGCGTCCCAGCCTGTAGCCATCACGACCCCGCGACCGGGACAAGGGTCGCCGTCCCATCCGTCTCGAAGCGAGGCCGGTAATAGCCCATGGCATCGACACGGAAAGGCGGGTCAACCGGATAAAGGACCACCGCCCCGGATTGGCTCATTCTCGACACTTCCGTGACGACAGTCCCAGGTTCCAGCCAGAAAGGGCCGGGGACCGCGCCCAGAGCACCGTCGCGGTACTCCATGGTGACGATGGCGTCGCCGATGGAGACGTCGATCTCCCAGCCGCCGCCCTCGATCTCCCTTGAACCAACGACCACCGCCGGAGGTGTAGCCACGGCTCCTCATCCTAACCGCGGTGAAGTTCTCAGGTCAAGCCGAGGCCCTCGGTCACCTGGCCCATCAGGCGGCGCGGTCCCATCTGCCCGAAATGGTGCATGTGGGCCAGGGCCTGGGAGGTGGCGTCCACCTGATCGTCGTGGGTGCCGTTCGGGAAGCCCGAGTGCTCGTCCAAGAAGGCACCGAGCCATGAGGCATGGCGGGGCAGGTGCACGTCGCCGGCTTCGATGTACGGCGCCACGGCCCGGGCTCGGCTGATCTTCGAGCCCTTCGGCGGGTTGGGCAGGATGCCGGCCATCCCCCGGCGCCGGAGCGCTTGGACCTTCGGCACTTCGTCGGCGGTCATGGCGAGTTGCCCGGCCATCTCCTCCATCAGGTCGTAGCCCATCGCCGAGGACTTCAGTGCCTGCATCACCTCAGGCCCGTTGCCGGCGTTCTCGATGATGTGGCGGTGGCACTGGGGCCAGCGCACCTGCATCAGGGCCACGGCATTGACGGTGGTGGCGAAGTTGAACTGGCCCCTGATCTGGTCGACGAGCCAACAGTCCTTGCCCGTGCGCGCCCATACCTGCCCGACGACGTAGTCGCCCGTCTCCTTGTCCTTCAGCTTCATGTCCCACGAGGACAGCCACTGGTCGGCCTTCTCGGGCATGGCGTCTTCCAGCCGCCACCACGCCCGTTTCAGCTCGCCGCCTTCCTCGGGTGCCGGACGTTGCTGTTCGAGCCCGGCGCTCAGGTAGGATCCAAGGGCGACGTGGCGTTGCCGTACGGCTTCGGCACTGAACCGTTCGGGCTCGATCACCTCACCCGGGTCGCGGCCGAGCGGGTCCGGCAGGCGACGGAGGGGGTCGGTCGATGCCGGGTCCGGCGCTTCGGCTAGGGCGGGGATGCGGACCAGTTCCCAGTCCTCACCGGTGCCATCCTCCATGGCCTGCAGCAGGCGCCCGGAGAGGTCGTCCTCGTGCCAGCGGGTCTGGACCACGATCACCCACGCGGCTTCGGACTCAAGACGCAGGCGGATGACCGAGCGGTACTGGTTGTAGACGAGGTCGCGCCGGCCCTGGCTGTGGGCCTCCTGCCAGTCCTTGAACGGGTCATCGACGATGGCCCCGTCGGCGCCGAAACCGGTGATGCCCGACATGATCCCTGCCGCCAGCACCCCGCCGCCCGCGGTGGTGACGAACCGGTCCTGCCGTTGCTGGTCACGCCGCAGCGAGCACCGCAGGACGCCCTGGTGCTCCCTGAGCAGGTCGCGCACGGCC